>Ga0126381_100006586_pt1 | contig 12863 bp, 13 predicted proteins | sample PanSoiMetPlot_28_FD_96465 | JGI IMG/M metagenome (GOLD analysis project Ga0126381, IMG submission 96465) | Tropical forest soil microbial communities from Panama - MetaG Plot_28 | ecosystem: Environmental > Terrestrial > Soil > Tropical forest > Bulk soil | place: Panama | collected 2016-02-17
AGACCAGAGCCTATGCCCAGAACAGGGGTTCAACGGGCACGGCTGCGATTCATTCGCGCGGCCGAGGTGATTAGGCTCCGGTCATTGGCAGCTTCCCAGGGTCGTTCAGAACTGCTCCGTCTAATCGTCGTAAGTTTCGTTCCGCCGCCTGCAAATGGGCTAGTAGTTTTCGTAGCACCGCGATATCTGGACCTCACTGGGCCTCCATGCGCGTAGAACGCCGAGCAGGGTTTCGATTGGCTCACACCATCTAGAGCCTTTCAGTTAAATTTGCGCGAGATGCCCTCGTGCACTTTGGCATGATGCAATTGCGATGCGCAATCTCTGCAAGTCGGTATCGTCCATTGCGATGAACCGAAATGGCTGTAACCCTATCGGTACGGGCCCCGAACATGGATCGAGTAATACAGCCATCCCTAATACTGGTCCAGCATCAGTGCAGACCATGACTTCAACTACGGCTCCTGGACTGAGCGGCTTGAGAACTCGTAGCAAACCTCCCGTTACAGAAATGGTCTGAAGTCTAGCTGAGGGCCGTTGCCCGTCTTCAAATCGGATCGTTGCCCGAGGCATGCCCGGAAGTTGTACACGAAGGGCACGCCGAATTGTGTGCGGCGTCGGGGAAGGGGCCATACACGAAGTATCTTAGTGGAGAACGGGTTTCGCGCGAGATTACGAAGGAACCTGTACGGATTTTGCAGGTTCCCGAGCAGAGCGCCTTTTAGACAGTCGGAACGGTTCAGCTCGCGCAAGTGTAGGAAAGCTTAGTCCTGTACTTCTTGTACCCACGCGCTGTGAGTCGAATCACGCCCCGGAGTTGCTCTTCCACGAGCCCTTCATTCCTCAACTCCGCGACTGCCATACGAGCCGAAGAGGAATCGAGGGTCTGCCTCGACAAGGTCAGGAATTGATGAGGGTCCTCTTCATACCGGAAGACCAGCGTGACAAGGAGCCCGTTCTGGATGTCTTGCCATGTCATGATGAGAGGTTATGCACACGAGCAGGACTTCGGAATGGCTCTTAGGTGCCAATCTGAGGTTACCTACGTTCATTGTTCATCTGGCTTTTCAGACGCCTGGAGCCTTCTTAACTGTATGGTGTGCCGTCATCCCGTCATCCATCAAAGCATGCAAGAGATAAGTTGCTCCCCTTTGCAGATATGCCACTCGCCACGACTTCTCCCGTAAATCGGGCGTAGCGTACTCTTTGATAGACAGGCGCATTTTTCTTGCAGGAGAATTTCATGGTCAAGCCGATGAACGAAAAAGTTGTCCTTATAACGGGTGGAAGTGCGGGTATCGGAAGAGCTGCAGCATTACTGTTTGCACGAGCCGGAGCCAACGTTGTTCTTGCCGCTCGCGGGGCAGAACGAGGCCAGAAAGTAGAGCAGGACATCAATGCAACCGGACCTAAAGCGCAATTTGTACAAGCGGATGTTTCCGAAAGCAAGCAGGTTCGGAGACTCGTCGGACAAGTCGTAGAAAGATTCGGACGCCTCGATTGTGCATTTAATAACGCCGCCATTCTCAACAAGGCTGCGCGCACAGGAGACTACGCGGAGACTGATTTCGATCTCGAAGTCTCCTCCAATTTGAAAAGCATCTGGCTATGCATGAAGTACGAACTTGAACAGATGCAGAGTCAGCAACCGCCAGGAGGAGCAATCGTGAATACTTCGTCGGTGAACGGACTCGGCGGCGTTGCCAACGCAGCTCTTTACGCGATGTCGAAAGCTGGAGTTCTGGCTCTCACAAAGTCTGCTGCTCAGGAGTATGGCGCATATGGCATCCGGATCAATGCTCTGGTGGCTGGTGGGTTCGATACGGAGATGCTGCGCACTGCTTTTAGTCGCGCTGTAGGTGGCGATCCGGCCAAAGTACAAGAAGCACTCACAGGATTCGCAGCGCGACTTCCTGCGGGCCGCGTTGGCAGACCCGAGGAAGCAGCCGAAGCAGCCGTGTGGCTCTGCAGTGAGGCAGCATCGTATGTTACCGGGCAGTCCATGATCGTGGACGGTGGTCTTACGGCTTGGGCTCGCTAAATATAAGAGCGATATTCCTTGCCAGCCGAAATCGTCGGCTGCGCGGGTTCTATTCCCCCGACCCTGTTGGGCACTCGGGGTGGTCGTGCTCTCTGCCTTTCTCTGCTGCAAACGCTCCTCTTTGTTCTTCCAGCATTTGGCAGATATCGCGAATTAGAGCAATGGGTTTGTACGGGTCTTGCTCAACAGCGGACTATTCGCAACGCTTCTGCCAGCGTCCCTCGGTTTCGGCTTGCAGAGGTAAGTGCTTCTATGGCTCGCTACGATTTGGTCAGCCTTTTTCATCGATCCTGTGGGAATCGGCCAGCCGAAAACGACTGCGGAAGTCCTGTTTTGAATGCGCAGTGTGTGTGTTCATTTATCGCGGCCTGCAACTCCGGGAGAAGTCGCCGCAAAAAGCTAAAGACGCTGGTCACTGCTTGGACAGAGCAACTAAGGCAGTCGTTGTCGCTGCCATTGGAACCCCTGAAGCGAATGCAAACCACTCCGCAAAGGGGATAACTTGTCCCCGGAATTTTCCGGATTTTGTGGTGTTGGCCACCGGCCACTCGATTACCGCCGGATCGAAGGGTACTTCGAGTTCCGCCATCAATTGTTTGATCTGATCGGGCGAGAACCGAGAACCGGTTGCAGGCCTCATCATGGCAGGCGGCACTACGGTGTGCACCACCAACTCGCTTGGATTATTGATTGCAGAGCCGTTCGCACGGCCGTTTGCGACGGTCATTTGAGTACTCCTTTCTTGATGGTTGATGAATTACAACGGGTGGGTATGAGCTTTTGACGTTCTTACTGCACCAACAACGGACGCACTTTTATTGTGTTCTTGAGCGAGTTCTGGCAAGACTCAGAGTGGCGAAGGGACGTCTGGTTTGGGACCGATCAGAACGGAATCTCGTCGTCTGGACAGCCTTCATCAACTCGGCGATCTGGATAAAGCTGTCGCGAGACCCCGGAACGCGCTGGCTGGGGCGGAAGAGTGATACTCGGAAATGGATAAATCAATGATCCAGTTTCGAGGGCGGCCGTGATTTGCCGCAGTTCCTCACGCACCTCCGCTAGCACCTCCGGATTTATCGAGCCATACTCGAGCCATTTTTGAAGGTCGTCGGAGAGGTTTACACAGTAGCAGGCTAAATCCTCCACTTGCTGGCGTGCGACATCGGCCTTATCTTCCGGCGCTGGTGTATTGGCTGCTGAAGCGATTGCCCCATCGAGTGTTGGATCGTCGTCGAAGCCATGGCTTTGGAACCTTTTTCGGTAGCACTCTTCTATGAATAGGCCAACGGGAAGCTTCCAGCCTTCGTGCCGGCGGGGACGCAAGCGTGGGAGCTTGCTCGGATTCATCCCAAGAGTCTGGGCCATCTCAATCTGCCTATCATTTAAGTGACAGATCTTCTTCGCGTTCTTCCAGGCCCCTTCGTTACGAGGTCTCTTGGCCATGCGCAACTCCGCCAGCATCAATCGAATTGGACCATGTACTTGAGGCCCCTGTCAAAAAATGCGGCATAGGTGATGATAGGCAGAAGACTCATCGGTTGATTCCAGTGGCCCAGCAGCGGCGCCGGCAGGAGCGCCTTCAGCTCCGCAGTGAAAAATCTTGCGACCTGCCCAGGCAATGCGAGCCGAGCCTCCAGGCGGCTGGAGTGAGGAAATCCGGGGTCCGCTGGCCCAGCCGCGACCTCCGGCACCGCGTCGCCGGCATTGCGCACCAGCCCTTCCAGCTTCCTCGCCGTGACCGCATTTTCTGCACCGCCCCGAAGCATCCTTGATACGTTTCAAAGTGAAGGGCTGATTCATGCCGTCCTGCGTCCACGTTCTTGTCACCGTCGTCAGCTCGGTATCAATGGTGCCGTGAAAAGTGCCGCCGACCAGGCGGAGCTCAAGCGTGAGTGAGGAACCGTTCCGTGTCACAGCCGTAACAGGAATGGCCTTGATTCCTTGGTCGGGGCGGTCCCATCGCGGCAGTGAGTCCGTCCTCCGTGTTCGTGACATGGAAGACAATTCGTCGTTAAGTCCCTCAGCATCAGCACATTTTTTGAAATCGCCCTCTCTTTTTCGCTGCGGCAAGATCGTGAGTCATCGAAACCCATCTGCGACTTGAGCACCTCGATCTTGCTGTCCAGGCGACTTTCGGCAGCCGCGATCTTGGTCGTCAGTTCGCTCGTCAGTTCGCTCCGAATGGCTACCAATTCTGCCCGGTGCTGGGGAGCAAGGAAGTCTTATATAACCTGCAGATCCAACTACGTCATTCATCTTCGTCTCCTTGATATTTCCCCTATTTCCGGCAGAAAGTCTTCTTATGAAAGTCCTTTGCTACCAATCACAAGCAGCGGCTCGCCGCTGTTTAGAACTGGCGGGCCCGCCGGGCCGGAAGACGCCTCTTCCAGCACCCATAGGTTCTATCCCGATACCAGGCAGCCGCAAGATACAACTGCACGCAGTCCTTTCACGCGCCGGTCCCTAGGCAAGCGCATGAATGAGCTCCTGCTCGGGGATTGGCGCCACCTAATCTTTTAAACTTCGGGCTGTTCGCTCGCTTTCCGAGTGATCTCCGCCGGACAGAGCGGCATGCGAGGGATGTTCGGCAATAAAGTTCTGAGCATGGGTCACTTCTGCAAGACCTGCGTCGGCATACTTCCAAGCCGCCAAGAATTCAGCATATTCCTGAGAGGCCGCCGCTGTATCCCCAAGCTTCTCGTTGCACATTGCGATCCCGTACCGAGCAAAGCCCGACCTCGGCCGCCGTTGAAGGGCGTGGCGATAGGCCTCCTTAGCTCCCGACCAGTCCCCAATCGCAACCCGAGCCTCGGCGTCGGTTTCCGCGACCGGCCGAACGTAAACCGGCGGTTCGCGGTAGCCCAGGCCTTTCTCTTGCTGTTCAGCCTGGGCAAAGAGTTTGTTTGCCTCATCGCTCTGTGCCTCAACGGTTGCGAGGGAGGCTCGCAGTTCGAGCGACATCACCGACAGATAATTCAAGAGCGGATGAAGCATCGCGTCCGGCATCACCTGAATCTTTGGCGCTCCGTCCGAAGCCCCACCGGCTTCCTCTGAGTTGGGGTTTCGACCGTCTTTAGATTCCTCTTTCACGCGCCGAAGCTCTGCGTCAAAGTCTGTCAGCAACTGCCTTGCTTGAGAAACATCTTTCTTTTCAATGGCAGCCATTCCGGTTGCAAACTGGGCGAGTTCCCTCGCCAGAAAATGAGTTTGGATTCTCGTGGCACCACAGGCATGGATTTGCGCCACTGCGAATGGATAATTCCCATTCAGAGCCAGCCAAACGAGAATCGCACTCCGGCACGGGAAGGTTCGGAGTAGGCCTACGATTTTTTGAATCAGGCCCAAAGCAGTCGGTGCCTCAACGACTTTGAGTTAGATGGTACTGTTCCCAGAGTACTTGGTGCGTGCCGAGGCCGGCAAGTGCGTTCACAACCTTCACAACCAGGAGCCAGTTCAAGACAATCCCTTCTCCCGAGATCGCCAGCCAGGCTGGGAACCAATTCGCTTCCCCGATGGGTACTTGTGAATTTGCGAATCTATCGCGAGCTTTGCCATGGTGTAATCAGGCAAGACTCGCGGGCGGCTTATCAGAGGATTATCGGACAACTCGCCGAGGCAGGTGCAGAATCCGTCATTCTCGGATGCACCGAGATCGAGCTTCTGATCTCAGCCGCCGATTCCGAGCTCCCATTGCATCCTTCCACGCTGATCCATGCCCAGGCTGCTGTTGAATGTGCGCTTGCCTGAAGGCAGCAACGAAGGAGACATGGAGTGAGTTTTAGTCGACTATGAACAGCTTGGCCCCGACTTTGGTGGAAGATCGCGTTGCCGATCACTGGCGCTCCATGGGACACGTAACTCTCTGCCTTAGTGGCTCACTGGAGATCAGCTTAAAAGATGTTCAGCAGCCGTCGGAAATTTGGCATGAATCGCTTAACAAGCTGGCAACGAGCTTTTTCGAGGTGTCCGGCTAGCGCGTCATGAGCGCGCATTCCAAACGTGCCAGCCGTAGTAGAAAAAGTTGGCGGCGACGACGATGACAGCTGCCGTCATCAAGACCAGGGTGGCTACGTCGGGATAGACAAGTTTGTCCATATGACGAAGCAGAAAGCCGCCCTGCTTAGGCGTTATTCCTGCCTTCAGTTCGAGCCAGTCCTCAAGCAGAGTCAATGGACACGGCCAAGGAAGAAACTCCGTAAGTAGGCCCCAAGTGAGAGATGCAATGTGCAGCCATTGAAGCCAGGGACGGGATCGAGCTATGAAGGCCCCGAAGACCACCCAGACAATAAATAACGCATGCACTACCAGAACCGCAACCGCGAGCGCCGAATACACTCCAGGAATACGAATGGCAAGGTGCATACGTGGCGATCTTCTCTCGACTTTAGCCGGTCATTTTATTATCCGTCCGAGCGAGATCTTTGCGACTGCAATCTAGGGTCGCGTCTGAGTACGTACGTCACGCCAACATACGGTAAAGTATGTTCATGGTGAAGCGCGCCCCCGCCCGGCGACGCCCGCGCAAAGCCAAGCCTCAAACCAAGGGCTTGGCTCCTCGCGAGTGCCGGTTGGAAACACTGATCGAAGGCGCAGAAAGCGCCAGCGAAGCTATCGACAAGGCCGGCGGCTGCCTAATCGGCTCCTACAAAGACCCGCTTGGCGGACATCCGATATTAATTTCCATTTTGCCCATTGATGCCGTAGAGCCCACTCCCTTTCAGCGAGATCTGTCTGACGCCCATCATAAGCGCTTAGCGGACGTGATCAACAAGACCGGGCGTTTTCTTGATCCCATCATCGCGGTTCTGGCCCCTGACGGTGGCTTTTGGACTCCGAACGGTCGCCATCGACTCGAAGCCATGCGACGGCTCGGCGCCAAATCGATCGCCGCCCTGATCATGCCCGACCGGGAAATCGCTTGGCAGATCCTGGCACTGAACACCGAGAAAGCCCACAACCTCAAAGAACGTTCACTCGAGGTCATCCGCATTTATCACGGTCTTCTCGATGAGGATGGCTCACGAGCGGAGGCGCAGTTCGCCTTCTATCTCGAAGAGGCGGCTTTGGTCACGTTGGGCATTTGCTATGAAAGAGTCCCCCGCTTCGGCGGCGGTACCTATCACCCGATTCTGCGCCGGCTTGAGAGCTTCAGCGAAGAACCGCTGCGGGCAGCCGTCAAAGAACACGAAAAACGCGCCATTCTGGTGCTCGATCTTGAGGAAAAAGTTGCAGCGGTGGTCAAAAAGTTGAAAGAACGCGGCCTGGTCAGCCCCTATTTGCGTGCCTTCGTAGTGGCCCGAATCAACCCCTTGCGCTGGATTCAGGGCGAGCCACCCCCGCTCGAAGATGTGCTGAAAACCATGCGCGAGCGCGTCACAAAATTCAATATCGACAAGATACGGCCGCAAGACCTCGCCGGGGCCTCGGGGCCGCCGGACGACGAAGCCTAGAGCCAATCTTTAGGTATTATGAACCAGGCTGAAAATAGCGAACATGAAAAGAAGAGACTTCATTTTGAAAGCCGCTGCCGGCACGCTCGCCGTATCGCGCACAAACTTGGCCTTGCCGGCTGACGCCGACCAGCAGCGCACAAGCAAGGAGCAAGACTCCAGTGAGCGCAGCCTTGCGTCGAGCGGCAAAGCGGGCGAACGCTCCGTGCCGCCGTCCGGCAAAAAGGCGGCTCTGAAATTGGGTACTCAGCACGGGGACAGCGATGACATTTTGAAGGTAATGGCGGCATTTGGAGTCAATCACATCTGCGCACTACCGCCGGGTGATGATTGGGCAGTCGATGCTTTGTCCCGTAAACGGGAGCACATCGAGTCCTTTGGAATCCAAGCCGATGCGCTGCGCTTGATCCACCCCAATTACATCTCCCGCTCGGAAACCGAGTACATCATGCTGGGCAAGGATCCCGAGCGGCAGCGCGAAATCGATGCCATCTTAGAAAAAATACGCAATGCCGCCAGAGCGGGCTTCCCCATGTTGACCTACAACCTAACAATGCTTGGGGTCGTGCGGACAGATTCAACCAAAGGACGGGGCGGAGCCAGATATGCCACTTTCAACTATCAACAGGCCTATGATCGCGACGAACCAACGCCTGCGGGAAACGTGACTGCAGACGAGTCGTGGGAGCGAATCACCTATTTCCTCAACCACGTGATTCCGGTAGCGGAAGAATACAGAGTCCGACTGGCATGCCATCCCGAAGATCCGGCCATGCCTGAACCGCAGGGTTACCGAGGAGTGCACAGAGTCCTTAGCACCGTAGACGGACTCAAGAAGTTTGTCGCGCTCAATTCGAGCCCCTACCACGGTCTCAATTTTTGTCAGGGAACCGTGGCTGAGAGCTTGCAGAACCCGCGCGAAGAAATTTATGAAGCCATTCGTTATTTTGGGTCGCGGGGAAAACTTTTTAACGTTCACTTCCGCAACATCAAAGGCGGATTTCTGAATTTTCAGGAGACCTTTCCTGACAATGGGGATGTCGACTTCGTCCGCGCCATCCGCGCCTACAAAGACATTGGCTACGATGGAATGTTAATGCCCGATCATGTGCCGAAGATCGACGGCGACAGCGATGGCCGACAGGCCTTCGCCTACTGTTTTGGGTATATTCAAGCCTTGATTCAGATGGTGAACGAAGAAGGTTAATAGGGGGGGTGCCACCAGTAGCTGCCGCATAGACTGAGTTTTCTGCCCGCGAAGCCTCCGACGTGGCAACTCTTTGCCAACCTAATGGAATCTCCATGCTAGTCCGCAGGCGCTTCGGCTGGGTACGAACTCGCTAAAAGGTACGTAAGTGTGTTCGAGCGAAGTCTCCAGAGATAAAGCCTAAGTCTTATGCTGGGGCTTTTGCCTCCCGGTGACAAAGATATGCTTTTATACCGGCCATAGCAGCGTTGCGTTATTTGCTTCGGCGAGCGAAGCTCGGAAACGTTGATCGATGGCAAAACGATCCATTAGCACTCATTTCAGTCCTGTACGCGTCGTACTGGTCTCTGTGCGAAACCCGCTTAATATTGGCGCGGCAGCACGAGCCATGAGCAATTTTGGTTTTTCCGATCTGAGGGTGGTCAATCCCCACCACATAGCTTTCCGAGAGGCCCAATCCGCAGTCGGGGCGGGCGAGCTACTTCGACGAGCCCAAGAATATGAAAGCCTTGCCGAGGCGGTGGCGGACTGCACGCTGGTTGTAGGAACAACTGCAGCTCGCCACAGAAAACTTGTTCACCAGCTTCGGTCGCTTGATGAAGGGGCGAGTGTCGTGCGACGCGAACTCAGCTGTGGCCGGGTTGCCCTTCTCTTCGGCTCGGAAAAGCGGGGTCTTTCGAATGAAGACTTCAGCCTTTGTCACTGGCTTATGCGTATTCCAACCTGCGAAGATCATCCTTCGATGAACCTGGGGCAAGCAGTTGCAGTTTGTCTTTATGAGCTTGATCGCGGCCCTAAACAGCGGATTTCGACTGCGGGCGCGTCGGGTGCAACGGCGGCTGAACTCAATCGGTTTTCACACCTACTTCTTGAGGCGCTAAGTGTCAGCGGGTACGCGAAGCCGAGGGATATCGCGCTAGAGCAGAAGATACGGCGCCTCGTCGTCCGCCTGAACCTTTCTGGTCGTGACCTGGAGCTCTGGCTGGGTATGCTGCGGCAGATGCTTTGGAAGATGGAATCGAGCCGCTGACCGAAATTGGACTGAACCTACGCCAGAAGCCATCACGGCGGCCATAGATGCGTTTTCAGGAGAGCTGGCCCGGGAAGTCCGAACCCCAATCGTAGACCCACCGGCCTCGGCCAAGGGATGCCCCAATTGCGGCCTCACTTTCCCGCTTGTACCGAAACAGGGAAAAGACCCAGCCAAAACGCAGACTTTGAAGACTTTGTCCAATATGTCGCCTCTGAAGGGCAAGACGAGGCAGCAAAACTTGCCTATGCGAAGCTTCCGCCGCAGCTGCAACAACAAGACCAAGGGATGCTTGCGCAGGTTGCTACGAGCCATGCAGCTGGCGGCTGGCAATAATTTGATCGAGCAACAACCAAGATGAAATTCGCACGAGTTCTGGGAGTAGGAGAGGCCGCTACATTGCAACCGTGTAGCGGCCGTCCACCGCTCCTTTGATTTTTTTCTTGCTTTCCGCAGGAGTTTGGTTTCGATCTTGCTCAATCTTGTTGGCCGCCTCCGCCAATTCATGATCTTTGATCACCTGTTCGAACCAATTCGAGTAATCTCCACGCCGAAGATGATGCATCCAAGTCTCGTCGTCGACGCCCTCAGCCAACTGCAGAAACATGCTTAGATTTGCGCCCACAGATGTAAATTGGCTTCCGGGCCAATGAAATAAAAGCTCTGTTCAGGAGAAAGCTCGCCCTCAGCATATTGTCTTCGATGTCTTCCGTCTTCGATGTAACTTCCTTTCCGCCCTAGCCTGAACAGTTTTGACAAGAGTGGCTCGTGACGAGGTCGATGGGAACCAGATCAGCGCCTCCCCCGGTTGCAAGGGTGTTTTTGACGCGGACGGGGTTTCAGCTGCGATCGCCGTGGCGAAGCCGGATAGCGCGTCGAGAGCTGATTTGCCCGTAGTAATGATCCCGCCGACGGCTTCCAAGGGTGCGGCCGAAATCTGCTCCGGGTGCACAGTGATCAGGATCATGCCGCCTAACGCCGGAGATAGAGTACTCGCAGCCGGAGACCATGATTTCGGCATGAGGTGGTGGGCTTCATCGATAATGATCCAATGGGGGCGAGCAGTTTGTGCCCGCAGCTCAATCAGACGCGTCAGTAGCTGAGAGAAATAGCCTGGGCGGTCGCTCATTGGAATACTCAGCAGATTGACCACAACGTTGTTTTCAGGCATGCGGAGAGCATTTAATACCGCATTGGGGTCTGGGCGCTCTTGCGCGGTACCAAAGGAAAGCGCTCCGGCCAGGTTCTCGTAGTCACCTTCGGGATCAACCACACAGAACTGGTAACGCTTTTCTGTCAGTTGTTCCAGAATGCCTGCGGCGACGGTGGATTTGCCGCTCGCCGAAGCCCCAGCAATCAACAGACTATTTCGGCACGGTCCAATGCGGATCTGCTCGGCATTCGAATCGAGCGCGGTGCCTAAAGAAATCGAGTGACGCAACAAACGACTGTCGTACGAAACGAGATCCGTTTCGAGCAACTGGTCAATCAATTCTTCAACTCCCCGCCCGTTCTCGGCAACCGTGACGAGATCGGCTCTTTCCTTCAACGCAGGGACGGCGTTCGCCACCGCGACTCCGAATTCACAGGAAGCCAAGAGCGCGTGATCGTTCTCCGCGTCACCCGTCCCCACCACATTGTGAGGAGATACTTCCAGGGACTTAAGCGCGGCCATGAGACCCGAACCCTTGTTGACGCCTGAGGGCAGAACCATGACCGCCCCTTTATTAAAGATGATGTGAGAATCAAGCCTCAGATCGCGGAGGGCATCAACCACAACAGTTTGGTGCGGTTCCCAAGTAGCGATCACCGAACGGCCAACCTCGAAGGGGACGCCACGCTCGCGAAGCAGGGTAAGCAAAGATTCAGGCGGCGGTTCCGAAAGCGGAAGCTCTTCATTGTTGGCGGGATCGTATAGCAATCCCCCATTTTCGGCGACCACTCGTGCGAAGCGATCGAGGTGGGGAAAAACGTTCTTCAAATCTGGTAAATGGCGCCCCGTAACCAGTATCAATTTTCGGCCGGAAGCAAGCACCCGATCCAGGGTAGCCAGGGTGCCTGAGGAAACCTGTCCGTGTTTGGCCAAAGTGCCGTCGTAATCGGTGGCAAGCAGCAGGTAACGCATCTCGACCTTCGATGCCGAATTCTATGTGGTCGGAACGGCAGACCAAATGCATCTTTTGATGCATTTATCCCTCGCACCAATTACAATGCCGGACGGGAGGGCCGCAACCAAATGGCCGATTACAAGATTGAACCGGACGGAAAGCTAGTTATCTTCCTTCACGCCCGGTCCGCTGCTGGATCGGAGCAATTTCGACGCGAGTCTGGGGCAAAATTGTCGTTCAAAAGCAAAGATGAGACTGCAGAATTTGTAAGGGCCGGAGAATGCCACGGATTCACCTTTGAAGGAAAGGAGTTTCTCCTCGCGGCATCGTAACCACCCGAACTGTCACTCACGTTCCTCCGTGGGCGGTGAATTCGCAAGTACCAGCCTTATACGCGCAATTTTGGGAAGTGTCCGAACGCCTACCAGGACAACCGAACGAGCGAGAGTGCATGCCTAGGCAGGATGAATTGCAGACTTAAAGTCCCCTTGTCAATCGCCATCCATTGGGGAGACTGCAAGAGTTCGAATTCTCCTGCACGCTCAAGCTGCTGGTGCTGGTCGGCAGAAGGCGCTTGGGGGGATCCCATTTGCTTCCACAGCGCGAAGGGATTACTGTGATCGCCATCGATACGAAAATGTTCCAGAAGGCCGCGCTCCACGTCGTGCGGCAACCCGCGAATCATTAAATCAATCGAGGCTGCGGCGGCAGAAAGATCGTCGTCGTGATAGTTCCACACAAGAACAGCAATTTGGCGTTCTTTCCTGGTCGCGATCAGATTGATATCAGCTTGGGTACGCACTCCGTCGCGGAGGATGGCTTCCTCTGACAAGCTGGCGGTGCTACTTGCCTGAAGTCTTTGCTGGCCCAGGAGGCCCAACATGCGAAAGGCGTTCAGCACCGGTTTATCGATGCCGTTGGTAGCCAGCTCCCGGTAGCCCTCAAAGTAAGATTGCCCTTCGAATTCGAAAGACCAGGTTACGGCTCCCTGAAAGTTTATGTGCCCCTGACTAGTTAGGTAGAGAAG
>Ga0126381_100006587_pt1 | contig 12863 bp, 8 predicted proteins | sample PanSoiMetPlot_28_FD_96465 | JGI IMG/M metagenome (GOLD analysis project Ga0126381, IMG submission 96465) | Tropical forest soil microbial communities from Panama - MetaG Plot_28 | ecosystem: Environmental > Terrestrial > Soil > Tropical forest > Bulk soil | place: Panama | collected 2016-02-17
AAGAGGCGTCGATGTGCTATCGGGCGGCCAGCCTGCTGCATGAGCGTATGCAACAGGTCAAACTCTCTGGGGGTCATGCGAACCTCTTGACCACTACGCGTGACGCGTCTTGCGGAGGGATCTAGCGTGATGTCTCCCACCTTAATGGGGTGATCCTTGACATAAGCGACCGTCTGAAAACGCCGAATCGCAGAACGTAGACGGGCCGTCAGTTCCAGAAACTGAAATGGTTTAGTGATGTAGTCATCTGCGCCCCCATCGAGCGCATCGACCTTGTCCTTCTCACGATCGCGAACCGTCAACATTATTATCGGCAGATATGGATGTGTCTGGCGAATCCGACGGCAGGCCTCCATGCCGCCAATACCCGGCATGTTGATGTCAAGGAGAACCGTCTCGAACTGATCCCTGCTCAAAGTGTGCAAGGCTTCTTCTCCGGACGTGACATCTTGGGCCTTGAATCCTACTGATTCAAGGGTGCTTCTAAGACTCTGACGTAAAGCCAGGTCGTCCTCGACAATCAATACAGACCCTAAGGATGTCATACAAGACTCTCCGCACCGTTCGGAATAGAAACGATAAAAGCTGTTCCGGCCCGCAGATCGCTTTCTACCGAGATCTTGCCACCGTGAGCTTCCACTGCTTTCCTGGCTATGGAGAGACCCAAACCCGTTCCTGGTGCTCTGTGGTCCACGGATGGACTGCGATAGAAACGGGTGAAAACCTTCTGGCGTTCAACGGGGGCGATATAGGATCCTTCGTTATGAATCTTCAGGACAATCTGTGACTCCTGGCGCCTGGCCGAAATACGTACGGGAGAATTTTGTGAGCCATACTTCGCGGCATTGTCGACGATCTGAACCAGGGCCAAGGTGAGCACTTGTGGATCACATTTAATTTCCATGATTTCAGGTTCGATGAACACGTCGAGGATCCTGGAGTTGAGTGCGAAAGCGCATTCATCGAGGACTTGCTGGAGCAGATCCGGTAGATTGCTTGTCTTCTCTTGCAAAATGAAGGAGGACGGCTCTAACTGTGATGCATGCAACATGCGAGTCGTCAGTTCACTGAGGCGAATCGCTTCCCGATTGATCAATCCGACCAGGCCACTCTGCTGTGCGTTCAGCCCTTCGGCGGCAAGTAATCCTGAACTGGAAAGCGTAATCGTCGTCAGAGGCGTTTTGAACGCGTGAGCAAATCCGTCGAGCAGGGCGGATCGCAATTGTTCAGAATGCCGCTCCGCCTCAACAGCCATCTCGAGCGTCAGCGATCGTGTCCGCTCAATCGCCATGGCGACTATGGATGCGATGGAGTTGATGCTCAACGCATCCATCGAGTGGCCATAGAACATCAATGCACCGACGGGGCGGGTCCCAAAATACAGAACACGAAGAAAGGTCCGATTCGTAGAGTCATCGTAGTTCCGTTGGCTGAAATAGACAGCCTTTACAGCATCTTCCGCGCCTGGCGTCGTACCGTGGCATGACAGTGCATCCTCATAGGAATTCCACAGAGCGACGCCCTCTACAGGGAAATGTCTTTCAATGAGCATGCATAGTTGCTGCGTCGGAAATTCTTTCCAATCCAACAAGAGTAAGTCGCGAGAGAATTCATAAAGCGCTTTCTGTTCCATGGTTTGCTTTTCCAGCATAAGTTGATGGCAGCGTGCCCGATGAGAGAGCCGACTCACGATTAATGAGACACCTTCAAATGTAGCGAGAGCCATCCAATCTTCGGATCGATCTACGCGAAAACTAAACAATGGCGGAGCGAAGTAGTATTCCAGACACAAGGTCGCAACGACCGATACGACACTTGCTGCTGCAAAACCAGCGTTGTTGGCGACGGCCAGCACCACGAACAGGTACACAGAAGCCGTGGCCGCTAGATTCAAATATCGATTCGCCACGATGCCGAAGCAGATCAGAAAAGCGGAAGCAACCAGCACCAGTACGGCTGAGCGGCTGCGAACAGAAAGCACGTCGTCAGTCTCCTTTTGCAGTGTAGGAAGGGAAGCGTAAAGAAGCCGTAATCAAACCAGTCAGAAAATAAACGCTGGTTCAATTTTTATGCCTTCCTTGTGGGTTGTGAACTGTTATGTACCTGGCTGGCAGTAATGAATGCCAGCCAGGAGACATAAATGAACCCTCTTATTGAGAACTTCCGCGAATGGTGTTCCCGCGCTTTGGACGGCGGGGTCACGGCGCTGCATCTGCGGAGTGCCAAAATTGTTGTAGCACTCGTTGCAGTGCTTCTATCTTCAGGCCAGTGCTTTGCCCAGTCTACTTTTGGGAGCGTTCGGGGAACGGTGCAGGATGTTTCTGACGCCGCAATTCCGGATGCAAAGGTCACGCTGCATAGCGTTGATGAAAATACAGATCGCGTGGTAAAGAGCGATCCCACCGGCGGTTACACCTTCGAAAACGTAAAGGCCGGCAAGTACCGCATTCTGGCACAACGTGATGGGTTTGCCGATAGCGTGCTTAACAATGTTGTTCTGGCGGCAAGACAGGATCTTCGATTCACGCTGACCATGGCGGTTGCCGCGCAACAGACGGTCGTTGAAGTCACTTCGTCTGCAGCAGAAATCAACACGGACAACGCGATCGTGGGTGATTCAAAAAATACCGCTGAAATCGGTCAGCTTCCGTTGAATTTCCGCGCCTCGACCACCAGCCCGTTGGCAGCGTTGGCAGCATCGGCGAATGTACAGCAGGACAGTTCGGGCAACTTCGCGATTGGTGGAGCAACCTCGAATCAGATTGGTTTCTCAGTCGACGGGATTTCGTCAGTCAACGTCTACCAGAGCGGAGTAGGCCTGTCGGTGAACGCTCCAGGTTCCAACCCTTACCCTTCCTCTGAAGGCATCGCCGAACTTAAGGTCACAGCATTCAACAACAACGCTGAATTTTCACAAGTCGGAGATGTGACCTTCACGACAAAGGCTGGTACGAACCAGTTTCATGGGAGTTTGTTTGAGTACCTTCAGAATGATGCGCTGAATGCAAAGGTATATAACTTTCAAACAAAATCGCCCGAACGGTTCAATACGTTCGGGGGTAGCCTGGGTGGTCCACTCGTTGTTCCACATCTTTACAACGGTCTCAACAAAACGTTCTTCTTTTTCGACTACGAGGGGAATCGCAGGCGAACATCGACTGCCGAGCAATACACTGTGCCGACGGTCGCCGATCGTGCCGGGAATCTGAGTGATCTGGCAGCTACGATTCCTGTCAACACTTCCAATCCCAACTGTCCCTCCTCAACCGGCTGCCTCATCAATCCAGCTACCGGATCTTTAGCCACGGGCAGGCCCTTTGCCAACTATCAGATCACTGCGCCGCTCAACCAGTCCTCTCTTGCGCTTCTGAATCACTACTATCCGTTACCGAATGCAAGCAATCTAGGTGGTGGTCTGAACTATCAAACACTCATATCCACTCCTTCAAATACGAATGGATTCGATGCTCGAATCGATCAGGTCATCACGTCGAAGCAGCAGGTCTATGCACGATTCAATTGGAAAAATCTCATGGTCAATACCATCAATCCACTGCTGCCGAACGACGTTGACACGGAGCATGATCGCAGCTTCCTGATCTCTCATAACTATGCCATTAGCAACAGGTGGGTGAATGAGTTTCGTTTCGGATTCACACATACAATCCTTGCACCGAACTTCCCGATTGAGGGGGCTGCAGCCATCTCACAATTGGGATTGCAAGGAGTGAATGTTGACAACCATCCTACCGATGGAGGCTTCCCCAGCATTGTCTTCTCAGACGGTACAAATTTTACGCCGATAGGCAGAGACCACGTAGGTCCGACGCAGTCCAGGACGAATCAGCTTGCCGATAATGTGACCTACAGTCGTGGCAGGCATACTATCCGCGGAGGCATTGATGTCCGTTGGGTGCGCTTCGCGGTTCCGGAGATTGAAACACCCTCGGATGACTATGGTCTCATCACCTTCAACCAGAACATCTTCACCGGCAGCTCTTTCGGCGACTTTTTGCTCGGTATCCCAAACACCACCTACTTCGCTGTCACTGGACCGAGGGACGATGCCGGGAACTATCAACTCGGCGTTTATGGTCAGGATGAGTGGCACATTAACAATCGCCTGACCGTGAACCTTGGCTTGCGTTGGGAATTTCTTCCTCCATTTGTTGATCGAAATGGAATTCAGGCCAACTTCGATCCAATTACAAATTCAGTTGTTGTAAACGACGTTCTGTACAAGAAACTCGGCGGGCCGGTTCTTGCCTTTCTGCAATCGTTCAACGCCTGCAACGCAGCGCCTGCTGGATTTTCGGCTCCCGCTGACGCAGGATATGTAGCTTCCACAGCGCTGCCGTGCACGAAAGTAGTATCGAATGACGAGGAGGGGTTGCCAAAGGGCTTGCGCCAGAACTACCTCCGCAACTTCGATCCACGTATCGGCATTGCCTTTCGTCCGTTCAACAACGACAAGACGGTCATTCGCGCCGGGTTCGGTGTCTTTACGGTGACTGCTCTGGGGCAACTACAGAACAATAATGAGAGCAACCCGGAAGCGTCGGTGTTTACCTATGCAAACGAAGACCCGGCTGGAGCCCCATCGTTCCAATTTCCACTCGTCGCTCCTCCATCGCTTTCGGGGCATGCTCCGATTGGGGGCGGGACAATCGAACAGGCTACCGACCCGCGGTATCGCGATGCGCAATCCACTCAATGGAATGTCACTGTGGAACATGCGGTCACCTCGAATACAGCACTGCGAGTCAGCTATGTGGGCATGAACTCTTATCGCCTGCCTGTCACCATAAATCTCAACCAGCAGGTGCCTTCCACGGTATCTCCCAATCCAAACCCCATTCCATTTCCAAACTGGGGCGCGATGTTCTCTACGGAAAACATGGGAAACCAGAGCTATCAGGCTCTTGAACTGCAGGCAACACACCGGATGGGAAATGGTCTCTCGTACCAGGCCAACTATACGTGGGCACATAATCTCAGCGATGCTCAAGGCGATGCACCGACGGCATTTCAAGGCGAGACTCGTTATGGACTCGCTGATGAAAACCGCTATGCCATTCGGGAGAATCGCGGGAATGTCGTTGGAACCCGGCGGAATCGCTTCCTGCTTACCGGAACTTATGAACTGCCTTACGGTCGGGGACGCAGGTGGTCCAGTTCCTCTCAGGTGGTAAATGGCTTTCTCGGTGGCTGGAATGTGAACACGATCACGTTGCTTGAGACAGGGCCTTATCTCACTCCAACAATGAGCGTGAGCAACGACCAGACCAATACCAACCCTGCGACAGCCGGTACAACAGTCGTGCGACCGGATCGCATTGCTAATCCGATACCTGCTCACCGCACGAATGCAAATTACTTCAACATCAATGCATTCGCGATTCCTCCAGCGAACGCGGGCCGAGTCGGAAATGCGAGCGTTGGAAGTCTTGAGGGGCCAGGCAGCATCGCGGTAAATGCAGGTCTGGCGAAGATCATCCCCATTCGAGACGAGGTACATCTTCGTTTCGAGGCGACCTTTACCAATGTTCTCAACCATACGAACTTTGCGCCTCCAGTGACGGATATCAGTAGTCCCGCCTCTTTTGGTGCTCTAACCACGGCACAAACTTCGGAAAGTGCTGGCAATCGGACAGGGCAAGCGGCGCTCCGTCTTGTTTTCTAAGCAGGCTTTCCGAGTGTTCACACTCAAGGGCCGGTAGATCGTGCACATTACGATCTGCCGGCTATCGATGAAATGAGCTGCGGATGTAACTAACTGTGATTGCCTTGAGGAGATACAACACCTGTGAATGCAAGTACACATGAATATGGCGGATTGAGCGATGAAGCAGAAAAGGTTCTTCTCATCGCGAGAGATGCTCCCATGCGCTTTCAGTTGCGGCGGACGCTCGAAGCAATGAAGTTCGATGTTCAGGAAACCTCCGATGGAGGAGGCGCGATAATTTGCCTGCGGATGGAAGCCTGCGAAGTGATTCTCATGGAGTGCGCTACATTTGGGGCAGAGAACGTAATGGCCTGCGGGCAACTGCGCTGTCTCTATCCTCGACTTCCCATTCTGGTCGCTAGTTCGCTTGACTCGCTGGACCATAAAGTAGTGGCACTTGAGGCTGGTGCTGACGATTTTTTGGTTCATCCACTTCACGAGCGCGAACTGGCGGCGCGGCTTCGCTCAGCCGTGAGACGTTTCCGCGCTCCAGCGATGGGAACCGCTGAGCGCTTAGTAGTCGGAGAAATTATTCTCGATCTGGCGGGACATAGGGTGGAAAAGTCGGGCGAAGAGGTCTCTTTGGCTCCGAGCGAATTTCGCTTGCTTGAAATCCTTATGCAGCAGCCTGGAAGAGTCGTTTCGCATACTTTTCTGGCCGGCATGTTCTGGGGTCGAGAAACGGCGGCGAATCGGAAGCACTTGCGCGTTATCATGAGGGGCCTTCGGAGGAAGATTGAGGAGGATCCGTCTCATCCCAAATATCTCGTGACACATGCCCACTTCGGTTATCGCTTCCAAATTCAGTGAGGCCGATAGAAGGGCCTTGTCTGAGCAAGAGAGAGGGAATGCTTTGCTGAGATGCTTCAAAATGATCAGTATCGAAATTCATCCAGACTCCTGATTTGCAACGCTCACCACAGGCGGAGATGGAGTTCATCGTGACAATCGTTGTTTGACACCCTCTCGCATCCTCGGCGACAATCGTGATTCGATTCAGTAGATTGAGGATGATAGGTGGGATCATGACTCATGACGCGACCGTTTTGAAAGCCCGCGAGATTGCCAGTGGTGTGCTAGCGCCATCTGCAGGGCAAAACGATAAAGCGGGACGGTTTTCTACGGAGGCTGTCGAGTCTCTTGGCAAGTCCGGACTGCTGGGGCTGATGCTACCCGTGGACTTTGGGGGTTCAGGGCTGGGTCCCCGCACCTTCGCGGCCGTGGTGGCGACGCTAGCCGAGGCAGATGCTTCCGTCGCCATGGTCTATGTCATGCATATCCTCGGCACCGGGGCAATCGCGGCGGCTCGTCCAAGCGCGGCCCAGGCAGTCGCGCCTATGCTGCGGGAGATCGGTGCAGGCAGGCATTTGTCCACTCTCGCTTTCAGTGAAGCCGGGTCGCGCAGCCACTTCTGGGCGCCTATATCCCGTGCACAACGGAATGGTAACGGCGGCGTGCGCATTACCGCTAAAAAATCTTGGGTGACCAGCGCTGGTTATGCGCAGAGTTATGTTGTTTCTGCGCTGGCTCCTGAAGGGGCAGGACCTACCGATTCGACTCTCTACGCAGTTCCAGCGCAGGCGCGCGGTCTTTCAGTTTCGGGGCCTTGGGACGGTTTGGGACTTAGAGCCAACGCTTCCGCTCCGATTGCGTTGGAAGACTGCGAAGTTTCAACCGATATGCAGCTTACTGACGACGGTGCAGGCTTTTCGGCTATGCTAAACGCGATACTCCCGCTGTTTAGTCTGGGATCAGCGGCAGTGTCGCTGGGGCTGTGCCGGGCGGCGGTCTCTGGAACTACGTCTCACCTCAAAAACGCAAAATTCGAACATCTCGGCCAGAGCCTCGGAGAGAGCCTGCCTACCCTGCGTGCTCAGCTTGCGACGATGCAAATTGACACTGACGGGCTGTCGGCGCGGATCGACGATTTTGTCGATCATCTTGAAAAGCCGCGCGAGACGACCATGTTGCGCGTGCTTGAGGCCAAAGCTGCTGCGGGCGAGGTCGCTATCAGCGTCACCTCGACAGCAATGCGCGTCTGCGGCGGCGCAGCGTTCTCAAAACATCTGGGCATCGAACGCCTGTTCCGCGACGCGCACGCGGGCGCTGTCATGGCGCCGACGAGCGACGTTCTGAGGGAGTTCATCGGGAAATCGCTGTTGGGAATTCCGCTCTTCTGATACCGGCGCCTGCAGATAAGAGAGAGTATTTTGTTGAGTACCGCGGGCAGGAACCGTGGAGGCATATGAGCAAAACAATCTGGGTGGGAGCTGTTGCATACAATCCGAAAGTAGTTACGATCTGGGAGGGAATGCGGCGTTATTTTCACGAGGAGGCGCATCTTCCTGTTGAGATCGTACTGTTTCAGAGCTACGAGGCGCAGGTGCTTGCCCTTCTCGCCGAACCGGGCGACTCGGCGCCGCGTATCGATATTGCCTGGAACACAAACCTCGCCTACTTGCAGGCCGATGAGTGGAGCGGCCATGGCTGCCGTGCGATTGCCATGCGCGACACTGATCTTGACTGGATGACCAAGATCGTCGCGGCCACGGGAGGCCCCATTTCTACGCTTGCGGATTTGAAAAATCGGACGCTCGCGCTTGGCAGCCGAGACAGTGGGCACGCAGCAATTCTTCCGGTTCACTTTTTGGAGGAGCAAGGCATGCGCGAGGGAAGGGACTACCGGACGCTGCGCTTCGACAGCGACGTGGGCAAGCATGGTGATACCGGGACCAGTGAAGTGGAAGTTGTGCGCGCCGTGCTCGACGGACGAGCCGACGCGGGCGCTATCGGCAGCCCCTTCTGGAATACTGTGCGCAGCGAAAAGTTGGTGCCTGAAGGCAGCCTATGCGAGATATGGTCCTCGGCGCCTTACAATCATTGCATGTTCACGGCGCGTCCCGATCTTGACCCACAGCGTGAGCGTCAATTCGCCGAAGCGCTCTTGGCGATGAGCTACGACAATCCGGTTCATCGCTCCATACTCGACGCTGAAGGACTTCAGCGTTGGCTGCCGCCTCATGTTGATGGTTATGCTGCATTGCGGCAAGCGGCAGCCCAACAAGGATTCTTCAAGCAGTAATTAGCTTTGTCGATCGAAGAGACTCAGGTTCAGCTGGGCTCTTCGCGGGCAGCCTGGGCAACGTCTATGCGCAGTTAAAGATTCTTGCCAGCTTATTGGCGTGTTCGCCTTCGCGGTCGAAGGCGCGGCGGACAGCCTCGAATGCATCCGAGAGAGGAAAAATGTCGCGCGTAACCAGCAGATCGGCATCTGCTGCTCCGACCGGATGCCAGTACACACCATCGGTAGTGATAGTAACTTCCGGTACTAGATCGGATCGGGTAACGGCGAGACCTTTACTCGCCTCGCCACGCAACGCGATCCGGCGGATCACTCGGTCTTCTGCTGCAATATTTTCCTCGTCGAGGAATTGACGGAACTCCTCGGCTTCGGCATCGGTCGAGACGGTCGCTGCCAATCGCACTCGAAACCCCTGCGCACGAGCGTGCCGAATACCTTCACGTGTTCGCGCCCATGTTCCTGGCCCGCGATGTAAGTCGTGCCGGTCTGGCGTCGGGCTGTCTAAGCTGATTTGCAGGACAATACGATCGCGGGGCAGCGCTTGCAAGGTTTCGGCGCGCCGTCCAGTAAGCAGCATCCCGTTGGTCAGGACTGTAGTCGGAGCGGCTGTCGCGCACGAAACCAGAATCTCGCCGATATCTTCCAACAGAAAAGGCTCGCCTCCGGTTACGAAGATTTCCTTGACGCCAAGCTCGGCCGCTTCACGAGTGATTCGCTGTACACGCTCAAGCCCTAACTCTCGTCGGGGAGCGGCGGGCGAGGAACGCACACAGCAGTAGTCGCAATGCAGGTTACAGTTGAAGTTCGTGTAGAGCCAAAGACGCGAGCCTACCGGCCGATTGTCTGCTGACGATATGGGCACAGCGCCACACCGGAAGACCCACCTCGCGCGGCCGTTTTCAACCGTTGCTTCCAGCAGGGCGTTCCCGGTGAACCGGCACCATGTCTCTAACTCAGGACCAATGCTTTCGTTCTCAGCGACAAGGGCAATCAAATCTCCCGTGCGGCTGCGTCGTAGCACGGCGATCAACTCGGGCAGCAGACCAGTAGCGAATGTCTTTCGCCCAATATCCAGATCAACGTTAGCCCTCATCGTAGTGCATGGATTGTACAGTCCAGTGAGCACCTGGAGATAGCTTCGGTCCTGCGTTCGACTTATTGAGCTTTTTTCCAGGTGTCCGAGCCTGTCAGCTTAACCGCTACATCAGTAATGGAGATGTGTAAGGGCTTTCCATCAGCAGTGCCGCGGTGCTCTGTTGAGATAAGGAGAGGACCGGCTTTCTTATAGCCTGTCCACGTTGCGTTGACGAGACTCGGCTTCTTGGTCCCTCCATGGTGGAAGACAAGATACTCGACGCGGTTGTCTTTGCCAACGTAAAGCTCCCAGGTATCTCCAGGCGTATAGCCGCCAGCCTCCGCAGGATATTTCACAATTACGTGTCTAGCGGACCCTGTTCCCTGCGGCAACTTCTGCATACCATCATCGGTCACGGTGGCGCTGGTGTCCCAATAAGCATGGAAGGGGAAGAGGAGCCAATAGTTGTCGTTTACGAAAGCTGGGGCGATTTGATTTTTTACGTCGTCAGGCGCGCTGTTGAGCTGAGACATAACAAAGGTGGCCTTTACTGGCTTACCGTCCTTATCTATTCCTTCGTAGGAGACTTTACCCGTCTTTGGTTCCCATTCCCACACATGAGAAGCTTTGAATAGTCCGACGACTTCCCCGTTCCACGTGTAGCGGATCGCCTCAACCTGCCCATACGAATCGAGGCCATACGTCTTGGCGATCTGTTCGAGAATTGGCGGGCGGGTTTGTGCCCAAGACGTTGGAGAAAGAACCATCACAGCGAAAGTCAGAAGACGAATCAGCAAACGGCCGCTCGATTTTGTCATGGAAGTCCCCTTTTTGGATTGATGAATCTGGTCCTAGGATCTCGGAGAAACCTCAGCTACTGAATAGCTGGAAATTATACTTCAGTCCGATAGTGCGCCAGCGTGCTCAAGTTCCCTCCTGCGGTAGAACCAGATGATGGCAGCAGCTATTGCCACACATCCATATTCCACAGGCATTACCCAGCCCGGAAGCGACCCCCATGGATGCCCAAGTGTGCGCTGGTGCCATACGACGTAGGTGGGGATGATACTCACTGTCCAGACGCAGATCAGCAGTGTCGAGGTCGAAGTTAGAAATGGCAACAACCAGAGAAGATACCATGGGAATACGGCGGGGGCGCACAAAAGAGATGCTGCCATTGGCCAGGCAAATAGGTCAGGAGACCACTCGGGCGCTGCGCTACTTAGCCATCTTGCAGTCGCTAATCCGACTAGGACTGCCAGCATTGCCAGCAGTTGGGGAGGCGCCACTCGATCGAGTACCGCAAACACTGGACCATTAAAGCGCCAACTCTGCACATACGTGCCAAGCGAGCCGATAGGAATGCGGCCGTGATTGAGAAACGGCAGGTACAGAAGTCCGACTACAGCTGCAGCCAGAGCAGCGTCGCGAATGCGAACACGCTTCCAGTAGAGAGGCAACAGTACGATTGGCAGAAATTTCACTGACACAGCTAACCCAAGTCCGATGGCCGCGGTAGCCCGCCAACGGTGCGCTAAGGCAGTGGCGGACACGAGCAGCAATAATGCTCCAACAATGTCGATGTGACCGCTTCCGGCCACCTCAACGGCCAACAACGGGTTCCAGGCGAACGCCAGAACCAGGTGCGCTCTCTGGTTACGACGCAAAACGTCGAGCAAGACGAAAATGATTGCGGCCTCGCAGACGACAAATGCTACTTTCAGCGCAAAAGTCGATTCTTGAATCGCGGTTACGGCCCGGAAAAAGAGCTGTGCTCCTGCTGGGTATGGGCTCGGCAGATCCGGGTTGTTCAAGTTGCGGGTCTCGGGGGTATGCAGCTCTCTAACGGCAGGATCGCTGGGAACAACGAGGTACGGGTTGTAGCCGAGCCTCTGCAGGCGGCCATCCCAAACGTATCGATGAATATCCTCATCGGCGCCTGAAGGCACTCGAAGAAATTCAATGTGCCACACAGCAGCCAAGAGGAGCCCAAGAACTACAACGCGTCCCGCAAATCTTCGAGTAACGAAAAACTCACGGATCGCTAAGAGGTAGACGATGCCTGCAAGCGTCAAAGAGGCCATGAAGTACGGTCCACCTCTATCGCTGAAGTTCCGAGAGCAGATCGTCAGCGCCACGCACAACGTGGCGCCGAGTATGTACACCCTCAACGCGGGAGTGATCTTCACAACTCTCCCGTGCTCGTCCGTGATTCTGCCGCACTAAGCTCCCACTCTTTAAGCCACTGCGCAGTGCGAGGCGCCCTTGTCGGAGCCAGTCGTAATTCCTCTGCCAGCCGAACCAGGTCGCCAGCTACGTCAATGTCGTAAAAGGGATCGGAGAGGCCTACGGAGAGTTGAAGAACTCGCGCCCGAGATAAGAGTCTGTCCAGGGCGCTGCTGGTTCCCATTCCGTCGCCGGTGAAAAGCGTAGGGTGGGAGGCCTTCGCCCCTACGAGATAGTAGCCGCCATCATAGGTAGGTCCGACAACCATGTCATGCACCGAAAGGGTTTCGAATGCTTTTTCAAGAACGGAACGGGGCAGATGGGGGCTGTCGCTGTTGAAAGCAATGGTGCGCCGTTGATGATCTTCCGCGAAGTGCGCAAACACCGAAGTGAGACCTGCAGCAAGACCTTCACCTTTCTGCGCGACTACGCTTGCTTCGTTGCCTACCAGTTGCGCAAGTTCGTTCACGTCGGAGCGCGGGCACATGATTGCAACTTCCACATTGCCCAATGACCGAGCCAGTGTGAGCGTGTCGTCCAGAAGACAGCGATAAAACGCGGTGGCAGCCTGAAGAGGAAGGCTTGGGGTCAAACGAGTCTTTACCACGCCCGGTCTTGGCGCTTTCGCCATGATTACCAGAACGCGGTCCCTGTTCCGCGCAGGTGCTGCGGTCTGATTTGAGGATTCCATAGAATTCAACGCGCAGTTACGCGGACCGCGGTGTTCCCGCCTTCCGGTGCCGAAAATAATATCG
>Ga0126381_100006588_pt1 | contig 12863 bp, 10 predicted proteins | sample PanSoiMetPlot_28_FD_96465 | JGI IMG/M metagenome (GOLD analysis project Ga0126381, IMG submission 96465) | Tropical forest soil microbial communities from Panama - MetaG Plot_28 | ecosystem: Environmental > Terrestrial > Soil > Tropical forest > Bulk soil | place: Panama | collected 2016-02-17
CCGTCGTTCAATTGGCGCGTAAACCTTGACGACGCGACGATCGCCAAGTTCCAGAAGGAACTCGCGGCCATGGGGTACAAGTTCCAGTTCATCACGCTGGCAGGCTTCCACGCGCTGAACCACTCGATGTTCAGCCTGGCCCGTGGCTACGCCGACGAGGGCATGCCCGCCTACGTCAGGCTGCAGGACGCCGAGTTCGCATCGGAGGAAGAGGGCTACACGGCCACCAGGCACCAGCGGGAGGTCGGCACCGGCTACTTCGACCTGGTCACATCCGCGATCAACCCGGACGCGTCGACCACCGCGCTGGCCGGGTCGACCGAGGCCGCCCAGTTCGCCGGCGCCAACCACTGACATCCGGCGGTCGGAACACCGCCCGCGATAGTCTTTTGCCGGTGGACGGCATTCATGATCTGGGCGGCATGCAGGGCCTGGGAGCGGTTGCCTATTCTGCGGCGGAGCCGGCCTTTCATGAGTCGTGGCAGGCCGTCGCGCGGGCGTTGCTCATGGCCGTGACCGAGGCGGCGGACGTGAGCGGCGGCGAGTTCAGGCATGCGATCGAGCGGATGGAGCCAGGCCACTACCTGACATCCGATTACTACGAGCACTGGCTCACGGCAGCGGCCACCCTAGCGGTCGAGCACGGCCTGGTCACCCGCGCGGACCTGGAGGCGCGTGCGGGCGGCCGGTATCCGCTGAGTGGCCCGGTGGTGGCGCCGCCGGTCGATCACGCACGGACCGACGTTGACGAGCCCAGATTCGGGGTCGGTGACCGCGTGCAGGTCCGCGAGTGGCACACCCCAGGGCATACCCGCTGCCCTCGCTACGTGCGCGGCAAGAAGGGGACCGTGGTGCGCGTGGACGGCATCCACTCTGTGCCTGACGTCGAGGCTCACAGCACGTTGCGCAGGACCGAGCCGACATACTCGGTTCGCTTCGACGCCGCCGAATTGTGGCGCGACGGCCAGCGCGGCGTATCCGTGCACGTGGACCTTTGGGACAGCTACCTGGAGTGAACATGACCGAGCACGGGCATCGCCCTGCGCCGCCATCGCCAGTCGAGCAGCGGGTGGCGGCGCTTGAGGCGCTGCTGACCGAGCGCGGGTTGATTCCCGATGGCTTCATCGAGGAAGTTACCCGTCGCTACGAGTCAGAGATCGGCCCGATGAACGGGGCCAAGGTGGTGGCGCGTGCCTGGCTCGACCCGGCTTACAAGCAGCGGCTGTTGGCCGACGGCACCGCCGCGATCGCCGAGCTTGGCTTCGGCGGGCCAGAAGGCCATCACATGGTCGTGGTGGAGAACACAGCCTCGGTCCACAACGTCGTCGTGTGCACGCTGTGCTCGTGCTACCCATGGCCGGTTCTCGGGCTGCCGCCGGCGTGGTACAAGGATCCGCCGTATCGGGCCCGCATGGTCCGCGAGCCCCGCGCGTTGCTGGCCGAGATGGGCTGCGCGCTACCTGGCGACGCGGAGATCAGGGTGTGGGACTCCTCTGCCGAAGTCCGCTATCTCGTCCTGCCGCAGCGCCCCGACGGCACCGACGACATGACCGAGGCGGAACTGGCCGAAGTGGTCACGAGGGATTCGATGATCGGCGTGGCCCTGCTATGACCGCGCAGCTCAGCCTGCTCGAGCTCGACCTGCCGCGTCGCAACGGCGAGCTAGTCTTCGACGCGCCATGGCAGAGCACGGTGTTCGCGCTCGCGGCCGCGGTCGTCGACCACGCATTCGCCGGGGACAGGGAGCCGTTCAGGCAACAGCTCATCGCGGCCATCGCGGCCGATCCTGGGCGGCCGTACTGGGAGAGCTGGACCACCGCGCTCGAGGCATTGGTCGGGGGGCTGCCTGAGGAGTCCGCGCAGTCTCAGGGAACCGCGCAGTCTTAGGGGACAAGGCCAAGCGCGGCCTGGGTTGCGTACTCGTCCTCGAGTTCTTCGACCTCGGCCGCGTTGCCGCGCCATCTCGACGGCATAAACAGCGGGATGATCATCGCAGTCCCGGCGAGCGCGAGGGTACCTGTGGAGAGCAGAGTGCTGAAGCCGATCGCGAAATGGCTGCCGGACAGCGGCACGTAGCTCAGCGCCTGCCTCCCACGGAGCAACACGAACGCCGACCAGCCAAGCACAACGAGCCCGGGAAGCCCGGTCGCAAGCGCGGAAACCGCGCGTACGGCGAGCAGGACGCCGACCAGCAGCCCCGTGCAGACGAGGGCCGCCAGCGGCAGCGCGTTGTGCGCGCTCGCCAAGGCCGACACGGCCTGAGTTCCTCGGCCAGCCTGCATGACGGAGAACGTGGCGATTCCCCAGCCTGCCCCGAAGAACAGCGCCGCCGACAGGATCAGAGCGAGAATGAGCCCAGTGATGTGCCGCATCGGCCAACACCCTCCGTGCACGATTGCTTCGCAGGACATGGCTCCCCAGCACCGGCCAACGCGGCGGGTCATGGCCGGTCAGCAGGTGGCTGCCTTGCTGGCAGCTCCCGCGCCCAGACCGCGGGAGCCTGAGCGACTACCCGCTGGCACGAGGCGCAGCCACTGGTCAGGTTACCGACCGGAGGCCAGGCAAGCCGCGAAACCGGCAGAAACCGGCGAAGGACAGGTGCCCGACCGCGACGCCCGCGAGTCGAGCGGGCTAGCGGACTGGATCAGCCTGCCCGGCAAGGGCTTCGGGCTCTTCGGCCGGCGTGGCGGGCTCATCCATCGTCAGCCTGGACGGCCACCAGTTCCACCGGCCGAGCAGCACCACGGTGGACGGCACGAGCAAGGTGCGGACCAGGAACGTGTCCATGAGGATGCCCAGTGCGAGCGCGAGGCCGATATCGCGGATCTGGCTGGAGCCCGACCCGCGCGAGACGATCGCGAGAACCAGGAATGACCCCGCGAGCACGAGGCCAGCGGATGTGACAGTGGTGCCTGTCACGCTGAGCGCGCGGGACACCGCGTCTCGTAGCCGCAGCTTGTGCGCTTCCTCCCTGATCCTGGTCATGACGAGGATGTTGTAATCCTCGCCAAGGGCGAGCAGGAAGATGAACATCAAGAACGGCAGGAAGAACACCAGGCCGCCGGAACCGCCGAGCTTGATGAAAAGGATCGCGGCGAGGCCGAGCGCGGCGAGGTAGGAAATGCCGACCGAGATGATGAGGTAGAACGGCGCGATCAGGCTCCGCAAAACGATCGCCAGCAGCAGGCCGATGACCAGGATCGCGACTGGGATGATCTTCTTCAGGTCGTTGTTCGAAACCGCGCTGATGTCGTAGAGCGCGGGCGCCTGGCCGAACACGCCCGAGTCGTTAGCGTGCATGGACGCGGCCAGGTCCGTCGTGGCGACCCGGATCGCTGGGACCGCGCGCATCGCCTTGGTATGACCGGGATCGCCGGCCCGCAGGCCGACGGCGAACTGAACGGTACGGCCGTCCTTGCTGACGTAGTTGCCGGTAGCCCGGTAAAGCTGGTAGGCAGCCGACGGGATCTTGCTGCCGCTCGGCGGTACCGCCGGCAGGTTCTTGGCCGGGCCGAGTGCCGCATGCAGCGCTGCGAACTGGGGCGGGGTGATGGTCACGCCGACCGGATTAAGCGGGCCGGTGACCTGCGTGAACAGCGGGCTCGCGTGAATGGCCGCGGTGCCGGAGGCAAGCACCGCGGGGTGGTCCCACACGGGTGCCGCGAACGTGAAGATCAGGTACGTGGGGTTCGCCGATGCATGCGGGAAATACTTGGCAAGCAGCGCCTGGCCGGCTGCCGAGTCCGAGCCGGCTGGCGCAGTCGTGCTGCCGCCGAATCCGGCCGGCTTGTATGCCGTCACGCCAATAGACAAGATGCCGAAGAATATGAGCCCGGCCAGAAGCGTGGGGACCGGTTGCCTGACGATCCGCCCGGCGATGCTGCCCCACAGCCCGGTCTTGCCCGCACCCTGGATGTCCCATGGCAGCAGCTTCGGCCTGCCGAAGATCCGCTGGAACAGCGTCCGCTTCACCCCGAGCAAAGAGAGCCTGATCGACAACAGCGCTGGAAGCAGCGTCAGGGCGGCGAGCAGCGTGACGCCGATCGCGATGGCGAACGGCACGCCGAGGTCGGCGTAGAACGGGAAGCTGGCCAGCAGCAGCGTGAGCACCGCCGCAATCACGGTAGCGGCAGAAAAGGTGATCGACTCGCCGACCTTCGTGATCGACGTGATGATGGCCTGCCTGGCCGGTTCGCGCGGCGCTCGCAGGTCGGCCAGGACCGACGAGCCAGGGCCGCCGTCATGCCGGGCAATCCTGAGCTGTTCACGCACACGGAACACCAGGAACAAGCCGTAATCGGTGCCGGCGCCCAGTACCAGAACGATCATCAGGAACTGCGCGATCGGCGACACCTTCAGCCCGTGCTGCGCGGCCTCGGCCACCAGCGGGCCGGAGATGAGCACGGACAGAAGTGCCGGTGCCAGGGTGACCAGCGCAAGCGTCAGCGACCGGAAGATCAGCACGAGCAGCACGATGATCAGCAGTGATGAGTATCGCTCGATCTGGCCGCCCTGGTTTCCGTTGGCTTTCTGCTGGTCGACCTGCACGGCGATGCTGCCTGCCAGATGGACTCGCAGGCCGGACGGTGACGGCGTCTGCTTGATCTTGGCCCGCAGATCGTCGATCATCGCGCTCGCAGCGTTCGGGTTGCCGCCGAGCTGGTGGACAAGCACGACGAACTCGTTCGCCTGGCCGCCGGACCCGGCCGGCGACTGCCCGAGATCGATCACCCGGACGACCGTCGGGTCTGACGTTAGCTTGCGTTGCAAAGCGGCCAGGGCCGCCCCGTCAGCCGCCGTCAGCGGGCCGGTCTGCCTGGCCGCAAGCAGCGGGACGGGAAGCTGGTTGGACGTCCCGAAGGGTGCTGCGAGCTTCGCGGCTTTCTCGAACGGAGCGCTGGCCGGGAGGAACTTGGTGTTGTCGTTCTGGGTGACGCTCGACAAAGACGGCAAGAACGCGACGGCCGCGGCTGCGCCGACCACCCACGCGAGCAGCATGTACCACCGGAATCGCAGGCTGAATCGGCCAAGGGCATCGAAGATGGCGTCGACGTTCATGGCCGAGATCGTAGTAGACGGCGACGGCAGCCCAGGCCCGGGCCGGCCGGGCAGCCGCAGCTTGCAGGCCGTCCCCAGCCATTATCGCGGTTCGCGTGACTGCGGCCGGCCGCGCTCAATAACCTCCGATCAACGTTGGCTTCGGAGCTGCCGCGGGCGCCGCGGCGGCTCGTGGGGCCGCGCGGCCGATGGCGCCCAATTCCGGGACATGCCGACTGCGGTGCTGGCGGCTGGCCTGCTGGCCGGTCAGACTCGTGTCCTGGGGAGTTACTGGGATTCGCCCTCGGTGACCGGCAGCCCGAAAGGGACAGTGCGAAAGGACAGCGCGAAAGGGACGCTGATGCAGGAACTGCGACTTGTCGCAGTCAGCGAGGACGGCAGCTATGCAGTTCTCGTGGTTCCCGGCCGTAGCGGGCGTTTTGCGCTGCCGATCGATGAACGGCTCAGAACCGTGGCGCGAGGCCAATTCTCCAGGCTCGCTCAGTACGAGATCGAAGTGGAGAGTCCGTTGCGACCCAAGGAGATCCAGGACCGGATCCGTGCTGGCGAGACGGCAGAAGAGATCGCCGACGCGTCCGGACTTCCCGTGGACCGAATCCGCAGGTTCGAGGGCCCGGTTCTCGCGGAGCGGGAGTTCAGGGCCAAGGAGGCGCAGCATGCGACGGTACGCGCTCGCGGCGATTCCGGCCCTGGGCCGCGCCTCGCGGAGATCGTGGCCGAGCGGCTTGCGGCTGCTGGCGCGGGCGCCGACGAGGTGGAGTGGGACTCGCGCAAGCGACAGGACGGCAGCTGGCAGGTCCAACTGGCCTATACCGTGGGCGGCCGGATGCACCTGGCCGAGTGGGTATATGACCCGCGGAGCAAGCACGTCACGCCGGACGACGACGAGGCCGTCAGGCTGTGCCTTGGCGAGTCAGATTGGCCAGAACCGCGCTCCGCGGCGCGCACGGGGGTCACGGCGACCGTGACCCCGATCGGGTCGAGGGCGTCATCGACAGGTGCGCATCCGTCCTACCAGGCCCATCAGGCTGAACAGCGGAGCCAGGGCGACTGGCCGTCCGGCCGCGATGCGCTAACGTCGTCGCGCCAGGGGCAGGCCGGGTCGGGGCGCCCGCGTGCCGCGCAGGGGAACGGGCGCGAGGCCGCTGGAACCGTGATAGCGGACGACGAAGTCGCCGCGGGCGCCGGGAAGCCGAGCGGCGTCGGCCCGGCGCCGGTCCAGCCGGCCGCCGGAGAAGCCGCCGTTGGCCCCGCCGCCCGTCAGGGGCGTCGGTCTTCAGGTGGCCGGCCCAGGCGGTCATCGGTGCCGTCCTGGGACGAGATCATGCTCGGGAACTCCAGGCAGCCCGACTAGCGACGTACCGAGCATCCGGCCGGGGCCGATCCTCAGTGGGCTTGGCGAGAACTGCCGGTGCCTGGGCGCGCGTAAGATCCGACCCGCGATGCATTGCTCACTGAACCTGGTAGCGAGAGGTCGCTTGGGTCACGGTGTCCCGGCCGGGCGCCGTCCCGGCCGCTCCGGACCCGCGAGACTGGCGGCCATCGCTATCGTGGCGCCACTGATCGGCGGCTGCAGCCTGCTGGGCGGCCTCAGCGGCTCGCGGCTCGTTGCCCCGCAGTCGATGACGGTGACCAGCCCGGGCTTCAGGGCCGATGCGCCACTTCCCGTTCAGTACACCTGCATGGGCGGCGGCCTCAGCCCGCCACTGTACTGGTCGGAAGCGCTGCGCCAGCCGCCGAAGTCGTTCGCCGTCGTGGTGGACGACGGCCAGGCCCCGATTACTCCGTACGTTTACTGGATCGTTTTCGACATTAGCGCGAGCACGACGTTCATCGCGCAGAACGCGCAGAACCGGCTGCCGACGGGCGCTAGGCAGGCACAAAATAGTGCGGGGAACGATCGCTACGACGCGCCGTGCCCTCATGGTCACTCACTTCACGAATACCGTTTCACGGTCTACGCACTCAACGCGTGGCTGAAGCTGCCCGACGGTGCTGGCCTGCGGACGACGTGGTCCGCAATAGCCCGGCACGTGATCGGTGTCGGCCGGCTCACGGTACGGGCTTTATAGTTCCCGGGAAGCATCAGGACAGACAGAGTTGGTGAAACTTCTCGAATCTTGTGACATACACCGTAGCGCTCCGCCACAATTGACATTTAACTGGCTTGCGCTCGATCCCAGGACGCTCGCAGTAGCATGCATGCTCGCGTAATGGCCGCGCGAGGCCGTGCGAGCGTCATCCCAGGTCATACGCCGCGATGGATGGTGCGATGCCGAAGACCGTGCTGATCAGTCTGGCAGCTGTGGTCGCCCTCATTGTGATCGTCATCTTCCTTGGCATGCGGTACCTGCGCGCGGACGACGAGGATGAATTCGAGGACGGCCCCGCCGAGGGCGCCCGATCCGGCAGCCGAAGCAGGCGCAACCCGCATGACCTGGCGCGCTCCCGCCGCGAGCACGACGACCTGCCCGATCAGCGCTTCGGTGAGCGATCGCGAGCCGCCATGCCGGCCGGTGTAAGCGGCCGGTCCGGCCGTTCCGGCCGTGACGCATCCGGGCGAGGCGGGCGCGCCGGCGATGGTCGGGACGGCCGCGGCTGGCGAAACAATGGCAACCAGGAGGCAAGCCGCGGTTCGCTACCGCAGCGTGACTCGCGCCCGGCGCGGTCAAGCGGCAGGCGCGATCACGATCACCTCGGCGAACCAGCGGCGGCAAGCGGGCGTCGCGGATTGGGGACCTCAGAGCGCGGGGGCCAGCGAGCGATCGACGAGTTCGACGGCAGAGGCGCCCGCATGTCCACCTCATCCCGTGATCGTGATCGTGACCGCGCCGATGGCCGCGAAGGCCGGGACCGCTGGGAGGGCAGGGACGGTCGCGACAGCAGGGATCGCCGCGACGCTCGGGCAGGCGCGGGAACGCGCGACACGTTCGCCGCTGACCGCGACGACAGGGACCAGCGCCTCGTGGGCCGCGCCGCTCCCAAGCAGGATAATAGTAGAAAGAACGGTTCAGACCGGGACGAGCTGCTTCCGGCCATCAAGCCGCGCCAGGGGCGCGGCAAGCGCGATCCGGATGGCGACTGGCCGAGCAACGAGTGGGACGAGCTCTCCGACGTCGATTACTGGGCCGAGCTCGCATCGGACAAGCCCCTGACTTCCGCTCCGTCGAGCGAGCAGGCGGGCAGGCCAAGAAGGTCAGATCGCGGTGCATCGCGCGCGGAAGCGGAGCCCGGTGCTCGCGGCGACAGGGCCGAGGACCGGTCCGCCCGTCAGGCGCGCAAGCGTGACCTGGCTCGCCGGTCCGACCGGGCCCTTGCTCCCGCGGCCGCGCGCCAGGTAGACCAGCAGCCGGCCGGCCGGAGCGAGGATCCGATCGGCAACGGGTCCCGCGGCGCCTCGGTTGGACGCACCGATCAGCTGCACGCGGTGCCTCCGGGCTCTGGCTTCGGCCGCGACGCCATCCAGTCCCGGCATGCCGAGCCTGACGACGATGACCCTCTGACAAGCCCTTCCTTCCCGCGGATCGCCGCGGACGACGGCCGTTCTTATCGCAGAGCCAGGCGGCACGCGGTGGACGAGCCCAAGCCGGCCGACCAGGTGTCGGCCGGGTCGACTCCGCGCGGCTACGCGCTCCCGGCGGCGGCCGCCAGCGCGGATTACCCAGGAACGGGAGCTGACTACGCCCGATCAGCCACCGATCCTTACGCCTCGATTCCTGCGGGCGCCACGATGCCAAGCTACTCGGTTCCGGCCGTGGCCGGCGCGGGCTACCCGAGCAGCACCATGGGCTACGCCATGCCCTCCAGTGCTCTGCCGTCCAGCGCCATGCCGTCCATGCCCGTGCCGCCCAGTCCCGGTCCGGTGAGCTCGCCTATGGCAAGGCATGCCCAGGCAGAATCGGCTGGCTACCTGCCTCCCGCGCTGCCGTCGCCCGGCTACCCGGGCCCAGGCGGTTACGCCGGGCCAGGTGAAGTCGGTCATGGCGGATACCAGGGCTCTGGTGGAACGTCGGCAGGCAGCTACCTGCCGCCGACCTCGGCCGGAGCCGGCGGCTACGCGGGAGAGACCGTAGTCCGAGGCGGCTATCAGCCGACGTCCCCGGATCCGGCTGGCTTCTCGGTGCCCGCTGCCGACGCTGGCGGTTACCAGGCGCCGCCTGGCGGCTACGCCGACCCTGGCCTGGGTGGCCACTCACCGAGGGCGGCCACCGGCGGTTACGCGTATCCTGCCGAGGTCGCCGACTACCGCTCCGACCCGGCCGACGTCCGGGCAGGTTACCCGGACTACACTGACCCCCGGTCCGCGTCCGGTCCGCACCCGCAGCCGGAGCGCGGCTACCTGACCAGCGGCTATGGCGGCGGACAACCGCCAGGCATTCACACGTCACTGCCCGGTGGCCAGCAGGACTCGGGCTACCCGGCGTATCCGCCACCTGTTCCCGGCGGTCAGAGCAGTCCGTATCCTGCGTCCGGTGACCAAGGGCCTGCGCTCGGCTATCAGGATCCGTATCAGCAGCCCACCTATGACCCGGCCGGTTATCAGGTTCCGGCCGCACCGCAGCCGCGGTACGCGGGTGCCGATCCGTATGCCGTAGACCCTTATGGCTACACCGGGTATGGCAGCGGAGGGCGGTAGGCGGCCCGCCGGCTGAGCGGCATGGCCGACACGGCCGCACCAGACGGTTTAATGTCGGTTGCAAGGGCTTGGTTCCGGGCGGTCGCGAGGCGAGCGCGTGGGCGGAGCCATCGCCGCGAGGGGGACACCTACAGCAGGAGGCTCTGATGAGCGGAGTTCGGGTCCTGGTCGGCACGCGCAAGGGCGCATTCGTGCTAACCAGCGACGGCAAGCGCGAGAAGTGGGAGGTCGACGGGCCGCACTTCGCGGGCTGGGAGATCTACCACCTCAAGGGTTCCCCCGCGAACCCGGACCGGCTGTACGCGTCGCAGTCGACCGGCTGGTTCGGCCAGCAGATCCAGCGGTCGGATGACGCCGGCCAGACCTGGCAGGCGGTCGGCCATGAATTCAACTACGACGGCGTTCCAGGCACCCATCAGTGGTACGACGGCACGCCGCATCCATGGGAATTCGCGAGAGTCTGGCACCTGGAGCCTTCCTTGCGAGATCCCGACACTGTCTACGCGGGCGTCGAAGACGCGGCTCTGTTCAGATCGACCGACGGCGGGCAGTCCTGGCACGAGCTATCGGGCCTGCGCAACCACGACACAGGGTCGAAATGGCAGCCGGGCGCCGGCGGCATGTGCCTGCACACAATCCTCCTCGATCCCGTGAACGAGGGCAGGATGTTCGCGGCCATCTCGGCGGCCGGCGCGTTCCGCAGCGACGACGCCGGCGAGTCATGGCGTCCGGTGACCAAGGGCCTGCGCTCGGAGATCATGCCCGACCCGGAGGCCGAGGTCGGCCACTGCGTACACCGGATCGCCATGCACCCTGCGCGGCCCGACGTGCTGTTCATGCAGAAGCACTGGGACGTGATGCGCAGCGATAATGCCGGGGAGACGTGGCACGAGATCAGCGGCGATCTGCCGACCGACTTCGGATTCCCGATCTCTGTGCACGCGCACGAGCCGGACACCGTGTACGTGGTACCGATCACGAGTGATTCGCTGCACTTCCCGCCGGACGGGCGGCTGCGCGTGTACAGGACCAGGTCTGGCGGCAACGAGTGGGAGCCGCTGACCGACGGGCTTCCGCAGCAAAACTGCTACGTCAACGTCCTGCGCGACGCGATGGACACCGACTCGCTCGACGAGTGCGGCGTGTACTTCGGGACTACAGGCGGGCAGGTCTACGCGTCAGCCGATGCGGGCGACACCTGGTCGGCCGTCGTGCGCGACCTCCCGGCGGTGCTGTCAGTCGAGGTTCAGACCCTGTCATGATCAGGGTGGGGTTGCCAGCGCATCTGCGCACGCTGGCAGGCGTCGGCGGGGAAGTGGCACTCGACCTGCCCGCTGACGGGCAGGAGGCCGTCACGCTCGGTCAGGCGCTTGACGCGCTCGAGGCGCGCTATCCCGTGCTCCTGGGCACGATGCGGGACAACCGCACCGGGCGCCGCCGCGCGTTCGTCAGGTTCTTCGCCTGCAAGGAGGACCTGTCCCACGAGCCAGCTGACTTCCCGCTGCCCGAACCGGTGCTGCGCGGCAGCGAGCCGCTGCTAGTTGTCGGCGCCGTGGCCGGCGGCTGAGGAGGTGACGAAGCCGGCCGCGGAAGACGGGCTGATCGACACCATTACCCTCACGATCAACAGCTCGTCCGCTGAACTGCCGGCCTCCGTTCCATTGCTCCCGGCGCTCCGCGATCGGCTCGGCCTGACCGGGGCGAAGCTCGGCTGCGGCGAAGGAGCATGTGGCGCGTGCACCGTCTTGGTGGACGGCGAGCCGGTCAGGTCCTGCCAGCGAACGGCCGGGTCGGTGGCCGGGCGAACGGTCACCACGATCGAAGGGCTCGCCGGCGTGAGCACCGGGCTGCACCCGGTGCAGCGGGCGTTCGCGGAGGAGAGCGCCGCCCAGTGCGGGTTCTGCACGCCGGGCATGGTCTTGAGCACGATTGCGCTGCTTGCCTCCCATCCGAGTCCGGCCGACGGCGCCATTGACGCTGCCCTCGCCGGGCAGATCTGCCGCTGTGGCAGTTACCCGCGGATCCGCCGGGCCGTGCACCGGGCGGCTGAAATGTCCGTCGGGCGCGTGGTGTCAGACAGCGGGCCCGCCGGGCAGGCGTGCGGCGACGGCGCTGACGCCGACAGGTGGGGGCCCGCGATGCCAGGCGGCCCGCAGCACCGGCCGCGTCAGCCGTGGGATCTGGCGCCCGCCGCGGATCGGGACTGGTTCGACGTGCTCGGCGATGGCCTCGTAGTCTGCTTCGACCCGCCGCCGCCCGACCCCGCCGTCTTCACCACTGCGACCGGCGCATGGCTGCACGTCAACGGCGATGGCCTGGTGACCGCGTTCACCGGCAAGGTAGACGTCGGGCAGGACAACAGGACGGCGCTTCGGCTCCTCATCGCCGAGGAGATGGGCGTGCCGCTGGCGCGCATACGCCTGGCGATGGGCGATACCGATCTGTGCCCGTTCGACCGCGGCACCTTCGGCAGCAGCTCGATGCCCGACGCGGGCGCCGTGCTCCGGGCGGTCGCCGCATGCGCAAGGACGGTTCTGCCTGTCCACCCCGGCGAACGGCGGGTGGAGATCGTAACCGTCGAGCCCGTGTTGTCCGACCCGGCGCGCTGGCGGCTCGCCGGGCGGCCACACCAATCGCCGGGAAGCCGGGCGGCGGTCACCGGCGCCCGCCGGTTCGTGTCCGACCTGCGCGCGCCAGGATTGTGGCACGGCGCGATACTCCGGCCGCCGGTTCCCGGTGCGACCTTGCGGTCGCTCGACACGGCGACGCTGGGTGGCCAGCCGGACGTGCTCATCGTCCAGACGGCCGAGCTGGTTGGAGCGGTCGCTCCCGACCAGGTGTCGGCGATGGCCGCCGTCGGCCAGTTGGGCGCGGGCGCCGCGTGGAACACCCCGCCGACGGTGTCAGGCGGCGAGATCGCCACGTACCTGCGCTCGCACCCGTCCGAGGGTGGGCCGGGGCGCTGGGGCGGCCCTTTCGAGCACCAGGCGGGCTCGGCTGCGACCGCGCTTGAGAGCGCGGCCGTCAGGTGCGAGGCGACCTACACCACGGCGTACATCGCGCCTGCGGCTCTGGAGACCAGGACCGCGCTTGCCGCATGGGGACCCGACGGCCGCCTAACGGTGTGGACAGGCACCCAGACGCCGTTCCCTGTGCGCGCTCAGGTCGC
>Ga0126381_100006589_pt1 | contig 12862 bp, 11 predicted proteins | sample PanSoiMetPlot_28_FD_96465 | JGI IMG/M metagenome (GOLD analysis project Ga0126381, IMG submission 96465) | Tropical forest soil microbial communities from Panama - MetaG Plot_28 | ecosystem: Environmental > Terrestrial > Soil > Tropical forest > Bulk soil | place: Panama | collected 2016-02-17
AAGCCGAGCATCTGGTAGGCGGCGGTCGCGGTGGTATGGGTCGTCTGGCCGACAAGCACCATGGTGGTAGTGCCGACAGGCGCCACGCCGACCGGAACGCTGGCGCGACCCACCGTGCCCGACCCATCGGCCGTGAGCGTGGCAGCGGGCGTGCCTACGGTGCGACCCCAGTAGACGTTGATCTTCTCGCCGGCGCCGAAGCCGCTGGCTGAGACGGTGACACTATCTCCGGGCTTCCCGGCCGCCTTCCCGACGATGGACATGGTTCCTACTCCGCCGGGTGTTGTCAGCTGGGCGGAGGCGGACACGCCGCCGTTTTGCTCGGCGACCACGGTCGCCCCGGAGCCGGACAGGGAGGTCGGCATCGTGAAGCTGGCATAAACAGAACCGCCCGACGCTGCCTTGGCATGCGCGACAACTGTTCCGTAGCTGGAGCGTGAGGCCTTGAGCAAGATCGTCACCGGGCCGCCGGGCCGGAACCCGCTGCCGTTCACGCCTACCTGGCCGCCCGCAGCTACTAGACCCGGATTGAGAACGATCAACGGCCCGGCCTGACCGGCCACCTGGCGTCCGCCGAGCGTGACCGTGGTTTTAGGCGTCGGCCGCGCGCTCGGCACAGCCGTCTGGCCCTGTGAGGCGGAGCCGTTGGCGCCCTGGCTAGAACGGGCCGCATTGCCGCCCGCGTGATTGGTAAGGGCGTGGAAGAGCTGCCAGACAATGACCAGGGCGACAGCCGCAACCACGACTGATTTCCAGGTAAGCATTCTCTGCTTTGGCCGATCATTTTGGCTCGTCACTGCTCATGCCCCCCCGATCATGAACCTTGAACTTGATAAATCGCGAGGCTGACGTTTCCACGGGTGGCCTGCCACACCTCAGTCGAGTTATTGTCCAGGGCGCTAAGAATCCAGTTTTCCTGGCCGTTGGCGTTGTTCAGGATCATCGCGTGCTTCATGCCGTTCGACATGACGATGTAATTGATGTCCTGCGAGTTGCCGCCGCCAAAGATGTTCCGCACCCGGGGATCTGACACGGCATTCCAGTGCGACTGGGCATCGGGGTAGGACGGTTTTGCGTCGTGCAAAGCCACCCAGATGTCGTCGTCCGTAATGATCTTGTCAGTGGGCGGGATGTGCTGGCGGACCCACGCGATCTGTTCCTGCTGGAGATAAGTGAGCGGCACGTGATACTGGTCGGCGGCCTGCAGTTGCCCGTACGTACCGTGCTTGAGGACGTAGCCGCCAGACGGTGCTACCAGCAGCGCCGCCGCGGCTATAGCTGCGATAGGCACGGCCAGGCGTGGCGTTGACGCCGGGAGCCGCTTGGCCATCCGGTCGGCGACGAGGCCGGTGCACAGCGCGTACATCGGGATCAGCGGCAGCACGTAGAAGTCGAGAATGACGCTGCCGCGACCGAGGTAGAAGGCAATCTCAAAGGCTAGCGTCCCGGCTACCAGGAACGCCGGGTTCTGCTTCCGCTCGCCCCATCCGACGACCAGGCAGTAGAGCATCGCCGCCGTGCCGATTCCCAGGAGGAACGGGTCCTTCGGCAGCCACTGCGTGCGCAGGAAGCTGCCCGGTGCAAACAGAGTCCCCTGATTGCGGTGAATCTGGAACCACAGCTCGTACAGCAGTGAAACGTGGCCCTGCGGAGGGTGACTCAGGCTCAGGGAGAGCTGCGCGGGCAGCAGTTCCCCCCTCAGCGTGGCGAACAGCAGGTAGCCGAGTGTCGGCACGGCCGACGCGAACAGCCAGAAGGTCAGCGCGAACCGGCGATTAGAGTCCTGGCGTGTGCTCCTGAGCAGCAAGTAGAAGATAGTGGGTGCGAAGAAGATGGCGTTTTCTTTGGTAACCACCGCCACTCCGAGCGCCAGACCCGACCATAGGCCGGTGAACAGGCCGTGGCGGCCTCGAATCAGCAGGTAGATGCTCAGCAATACCCAGAACACCATGATGTTGTCCAGCAGAATCATCCGCTGGTAGTAAATGGCAAGCGGCGAAAAGTTGAACAGGAAGGTCGCGACCACCGGCGCGATCAGCCCGCCACCCGAAAGCTTTCGCGCTATCTGGAAGAGGAAAAGCACGCTCGCGAGATGCAGCAGCAGGGCAAGGAGGCGGCCGCCGTTCACCGGATTGCCGAACGTTTCGAAGTGTGCTGGCAGCAAGAACTCCCATAGCGCGATCAGAATCCAGCCGCCCGGCGCGTGGTCGTAAACGTAGGTCTGCGGACTCAGCCGGTCTTCGCGGATGACGGCCCAGGCGCGCTCGACGTAGATTCCTTCATCCGTGCTGTAGAGCGGGTACTGGAAGAGGTGATAGGCGTGCGTGATCAGGCCCGTGACCAAAGCGAGGATGAGTGCGATCTGAGCGGTCCGGTCGAGCGACCTTACTCCGGCCGGCTGCCGAGCGGCACTGACCGGCGGAGCCGTTGCGGCCGGGTGAGGGCTGACCACCGGTACTGGCCCGGCGCCCACCGGCCCGGTTCCGCTATGCAGCGGTCTCATCGGACGCCTCCAGTAGTGTGCCTGGGCCATGCTCGCGATGCGCGCCGACGTGCTGTGTCTTCTCCCAGTCCGTTGCGCCGCGCGCCTCGCGAGCCACCGCCCGCAGGGCGGCATAGGACAGCATCAGCTGGTACGGCAGCCACCCCACCGCCAGAAGCAGAACTGAGCGGGATGAAGCCTGCAGGCCATGCGCTTTCGTGAACTCCTGCAGGCCGATCACGTAAACCAGGAAGAAGGCAAGAATCATCAGTACCGGCAGGAACGTGATGAGTGCTACTTGTTCGGGCGTTTTCAATGAGAACATGATAAAGAGCGAGATAATTACATAGATGCCAAGCAGAGACTGGACCCGCGGGAAAGCGAGGGTGTAGCAAGCCAGCCAGCGTTGCTTGCGGGTCGGGAGCTCTTTCCAGGTGCCCTTCCGCAGGGTCTGAATGAAGCCCTGACTCCATCGGGTGCGCTGGCGGATGAATGCATCGACCGTCGGGGGTGTTTCCTCCTTCGTGACGTAGCGATCGTCATAGACCACGCGTATCCGCTCACCGGCGGCCGACAGGCGCAGACCGATATCGGCATCCTCGGTCAGATTGTGCTCATCCCAGCCCCCGATCCGCGTTATAAGGTCGCGATCGAAGAAGACAGTGTTGCCACCCAGTGGGATTGCGCCGGTGCGAGCGTGGTAATGCAGTCGGCTTTTGAACCAGAAAAAGTACTCAAGACAGTTCAGCGCTGAATACCAGTTGGTGTCAAAATTCATCAGCTGGACGCCAGCCTGAACGACGCGCACCTGCTCGTTCTGCATGATGGTGTTCACGACATTGAAGATGTCCAGATGAATGTCGTCTTCCGCATCGAAGATCGTCACAACATCGTTGACTGCCTGCGTCAGGGCCACATTCAGTCCGTGCGGCTTGTTGACTGGCCCGTCCTCGAATGTCACCACCGAGACGTTCTGTAGGCCGGCCTTTCGCAGTGCGCTGATCTTTTCCTTGACCTTTGCGATAGTCCCCTTGTCGTCAGCTGAGCACACCACTAGGACCTGGATCAGCCGTTGCGGGTAGTTCGCGCCGCAGACCCGGCCGATCGTGGCCTGGATGACGGCTTCCTCATGCCGCGCCGGGAGCATGACGGTAAAGGAAACACGCGGCGGGCGGAACTGCTCGGGGGCGAGAGCCTCGGATGGCGGCTTCGCCCAGATATACAGCGTCAGGTAGAGCGTGTGCGCAGACTGGATGGTGACCAAGATGGAAAACACCACCAGTGCACCGTAGATGAGGTCCTTTATCATGTGACGTGCCGCCAGACCCAGACAACGCTGCAGGCATAGTTCACTGTCACGCCTACACCGATTCCGACGAGATTGGCTATCAGAAAATAGAGCCCGGTCCTGGTCAGCCCCCAGACAGTGGCGACGTTGAAGGTAAGGCCTACGAGCGATGCAGCATTGAACTTCGCGAACCGAGCGAGCGACGGACCCTGGCCGGCGAAGGTCCACCGGTTGTTCCAGAAGAAGTTGCTGATTATTGCGAGCTCGACGGCGATCCCGGAGGAGAGCAGCAATGGCAGGCCCAGCCAGCGGGAAAGCACATACAGTGCGCTGGTGTTGATAATGACGCCGGTGGCGCCGACAGCGCCGAATTTCAACAGGCGACCGAAGCGCATAAAGGTGCCCAATCGTCTATTTGCCGCCTCTGCTGTCCTTACGAACCCGACCTCGGGCAGGCTTTGTTCGCAGGTACGTGGCTGACGGCTTCACCTGGACGACTTCCAGACCCAGAAGGCAACGCCTTCCCGGACGACCCGAAGGTCTGGGGGTGCTCGATCGTGCTACTCGGCTTCGTCGTGGGCGCGCACCTGGCCGGGTTACTCACTGACAATGCGGCGAGAGCGCCAGGGGCCAGCAGCGCCCCAGCGAAGAACAGCATCACCAGGCGCAGAATGAGCCTCCGGCCCGGTACTTCCACGCGGGTGCCGTTGCCTGCTACGGGCGTGGCCGATGCGTCCAGCCTCTCGGTGATCGGTATACCGGCTTGGCTCGTCACGCTGGCAAAGGCCGCGAAGTCGAGACCGAGCCGCGGATCTTCGGCTTTCAGTTGCTTCTCGATCGCGTCCAGGGCTAGTTGCTCACTCACTGGCAAGGCCATGATCTTCTCCCGTGTCCCCGTGTCGGGCAGCCTGCTCCCGAGTCCGCGCCGTAGTCGCTGCGAAGATCAGCTCCTGTGGTCGTCACCTGGCATCAGCAGACAGCCCCGACCCGCGAGGGCCCTCTGGTTGCCCTAAGTAACAGAAGCTTTGCCGACCGCATGGGGCCGTGCCATCCCGGCGATTGACCATCTCGAGGCTGACCAGCGCTGCGTAGTCGCGCGGAAGGACCGGCGCGCCATCGTCATGAAGCGCACTGCTGGTGGCGGCGCCCAGGGGACAGGCAGCCCCAAGTGAGGTCGAGAAGCGTAGTGTCCCCCGTCGACCTGTTTGTCGCCTTAGTAGCTCTTGTCTCTCATGTGGTCGGTCGGACGTTATGTACGGCTGATGATCGTGCGGGCACTACCCAGGCTGGTAGCTCACCTGCGGGACTCGGCCGCATGTGCTGAGCTCCGACACCGACCCGCTGGGGGCCGAGACCACCGGAGCAGCCGGGCAGCCGGAGAGCAGTCTGTGCGCTGCCAAGATGGTTAGTTTCCTCGATGGCGGCACGGGGCCCGCTCGGTTGAAGTTGAGTTAGCCCGCCTGCGCAGGCAGGCACAGGACCGGTGCACGGGGAGGAACAAGAATGGCCCGATCGAGTAGGCCGGCTGCCCCGACGGGGCGGTCAGCAACGGCTCAGCGAGCCTGGCACATCCCTGACGCTGCGACTGGATCGGATTACCCGCAGCAGGTAACCACAGGTCCGCTGGTTCCTGCGGCGGCACACAGGGCGCGACACATGCTTCGGGCGCACGCCAGGCACATCGGGGATGCACGCGGTGCGCTGAAAGCCCTGCTGAACGGCTCCCCGATAACAGATGACGTACTGCTCTGCGCGTCGGAGGTAGTGACGCACTCGGTCGTGCACGGCGACTCGGACGACTTCCCCGGGTATTACACACTCAGCGCAGACCTCCACGACGATGGCCACGTTCGCGTCGAGGTCGAGGACGCAGGCTGCCCGTGGCCAGGACTGATCAGGGCGGCCGGCGACTGCGGTCTCGGGCTGCTCATCCTGCGTGAACTTGCCAGCAACTGGGGGGTCGAGGGGAACGGACGCGGGAGCTGGACTGTGTGGTTCGAGGTGGCACCGGAGCCACCTTTCGTCGAGCCCGGTCGCGCAGATGTGGCCGCTGTGGCCGTCGGCGGATCCGGCGTCGCGGGCCAGCAATGACGTCAGCGATGCCGCTGCGGCGAGCTCGAGAAGGCGAAACCTGCCAGCGGCCGCGGTGAGCCTGTGGTAGCGGTCGATCGCCGGCCACGTGCCGAGCGCGAGCGCGCTGGATCCCAGCGGGCTACACCGGGGACCGCAGTCGGGGCTCACGCGGCTGCCTTGTGCGTGCTGGTGGCCACGCTGGCGTTGCTGGCCACGCTGGTGGTCGGGACTGTTACAGCGAGCGCGGCAGGCGGAGTCTATTCCGGGCCAGCTCAGCAGGCCGTGGGTCGGTTCCTCGATACCTACGTGCGGCCTAACGGTCGCGTCTACCGGCCAGACCAGCATGGTGACACGGTCAGCGAGGGCCAGGCTTACGGCCTTCTGCTGGCCGAGGTATCCGGCCGGTATGACTTGTTCGGCCGGATCTGGCACTGGACCCGTTATCATCTGCAAGAACGTGACGGGCTGTTCGCCTTTCACGCCGATGCGGCCGGCCGGGTTCTCAGCCCGAATCCGGCCAGCGACGCCGACCTGCTGATCGCGTGGGCGCTCCTGCGCTACGGTGGCCCCGCTGCCGCCGGAATAAACGACGACGGGTCGCGCGTGGCCGAGGCGATACTGACCCATGAAGTAACCAGCTTCGGACCTCGGGCGATCCCGATCCTGACGGCGGGCCCATGGGCCACCGGGAGTCCTGCCACCCTCAATCCGAGCTACTGGTCGCTGCCCGCGATGACCAGCCTGGCAAGCCTAACCGGGAACCACGAATGGCTGCGGCTGGCCGCGGGCGCTGTGGCCGTGACCGCGAGCTTGACTCGCAACGGCGCGCTGCTGCCGCCCGACTGGGCGATGATCAGCGCCGACGAGAAGCTGCGGCCGACATCGGCCCCGGACGGCTCTGCGTCCCGCCCGCAGTACGGGCTGGACGCCCAGCGAACGGATGTCTGGTTCGCGTCCTCCTGCGTTCCGCAAGCACAGACACTGGCGGCCCGCTGGTGGCCAGTCCTGCGCTCTCCGGCTCGCTCCAAGGCGCTGGCGCTTTATCTCAACGGCACCATCCGCACCCCCGAGCCCAGCGTCCTGCCGCTCGCAGCCTCTGCCGCCACCGCCCACGCAGCCAACGACGCCGCAGCGAGTAGCCAGTTGCTCAGCGCGGCCGTTTTCCGGGATCGGCGCCAGCCCCGCTATTACGGCGGCGCGTGGGCCGCGCTCGGCCTTACGCTTCTTGACAGCAATCTCCTCAGCGGCTGCTGACCCAGTTTCTCGCTGGCCGGCATTGCCGCGCACTACAGGGTAACCATCGTGATCCCCGGGCCACCGGCTGGACAGTATTGCCAGCTGCGCCTAGACCCCCATCGACGTAATCCACTCGCTGGCGACCCTAAGCTAGCTTTCCGGGAATTGAGCAGAAGCCGGAGGTTCGGTGCCAGACGCTAAGAAGGGCAAGCAGCCCGCCCGCCGCGAGCGGGTCGCGGCCCTGCGCGCTCAGCAAAAGCGCGCCGAAAGGCGGCGCAACCTGATCACTGCCGGGGCGATCGGGGCCGTCGCCGCGTTGATCATCGGTGGGGTGGCCTGGTATGCGGCCAGCCGCAGCAGCAACAACGCCGGCAGCGGCGGCCGAACTGCGGCAATCATCCCGCCGGGCGTCAGCGGTGGAGCGACAACCGTGCAGGCTGCCGCGCACCAGGTGCCGAACACCTCCGGGATCTCGGGCGTTGTCGAGTACGTCACTACAGGCTGGCCGCCCACCAGCAATAACGGTCCGGCCAGCGAAGCGCTGGAGCACGACCACGTCACCGGACCGGTGAGATATTCGGTTACTCCGCCCGTCGGCGGGCCACACAACGCGGTCTGGATGAACTGTGGCATCTACGACAAGCCGGTACCCAACGAGCGCGCGGTGCACAACCTCGAGCACGGCGCGGTATGGATCACCTACCAGCCGTCACTGCCGCGACCCCAGGTGAACCAGCTGCGAGGGTTCGTGGAAAGGCAGACCACGGTGGCGCCGGGAGGCGTCACGCCATCCCGCTACATGGACCTGACTCCGTACCCAGGGCTGTCCTCGCCGATCGTCATCTCATCCTGGGGGTTCCAGCTGAAGGTCACGTCACCGGCTGACCCGCGGCTGCAGCAGTTCGTGAACAAGTTCCGCGCGTCGCCGACATACACCCCCGAGTACGGCTCGCCCTGCACCGGAGGGCTCGGCACGCCTCTCCTGGGTTAGCGCGCTTGCGGGCCGGCAGTTAGCGGACAGGCAGAACGGCCGGCGGGATGAAGTGACCCGCGTGATCAGCTGAACGTCTTGACCTGGTTACGCTAGCCACAGCGACAGTGGCAGCAGCGAATCGGCACAGCGACCGGAAGGAGGCTGCCATGGCCGCAGACGTCCGCGTCGGGCGCGCATACGACGACCCGTCGCCCCAGGACGGAGCCAGGGTACTCGTAGACCGGCTCTGGCCGCGTGGCCTGCGCAAGGACGCAGCCAAGCTGGACGACTGGGCGAAGGACATCGCGCCCTCGACGGAGCTACGGACCTGGTACCACCACGATCCGGCTAAGTTCGACGAGTTTCGCAGTCGTTACCTTGCGGAGCTTTCCGCGCCGCAGGAGCAACCAACACTGGAGAGGTTGCGCGCGCTAGCGGCAGCCCAGCCAGTGACACTGCTGACAGCTACCCGTGATGTTGATATCAGCGAGGCCGCAGTATTGGCAGAGCTCCTGCGCACGTCAGCCTGAACCGTGGGTACCGGCGAGAATCGGCGCCCTGTCGTTGCGCCGAGGGCGCGAGCGGTGTCGAGCCGTACGGTGGAGGAATGGACGCCACCGGGCTCGTGGAACTGGACACGAGCATCACCGGTTGTCGGGCCTGCCCGCGGCTCGTCGCTTGGCGGGAGGAGGTAGCCCGCACCAAGCGCGCTGCGTTCGCCGACCAGACGTACTGGGGGCGACCGGTCCCAGGGTTCGGGCCGCTGGACGCCTCGCTTCTCATCGTTGGGCTGGCGCCCGCAGCGCACGGGGGCAACAGGACCGGGCGGATGTTCACGGGCGACCGGTCTGGTGACGTGCTCTACGCCGCGCTGCACGAGGTAGGAGTCGCGTCGCAGGGGACCTCGGTGAGCGCGGATGACGGGCTCGAGTTGTACGGCGTCCGTATCACCGCGCCTGTGCACTGCGTCCCGCCTGCGAACAAGCCGACGCCCGCGGAGCGTGACTCGTGCCGACCGTGGTTGGTGCGGGAGCTGGAGCTTTTGCGGCCGTCGCTGCGGGCCGTAGTGGTGCTCGGCGCCTTCGGCTGGCATGCCGCGCTGCCAGGTTTCGACGAGGCGGGATGGATCGTGCCACGCCCGAAGCCCGCGTTCGCGCACGGCGCCTGGGTCACGCTGCGCCCAAAGGTGGCGGGGTCGAACGGGGCGAGCGGGAGCACAGTGCGGGCAAATACGGGGCTCTCGGGGGGATTGGCTTCGGTCGGACCCATCGAGCTCTTCGGGAGTTTCCACGTCAGCCAGCACAACACCGTCACCGGACGCCTCACGCCTAATATGCTCCGGACTGTCCTGCGTGCGGCCGCGGAGGCGGCAGGCCTACGAACGCGGAAGCCGCGCCCCGGCTCGGCTTTTGGTACGGGCTCGGACCATTAAAGCGTGCTGCACGGGCCTCAAGGAAGCCACCGCTGCCGCGCGTGCTTCATGTCCACCCGCGCACCCCGCATCGGTGTCCCCTCACTGCTGAGCAGCTCCGGTGCCCGCCCGCTGTGGCACAAGGCAGGTGTTCCGTCGGCGTAGACGACACGCCGGGTCAGGGCGGCTGGTGCCGGAGGCTTGCTTCAGGCTCTCGGGTCGCGCCATGCCGCCATTGGCCGGACCTTCCTCAGGCGGATGCCCAAGCACGCCCATGGACGGCGGGAAGGCCAGGTCACGCGTAGTGCGCATGCACAGGGTGACTGCACGGGTATCACCGTCCGTGACGTGGAATCCCGACCGACCGCCCGGACCACCTTCTCAAACCAGGAGGAATCAGGGATGTCCCATCATCTCGACACGCCACTCGCGGCCAAGTCCGGCCAGCTCTACATTGACGACCTGTACTTGTTCCCCGGTAGGGCCAGCACGGTGCTCGTCATGGACGTCAACTCCGACGTCAATGGCAAGCATTCCGAGCCTGGGTTCCATCTCGAAGCGCGGTACGAGTTCAAGGTGCACTTCGACGGGGCCGACTTCGAAACCCTCACGTACCGGGTGACTTTCGGTGAGGCGGACTCAGCCGGACGGCAGGCCTTCCGGCTGCATGCCCTGCCCGGCGCCCAGGCACGCGACGACTCCGCCGACGGCGAGCTCATCCTTGAAGGCCGGACGGGTGAGGCAGCCAGCGCAGACGGCATAAGGATGTGGGCCGGGCGCATCGGCGACGCGTTCTACCTGGATCTGTCGCTGCTCACCATCGTCAACAGTGCGGTCGCCGACGGGACCGCACCCGACCTGTCGGCGTGGCGGCCGGAGAACGCCCAGAACAGCTTCGCGGACACGACTGTCGACTCGATCGTGCTGGAGATATCACACCAGCATTCGCAGCTGCGGCCCGGTACTCGCACAAGCGTCTGGTCCGCGACCAAGCTCGCTACCGACGCGGGCGGCTGGCGGCAGATCAACCGCGCCGGGCATCCGATGATGTGGCCGATCTTCTGGCCCAGCGACACTGACTTTTCGAATCCCGCCAATACCCGGCACCCATCCGAAGACTTCCGCACTGAGGGAAAGCACATCGGAGACCAGGTTGCCGCGGTGGTGTCGGCGAGTGGTACCTCGGATGACCCGCATGGCTACGGGCAGTTGGTGGCCCGGCGGCTGCTCCCGGACGTGCTGCACTATGTGATAGGCACCCCCGCGACTTACGGCTTCAGCGCCTTTAACGGCCGAGCGCTGGCCGACAATGCGCCCGAGGCGATGCTGTCACTTGTCACCAACAGTGCGGTGCCATCAGGGCTGAAGCCGGCTGCAGCCGAGCACCTGCGCAGCGGCGAATTCCCCTACGTCGTGCCAGGGTGACACGCCCTCTTCGGGGTTAGGGGCCTACCAGAAGTGATCGTGCCCAGGCTGCGAGGCGGCACCGATGTCATGCACTGGCTGAGCAGCCTGATGGCCAAGCGCCACGCTCCTGAGGTTGGCCAAGTCAGCGGCCACAAGTCGGTGTCTTTACGGGTATGAGGTTGCCGACTGTGGGTTTGCCTCGGACCTGACGGGCAAGAAGGAGGATTTCAGTGTCAGTCACCGATGGCGTTTTCGACGTTGTGGTGGTGGGCGCGGGACCAACAGGTGAGACTGCCGCCTCGCGCGCCGCGCGGAACGGTCTGACGGCGGCGGTGGTGGAGCGGCGCCTGGCCGGTGGTGAGTGCCAGCACTATGGGTGTGTCCCCAGCAAGGCCCTGCTGTGGCCGATGGAACTGGCCGCCGAGGTGAGCCGCATGCCGGGACTCGATCTGCGCGGCCCGATCGATCCTGCACCTGTCTTCTCGCGACGCGACAATTTCGTGGACCATCAGGACGACGCGCCGCAGGTGCGCGTGATCCAGGGCATGCCGGCCACATTTGTCCGGGGGCAAGGACGCCTGGCCGGCCCGCGGCGCGTTGAGGTGACGGGTCCGGATGGCGCCGTGCGGGCGCTGACGGCTCGGCACGCCGTGGTCCTCGCAACCGGAAGCGACCCCTTCATCCCGGACGTACCGGGCCTGCGCGACGCCCGCCCGTGGACGAACCGGGAGGCAACCGACGTCCACGAGGTGCCGAAACGCCTCGTGGTTATCGGCGGCGGACCTGTCGGCTGCGAGATGTCCCAGGCGCTGCACGCGCTGGGTGCAGAAGAAACGACAATGCTAGTCGGGCGCGACCGCCTGCTCCCCAGGCACGAGCCTTTCGCGGGGCGACTGGTGGCTCAGTCGTTCCGCGAGTCGGGCATTGACGTGCGCCTCGGCCGCTTGGCAGCCAGTGTGGAGCGGCCAGTCCCAGACGGCCCGGTGACCGTGCGCACCGACGATGGTTCGGTCATCGAGGCCGACCAGATCCTGGCTGCCACAGGGCGTCGGCCCAATGTGACTGACATTGGCCTGGAGACAGCCGGGCTGGCCGCGGACGGTCCGATCACTGTGGACGCGACCATGCGAGCGACCGATGTGCCTGAGGGCTGGTTGTACGCCGCTGGCGATGTTAACGGGCGCAACATGCTCACCCACATGGGGAAATACCAGGCGAGGGTGTGCGCCGACGTGATCACGGCCCGAGCGAAGGGCCAGCCTACGGACCGGCCCGCGCTTCTCGACACCGCCGACGACCGCGGCGCCCCGCAAGCAGTCTTCACGGACCCGCAGGTCTGCGCAGCGGGGCGCACCGAGGCGATGGCACGTGATGCTGGCTTCCGGGTGCGTGCCGTCGAGTACGACATGGCTTGTGTAGAAGGCGCCAAGCTTCAGGCGGACGGCTACACCGGCCGGGTGAAGGCGGTGGTGGACGAAGACAGCCACGCGCTCCTCGGCTTCACAGTCGTCGGCCCGGCCGTCGTGGATCACCTGCACGCGGCGACCATTGCCGTCACGGCCCAAGTGCCGCTCGAAGAGCTATGGCACGCGGTCCCGGCGTTCCCGACAGTGAGCGAGTTCTGGCTTAGCCTCCTGGAAGAGTACGGCTTGTAACTCCTCGTAGGCTGGCATCGTGGCGGGGCTTCCGGCCGGCATCCGCGGCTGCCTGTTCGACATGGACGGCGTGCTGACCGAGACGGCCAGCGTGCACGACGCCGCCTGGAAGGAAGCGTTCGACGCATTCCTGCGCGTCCGGGCACAGTCAACCGGCGAGCCTTTCGTCCCATTCGACCCGGTGCGCGATTATGACGAGTACGTCGACGGCAAGCCACGAGAGGAGGGAACGGAGTCGTTTCTGGCCTCACGTGGCATCAGCCTCGCGGCCGGACAGCCCGATGACCCGCCGGGCACGCCGACCATCCATGGCATCAGTAATGCGAAAAATGAGATT
>Ga0126381_100006590_pt1 | contig 12861 bp, 9 predicted proteins | sample PanSoiMetPlot_28_FD_96465 | JGI IMG/M metagenome (GOLD analysis project Ga0126381, IMG submission 96465) | Tropical forest soil microbial communities from Panama - MetaG Plot_28 | ecosystem: Environmental > Terrestrial > Soil > Tropical forest > Bulk soil | place: Panama | collected 2016-02-17
TGCGAACAGCTACATGGCGCAATTCAATCTGGGAAAGCTGTATGAACGACTCGGCAATCGCGACGCGCAGCTCCAGGCCTACGAAGCGGCCATCAGCAGCAACCCGCGTTTTGCCGAAGGTCACTTCTTTTTGGCGAAGCTGTATCTCGACCGGCATGAGTTCGCGCGGGCCGTTGATCTCGCCAAACGCGGCCTCGATCTCGCGCCCGAGAGCGAATGGGCACCTCTCGGACATTTTGTGCTATCGGACGCGTATGCGGCGACGGGGCAGCGCGATCGGGCCGCTGCTGAGGCATCCGAAGGACGACGGCTCGCTGCTCGGACGAGGCAGTGATCGCGGGAACGTCGTTCTTCGTCTCGACGGGCGAAATATTCCTCGACGGCGTGCGGCTCCTGTGCATAATACGCGCTAGTCAGGCACGAGTTGGTCGTGAACGAAAGAGGCACCTATGAAGCGGACCATGTGTTCGGTCGTGGTCGGTTCTCTATTCGGCTTCGCGACCTTCGGCTTGCAAGCCTTTGACGGCGGCCCAAGCAGCGCGTCCGGCGCAGCACCCCTGACCTTCAGCCGCGACATCGCCCCGATCCTCTACAAGAGCTGCGTCAACTGTCACCGCGCGGGCGAGGTGGCGCCGATGGCGCTCCTAACGTACGAGGATGTCCGGCCGTGGGCCAAGTCCATCCGGCGCAAGGTGGCCAGTCGCGAGATGCCGCCGTGGGGCGCCGATCGTCGATACGGCAAGTTCGTTGACGATCTCAGCCTGACCGACGCCGAGATCGAAACCGTCGCACGGTGGGTCGACGCCGGCGCGCCGCGCGGTGACGATGCCGATTTACCGCCGCCGCCCACCTTTGCGTCCGGATGGTCGCACGGAGAGCCGGACATCATCATCGAGATGCCCATCGACTTCCCGATTCCTGCCGAGGGCGAAGTGCCGGTGACGGATTTCTTCGCGAAGTCGCCATTCACGGAGGATGTCTATGTCAAGGCGCTCGAAGTCCGCCCCAGCACGCCAGGCGTCGTGCATCACGCAGGCCTGTATGTGATCGAACACCTGCCTGAGGGTGCGGCGCTGGTGAACGGCCGTATCGTCGATGCGAGCGGCAAGCCGATGTCACGGAATCAGGTCGCGAAAGCCAACGGCGGAACGTCCACGGAAGAAATTCAGAAGCTGCTGTCGTTCGTGCCCGGTCGCGGGTACGAGTCCTATCAGGGCGACGCAGGCCAGTTGATCAAGGCCGGTTCGTACATCGACTTCTACATGCACTACACGCCGACCGGTAAGCCCGAGACGGATCGCAGCCGGCTGGGTCTATACCTGGCAAAGCCGGGGCAGGCCGTCTCGCATCAGATCTACCACTCGTTCAGCGCCGCGGGGCCGACGACGTACATCGTCCAGGGCGAGCCGTACGCGCCGCAGCGCCAGAAGCGCGACGATCCGAACAGCGTCGAAGGCGGCGTCAACCTGCCGAACATCCCGCCCTACGCGGAGAACTGGAAGGTCGTCAGCATCCACACGATTCGCGAACCCATCACGCTGTACGGCCTGACGCCGCATCTGCACCTGCGAGGCAAGAGCATGAAGTACACGCTCACGACGCCGGATGGACGCGATGAAGTGCTTCTCGATGTGCCGAAGTACGACTTCAACTGGCAGCTCTACTACGAGCTTCAGACGCCGCGTCACATCCCGGCCGGCAGCAAAGTCACGGTCGTGACGTTGTTCGATAACTCGGCGAAGAACCCGTACAACCCGGCGCCAGAGAAGGAAGTGTTCTGGTCCGAGCAGAGCTGGGACGAGATGTACGCACCACAGGTTCGAATGACCGTCGATTCCCGCGAACTTCGCGGCGCCCGTATCGCGACCGAACCACAACGTCATCGCTAGTCCGGCGATACGCCTGAACGCGTCTACTGACGGCTCACGAAGGAGAGAAGCCGATGAAGGGATTCGCGAGGGTGTCCTGCTTGTTCCTCATCGTGAGTGTCGCTGCGGCTGGCGCATCCGCGCAGACGGCGACAGGCGGCATCCGGGGTTTTGTCAAGGATGAGACCGGCGCGGTGCTCGCCGGTGTCACCGTCGAAGCGTCGAGTCCGTCGCGCATCGGCGGCGCTGCGGTTGACGTCACCGACGCGCAGGGCCTCTACCAATTCGAGAACCTGCCAGTGGGCGCGTATCTCGTCACGTACTCGCTGCAAGGCTTTACGACGGTTCGGCACGAAGATGTTCGTGTCGAGGTCGGCCGGACGGTGCAGGCGGACGTGCAGCTGACGCTCGGCAACGTGGAGCAGTCGATCACGGTCACAGGCGAGGCGCCCGTTGTGGACGCGCTCAATGCGGGCATGACGACCAATTTCAACAGCCAGTTGCTCCAGAGCGTGCCCACCGCGCGTCAGTCGTACTTCGACGTCGTGACGTTCGCGCCCTCGGTCCGCATCAATGCGGTGCCGAACGATTCCCGATTCGTCATCATGGGGTCGAGCAGCGATCAGAACTCGTTTCAGTACGACGGCGTCGACGTGTCGGCGGTCTCAAATGGCGGGGTCTGGGATTTTCCGAGCCCGGACATCATGCAGGAAGTGGAGGTCAAGACGACCGGGGCGTCGGCCGAGTACTTCAATTTCCAGGGCGGGGTCGTCAACATCGTGACGAAATCCGGCGGCAATACGTTCCGCGGAACGGCGGCGATCTACAGCATCCCGCATGCCTGGGTGGGCAACAACACCCCGAACGAACCCTTTCCGTACGACGTGGAGTACAGCTATCAGTCGTCGTTCGAGCTCGGCGGGCCTGTCAAGAAGGACCGCCTCTGGTTCTACGCCATCCTGCCCTACAACAAATCGCTGACGACCGGCGTTGGCGTCGACCCGTCGCTGCCGAAAAACGCCGGGTGGTCATTCAAGCCGTTTTTCAAGATCACCGCCAAGCCGTCCTCTCAGGACAACCTGGACTTCACCTACAACGACAACCGCTTCTGCTGCGCGGCGACCGCGAGCCGGACGACGCCGATTTACGCTCAGACCGTTGAGCACGGGGACAATCCGATCATCGCGGTCCATTACACGCGGACGCTGAGCTCGGCCACGCTGTTAGAGCTCAAAGGCGGCGGTATCTACATCCGCGACAACTTCACGCCGTTCAGCGACGACTTCGTCACGCCCCAGCGGTTCGATTCGGGCACAGGGTTGACGACGGGGAACGGCGCCACGGGCAGTCGCCAAGTGCACAATCGCACCACGATCGATGCCTCGGTCACCCACAACGCGAGCGATTTCATCAAGGGCTCGCACGACTTCAAATTCGGCATCCAGACGCAGCTCGCCTCCCAGGCGACGAACACGCTCACGTTCAGTAACGTGACGTACACCGATCTCAACGGCGCGCCCTACCAGGCGACGTACAAGACGCCGTCGGTGACCGGCGGGCGCATCCGGCAGTACGGGGGGTACGCCCAGGACAACTGGACGCTGAACGATCGCCTCACCCTGAACCTCGGGCTCCGGTACGATCACACGTCGGGCGATATCCCGTCGCTCGACTCCCAAACGACGCTGATTGGCATCGACACGACGTACCCCTCGGACACCTCGAACGTGACCTATCCGGGAGTTCCGGACCTCATTTCCTGGAACACGTTCTCGCCGCGGCTCGGATTCACGCTGCGACTGGACAAGTCGGGCCGGACGTTCCTCAAGAGTAACTACGGCAGGTTCTTCGGCAAGCTGGCGACCAGCATGTTCAGCAGCGGTTCGCCAGGGAACACGCCGTCGGATACCGAACGCTATAACAAGGTGACCGGCAAGTACGACATCCCGGTGAGCATTGTGAACAACCAGACCAACTTTGCGGTCGATCCGAATCTGCGGAATCAGTACACCGACCAGTTCTTCATCGGTTTCGAACGGCAAGTCGCGACCAACACCGGCATCGACGTCGAGTTCATCTTCAAGAACGAAGCTGAGTTCATCCGGATGGAAGACGCGAAGGGCACGTACGCCCCCGTGCTGGTCAACGCGCTCCTGCCGAACGGGTCGACGACGCCGGTGACCGTCTACAATCGGTCCAGCCCCTCGTCCCAGAGTCTGTTCGAGGTGGTCAATCGAACGGACTTCGATCAGAGCTTCAAATCCTTCGTCTTCCAGATCAACCGTCGGCTCGCAGGGAACTGGCAAGCGTTGGCGAGCTATGTCTATCAGAACTCTCAGGCGTACGGCACCGGAACGATCTCGGGGAACACGCAACAAGACTTCAGCAGTCTGAGCTCGACGGGCGGCTTCGGCCGCACGCCAAACGATCTCGTGAATGCGTACGGCCCAACGGCTACGAATTCGCCGAATTCCGTGAAGCTTTCCACAAACTACAACGCGCCATGGGACCTGAACTTCGGTTTGCGGTATTCGTACGAGCAGGGTCGCCCATACGGACCGCTGTATATCGTGCGCGGATTCAACCAGGGCTCGGTGACGGTCCTGTCCGAACCGCGAGGCAGCTTCGTGCTGCCCGCGACCAACGACTTCCAGATCCGTGTGGACAAGACCATTCGGTTCGGCGAGAGGCAGAAGCTGCGTCTGTCCATGGACATCTTCAACGTCTTCAACGCGGCGACCGTGCTGACGCTGCAGAACAACGTCTCGCAGGCAACGGCCGCGAACCCCTTCGGTCAAACCCTGACGATCGTTCGGCCGCGAACGTTTCAGATCGCGGCCCGGTACCAGTTCTGACCTCGGTGAAAAGGAGTATCCAGTGAACTCTTTCAAGAAGCCTCTCGCGGCTGGCGTCCTGGCGGCGGGTCTCGGTGCCGCCGTCATGTTCTCGCAGGGCCGTTCGATGGAGTGGCGCTACTTCGGTGGCGACAAGACTTTCTCACGGTACTCCGCGGCCGATCAGATCACCCGTGACAATGTCAAGAATCTCCGAATCGTGTGGCGTCGGCCGGCGACGAACGATTCCTACAAGCAGGCCTTTCCGTCACTGCGTGTGAACGCGTATCTCCGGTCCACGCCGATCATGATCGACGGCATGCTCTACACGCAGGACGTCCACGGCTTCGTGAGCGCGTTCGACGCCGGCTCCGGTGAAACCGTCTGGCAGCAGGAACCGGTGGCGCGAACCGAGGAAGAGCTTCAGGGGCAAAGCACGCGGGGCGTGGACTTCTGGAGGAGCGGTGACGACCGGCGCGTGTTCTCCATTCGCGGTGAATACCTGTATGCGCTCAATGCGAAGACGGGGAAACCGTATCCCGACTTTGGTCAGAAGGGGCGCGCGAGTCTCCACTTCGACGAAAACCAGCCGCTGGCCGGCCGGTTCAACGACAGCACGGGCCCGCTCGTCGTCGGCGATACCGTGGTCGTCACGGGCAACACCGCCGGCGCGGGTGACGGCGGCGTCGTCAAAGAGGCAGCGCCGGAGGATGTGCGTGGCTTCGATGCGAAGACCGGCAAGCTGTTGTGGACATTTCACGTCGTGCCGCAGGCGTCGGAATTCGGTACCGACACCTGGGGCAACCAGTCGTGGAAGGTGGCCGGCGACATTGGCGCCTGGAATCCGATGTCAGCGGACGAGCAGCTTGGATACGTCTACATTCCCCTGACGGCGCCGACCGCGTCGCAGTACGGCGGCTGGCGTCCCGGCGCGAACCTCTATTCCGACAGTCTCGTGGCGCTGGATGCGAAGACCGGCAAGCGCGTCTGGCACTACCAGATCATTCATCACGATCTGTGGGAGTACGACAACGTCGGTCCCGCGATTCTCGGCGACATCACCGTGAACGGGCGAAGGATCAAGGCTGTGATGCAGCCGAACAAGAATGGGTTCCTGTACGTGCTGAATCGCGTGACCGGCGAACCGGTGTGGCCGATCGTGGAACGACCCGTTCCCGCGTCCAGCGTGCCCGGCGAATCTGCGTGGCCGACGCAGCCAATCCCGACGAAACCACCCGCGTTCGATCGGCAGGGCGTGACCGAAAACGATCTCATCGATTTCACTCCCGCCCTGCGCAAGCAAGCGCTCGAATACATGCAGTCGTACGTGATGGGGCCGCTGTACACGCCGCCGTCGATCCGGAGCGACGATCCCGGCGGCAAGAAGGGCACGTTCACGGTTCCGGGCGCATGGGGCGCCGGCAACTGGCACACCGGTGCGTTCGACCCCGAAACGGGCATGTATTACGCGGTCTCACTCACGCTGCCCGGGGTCCGCGCCGTCGTCAGCACCAAAGGCAACGCGACCGCGACAATGGATTTCGCCGGGCCGGGTCCGAGCCAGCAGACCAATGCCGCCGGGTTCGTGCAGGGCCTCGGCCCGCAGATTGAGGGGCTGCCGATTCTAAAACCGCCATATGGCCGCATCACGGCGTTCAACCTGAACACGGGCGATCAGGTCTGGATGGTGGCCAACGGAGACGGACCTCGCGATCATCCGCTGCTGAAGGACCTGCATCTGCCGCCGCTCGGCATTCCGAACCGGCCGGCTCCGCTCGTGACGAAGACACTGCTCTTCATCGGCGAGGGAAGCGACTCTGTCATCGGGACCCCGCAAGTGTCGTGGGCGTGGGGTAAGAAATTCCGCGCGTACGACAAAGCCACTGGAAAGGTGGTTTGGGAAACCGATCTGCCGTCGGGCACGACGGGCGCCCCGATGACGTACATGCACAAAGGGACGCAGTTCATCGTCGTTCCGGTCGGCGCGAAAGATCATCCAGCCGAATTCGTGGCCCTCGCCCTGAGTGACGGCAAGACGACGTCGCAAGGTGGCGAACCGCACAAGTAAAACGACCTACTGGAACGACCCATCATCTGACCACCAGGAGGAGATGATGAAGGCGGACCTTGGAATGCTGGCATTGGCTGCTCTGGTTACCTGCACGCCTTCGGTGGCTTGGGCGCAGGCCTCGCGGATGCCGATCGTGGCCGAGAACATCGTCGTTCAACGCGACGTGATCTACGGCCGCCCCGATGGCGCCGCGGTGCTTGCGGACATCGCCTATCCGGAGATGGGCAAAGGCTTGCCAGCGATCCTGTACGTTCATGGTGGTCGATGGACGACCGGTGAACGCGTCGGCCGCCTTCAGCTCTACGTCGAGGATTGGGCGAAGGCGGGCTATTTCGCGATGACCATCGATTACCGGCTGGCGGGAAGCGCACCGGCTCCGGCTGGCTATCAGGATTTGATGTGCGCAATCCGCTGGCTGCACGCGCACGCCGAACAGTTCAACATCGATCCCAATCGCATCTACCTCGCGGGTAATTCCTCCGGCGGCCACGTCGTCTCGCTCGCAGCCACTCTCGGCGACGGGCCGTACGAACGTGTCGGCGGATGGAAAGACGCGCGCAGCGATGTGCGGGCGGTCATTAGCATCTCCGGAGCCTACGAACTGAACGCGCTCTCATGGGGTAATCTGTGGGCGCCGCTGAGCACGAAGGACGTCCACGAGGCGCGGCGGATTGCGTCGCCCATTGACCAGATTTCCCCACGAACGCGGCCAATGCTTATCGTCCATTCCGACGACGACCAGTCGGTCCCGGTTCAGCAGGCGGTGGACATGGCTGCGGCGCTGGAAAAGTCAGGAATCAAACACAAATTCGTCAGGTATAAGGATCGTGGTCACATGCGCCTGACCGACGAGGTTGTCGATGCCATGCTGGCGTTCATCGCAGACGTCGAGGGGCATCCCGCGAAGGTCACAAAATGAAAGACGTCTTCATTTCACTATCCCCGCCAAGGCCGGCATCGCGAGCTTCCGAAACAGTCCGTTTACTTCCTCTGCCGATAGACGCGGCTTCGCATTCAACCACCAGACGAGAAGACCGAATAATCCTCCCGCGATGAATTGTGCGCCGGCGTCGATAGTGATCGCGCTCGGCGTCCCTCCCTCGGTTGCCAACTTAACGTCTTCACGTACGAGATCGATCAAAAGCTTGTGAAGCAGCCGCTGGACGACGACTCCGCTCTGCTTACCGATCATCGCGTGGAAGACATGACGGTACTCGTTCACATGCACGAACAGCTCGTGGCTGAAAGCGAACACGCGATCGTTGATGTCGCCGCCCTGCGCCATTGCGGTGCGCTGCCGCATTTTCAATGACGTGCGGAGCTCATCGAAACCGCTTGCGAATAGCTCGTCCTTGCTGTCGAAGTGCGCATAGAACGTCGCTCGGCCGATGTTCGCGCGGTCGATGATCTCCTGCACCGTCAGCGCTTCGTAGCCCTTCTCCTCGAGCAGCGACCGGAAGGCCGCTCGAATGAGCTGCTGCGTGCGCTCGACGCGCCGATCTTTTCGTGTGGCCATGTTCCCCTTTTCCGAACGGCATGCGATCGAATGTTCCATTCGAAACGCCGGAGCGCTCGACGTCTGATCCGCCCGCCGCCTCGCGCTGAACATCATGTCCAGAAACGAGCGTCCATACATTACAGGACATGCGTTCAGATACTGAGGTTCGACGTCACCAAGACCCATTGTGCTGAAAGGGGGAGATCATGCTTGACGTTGTCACCGCGATCACGTTTGGGGCGATGTTCGCCGCAGATGTCACGATACTCGTGAGCGTCGCGGCCGTTCCGTTCACATCGAAGGTCGCCGCATCAGCGGCCGCGGCAGCGTGGATCGCGGGCGTTTGTGCCGTTGCGGCCATCGGTGGATTCAGACCAGGCCTGCTCGGGCCGGTTCTGACGCCGGTGCTGGCGTTCACGGCACTGGTAGCGGATCGCTCGTCGCATGGCTGGCCTCGCCAGCATTCCGCGACGCGCTGCTCTCCGTTCCGATCCCCGCGCTTGTCGGTATCAACGGCTTTCGTATTGCTGGCGTCTTCTTTCTGCTGTTGTACGCCGACGGTCGGCTCTCGGCGCCGTTCGCGCTGTCAGCCGGCTGGGGTGACATCATTACTGGAGTCACCGCGATTCCGATTGTCGTGATCGCAGCGTCACATCGGCATGTGTCCCGCAGACTTCTGGCGGCTTGGAACGCGTTTGGCGCGCTCGATCTCGTGGTCGCGATCACACTGGCGTTCATGTCGGCTCAAGGCACGCCCTTCCAGTTGTTCACGAAGGGACCGGGCACTGGCGTGATGACGACACTGCCGTGGATCCTCGCGGCCACATTTCTGGTCCCGCTCTATTTCCTGACCCATTTCACGATTGCCGCGCGCTTGCGCGTATCACGACACGCGCACGTGGCCCGGCTCGAGGCTGCACCGGCCAAGCGGAGGACAGCATGATCGTTGTGTTGCCCTTGCATCTGCTGGCTGCCGTCGTACTTGTCGGCGGGTTGTTCTTCGTATGGGTCGTGGCCTGGCCACTAGCCAGGGGCCTGGACATCGAGACTGCATCATCTCTCTGGCAGCAGATGTTGTCCCGCTTCTTTGCCTGGGGATGGGTCAGCCTGCTGCTGATTCTTGCTACCGGCATCGGAATGGTGTTCCTGAAGTTCGGCGGCTTTTCGGGCGTGCCGATGATCCATCGAGCAAACATGGCAATTGGGATCCCAGCGATCGCCCTGTTTGGCTACGTGTTTTTCGGTCCGTGGCAACAATATCGCCGCGTTGTGTCGCGCCGTGATTGGACCGCAGCCCGGCGGCAAATCACACGAGTCCGGGTCCTGATCGGCATCGTCATGGTGCTTGGGCTCGTGGCCTCAGTCGTTTCAGCCGTCGGTCGCTACATCTAATCAAAGCCGAGCTGCTGATCTTGCCTCCTTGCACAGCTGCGAAGGCGCTGCGGTGCAGTCGAGCACGTCCCAGTCTATGATGCGCGGAACCACGACGAGGCGCTGAGCCTGAACGTTGCGCCGCGCGTGGTCTCGACGGGATACAGGCAGCGACTTCAGGCAGGAGATGCCGATGCGACGAACGTTCCTGTTTTTTGCGGTGCTCGTGGCGTCGACGACCGCCGTCGGCCAGATCGGCCGCGCGCAGCAGCCCGCACCATCCGCGCCGTCGGCGGGCCAAACCGCGGCGCCGGCGCGCGGGCGCGGAACGCCGCCCGCGCCAGTCTTCACGCTCCCGGATCACTTCCTCACGTGGCGTCTCCTCCCGAACGAAAAAGCGTACGAGGGGATCGACGGTCGGCACCTGCTGCAGTACGTCGGCGACCTGAGTGCAATGTCGCGGCGCTATCGCGACGCGGGTCACCCGCAGTTCTGGGGACGCATCATCGGCAGCTCCGCCGATCAAGAAGGCGCGCAATGGCTGATGACGCAGATGACGCACATCGGCTTGACCGACGTCCACATGGATCCGATCGATCTTGCGCCGCAGTGGTTCCCCCAGTCGTGGGAGCTGATGGCCTCGGATGGTGGGAAGACGCTGCGCCTCGACACCGCTCAGCCCGCGTACACGACGCCCGGAACGCCGGATGCCGGCGTCGATCTCGAGGTCGTCTACGTCGGGCTCGGCAGCGAAGCCGATCTGATCGGACGCGATCTGCGCGGCAAGGCGGTCCTCATCTTCAGCAACCCGATGCCGGGATCATGGCGTCACACGTCGACGCAAGAAGCCACCATGGCCGACGATGGCACGCGGACGACGTGGCTGCAGCTGGCCGAGAAACGCGGCGCCGCCGCGATCATTTGTTCGATCCAGCTGCCAGGAAATCTGCGCACTCAGCTCTATCCCACAGGTACCCGCGTGCCGACCTTCTCGATGGGCATGAAGGATGGTATGGATTTGCGCGACATGATCGCGCACGCGCCGGCCGGTCGGCCGGTGCATCTCAAGCTCCGCATGGACGTGAAGCAGATACCGGGGCTGAAGAGCGGCACGGTGTGGGGCACGCTGAAGGGCACGACGGACGAGAACATCTACGTCGAGGCGCACCGCGACGGCTGGTTCGAGTCGGCCACGGACAACGCGTCCGGCGTCGCGACGCTGCTCGGGATCGCGGAGTACTTTGCAAAGGTGCCAATCGCGCAGCGGAGACGAACGATCATTTTCGTCGGCACATCGGGTCACCACAACAGCGGACCGAACAGCGCCGCGTGGCTCGCCGAACATCACGCCGAACTGTTCAGGAAAACAGCGCTGCTGATCAACGCCGAGCACACCGCCGCCGCACAGCCGGAGCTACTCGGCGAGGCGATTCGGCTTGTCAACACCGAAGCCGGCTTCCTGTGGTACGGCGGCGGCAACCAGCGGCCCAAGCTGCAGGCAGCGGCTATCAGGGCGTTCGAGCAGTTCGGCGTGCCGATCTACGCTGAACCGGAGAACAGCGTGCCCGGCGGCGAAGCGAGCCGGCTGGCCGCGTTCGTCCCTGCGGTGCAGGCGTCCAACTACAACATGTACTTTCACTCTGACGCGGAGACGCCCGCCACCGTCCCTGCGCCAGGATTAGCGGCGACGACGCGAGCCTACGTGAGGATTATTGAGGATGTGAACGCGCTGGAGCTGAAGGATCTCCAGCTGCCAGAGCCGGCTGCGCCGACGGCGCGGCAGCAGCAGTAGCGGAGCGGAGGGCGTGTCACACGTTCGGGAACTTGATTCGCACGCGCGCCTCGCCAAGCACGACTTCATCGTCCGGCTGAAGCCGGACGCCCCGCGTACCCCGGAGGACCGAAATAGTTTTGCCGCCGCGGATGATTCCGGTTCCGTGTTCGCTGCCGTCATCGTGCAATTGGAAGCGGTTAGTCGCCGGATCGTAGACGATGTGCGAATGGGTTCGCGAGACCGTCTCGTTGACGCCGCCCGCGCCTTCGGTGAACACAACGTGATTCGTCCGGATCAGCCGGTTGCGAGGGTCGCGGACCTCCGCGCCCCTTCCGATGTCGATGCGGGGGGCGGCCAATGAATAGGCCCAGCGTTCCATGACGCCGACCACGGTTCTGATCTCGATCGATGCCGGCTGAGAGTCGAACTGGGCGCCGTCGACCTTTGGGGGGGCGATGCGTTCGAACTGAAGATCGAACTCGGGCGTGCGCCAATGCGCCTCGGCGGCGTCGACGTACCGGAACTCGACGACGACGTCGGCCGGCGAACATCTGGCAGACCGCAACCGGCCGAGGATTCTTGTCTGAAGGGGCGTGTCACCTTCGAATACGGCTTCGAGACGTCCACGCGCTTCACGCGAAGGCGCCACGACCGACACTTCGACTCGATTGAATGGAAACACGCGGGTGCCGCGGCCGGTTGGCTCGATCCGCTGCTCGACGGCGTCGAGAATCGCAAGCACAATTTCCAGCGGCTCCCGTGTGCGCGATCGAACGAGCCCCTGCGCGACCTGGTCGAGGCGCCCCGCGATCGCCGATTCGAGCCGTCGAGCTTTTCCCAAAACGTCCATATCAACTCACCTGACCAACCCGGCATGCATGGCCGCGGTGACGATTTCTCCGGCGGCCGGCGCGGCGCTGCCGCCGCCGTACCCGGCGTTCTCGATGACGACGGCAAACGCGATTCGGCTGGCGGCGGCGCCGAACGGCGCGAAGCCGACGAACCATCCGTGTGACGGCAGGCGGTCCAACTGCGCCGTTCCTGTCTTGCCAGCGATGCGGCCGGGATGATTTCGGAGCACCCGGCCCGTGCCGCTCAGAACGACGTCACGCATGTAGCTCGCGAGTAAGTGCGCGTCGCCGACGCTCAGAAACGGGTCGGCGCCTGCAGTCGGCGCTTCATCTTGCTCGCAGCGCGCGTCGCGCAAGATACCGTTCGAGGCGATGGCGGCCGCGGCGCGCGCCATTTTCAGCGGCGTCACGACGACATCGCCCTGGCCATAACCAATCTGGGGAAGCGTCTGGCGCACACGCGCAACGACATCTGCCACCGGCGTCAACGCAATCCCCAGTCGGGAGGCAGTGTCGAGCAACGGCTGCGATCCCAGTTTGACCGCGAGCTGTGCGAAGTACGCGTTGCACGAGTGCACGAAACCGGCATGGACA
>Ga0126381_100006591_pt1 | contig 12859 bp, 10 predicted proteins | sample PanSoiMetPlot_28_FD_96465 | JGI IMG/M metagenome (GOLD analysis project Ga0126381, IMG submission 96465) | Tropical forest soil microbial communities from Panama - MetaG Plot_28 | ecosystem: Environmental > Terrestrial > Soil > Tropical forest > Bulk soil | place: Panama | collected 2016-02-17
GGTCGTTTCGTCAGAGCGAATCATCAGGCCGGCTTGATCGTACAAAGCGTGATAGCTCCCTTGGAACTCTGTTTCGACGACGAAGTCGCCTGAAACAGTCTGGTAAAAGAAATGGCCGTTGTCGCGAATGAAACCGTAATGTGTTTTGCGCCAGAAGTCGGTTTTCGGGTCAGTAGTTAAGGATAGGGAATCGCCGTCGGCGTTCCATTTTGATGGTTCGTTGAGCCAGATCATTTTGTGCAGCTTACGATTTCTGTTGATTCATGCACACACAGACCGTCGATCTGGAAGGTCAACCCATCTGGCCTTGGCCGGACCGGAAGCTTGCAGCCGCACACGCCAATCGACGGCGACAGCTTGCCACCTAAACAGCGTTCAAAACGAAACACAGTTGCTTCTAGGTCGACTCCTCAAGGATCTGCTTCACTGTGCGCGTCCGCTTCGCGATATCCTTCGCTAACAGCAAGTCGGAAACAATGCATACCCGCCGGGCTCCAGCAGCCAAGACTTCGCTAAGGTTCCCGACCTTTATCCCACCAATACAATAAACGGGGATAGTTACCTGCTGATGAACCGCCCGGATATCGGCCAGGCCGATCGCTTCGGCACTCGGTTTTGTTGCCGTGGCGAACAATGGGCCAAATCCGATGTAATCGGCGCCATCAGCCTGAGAGCGAATAGCCTGTTGGATCGAATGGGTCGATTTGCCAATTATACAAGGCCGGCCGACCAACTCGCGCGCTGCCGCGACGGCAAGATCTTCCTGACCCAGATGGCAGCCGTCCGCGTCTACCTCCCGCAACAGGTCCGCGTAATCGTTCAGGATTAACGAAACTCCACTTCGCCGCGTGATTTCAAGCATCTCCCCTGCCAAGCGAACGATCTCCGTTTTGGAAAGTTTCTTTGCCCGCAGCTGAATTAGATCGACTCCGCCAGATAACAGCTGCTCGGTCACGCGGCGAACATCCGTGGACGCTACGTAGCCAATGTCGACGATGCCATATAAAAGTCCGTTCACACAAGGTTTCAAGGAGTCAGTGGTTGATCATGGGGTCACAAACTGAACGGTTTAGGACCTACGATTTTTTCAACAAAACTGGTATCAAATTGGCCGCGAATAAAATCGGCGTTCTGCATAATTTTTTGTTGGAACGGGATCGTGGTCTTAATTCCAGTGATCAGATATTCGCCCAGCGCCCTGCTCATCCGGCTGATCGCGGCCTGTCTGGTCGAACCGACGCAAATCAACTTAGCAATCATCGAATCATAGTGCGGCGGAACTGTGTATTTTGAATACACATGTGAATCGACCCGCACACCATGCCCTCCCGGAGCGTAGTACAGGTCGATTATACCCGGGCTAGGTTGAAAGTTGTTGGCTGGATCTTCAGCGTTAATCCGGCATTCGATTGCATGTCTGCGCGGCTTGGCATTCGCTACATGCTCTGAAAGATGGGCGCCGGATGCGACTAGTATCTGCTCCTTAACAAGGTCACACCCATAGACCTCTTCGGTAACCGGATGTTCAACCTGGATCCTGGTATTCATTTCCATGAAATAAAACCGACGGTCCCGGTCTACCAGGTACTCAATGGTACCCGCATTTTCGTAACCAACCGCCCGGGCAAGCCGAATAGAACATTCGCCCATCTCTTTGCGCAGTTTGTCGTCCATCAACGGCGAAGGACATTCTTCGACGATCTTCTGGTTCCTTCGTTGAATGGAACAATCGCGCTCCCCGAGATGAACAAGCCGGCCGTGACTATCTCCTATCACCTGAAACTCGATATGGTGCGGTTCCTCGATCAGCTTTTCGATATATACGCCACTATTAGCGAAAGCATTCTCGGCTTCGCTGCGGGCAGAGTGAAAGCCTTGGACCAAGCTGACGTCGTTGTGGGCTGGGCGCATCCCGCGTCCTCCCCCACCCGCTGTTGCTTTGATCATGACAGGGTAGCCGATCTTCTTAGCGATCTTCAGCGCTTCGCCTTCGGACTCCACCACGCCATCACTCCCAGGGGTCACCGGCACTCCGGCTTTTCGAGCAGATGTTCGAGCAGAGTTCTTGTCGCCCATGGCTCGAATCGCGGCTGCCGGCGGACCAATGAACTTGATATTGCAGCTCTCGCAGACCTCCGCAAAATGAGCGTTCTCGGATAAGAACCCGTATCCCGGGTGGATCGCGTCGACGTCACTGATTTCTGCAGCGCTGATGATTCGGTCGATCTTGAGATAACTCTCAACACTGGCCGCGCGTCCGATGCAGATTGCTTCATCGGCCAATTGCACGTGAAGCGAATCGACGTCTGCTTCCGAATAGACCGCAACTGTAGAAATCCCAAGCTCTTTGGAGGCTCGAATAATTCGCAACGCGATTTCACCGCGATTGGCAATCAGAATCTTGTTAAACACGGTCACTTTACCCGGAACAGCGATTGACCAAACTGAACGGCTGTACCGTTTTCGACGAGGATCTCGGCAATCACACCTTTAATTTCAGCTCTGATCTCGTTCATCACCTTCATCGCTTCGATGATACAGACAACCGTGTCTTCAGCGACGGATTGACCGACTTCAACATAGGGCGCGGATTCAGGGGATGGCGCACGATAAAAAGTTCCAACCATTGGCGAAACAATCTCTTTGTAAATCGTCTTATCTTCAGCGGCAGCGGATGGATGACTCATCCCCGTTTCGACCGGCGTACCGGTGGCTACCGCTGGACCCGGAGTAGTTACCACGTGATGCACGGGTACCGCTGCGGTGACCTGCGGGGTATGGCGGTGCGCTTCCAGTTCAAGCTTGAAGCCTTCCCTCTCCAGCTTGAAGACGGCAAGGTCGTTTTTCTTCATCAAATCGATGATGGCTTTGATCTCTTTCAGTTCCAAGCTAGCTTCTCCTTGTTCAAGTGGATCTTCATGTTAGGCAGCGCTACCGAGAACGCGCAAGCACTTCCTCGGGCATCCTCCGTCGCCAATGCCCTGGAGGACAAGTCGAGCGGGATCGGAATGCACCGGTAGACCTGGATTCGCTCGCAAGACATCTTGACGCTCTTCACGCGTGTCGCGCGTGTCCTTTGATGCAGTCGGAGCCGGTGTCGGGAGGAACGGTTGTAAGCAAAGTTATGCTTGTCGGCCAGGCGCCTGGTGTAAAGGAACCGATTCTGCAACGGCCGTTCGCCTGGACTGCAGGGAAAGCAATGTTCAAATGGTTCGAACAGTCTACTGGAGTCGCCGAACAAGAATTTCGACAAACAATATACATGGCGGCAGTGTGTCGTTGCTTCCCCGGGAAAAACGGCCACGGAGGGGACCGGGTGCCATCGAGTGAGGAAATCAAACAATGCTCCAGATGGTTGCGCGCCGAGTTTGCAATTCTCAAGCCCGAGCTGGTAATTGCCGTTGGCAAACTGGCGATCGGGCAGTTCTTGGCGGAGCTGCCGCTATTAACCGAATTGATAGGTCGCATCTACACGTTGGAGAAATTCGGTCACACCTTTGATCTGATTCCATTACCGCACCCCTCAGGTGCATCGCCCTGGGCTCGCATTGAGCCAGGGAAAAGTTTAACGATGAAAGCGTTGAAACTGATTCGCAATCATCCGGCATGGAAGGAACGTGTCGGCGTATCGGCGTATCGGCGAGTGGAGCCATCGATTACTACTCGTACCCGCGCACACTGATGAAACGGATCGTTACGCTATTAACTGACTTCGGTACGTCAGATTATTTCGTGGCGGCGATGAAAGGGGTGATCTTGACGCGCAACCCGGAGGTGACTTTGATTGATATCACCCACGAGATAAAACCGCAGGATGTGCGCGCCGGCGCATTCACGTTGAGCTGCTGCTACCACGATTTTCCATCAGGCACGATTCATCTTGCAGTAATCGATCCCGGAGTTGGTTCTGAGCGGCGCGCAATTTTGGTCGAGTCCAAACACTATTTTTTTGTCGGGCCCGATAACGGACTCTTCTCTTTTGTTTTTGATCGGGATTCCCACGCATGCGCCAGGCATGTAACCAAGAGTGGTTATTTTCGGCCGAATAGAAGCGCCACGTTCCACGGACGCGATCTCTTCGCTCCTGTCGCTGCATGTCTTTCGCTTGGGGTGCCGCCCGAAAAATTTGGCGCCCTCATCAACGATCCCGTACGCCTCGACCTGGCTGACATGCAAATGTCAGCACATGGAGCGATTCAGGGAAGCATTATCCACATCGACCGCTTCGGAAATTGCGTGACCAGCTTCCAATGGGAAAAGCTCAAGGAACAACTGAATGCCAGCCGGTTTTGGTTACAGATCGGAAAGACCGAAATCACCGATCTGGTGCCGAATTATGCAGTAGGCAGTTCTACATTGCCATTCCTAATCATCGGTAGCGCTGGATTTATCGAGATCTCTGTCCGCGATGGCTCAGCGGCAAAGGCGTTAGGTGTGGCTGCTGGTAATCGTGTCGTTATCGTTCCTGGTTAAGCGTTTGGCGTTTGGCGTTCGGCGTTCGGCCTTTGTTAGGTGAATCGCATCGAGAATCGTTTCGTCAATGTCTGGCCGGTCGGTATGGTTTGGATGCCGAGTTTCTGCTCAAAAGGTCGTTGCTGTTGATGATCAGGGAGACCCCAGCAGGGTTCAATACAAACAAAAGGCTCAAGATCGCTCCAGATCGTGAAGTACGGCGCCTCGGAAAGATCGATCTCGACCTGGCGTTGGCGCTGGTAATCCTGGAGCCTCGCAATCTCGCCGTCCACATCCACCGCTTCCATAAGGAAAGAGCCAGGAAGTTCGAAAGGCTTGATCGGTAGTGTGCCGCCATCCGAAATCATCTCCTGAGTTTCTCCGCTTAGAAAATTATCCGGCGCCAGATGTCGTCGATAGGTACCGCGCGGCAGAATAATCCGCGCTGACTCTACAGATGAAACCGCGAAACCTGCATGCAGCCCGAAGCTGACAGACGCACTGCGGGCGGGTTCTTGATTATGAAAAACAAAGGTAACCTCGACAGTATCCGTCTGCAGCGAATAATGAATTTCAAACGACACCTTTCGTGGGTATTCAAGATGTTCGATCTGATCCGTCCCCAGCTTGTATCGAATAGTCCCCGATTCGCCCAGATGAACCTCCGGATCTGCGAATTGTTTGTGCCGAAGAAATCCGTGATTACCCCCGCGAATTTCGTCTCCTTCGTAGTTGGATCGTTCGCCTTTGAGCCGGTGGAGAAAGTAGCCCATGACAGTCGCGTGGCTCGCCCAACCTTTAGGAGGGCGACTAACGTCACCGTCCCGATAGAGAAAACCGTCCCAACCATTGGCTGGGGAACGTTGTGCGATGCTCACGAGCTCAGCGCCGAGGTTATCGGTGACAATGCGGTAACCGCTTTCCTGATCGACGATCTCATGCAAACGATGGCCGTCCTGTTCAAAGGAGCGATGGGAGAAAGGCATAGGGGTAGGAAGGTAGAATACAGGAGATAGGAGACGAGAGCTAGTAAAACGCCGCGACCGGGCCGTGAACGTTCACGAAGTATGACCAATTTGGCAAGCCAAAAAGCATTGTATGCACCCCTCGGGCTAGGCTGCGCTTCGCTCCAGGCTGTATTTGAACCGCGGCTTTGCCGCGGAGAAAAGGAACGAGCCAGGATTACCTCCCGGCTCCTACCAAACCGAAAACGGTAAACGGCAGACCTATAACCGATAACCGCTGCGCTGAAAGCGCTGCTATGCGCCGCCACCCATGTATTCAGCAGTGTAAGTGTCGTACTTGGAAACGGTCCCCGCTTTGGGCGCTTGTTTTACATCGTAGACATTGTTTCCGACGATCTGCTGCGTCTGTGTGTCGTACACCATCACGGATTGTGCACCTTTCGAATCTCTTTCCCGAACCGTCGGTACGGCGATATAGCGATGTTTTTTAACGGCCGCTCTGCGCTGAGCCGACATCTGCTGATACGCCAGTCGCGCTCGCTCTTCCGCAACCCTGCGCTGCCGCTCCGTAGCCTGGTGTTTCGCAAGAACATAGACCCCATAGCCAACCGCTGCGCCTGTAGCCATCCCAATCGCAACCGCGGACGAATCGCTCATGCCTGCGGCCTTGGCAACGCCGCCGGCTAGCGCACCTGCGCCTAGGCCGGCAAGGGTCCCCTGAGTTTGCGGCGACATGTTTTCGCAACCTGAAAGGATCAGCCCGGAAACAAGAACCGCCGAAGTCATTTTTATCAAACGAACGTTCATAGAATTGTGAAACGAGTCTAACGGAGGGGATTCTTCTAAACAAGTTACCCGTCCGGGTGAGATTAGCGTTTCGCGTTGGGCGTTTCGCGTTTGGCGTTTCGCGTTTGGCGTTGGGCGTTGGGCGTTGGGCGTTGGCGTTTGGCGAACCGACCGCGCAGAACTCGAAACCCCGACCAGTTACCGGTGGAACAGCGCACCGCAGTGCACTAGCTTGTGGATCCCTTATGTCCTCTGATCGCGCCTCCAAGATCAAGAACGTCATCCGCGTTGCCAGCGGGAACTTCCTCGAAATGTACGATTTCATGGTGTTCGGTTATTACGCCGCCGCCATTGGGAGAGCGTTCTTTCCTAATAAAGACCCTTTCACTTCTTTGATGTCCGCGCTGGTAACCTATGGGGCGGGTTTTGTGATGCGCCCGATCGGCGCAATTGTTCTCGGTGCCTATATCGACAGAGTAGGCCGCAGAGCCGGGCTCCTGCTGACGCTCGGACTGATGTCGGTTGGAACGCTGTTGATTACCGTTCTGCCGGGTTACGCAACCCTGGGTCTATTTGCGCCACTGTTGATTTTGATCAGTCGACTAATCCAAGGATTCTCGGCTGGGGTCGAGTTAGGGGGTGTTTCAGTCTATTTATCAGAACTCGCTACCCCCGGTCGCAAAGGCTTTTACGTAAGCTGGCAGTCAGCAAGCCAACAGGTTGCGGTCATGTTCGCTGCGCTTACGGGAGTGATCTTGAACGGCGTTCTGCCCGCGGAATCGGTTGACCACTGGGGCTGGCGGATTCCTTTCCTTTTGGGATGTTTGATCATCCCACTATTATTTGCGCTCAGACGTTCGTTGCCCGAGACCGAGGAGTTCGCTGCCCGCGTCCACAAGCCAACCGGCCCGGAAATCTTACGGATCCTTTTTCAAAATTCGGGGATTGTCTGGATCGGGTTAATGATGGTCTCAATGACGACTGTTTCATTTTATCTGATCACCGCGTACACACCGATTTTCGGTAACCAGGTGCTACATCTTTCGCCCTTGGCCAGCATGGCGGTGACGCTTTGTGTCGGTCTTTCTAATTTCATTTGGCTTCCGGTGATGGGCGCGCTATCAGATCGCGTCGGCCGTCGTCCGATCCTGGTGACGTTCACGGTGCTGGCGCTATTGACTGCTTACCCGGCAATGTGGTGGCTGACGAGTGCGCCCTCGTTTTCCCGATTGTTACTGGTGCTGCTTTGGCTCTCGTTCATCTACGGCAGCTACAATGGAGGGATGGTGGTACTGCTTACTGAGATCATGCCGGTCGAAGTACGGACTGCTGGCTTTTCGTTGGCATACAGCCTGGCCACGGCGTTACTGGGCGGGTTTACTCCAGCGATCTGTACCTACTTAATCCATGTTACCAGCAATCCGGCGATGCCCGGAGTCTGGATGTCGTTCGCAGCGGCGTTGGGTTTAGTCGCAGCGCTAGTCAGCGTCAGGCGCACAGAATCAGCCGAGAACGCAAGCGTCAGGCAAAGCGCAAGTTCCAAACCGGTCTGGAGGTGACAACACATTGCGCTCTCCAGGATCTGGTCCAGCGAACCTAGCCTGGACTCGCGGCTAGCCCCCCGACGCATCTCGGCACTCCGTGCGAACTTTTCACGGGACCGTGAGAAATCCGGGCTAGCCCTTTTCGTCCGCCGGATATTCCGGAGGACAATAGACGTTGAAAGTCAGAGCCGTTACCCGTCCGTCATTGGAGAACTTATGCTTCACTCCTGCCGGAATGATCAGCACGTCGCCGGGACTTAGGGACTCACGTACGCCGTCCAGTTCTGCAACCAGCGTTCCTTCAACTAAAAGAAGACTCTGTTGGCTGTTTTTGTGTGACTCTGCTCTTTCGCCCGTTGCCCGACCTGGTTCCAGGGCCATTACAGCTATCTGGCTGCGATCGGTGGTCTGAAGCACTTCGAACCACGCCGTCCCGCGCCGGATATTCGATATCTTCGCTGGGAATACTTTCTGATCCGGCACCCGGTCGGGTTCAGGTTCGATCTTCTTTTCCTCCCCTTCCTCGGGCTGACTCGGCTTCGGAAACTGTGCGATTTTCCCGGAGGCAGGCTGGTCCGCTTTCTTTTTTCCGGCGACCTTTTCGCGGTTCTTAACCGCTGCCTGTTTCTTTGGCGGCACCGACTCGGGCTCTACTGTAGAGCTCGATCTCAGGAGGTCATATTTAACCGCAATGATCTTTTTGCCTTCAAATGACTTCAAAGATTTAGGAAAAATCAGCACTTGTCCGGGAACGCCTTTTTCGAAACCGACCACAGCGTAATCGCTCTTGCCTCCTTGAAACTGATGAAGAGTCATTACCCGGTGCTCTCTTATCGCTTTCTGCAAGCTCTTGTCCTTGTCGGGAGCAATCCAGAGCAGGTGCACATCCGGTTCGCCTGCTTGATTCAGGACGTCGCTAAAATGGACCTTTTTCATGAATGTTTTCTTGCTGGAGAGATAGATCCCGAAGCGATGGCACGGAGACCATGTCGCACCTCTGCCATCCTAAACATTTTCATCCGCCGCCACTCGGCGCGGCACGGAAGACAAAATCAAGATCGTGCCAATTACCATTGCGGCCGCGACAAAGTAGAGCCCATAGTCTTCGCGTTTGGTCCAGCCGGTGATTTGTCCGATGATCGCAGGCCCGAAAAATCCGGCGAGGTTCCCTACCGAATTAATCCAGGCGATTCCAGCGGCTGCGCTGGTACCCGCCAGGATAGCCGTCGGCATCGGCCAGAACAACGGAAAGGTAGCCAGGATGCCGATCGTCGCGACGGTAAGGCCGGTCATCGCGATCAAGGTGTCGTGCCGAAACATGTTGCTAATAACGATGCCGATCGCTCCAAGAGCAGCTGCCGTGGCAAAATGCCACCGCCGTTCGCCTGAATGATCGGAGCTGCGGCCAAAGAGCACCATCGCAACCGCTCCGAAGCCGTAAGGGATCGCTGACAGAAGGCCAACATTAAGCGGGTCTTGCACTCCCGTATTTTTGATCAATTGGGGGATCCAAAAACCGGTTCCGTACAATCCAAAGGCACAGCAAAAATAGACTGCGCAAAAGAGCAACAGCCGTGGATTAACGAAAACCTCGGCAAGCGGCATATGAGTCTTGTGCCGCTCTTCGTTCTGCAGGTTTTTTTCCAGCAGCTCTTTTTCAGCGTCCGTAAGCCAGCGCGCAGATCGAATACCACTATCCAACAAAAACGGCAGTGAGGCCCCAACTAAGATCGAGGGGATGCCTTCGATTAGGAAGAGCATCTGCCAGCCCTTAAGATTGGCTATTCCTTCGAATTGGTGGAGGATCCATCCCGACAACGGCCCGCCAACAACGCCAGTAAAGGCAATTGCGGTCATGAATAGTCCCACAACCTGTCCGCGCTGACGCGAAGGGAACCAGTATGTGAGATAGAGAATGATTCCAGGAAAGAAGCCCGCCTCAGCCAATCCGAGTAGAAACCGCAGAATGTAAAACATCAAAGGCGACTGCACGAAGATCATTGCGGACGAAATAAGTCCCCAGCTGATCATTATGCGCGCGATCCAGAGGCGTGCGCCGACTTTCTCCAGAAGTAAATTGCTCGGAACCTCGAAAATGAAATACCCGAAAAAGAAAATGCCCGCGCCGTATCCGTAGGCCGCATCGTCAAAGCCGGGCACGGTTGATGTCATTTGCAACTTGGCAAAGGCGACGTTTACACGGTCCAAGTAAGCAGCGATGTAGCAGAGGAAGAGTAAAGGGATAATGCGCCAAGCCACTTTGGCGTACGTGGAGGAATTCATAGGCGGACCCAGAATTTAAGTCCTTCTATTTGTACTGAACCTTGTTCTGATTGCACCACTGAATTGCAGGTGCGAAGCCGGCATGCGCGGAACGGCGGAACCAGTTTGTTGCCGTCTTGGCATCCTTTGGAACTCCCCTGCCCTGCCAAAGCGATTGGGCGTATAGAAACATCCCTGCCTCGTCTCCTTTTTCAGCACCCTGACGAAACAGGTTGGCTGCAGTTTCGGGGCTGCTGGCGACGCCTTCGCCATTCATGTACATAACGCCAAGGTTCGCTGAGGAACGCGGATATCCTAACGCAACGCCATCTTCGAAATATTTTCGCGCCTGGTCAAAATGCCCGGTCTTTCGATAATACGCCCCGAGCGCGTCCATAGCCAGAGGCTCATTGAGCGCCGCGGCCTGCTGAAGATATTCGAGCGCTTTCTCGGCGTTAGCGGCAGTGCCTTTGCCATTATAGTAGCACTCACCTGCCAGATATTTCCCGATCCGGTCTCCCGCATCTGCAGCGCGTGTAAAATATTCCAGTGCCTTGGTTTCGCCTTCCGGCCCACGATTACCGTAGATCAATCCCGTTTGGACCATCGCCGGAACATTCCCTTTTTCAGCCGCCTTTTCATACCAACTTAGTGCGAAGGCTGAATCCGTTTCCCGACTGTACTGTCCAAGTAACAACATCGCCGAAACAACTCCCTTTTCTGCGGCACGCGTCAGATCAGGCTTGACGGCGGCAAAACTCGAAGGATCGATCTTACCCTGCGATGTGCGTGTTTCAGAAAGCAGGTTATCGAGGCGTTTAGCTGCCTCAGGCCGATCGGGGTAGCGATCCATTAGCTTCAGGTATCCCCTGAGCGCTCCCTGCCAATTGCCGTTTTTGCCAAGTTGCTGGGCGGCCGCCAGCTCTTCCGAATAGGAATCGGGCGGGGGCGGGGTAATTGGTTGCGGGCTCGGTCCATTTTCCTGCGGTGTCGGCAGCGAATGAACCTCCTCGGCCAACATCTCTTGCATATCCTTTTGAATTTCCGCCTGCTTATCCGGGTTACGGTCAGCAAGCTCCAGATAAGCTTTCCGCGCCGCTTCAAAATCGCGTTTCCTACGAAGTTGCCGGGCAGAGGCTAAGCCCTTTTCGTACGATTCACCGCCACCTACCATCGGAGAAGGAGTGACTGAGGCTTGCGGAGTCAGGTTCGGCGAAGGCGTCTGTTGAACGAGAGGTGTCTCGGCTGCCTGGGGAGATTCGACTGGCTGAGGAGTGTGCTGAACGATCGAGGGGCTCGGGCCGGGCGAACCGGGCGCAATTTGGTCATGGTTTCCGGTGAAGGACCGGTACAAATAGTTGCTTCCCACGCCTAGTGCTGCCAGGAACAGAATCCCGAGGCCGACGATCAAAAGAAGCCCGGTCACCGAAAAACGCGGTTTCTTCGGAGGCGGCGGCCTGAGTCCGGGTTGAACCGGAGCAACCGAATCGGATCTTTGCGGAGTTAAAACCGGCGGTTCCTTACCTGTCTCAGGCAACGGCGGCGGCGCAACCGAGACCCCGGTTGGAGAAAAAGCAGTGGCTGGCCTGGTTCCTACCCGAGCAGTTACATGGCTCTGCGAGCGGAAATCACGGCCAATAAACCTGATCTCGTTGCTGAGCAAGCGCGCCATTTCAGTTGCGGAAGGAAGACCGTCGATTAGACCCCTGCGCAGGACAGCGTTTCCTTGTTCGGAAAGGCTGGCAATAGGTGTATATCGTCCGGTGGATTCGACTGTGCTCCTTGGTCCGCCGAGCAATTCGTAAACGAGCAGCGTCAACATGCTGAGATAGCTTCCACGAGGTCCGCTACCAGCATGAGGTTGAACAAGCGTCGCGCCACCACCCACCCAAGTCGCTGAATCGGATTGAACAGACGAAAAATCGACCGAGGAGACTTTGACGCTGGTCTCGGGCCATTCAGTGAGAGGACGACGCAACAACTCCTCGTTAGACGGCGTTAATCCCGGTGAAACTAATCGGACGCCGGAGAGAGTTAGATCAACTTGCTGTAATCCGTGGGCACGGGCATGATCCGCTACCGGTGCGAGCAATTCAGCAAGATTGACGGCTTCAATCGGCGTAAGGACACTGCGAGCCCGCAACAAGTCAGTTAACTGGGCTCCGTCAATCGGTTCTTCGGTAAGGAAACTTCGATCGGCAACGCTCTCGAGCGAGTACACTTCGCGAAGCGCTGGGTGCGGCGCCCTGCGGAGTTTGTCGATTTCTTGCTCTAAGGCGGTGTACCGTTTTGTATCAGCAACAAATTCGGGGCTCAGGAGAAGCAGAAAGATTCTGCGCCCTGTTCGCAGGTCCAAGGCCGTAAACTGCCGACCTTGGGGGCCTTCGCCGAGAACCTGAGTAATTGAATATCGCTGGGCGAGAATCGAGTCTGTTTTCAGCTGATCCGGATGAGTTGAGCCAAGGGCCATTGTCGCCAATGTTTCCGGCTGCCTGCCAGAGGGAATCGCTCCCGCCGGCCTGGAAATTCCGCCCGGAGCCCCTCGCAGCTTTTCCAAACATTCATGGATATCCTGCCGCAAATCGACCGGCGTTTGTTGCCGTTTCGCGCGATCTTTCTCCATCATCTTGCGAAGTAGCTCCATGACAAACGAAGGCTGCCCGATCAGCGGTCCTTCAGGAAGCGGCTTGTAGAGGTGCTGGCTCATGATTTGAGCCACCGACCCGGAAAACGGCGGATGTCCGGCGAGCATGAAATAAAGCGTTGCCCCGAGCGAATAGATGTCGGAGCGAATGTCGATGTCGGATTCCTCAAGCTGCTCGGGACTCGCAAAATGAGGAGTCCCGACGA
>Ga0126381_100006592_pt1 | contig 12859 bp, 11 predicted proteins | sample PanSoiMetPlot_28_FD_96465 | JGI IMG/M metagenome (GOLD analysis project Ga0126381, IMG submission 96465) | Tropical forest soil microbial communities from Panama - MetaG Plot_28 | ecosystem: Environmental > Terrestrial > Soil > Tropical forest > Bulk soil | place: Panama | collected 2016-02-17
CTGTGGAGAAATCCTCAGTGAAAGTGCGATGTGATGGCCCCTCTCCCGGCGCTTCAGGACCTCGGCATGGCGATATACCCAAGCCAGGTCCGCACCGTCACTGGCATTTAGGGTCAGTTCCACGCAAATATTGTCACGTGTTACATCTGCCTCGAAGCGGCCCAAAAGTGTGTCCAGCCCTTCGCCAGTGAGCGCCGATACCGCCACCGCACGCTTACCCTTGTGATTGCCCGCGACCAGCCCGGCACGGGCTTCCCTTGGCAGCAGATCGATCTTGTTCAGGATCTCGATCATGGGCCTGTTCTCCGGCACACCCAATTCGCCAAGCACCTTCAGAACGTCGGTCTTTTGCGCCTCGCTTTCCTCGTGATGGGCGTCGCGGACATGGCCGATCACATCGGCCGCCAGAACTTCCTCAAGGGTCGCGCGGAAGGCGGCCACCAATTCGGTGGGTAGATCGGCGATGAAACCAACAGTGTCGGAGAGGATAACCTTTGCCCCCTTGGGGAGCTTCACCCCCCGCATAGTGGGATCGAGGGTGGCAAAGAGCAGGTCCTTGGCCAGAACCTCGGCCTTGGTGAGCCGGTTGAACAGGGTGGATTTGCCCGCGTTGGTATAGCCCACCAGCGCGATCACCGGGAACGGCACCCGTCGCCTCGCCTGCCGACTCAAGGCGCGGGTACGTTTAACCCCTTCCAGCTCGCGTTTGATCTTGACGATGCGCTCGCCGATCAGGCGGCGGTCGGCCTCGATCTGCGTTTCGCCCGGACCACCCAGGAAGCCGAAGCCGCCGCGCTGACGCTCAAGATGGGTCCAGCTTCTGACAAGTCGCGAGCGCTGATAGGTAAGATGGGCCAACTCTACTTGGAGGCGCCCTTCCCTGGTGGCGGCACGCTCGCCAAAAATTTCCAGGATCAACGCGGTGCGGTCCAGCACCTTGGCCTCCCAAGCCTTTTCCAGATTGCGCTGCTGCACCGGGGTCAACTGGGCGTTGACGATCACAACCTCGGGTTCGCGACCCTTGGTGTCGGCGGCAATCTCGGCAACCTTCCCTGAACCGATCAGAGTTGCGGGCGCAGGCCGCGCCAAAGGCGCGACCTTAGCCTCCACGACGTCAAGGTCGATTGCACCGGCAAGGCCCACCGCTTCCTGAAGGCGCGCCTCAGCATCGCGTGTGGCCTGAGCCCCACGCGATTTGGGCTCGACATGGATAACGAAGGCTGAAACGCGACTCGCCTTCTCTTTACGCTTGGCCAAGATCAGGCAGTCTCGTGTGCCGCTTCATCCTGAAGCTGGACCGGCCCCATGGGCATCACTGTCGAGATGGCATGCTTGTAGACCAGTTGCGCCTGGCCATCGCGGCGCAACAGCACGCAGAAATTGTCAAACCAGGTGATATTGCCCTGGAGTTTGACCCCGTTGACCAGAAAAATCGTGACCGAGGATTTGCTTTTGCGAACCGCGTTGAGAAACGTGTCCTGCAGATTTTGTTGTTTTTCGCTCATGGGTTTTCCCATTTGTTATGTGTGCCCTAGAAAGCGGGGCGAATGGCTGCAGCATAGTGGATTGCCGCACTCGCGAAAGCGAAAAAACCGTAACACGGTCAACCGGCAATACCCGCTTTGTGGGCGTAGATCTCACGGATGCGGCGGGTCAAGGGGCCTGGCTTGCCGTCACCGACCGGAATGCCGTCGATTGTCACCACGGGAATCGCGGCGCCTGATGCCGAGGAGATAAAAGCCTCGCGGGCTTCCCTGGCCTCGGCCACGCTGAATTTGCGCTCGACGATCTTGAGCTGCGCGCCGGATGCCGCTTCCAGAATCACACGCCGGGTGACGCCGGGCAAAATGTCATTGGACAATTGGCGGGTGACCACATTGCCCTCCTTGTCCACGATCCAGGCATTGGTGGACGCGCCTTCCGTCACAAAACCGTCTTTGTCCACAAACCAGGCTTCATAAGCCCCGTTCTTGCGCGCTTCGGTCTTGGCCAGAAGATTGGGCAGAAGCTGTACCGTCTTGATGTCGCGCCGAGCCCAGCGCTGGTCGGGCCTTGTGATTACGCCCACGCCTTCCCTACGCTTCTTTTCGCCGAGTTTCGGGTCTTGCGGGCGTGCCGTCATGATCAATGTGGGACGGGGAGGAGAGTCGGGAATTGGATGGTCGCGTTTCGCCGTGCCCCGCGACACCTGGAGATAGAGGAGACCGTCACTCACCCGATTGCGCCTGATCATCTCGCGCATTACCAGTTTCATGGCAGCGCGCCCCATCGGCAAGTCCATGCCTATCTCGCGCAATGAGCGCTACATTCGGTCGAGATGTTCTTCCTCGTCAATCGACCGCCCATCCTCGATGGCGGTGACTTCATAGATCCCGTCGCCCAATTGCAGCGAGCGGTCCTCGATATGTACCCCTGCACGGCCATGCGGCAGATAGCGGCCATTGACATAGGCGACACGGCCGGAGGGCGCGCGTAATGAATTCCACTTTTTCATTATAAATCCGTGCAATTGTCATGGCCCGCAAATGCGGGCCATACAGGTGATAACCGACCAGACGTCATTTAAAAAGGCTAAGTGCTAGTAACCCGATGGCCTACACTCCACGCGGGGCCAAGATAAATGGTCTAGGCATTGTAGGTCTGTGACGAACCCACGCCCAAGGATTTGAGCTTCCTGTGCAGGGCCGAGCGCTCCATACCGATAAAGGCCGCAGTACGCGAGATATTACCGCCGAAGCGGTTGATCTGGGCTACCAGATAGTCGCGCTCGAAAATCTCCCTTGCCTCGCGTAAGGGAAGCGAGATCACCATCTCGCCGCCCTTGTTTCCACCCCAGCCATTGCCGCTGCCCAAATCGGTGGGCAGAAGATCAGCCGTGACCGTCTCGTCGAGATCGTCGCTGGCCAGGATCAAAAGGCGCTCGACGATATTGCGCAGCTGGCGGACGTTGCCAGGCCAATTATGCGCCTGCAACACGGCCATGGCATCGTCGCCGATATTGCGAACCGGCAGGCCACTTGCCGCGGACAATCGCTTCATGAAGTGCGAAATCAGGCCGGGAATATCGTCACGGCGCTCGGCCAGCGACGGAATGCGCACCGGCACCACATTGAGGCGGTGGTAGAGATCTTCGCGGAAACGGCCGGCTTCGGTCTCGCCTCTGAGATCCCGCGTGGTCGAGCAGATGACCCGCGCATCCACCTGGACCCTGGTCGGCCCACCCACACGCGTGAATGTCTGGTCGATCAATACGCGCAGGATCTTGCCTTGCGTTTCGAGGGGCATGTCTGAGACTTCGTCGAGATAGAGCGTGCCATTATGCGCCAGCTCGAACAGACCGGTTTTGTGGCTGTCGCCCTGCTCGACGCCGAACAGTTCTGCTTCGATCCGGTTTGGCGCCATCGTGGCGCAATTGATCGCGACAAATGCGTTGGCGCTGCGCCGCGAATGGCCGTGGATCAGCCGCGCGGTCACTTCCTTGCCCGAACCCGCCGGGCCCGAGATCAGGATCCGGCTATTGGTGGGCGCAATTTTGTCGATCAGCGCGCGGAGTTGGGTGATGACGGAAGATTGACCGACCATCTCGCCATCGTCGCCGGCCTTGAGTTTCAGTTCCTGCACTTCGCGCTTCAACCGCGCAGCTTCCAGCGCGCGCTCTGCTACGTGCAAAAGACGGTCGGCCTTGAATGGCTTTTCGATGAAATCGTAGGCGCCTTTCTTGATCGATGCCACCGCGGTCTCGATAGTGCCATGGCCGGAGATCATCACGACCGGCAAGTCGGGATGTTCGCGCTTGATGAGGTCCAGCACATGGATGCCGTCGAGCCGGGAACCTTGAAGCCAGATGTCCAGGATCACCAATTGGGGCCGGCGCGCGCGAACGGCTGCGAGCGCGCCGTCGCTGTCGGCCGCCAAGCGGGTCTCGTAACCCTCGTCTTTGAGGATACCCGAGATCAGGTCGCGAATATCTTCCTCGTCGTCGACAACCAGAATTTCAGGCGCGATCAGCGATCCGATTTTGCTCATCTTCATTGCCTTTCCGATGCACACTCCTTTGCGCAAAGGGGAAGGTCAGCGTGACCTCGGCCCCTTCGCCACTTTCCACATCCCCCAATGCAATCTCGCCCCCATGATCCTCCATGATTTTGCGCACGATCGCCAAACCCAACCCCGTGCCTTTGGCGCGGGTGGTGACATAGGGCTCGGTCAAGCGGTGGCGATGCTCGGCCGGAAGGCCAATCCCGTTATCGCTGACCGTGAAGGCGAACGTCGAACCATTGGGCTTAAGCGCGACCTGGACCTTGCCCGGCGCTTCGTCGCCCCCGGCAAAACGCGCCGCAATCCCCTCTCCCGCATTCTTGAGCACATTGGTGAGTGCCTGGGAAATCAAGCGGCCGTCGCCTTCAAAATAGACTGGTTCCTTGGGTGTATCCACGGCAAAGGCGATGTCGGGATGGGCCACGCGCTGCAGGAACACCGCCTGATGCAAAAGCTCGGCAGCATTCTCGCGCCGCATGACCGGCGCGGGCATGCGGGCAAAGGACGAGAATTCGTCCACCATGCGTCCGATATCGCCCACCTGCCTGATGATCGTGTCAACGCATTGACGAAAAACGTCCGGATCGGTGGAAACTTCGCCGGTATATTTGCGCTTGAGCCGCTCGGCCGAAAGTTGAATGGGAGTCAGCGGATTCTTGATCTCGTGGGCGATGCGGCGCGCCACATCGGCCCAGGCGGCGGTGCGTTGCGCGCCTACCAAATCGGTGATGTCGTCAAAAGTGACGACGAAGCCGCGCGTGCCTTGCTCGGTCGAGACCTGGACGGAAAGCTGGCGGGGGCTGCCGGTGCGTTTGATGGTGACTTCTCCGCCAGCCCTGGCCACCGGCTCGGACAAAGCACGGCGGATCAGGGCGGCGAATTCCGGCACCGATTCCGCGTAGTGGCGGCCTTCCAGTTCCTCGGGCGTGGCGTTGAGAAGCCTCGCCGCAGCACGGTTGACGATCGTGATGTTGCCATCGCTGTCCAAGCCGATCACGCCCGCGCTAACGCCCGAGAGCACGGTTTCGGTGAAACGTCTGCGCTCCTCGTTCAATCGGTTGGCGGCCACTAGGTCCGCTCGCTGAGCGGCAAGCTGGCTAGTCATGCGGTTGAAGGCGTGGCCCAGATTGGCGATTTCATCGTCGTCGTGGGCCACGTTCACATGTGCGGTGAGATCTCCTTCCGATACGCGCTCGGCTGCGCCTACCAGGCCGGAGATGGGCCTCACCAGCCGGTTGGCGGCCCAGATGCCCGACCACACCGCGCCCAATAGGGTGACCAGCGAGACGACCGCATAAAGCGCGGCAAACACCAGCTGTAATTCCGAACGGTTCTGGTCTAGCCGGTTATACTCCGACACGGCATATTTGGTGCGGTTGTAGTAGCCGAATACTTGCGGATCGACTTGGCGCACCACCAGGAGATATGCGTCCTTCAAAGTCTGCATCTGGATCAGCGCGGTGACGGTGCCAGAACCTGGCGCGGCGTCCACAACGATGGAGCCCGAAGCCGCCTGGGCAAGGTCGGCCGCCGATGGCGGCTTGGGGTCCTTCAGATATTGCTGTTTGGTTGAAGCCAATATTTTGCCATTGCCATCCACGATGTAGGACGCCTGCAAGCCGCGGTCCTTGGTCAAGGAATTGAGCTTGGCGAAGAAATTGGTGGGCCTCACGTGCTTTTCAGCATCGAAAAGCGTGGGATCGCGCTGGATGCTGTTGGCGATCTCGTAGGCGTCGCCAATGATGTCGCGCTCGTGATCGTTCATATAATGTTGAGCGACATTGACGGCGCTGCCCAACGCTTCCTTCACCCGGTCTGAAAACCACGCTTCCAAGCCCAGGTTGAGCGTCACCGCCGCAAAGATGGCGATCAGAATGGCCGGCACGACCGCGATAGTGCCGAACCAAGCCACCAGCCGGACGTGCAGGCGTGCCCCCGCCCGGCCCGATTTCCTCTCCGACCACAGCCGCACGAGCCTCCAGGCGATTAGGGCGCCCAGCGACAGTCCCAAAGTGAGATTGATCAGCAGAAGGACGATCAGTCCGGCGCGACCTGGCGTGAAGGGGATCAGTCCAGACAGGATAGCGTAGGTCACGGCGCCGGAGATCACGGCCAGAAGCCCAACCCCCAGCGCCAGTTGTGATGGGCGGGAAGCGCCGCGGAAGACTTCACGTTCGCGACTTATGAAGGACCTGATTGAAATGGCTGGCACCCGTCCCGTTGATCAGATTTAGGACATTGTAGCGGCACCACAGTATGTTGCAAGAATACAGCGATGCAATTCGACAACAGTTATAAAGACTTGATAAGCCAAACCTGATCGGTTCCCTTGCCTCCGTGCCGACCGATTCCGTGGCAGGCTGCCGGGCCTGGCCGACCCCACGGCTCGCTCCGCATCACGCTAGCACTAAGGACGCTGTCGCTCGGGGAACTGCGCGCCGACTATGCCGCCGCTAGCCGCCGGACTTAGTCGGCCCGAAGCCCCCGGATGACCTCCAATTCCAGATCGCGGATCTTCTTGCGCAGGGTATTGCGGTTAAGACCCAGGAGTTGGGCCGCCCGTATCTGGTTGCCTCGCGTCGCCGCGAGGCAGATCGAGATCAAGGGCCGCTCCACATCCGTCAGGATCCGGTCATACACACCGGGCGGCGGCAGCTTGTCGCCATGGCTGAGGAAATAATGAGTGAGAAATTTTTCCACCGCGGCCGAAAGCGAGGGATCCTCTTCGCCGCCAACTTCCTCGGCGATCAGCCGAGCCGGCTCTTTCAATTCGGCGGCTATGGCCTGGGCAGGAATTGTTTCGCCCGCATTCAGCACCACCAGCCGCCGCACGAGATTCTCCAACTCGCGGACATTGCCCGGCCAACGGTGGCGGCGAAGAATCTCCAACGCGTCATTGGCGAAGGCTTTCACCGGCAGCCCTTCGCTCTCGGCCTTCCGTAGGAAATGGCGCGCGAGATCCGGAATGTCTTCGGCGCGCTCGCGCAGAGGCGGCAGCCTCAGCGGCACGACGTTGAGGCGATAATAGAGGTCCTCGCGGAAAAGACCTTGGGCGATCAATTGGCGAAGATCACGATTGGTGGCGGCGATGATGCGCACATCAGTGCGGATGGGCATGCGTCCCCCTACCGTGGTGTACTCGCCTTGCTGCAGCACGCGCAAAAGCCTGGTTTGAGCCTCCAGCGGCATGTCGCCGATTTCGTCCAGGAACAGGGTGCCACCTTCGGCTTGTTCGAAGCGGCCGATACCGCGGCTGGTGGCGCCAGTGAAGGCACCCCTTTCATGGCCGAACAATTCGCCCTCAACCAGCTCCTTAGGAATCGCGGCCATGTTGACGGCGATGAAGCGACCGTGCCTGCGCTTGCCATAGTCGTGCAGCGCGCGCGCCACCAATTCCTTGCCGGTGCCGGACTCGCCCATGATTATTACCGTGAGATCGGTTTGGGTAAGCCGGGCGATCACTCTGTAAATTTCCTGCATCGCGGGGCTTCTGCCGATTAAAGGGAGCCGGTCCTCGCCTTCCTCGGTTGGTTCTTCGCGCCGGACGCCGGGGCTGGCGAGCGCGCGCGCCACGACGTTGGTGAGTTCCTTCAGATCGAAAGGTTTTGGCAGATATTCGAAAGCGCCGCGCTCCGCCGCCGTAATAGCCGTGAGAAGCGTGTTCTGCGCGCTCATTACCAGAATCGGCATTTCGGGCCGAAGCCGCTTGATACGAGGGATTAACTCAAAACCACTTTCGTCGGGCAGTATCACGTCAGTGATCGCGAGGTTGCCCTCGCCAGCGGTGATCATCTTCCACAGGCCTGCGGCCGTGCCGGTGGTGCGCACGTCATAACCGGCGCGGGCCAGTGCCTGATGCAGCACCGTGCGGATGGCGCTGTCGTCGTCGGCGACAAGAATGGTGGCGGCCATTAATCCTCCTTGCCGTTGGCGTGGTTTCGAAGTTCGCCATTTGCCGACATCGGGACACTGGAGATGATCGGCAGAAGCACCCTGAAGATCGTGCGGCCGGGTACGGAATCACATTCGATCACGCCGCCATGATCGCCCACGATCTTGGCGACCAGGGCCAAGCCAAGGCCGGAGCCACGAGGCTTAGTCGTAACGAAGGGATCGAAAATGTAAGGCATCAGATCTGCGGGGACTCCCGTGCCGTTGTCACGCACAGTCACTTCCAGAGGGAGAGAAACTCGCTCGCCCGAAGTGCGGGTGCCAAAATGCACTCCGGGTCGGTAGCTGGTCGTGAATATGACCTCACCGCTATTCTGCGGCGCCGCATCCACGGCATTGCGCACCAAGTTAAGAAAAACCTGAATGAGCTGATCATGGTCGCCCTTCACCGGCGGCAACGACGGATCGAAACTCTCTACGAAATCGACCCCGCTGGCGAAGCCGGATTCGGCGATGCGGCGCACTCGCCCCAGCACTTCATGGATGTTGACCGGGCTGCGCTGGAACGCGCTGGTGTCGCCAAAGGCCTCCATGCGGTCGATCAAGCCGCGAATGCGGTCTGTTTCCTCACAAATCAGCCGCGTCATTTCCCGCTCGGCCGACGGAAGCTGCTCTTCCAGCAATTGCGCCGCGCCACGGATGCCGGCCAGAGGATTCTTGATCTCATGGGCCAGGACAGCCGCCATGCCGTGCATGGAGCGCACCGCGCCTTGCGCCATCAATTGCCGATCCATGCGCTGGGCCAAGCCGCGCTCGGACAAGCCAATCACCAGCGTGCCAGGCTGTTCAGGAAGGGGCGTCACCGTGACATCGGCGATGCGCTCGCCATGCTTGAGGTTGGAAAGATCGACGTCGCGTTCGGCTGCCGAGGCATCGCGCCGCCGCGCTTGCTCCACCAGTTGAAACATGGGCGAACCGAAGGGCAAAAGGTCAGTGAGGTTCTGCTTCGCGAGAATTGCCGCCCCGGTGTCGAAAAATTGCTCGGCAGCAGGGTTGGCATAGAGAATCTCGCGCCGGGACCCGATCACCAGAATTGGTGACGGCAATGCATTGGCGATGGAGAACTCAGCGACCGGAAGGCGCGTCGGAGAATGTGGAACCACAAATTGCCTATAATTTGAGCATGGTGACATTATAGGCAACGCCCGACGCAACAATCAATTCTCACATAGCGAATTGGCTTCTTTATGGCCTACCGCTTCGCTACATCAGGCCGGGGCACTGTTGGGCACGCTCCGAAGGGGACTGACTGCATGCCACGCATTGCCATATTACTCGTTGCCGCCGGCAAGGGAGAGCGGGCAGGCCGCGCCAGACCCAAGCAATATGAACCTTTGGCCGGTCGACCCTTACTGCGCGTGGCAGCTGATGCCTTTTCCGGCTGGCCCACCCGGATCGTGATCGGGCCTGATCAGGAATCACTTTATTGCGAGGCCATGGGTCCGGCAGCATCCCCTCCCATTATCGGCGGCGCCCGGCGGCAGGATTCGGTCCGCTTGGGTCTGGAAGCGCTGGCCCAAGACTCACCCGATTATGTTCTGATTCATGACGCGGCCAGGCCGCTTGTCTCGCGCGCTATCATCGACGCGGTGATCGGCACGCTGAATAAGGGCGCGGACGGCGCGGTGCCGATGCTGCCGGTAGCCGACACTTTACGGCGCAAAGAAGGACAAGCATGGGTTACGGTGCCGCGCGAAGGGCTGGAACGGGCCCAGACGCCCCAAGGCTTCCGCTTCGGTGCCATCCTTAAGGCCCATCGCGATCATGCCAAAGAAGAGGCCACCGACGATGTGGCGATTGCCTGCTTGGCGGGACTTGTGGTCGAAGCGGTGAAAGGCGAGGAAATCAACCTGAAAGTGACGACAGAAAAGGACTTTGCCTTGGCGGAGCGATTGCTGGCCTCCTTTGGGAGCCGCACAGGTGGCGCAACGCTTCATGAGACCCGCAGTGCAATGGGCTATGACGCCCACCGCTTCACGTCCGGCGATCATGTTTGGCTGTGCGGCGTGAAGGTGCCCCACGATCACGGGCTGGAGGGCCATTCCGACGCCGACGCGGGGCTGCATGCGCTTACCGACGCGATCCTGGGCGCAATTTCCGCTGGCGATATCGGCCAGCATTTTCCGCCTACGGACGAACGCTGGAGGGGGGCGCCGTCATGGAAATTCCTTGACCATGCCGCCAGCCTGGTGAAAGCCAAAGGTGGAGAGATAATTCATTGCGACGTAACTTTGATTTGCGAGCGGCCCAAGATCGGGCCCCATCGTGACGCCATGAGGACACGTATCGCTGAAATACTTTCGCTGACCATCGATCGGGTGAGTGTCAAGGCAACCACCACCGAGGGCATGGGCTATACCGGGCGGCGCGAAGGCCTAGCGGCGCAGGCAATCGCCACTATACGACTCCCCTGACCCGAGAAAGCTATGAGACTGTCCACAATCGTCGCATCGGTCTTTGGCATCGGCTATTTCCCCGTCGCCTCGGGCACGGTTATGAGCATCATCGCCGTGCCGTTTGCGATCTTAATCGCGCAAAGCGGCGGCGGACCGGCCGTTCTCGGCGCCAGCCTGATCGTTTTCATGATCGGCGTCTGGGCGTGCGACGACCACGTACGCGCCACCGGCAAGCACGATCCATCCGAATGCGTGATCGACGAGCTGGCCGGCCAATGGCTGGCTTGCGCGGGGATTTCCTTTAATCTCGGTCCCGCAAAATTTCAGGAATTCGCGCTGGCGTTTCTGTTGTTCCGCTTGTTTGACATTTTGAAACCCTGGCCGATCTCTGCGGCCGAGAAACTGCCGGGCGGATTGGGCGTGATGGCCGACGATATGGTAGCGGGCGCCGCGGCGGCCATTATCGGAGCCCTCGTGCAATATTTCCGGGTGGTGTGATGTTCGACGTTGTGCTTCTAGACCAGGCGCGGGAGCTGCTGGACGAAGCGCGAGCCAAGAACATTCGAATTGTCACTGCTGAAAGTTGCACTGGCGGCCTGATCGCCGCTCTCCTGACGGAAATTCCTGGCTCATCAGATGTGGTGGAACGAGGCTTCGTCACCTATTCCAATGAGGCCAAAACAGAAGAGTTGGGCGTTCCGGCTGCGCTTCTCGGTAAATACGGCGCGGTGTCTCGCGAAGTGGCCCAGGCGATGGCGGAAGGTGCCCTCAGTCATTCCCATGCGCAGTGGGCTATCGCCGTCACCGGCATTGCCGGCCCCGGCGGCGGAAGCGCTGAAAAACCCGTGGGTCTAGTCTTTATCGCATTGGCCGGCGATGGCCGCGCCACTGCGTCCCACGAATACCGCTTCGGTGTTATCGGTCGCGCACAGGTGCGCCTCGCAACCGTAGGGGAATCCTTGACGCTGCTAAACGCCGCTATCAGCCGCTAAGTTCACACCCTCGGCGATGAGTTCGTCATGTGCCACCTGGCACGGGCTTCGAACGCGTCGGTCATTCTGAGCAGCACTTTCTCGAAGGCCGCGCCCGCGGTCATCTGCAGCAGCCGGTTGGAAAATTCGAACGCAACCCGGAATTCCACTTCGGTGGCATCGCCTGCGGGCGTGAAGTGCCAGTGATTTTCCAGGCAACGGAAAGGCCCTTCGATCGCCACAACATCAATGCGGCGCGCTTCGGGGTCGAGCAACACGCGGCTGGTATAGCGTTCGCGCAGCGCTCGGAAGCCCACCGCCATTTCCGCGGTCAGAATCTCGCGCGCGCCTTCATTCGTGCGCGACTTGATCCTCAGCGCCACCACCCAGGGCAAAAACTCGGGATAACCTTCGACGTCGGCGACCACGGCGTACATGAGATCAGCCGTGTACGGAACGATTCGCGTTTCACTGTGCTCGGTCACCGGGCTGTGGAACGTGCCGCCTTCAGCGCCGCGAAATCGCTGTCGGCATGATAGGACGACCGGGTGAGCGGCGACGCCGACACCATCAGGAAGCCCTTGGCGCGGGCCAACTGCTCCAGGCCAGCGAATTCCTGGGGCGTCCAGAAGCGTTCCAACTTGGCATGTTTCTTGGTGGGCTGGAGATATTGGCCGATGGTAAGAAAATCCACTTTGGCTGCGCGCAGATCGTCCATCACTTGCATGATCTCTTCGCGGCTTTCGCCCAGACCCACCATCAGGCCGGATTTGGTGAAGCCTTCGGGATAAAGCTCCTTGGCCCGCTCCAAGAGGCGAAGCGACGCGAAATAGCGCGCGCCCGGCCTCACCGTCAGATAAAGCCGCGGCACCGTCTCAAGATTATGGTTAAGGACGTCGGGCCGCGCAGCCATCACTGTCTCGATGGCGCCATCCTTGCGCAAAAAATCCGGCGTCAGCACTTCGACGCTGGTCGAGGGGTTCTCGGCGCGTATGGCATCGATGGTCCGGGCGAAATGATCTGCCCCGCCGTCCGCCAAATCGTCGCGGTCCACCGAAGTGACCACCACATGTCGAAGACCCAGCCTCCTCACCGCCGCCGCGACATTGGCCGGCTCTTCGGCGTCTAGCGCGCCGGGCAATCCCGTCTTTACATTGCAAAAGGCGCAGGCGCGCGTGCAGGTGTCGCCCATGATCATCATGGTAGCGTGCGCTTTACTCCAGCATTCCCCGATATTGGGACAGGCCGCCTCCTCGCAGACGGTATGCAGCTTGTGCTCCCGCACCACCGCCCTGGTTGCTGCATATTCGCGGGAAACCGGTGCTTTTACCCGGATCCAGTCAGGTTTGCGGGGAATCTCTTGGTCCGGTCGGTGCGCCTTTTCCGGGTGGCGCAGTTCGAGGCGATCGATCACGACTGTCATGGGCGAGATATAGAGGGCGGACGAGTTAAAATCACCCATCCCAGATGAGGGTGCGGCTATGCATATTATGACTTTATTCC
>Ga0126381_100006593_pt1 | contig 12859 bp, 11 predicted proteins | sample PanSoiMetPlot_28_FD_96465 | JGI IMG/M metagenome (GOLD analysis project Ga0126381, IMG submission 96465) | Tropical forest soil microbial communities from Panama - MetaG Plot_28 | ecosystem: Environmental > Terrestrial > Soil > Tropical forest > Bulk soil | place: Panama | collected 2016-02-17
CCTTGCCGCTGACCGATGCCAGGAACCCGGTTCCCGCCGTGTTCGTGCCGCCTGCGTAGACGGCGCGGTAGTACGCGTAATTGAGCTTCGCGGTGAGCGTGCCGCTGAACGTCTGGCCGCCGTTGCCGCACAGCACGCTCTTTTGCTTAGGCACGGTGCCGAGCGTTTTCCATGGCCCGTTGGCCCCGGCCGCGTACTGGACGGTCAGGCCGGCCAGCGACGGGACGAAGCCGGGCACGCCGGCCGGGAGCGCGATGCAGCCGCGGTAGCTGATCCGCCACAGGTTGCTCAGCGTGGCCTGGAAACCGCTGATGACCGTCGGCAGGTTCACCTTCATCGGCAGCGTGACGGTCGCGGTGTTCAGGTACGGGCCGCCGGCCTGCAGCACCCAGTGCACGGTGGCTGCCTCTTTCGGCAGCGTCGCGCTGAAGTGGCCGTTGGGGTCCGTGAGCGCTGTCGCCACCAGAGTTCCGCCGGCCCGGTTGTAGAAGACCTGGACGGCCAGGCCATGAAGCGGAACGAACGCGCTACCCGGCTCGTAGGTGACGGTGCCGCTGACCGTCACCTTGGCCCCGTAGGTGATCGTCTTGGCACTCAGGCTCGCCGTCATCGTCACGGGATCGGTCACGACACTGAAGGAGACCGGTGCGGCGGAGGCGGCGGCGACAGCCGGGGTCGGGAGGACCTCGACGGTGAAGGTCTCCGACGGGCCCGGGGCAGCGAAGGTGTAGCTATAGGCGCCGTTCGCGTCGGTGACCACCGACGCACCGCCGCCAGGGAGGCTGGCGTCCGCGACGAAGACCGGCTGGTTCGCGTACGGCATTGCGCTCGCGGCGCCTGGAGTCAGCTCCGTGACCGTGCCAGAGATAGTCGGGTGCTGGTTGTCGTAGCTGATCACAAGATTGACCGGGTTGGGCGTGATCGTCGGCACGTCCTGGAAGGCGATCGGCGGTGGTGGCGCGGCAAGTTGTGTGACCGTCGTCCCACCCTGGTCGGTGGCGTCCACCGTGGCGTTATAGGTGCCAAGGGGCAGCGTGGCCGTCGTGATGACGTCGCTGGTCCACGTGCTTTCCCCGGGCGCGGGACCCTCGGCCGGCGGGTTCATGACCAGGTCGAGCGCGTCGGTGTTCATGGTCGTGTCGAGCAGGTGCACGGTCATGCTGGCCAGCGCCGAGGTGGAGTCCGCGGTCACCGACAGCTGCACTCCGCCCTGCGCTGGCGCGATGCCCGCCGACACGATCGTGATCGTGTCGATGGGAGCCGGCGTCGGGTCCAGTGCGGACGGCAGCGGTGACGGAATTTGCGTCGGGAATGGTGACGCGCCCAGCGACCGTCCAGTGGTCGCCGCAAGAGCGGTCGCGCCAATCCCCGTGCAGGCAGCGCCTATCAGGGCAAACGCGACCGCGAGCACGACAGCCCCCCGTGACTGTGGCATAGCGGCTCCAAAAGGCGGTTGAAACACCAGATGTCATTATCGGGTCACGTTCGGCCGGACACTAGCCGTCAAAGGCAACGTGTCGATTGCGTGACTTAAGGCGGTGCATTGCGTGCTCGCTTGCCCCGTGGTGGCGAGTGTGCGGCCAGAACTACGGATGCGCGTGACCGTGACATGGTGACTCCCCGCTGCGATAAAACACCACAAACCATTATGAGTGCGCTAAATGCCGCAAGGCTAGTGCAAGCCGGCCACTTCCGCGCCGCGTCGGCGGGCTGCGTAGTGTGTCCGGTGTGCGGAAAGCGCTTGAACTGCCCTTCGACCCGATCGACCGCGCGGCGCGGATCTGGGAGCGCCGGTTCGGCCCGTCCTCCGCGATGGCGGCGGTCACCTCGATCATGCGCGCCCAGCAGATCCTGCTCGCCGAACTCGACGCGATACTGCGCCCGTACGGGCTGACCTTCGCACGGTACGAGGCGCTCGTGCTGCTGTCGTTCAGCCGAGCCGGCGCGCTACCGCTGCGCGTGATGGGCGAACGCCTGATGGTGCACCCCACCAGCGTGACGAACACCATCGACCGGCTCGAGGCCCAGGGCATGGTGGTGCGGCGGCAGAACCCCGACGACGGCAGGGGACGGCTCGCCGAGATCACCGAGCGCGGCCGGGATGCGGTCCGGCAAGCGACCCGCGACCTGATGGAGTCGGAGTTCGGCATGGCCGGCTACTCGGAGGCCGACCGTGCCGAACTGTTCGCGCTGCTGCGCGGGCTGCGGGTGACCGCAGGCGACTTCGTGGCCGGCTAGCTGCCCGGCGGCGCGATCTTTGTCGCCGGCGCCCACGTCTTGGCGCCGTCGAACGTCATCCAGATCTCGTGCTGCCCCGCGTCGGCCGCGACCGCGACGCCCTGATCCCAGTCGGTCATGCCGACGTAAATGAAGCCGCCGCCGGGCTCCGCGGGTTGCACGGTCGCCTGCTCCCACTGCGACGTGCCGGCCGGGAGGACGTCCAGGCCGTTCCTGGTGGCCAGCACGAGCGTCCCGTTCACGGCGTCGGCGAGCGAGGTGGCAGCGGTCGGCCGGGTGACGCCTGACCAGGCAGTGGCGGGCTGCTGCGTCCAGGTTGCTCCGCTGTTGCTTGAGGTGAAGATCGTGACGCCGCCGAACGACGGTCCCATGCACGCGACCGCCAGCTGGGTCGAGCTCTGCAGGGCGAGCAGCACCCGGGACGGCAGACCGTTGGCTTGGGCCGGCCCTGGCTGGCAGGCGACAGTGCCCTGCTTCGACCACGCGCCGCAACGGCCGACCGGCCCGGAGTACAGCGTCCCGTCGGGCGCGACGAGGTATCCGGTCGCGTCCGTGACCGCGAGCACCGCCGAGGTCGGCGCGCCGGCGTCGGTCAGGCCGTTCGTCGAACCGCCGACCGGCACCCAGTTGTCGCTGTCGGCGGTCGTGGTGAACAGCGCGTAGCTCGTGCAGTCCACGGCGAAGTCCGCGCCGCTCACGCCGGAGCACTGGGAGGCGAACAACGCATACGCCCGGTGGTTGACGGTCTCGAGGTCGGTGACGCGGGAGCCGTCGGCGGCCGCGACCTTGTTCCAGGTGTTCCCCTTGTCGTGCGTCGACCAGAGCTCGGGCCCGAACGCCCAGCCGTTCACCCCGTCGAGGAACCTGATCCCGCTCACGCCGGAGGGCCCGGCCGGCGCGCCGGTCTTCGGCGCGGGGCCGCCGTACCAGGTCTTCCCGGCGTCCGGGGTGCGCACGATCGACGTGCAGATGTAGGGGTTCTTGTCGGCGCAGTGCCCGGGTGTACCCGCCTGTCCGATGACCCAGCCGGCGGTCTTGCTGTCGAACGTGACTGAGGTTGGCTGGAAGTTGGCCGGGACCGGCCCGGCCGGGGCGGCGAGGCCACTGGCCGGGCCGGTAGAGGGCTGCGGTGATGGGACAGGGCTCCCTGAGCCGTTGGTGGACGGCGTTCCGCCGTTGCCAGGCGTCGCGGAAGACTGCCCGTTCGCCTGCGCTACCGGGATGGGCGTGACCTCGAGCGCGATGACGTTCGGCACGGCGACGGCTGCACCGGCGGCGACCGCGGCCGCCGACACGACGGTGACCGCCAGCTTGCGGATCTTGCGACGGCGTGCCCTGCGGGTGATCAGCTCGAAAGTCCCTGGCGGTGGCGGCATCGGCCGCACCTGCTGGCCGAGCCAGCTGTCCAGTGGATCGTGCTCGTTACCTGGCATCGCTTACTCCGCTTCCGCCCGCGTCGCGCCTGTTGCCCGCGCCGCCAGGCCTGCCCGTACCGCGTGCCGTGTTCGCCGCAAGCGCCTCCTTCAGCCGCGTTCTCGCGTGGAATAGGTCGGCCTTGATCGTACCGTCCGGGCGCTTGAGCAGCACCGCGATCTCCCGCACTCCGAACCCGGCGTAGTAGTGCAACAGGAACGGGTCCCGCAACCTGGCGGGCAAGTGCTGGATGAGCTCGCGCACGTCGACGTCCTGCGCCGGGTCGGAGTATGGCTCGTGTTCGGCGGACGCGGTCACGGTCCGCATTGCCCGGCGCTCCCGTTCAGTCTTGCGCCAGTGGTCACGTACCAGGTTCGTCGCGATCATGTACAGGTAGCTCTGCGGGTTGTCGAGCTTGTCGGGGCTGGTCCACTTGGAAAGCAGCCGGACGAATGCCTCGGAGGCGATTTCGTGCGCGGTCTCGTCGTCGTCTACGAGCCGCCGGACCCAGCCCGCCAGCTTCGGATAGTTGGCGGTAAACAGCTGCTCGGCCATCGCCCGGCGGGCGCCGGTGCCCGATGACAGGGTCGCGTAGGGGCCGGTTTCTGCGCCCGCCTCCGTGCCCAACGAGCCTCCAGTCCCTGTTCCCCGGAATGCCTGCTGAGCTCCCGTGGCAGTCAGCGCGGCACCCGCCCCGCCGAAGGTGGCGACCTCCGTAAGCGGTCGTGCATCCCCGAGGGTATTCGTGGGGTACATCAATGGTTACCACACCTTCGCAGGGCAGCGGCAGGCCCGGTTTCCCCGGACTGACGTTATAGACGCCGCACCCCGTCACCCGGTTGGAGATTTTTCGCCGAGCGGCGCGTGCCGCGCGTCAGGGCTCTCCTATGCCGAGTCGGGCATGGTTCCCGCCAGCAACATAAGCGACTTCCGGCATACCCCGCAATTCGGACGCGCGTCCGGGAGTCTCACCGCGGTCTGGGAGCGTAGGGCTAAACTTGGCGGGGTAGATAGTAGGACGTCCTACTAAATTGTCCGCGCGGTCCACCAGCACGCCGCGCGGCTAATTCCGAAGCGGAGTGCCATGACCGAAGAGACCGCCACAAGCGGACGCGAACGGTGGCAGCGCACGTTCGAGCAGAGCAAGAAGCGTGATGGCGACTTCACCACGCTGTCCGGCGTCCAGGTCGATCCGGTGTACGGCCCGCCGGATGGCGCCGAACCGCCAGCGAGCATCGGCTGGCCGGGCGAGTTCCCGTTCACCAGGGGCCTGTACGCCACCGGCTACCGCGGCAAACCCTGGACGATCAGGCAGTTCTCCGGATTCGGCAACGTCAGGCAGACCAACGAGCGGTACAAGATGCTGATCAGCGTCGGCGGCGACGGGCTGTCGGTCGCCTTCGACATGCCCACCCTGATGGGCCGGGACTCCGACGACCCCCGCTCGCTCGGCGAGGTGGGCCACTGCGGCGTCGCCGTGGACACGGCACACGACATGGACGCGCTATTCGACGGCATTCCGCTCACAGACATCACCACGTCGATGACGATCAGCGGTCCCGCGGTCCCCGTCTTCTGCATGTACCTGGTCGCCGCCGAACGCCAGGGCGCTGACATCGCCACCCTTGATGGCACCTTGCAGACCGACATCTTCAAGGAGTACATCGCGCAGAAGGAGTGGTTGTTCGGTCCTGAACCGCACCTGCGGCTGATCGGGGACCTGATGGAGTACTGCGCGGTCAACATCCCGCGATACAAGCCGATCTCGGTGTCCGGCTACCACATCAGGGAAGCGGGCTCCACGGCCGCGCAGGAACTGGCGTTCACCCTCGCCGACGGCTTCGCCTATGTGGAACTGGGCATTCAGCGAGGCCTGGACGTGGATCAGTTCGCGCCGGGACTGTCCTTCTTCTTCGACGCGCACATCGACTTCTTCGAGGAGATCGCGAAGTTCCGCGCCGCGCGCCGGATCTGGGCGCGCTGGCTGCGCGACACCTACCGGGCGAAGACGGCGCGCGCGCAGTGGCTGAGGTTCCACACCCAGACCGCAGGGGTCTCGCTGACCGCGCAGCAGCCGCAGAACAACGTCGTCCGCACCGCCATCGAGGCGCTCGCCGCGGTGCTCGGCGGCACCAACTCGCTGCACACGAACGCGCTAGACGAGGTGCTCGCGCTGCCGAGCGAGGCAGCAGCGGAGACGGCGCTGCGCACACAGCAGGTCCTGATGGAGGAGACCGGCGTGGCCAACGTCGCCGACCCGCTCGGCGGCTCCTGGTACCTGGAGGCGCTCACCGACCGGATGGAGGCGGAGGCCGAGGCGATCTTCGAGAGCATCCGCGCCATGTCCCCGGACGGCTCGATGACCGGCGGCATCCTGCGCGGCATCGAGAACGGGTGGTTCACCGGTGAGATCGCCGACGCCGCGTTCGAGTACCAGCAAAAGCTCGAGAAGGGCGAGAAGCAGATCATCGGCGTGACCAGCCTCACCGAGACCGTCGGCGGCGAGCTCGAGATCCTGCGGATCAGCCCTGAGGTCGAGCGCGAGCAGGTCAGGGACCTCATCGCCCGGCGCGCGGCCAGGGACCAGGCCGCCGCGGACCGCGCGCTGTCGGCGATGGTCGCCGCGTCTCGCACCGACGCCAACATGATCCCGCCGATGCTCGAGGCAGTCCGCGCTGAAGCGACGCTCGGCGAGATCTGCGGTGCGCTGCGCGCGGAATGGGGCAGCTACTCAGAACCGGCTGCTTTCTAAAGGCGCTACTCCGAACGGAGCGGGGCGTCTGCACCAGCGGCTCGTTTCGCCGGGCGCGCCCGGACGTGCATCCGTTCCCCCTGCGGGCCGAAGAGGCTGAGAAACTCGACGGCCTCGAGGTCCGCCCCGCCGAACCAGTGCGGTACCCGGGTGTCGAACTCGGCCGCCTCGCCTGGCTCCAGCACGAAGTCGTACTCACCAAGCACGACGCGCAGCCTCCCGTTGAGCACGTACAGCCATTCGTAGCCTTCGTGGCTCTTGGTATCGGGCACCCGCCTGTCGCGGCCTGGCGGAATGACCGTCTTGTACGCCTGCAGGCCGCCGGGCCGGCGGGTAAGCGGGTACACGATCATCCCGTTCCGCCTGATCGCACTCACTGGCACCCGGGGGTCTGCGGCAGGCGGCGCGACGATCTGATCCAGTGGGACTTGGTAGACGCGGGCAAGCGGCAGCAGCAGCTCCAGAGTCGCCTTGCGCTGGCCGGATTCGAGCCGCGAAAGCGTGCTCACCGAGATGCCCGTGGCCGCCGCAACGTCCGCGAGGCTCGTGCCGCGCTCATGGCGCAGCGCCCGCAGCCGCGGCCCGACCGCGGCGAGTACCTGGTCCGCCGCGTTGTCCATGATTCCTATTTTGCCAAATCGGCAAGACTGTTCGCTAACCGCTCGGCCCTCGCGCACCATGGGACCATGACCGAGCACAAGCACGACCACGCGGGGCCGGTGCGCTTCGACCGGGCGTTCTGGGACGAGCGTTACAGCTCCGCCCATTCCCTGTGGAGTGGCAACCCCAACCGGGCCCTGGTTGCCGAAGCCGAGGGCCTGACTCCCGGCGCCGCCCTTGACGCTGGCGCCGGCGAGGGCGCCGACGCGATCTGGCTCGCCCGTCGCGGCTGGCGCGTCACCGCCGTCGACATCTCGGGTGTGGCGCTCGACCGGGCGGCCGCGCACGCCGCCAAGGAAGGCGACGATGTCGCCGGGCGAATCCAGTGGCTGTGCGAAGACATCCTCGAATGGCAGCCCCCTGAGGGCGCCTTCGATCTGGTCACGGCGCAGTACATGCACCTGCCGGCCGGCCTACGCCGGAGCGTGTACGCGAGACTGGCCGCGGCCGTGACCCGCGGCGGGACGCTGCTGATCGTCGGCCATCACCCGTCGGACATGCACACCAGCGTGCCGCGCCCGCAGGAGCCCGACCTGTTCTTCACCGGCGACGACCTCGCCGCTGAGCTTGGCGACGGATGGGAGATGGTCACCAACGCGACGGCGCCGCGCCAGGCCACCGATCCCGAAGGATGTCAGGTCACGATCCACGACGCCGTCTTCCGCGCGCGCCGCGCTCTGTTATTCCGCGCTCGCCTTGTTGGGCGCGTTCGCGGCTCTCAGGACGGGCTGGCGACCGGCAGTCCGGCATCCCGCGCGGCCTCGAGCAGGGGAGCGTCGTAGGCGACGAACGACACCAGGTCGCGCCTGATCGCGAGCGCCGAGGCCAGGTGGATGGCGCCAGCGGTGCCGAGCTTGCCCGGCGGCAGGGTCGCCGCGTTGTCGAGCACGTCATGGCTGAGCGCCACCCGCCCGACCCGGCGGATGATGCGCTGCCCCCGCGGCAGCGCGCCCGGCTCGGCCCGCCAGATCGCCCGCAGTACCTCGGTCCGGTGCAGGGCGCTCGACACCAGCGCCTGGTCCGCGCGCTCGGCCAGCCAGCTGGCGAGCGCCGCCGATTCGGGTTCGGTCAGCGCCAGCTTCACGAGCGCGGAGGAGTCAAGGTAGATCACGCCTGCCCCGCGTCCTCGTCGGCGCGCATCTGCCGCAGCACCTCGCTCGCGTTGGGCCGGCTGGCCCTGCCAGCCGGATAGGGATCGACGTCAAGGACGCTGCCTGATTCCTCGGCCCGCTCGACGACACCCGCCGCGATCCAGCGTTCCAGGGGACTGTCCGGCAGGCGTACCGGGATCATCTGTGCCACCAGGCGGCCGCGGTTCGTGATGTCGACGGTGTATCCGCGCTCGACGAGGTCGACGTAGATGCTCGCGTGCTGGCGAAGCTCCCTGATCCCGATCCGCTGTGGCGGCAGGTGGGATGTCGCATGGTGGACGGGATCCCCGGCGTAGCCGAGGTCCGCGCGCAGCGGCTTGCCCCGCCGCCGGTCACCCTTCTGTGGCATGGAGGGACTGTAGCACACCATATGCTACACTGACGGCCGGACACGGAATTGGACCGGCCACCGTGATCATGGGGCAGGATAGAGGTATGCAGCAGCCGCGGGATTTCTCCCTGTACGGTGCCGTTGACCCGGGTGCGCGGCAGGCGGCCACGCAGCGCAGGCAGCAGGCCGCCCGTACCGCCAGCGCGGGCGCGTCCAGCGATGGCGAGGCGTCGGCGTTCGTGTTCGACGTCACAGAAGAGACCTTCAACACCGAGGTGGCGGCACGGTCGCGGACCACGCCCGTCATCGTCGACCTCTGGGCGGACTGGTGCGGGCCGTGCAAGCAGCTCAGCCCGGTGCTCGAGAAGCTGGCGAACGAGGCGGCCGGCGAGTGGGTGCTCGCCAAGATCGACGTCGACGCGAACCCGCGGCTCGCGCAGGCGTTCCAGGCGCAGTCGATCCCGATGGTGGTGGCGATCGCCGGCGGCCAGATGGTGGACGCCTTCCTCGGCGCGATGCCCGAGAGCCAGATTCGGCAGTGGCTGACGCAGGTGCTCGCGGTCGCCGAGCAGCTGGGCATGCGGCCCGCGGGCGGCGACGCCGGGAACGGCCAGGACGCGGGCCTTGCGGACCCAATGGACGCGATGCCGCCCGCGTACGCCGAGGTGCAGTCCGCGATGGAGCGCGGCGACATCGACGCGGCCGCGGCCACGCTCGAGAAGGCGCTCGCCGAGACGCCGGCCGACCCCGTGCTCAAGAGCTGGCTGGCCCAGGTGAACCTCGTCCGCCGGGTGAGCTCGTACGACGAGGCCAGCGCACGGCGCGCCGCGGCGGCGGGCCCGGCCGACGTGGCCGCGCAGATCAAGGTCGCCGACATCGAGATGGCCGCCGGACAGACCGAGGACGCCTTCCAGCGGCTGCTCGGCGCGGTCAAGCGGACCACGGGCGAGGACCGTAACAAGGCGCGCCTGGCCCTGCTTGAGCTCTTCGAGATCTTCCCGCCGGATGACCCCCAGGTGAAGAAGGCCCGCGGCCAGCTCACCGCCCTGCTGTTCTGAGCCAGTTCCGTCGGCCGTAACGCTCGCGGCCCGCCAATCGCTGTGCTTACCGTGGCGAGGCTACGACTACTGCTAACCGCGGGTGCCTCGGCGGCCCTGGTCGCCGGAACGGCTTTCAGCATCGGAGTGTCCGGTACGGCGCACGGGAGCGTCGCCCGGACGGCAGTCCCTGCCTTGCAGGGCATCCACAAGATCCAGCACGTCATCGTGATCATGCAAGAGAACAGGTCCTTCGACTCTTACTTCGGCACGTTCCCCGGCGCTGACGGCCTGCCCACCGGTGTGTGCGTGCCGGACCCGCTGCACGGCGGCTGCGTCAAGCCGTACGTCAATCACGCGGACAGCGACAAGGGCGGCCCGCACGTGGACGCAAGCAGCACCGCCGACGTCAACGGCGGGACGATGAATGGCTTCGTCAAAGAAGCCGAGACGGCGTGCGCCACGGGCAAGCCGTGCCGCACGGACGTCATGGGCTATCACGTCAAATCCGACATCCCGAACTACTGGGCCTACGCGACCAACTTCGTCCTCGACGACCACATGTTCGAGTCCGATCACTCCTGGAGCCTGCCGTCTCACATGCAGATGGTCTCGGCGTGGTCGGCGACCTGCAAGAATCCGGCCCAGCCGATGAGCTGCGCGGGCACCGACATGCCGGCCAACAGGACGGCCGCCAAGCCGCGCCCGTTCGCCTGGACCGACCTGACCTGGCTGCTGCACAGGGCCAACGTCAGCTGGGGTTACTTCCTCGACCACGGCGCGAAGTCGGCGACCCACCCGGCAGGCGTACCGACGATCTGGAACGCGCTGCCCGGCTTCACCGACGTCAAGCAGGACGGCCAGGAGGCCGACGTCCAGCCGCTCGCCAACTTCCTCAGCGCCGCGAAGAGCGGCACGCTGCCCGCCGTCTCCTGGGTGGTGCCGGACCCGGCCGACAGCGAACACCCGCCCGCGCTGGTCAGCAGGGGCCAGGCCTACGTCACCCGGATCATCAACGCGGTGATGAGCGGCAAAGACTGGGATTCCAGCGCGATCTTCCTGGCGTGGGACGACTGGGGCGGCTTTTACGACAACATGGTGCCACCGCACAAGGACGCCACCGGCTATGGCATCCGGGTGCCCGCCGTGGTCATCAGCCCGTATGCCAGGCGCGGATACATCGACCACACGGTCCTGTCGTCCGACTCCTATCTGCGGTTCATCGAGGACGACTTCCTCGGCGGCCTGCGGCTCAACCCGGCTACCGACGGTCGCCCCGATCCCCGGCCCGACGTCAGGGAGAGTCTGGCCAACAGCATCCTTCAGGACTTTAACTTCAACCAGAAGCCGCGGCTGCCGCTGATCCTCAGTCCGTGCCCGTCGTCTACGCTCACCCCCAAACCTGTCGCCGGCTGCGGTGGCACGGTGGCGCTCGGCTTCGCGAGCTGGGGCGACACCTGATCACCCAGACGATGTAAGGCGGGCTCGCCGCGCCGCCAACTCGGCTCGGGGCTGGTGACGAGCCCGCGCCCAGGGAATCAGCGGGCGCGCGGGTCAGCCGGGTCGGGGTCGGCGAGGACTTCGAGCGCCGGCACCGCGGCGGCGAGGGCAGCGCGTTGCTCCTCGGTCAGCAGCAGCAAGGACTGGGTGAGCAGCGCCGTGCCCTCAGCGCGCAGCCGCTCGAGCGTATCGTGGCCAAGGTCGGTGATCGCCAGCGTGCTCGCCCGCGCGTCCTTCGGGTCGGCGCAGCGCTGCACGTAGCCAAGTTCCTCGAGTACGGCGACGAGCCGGGTCAGCGTGGACGGCGCGATGCCTTCGGCGGCGGCGAGGTCACCAAGCCGGAGCGGCCCGGAGCGCTCCACGGTGGACAGCGCGGCCAACTGGGTGGGGGTGAGGCCGGCCAGCTCGTGCCTGCGCAGCCGGCGGGAAAGCCGGGCGATGGCGACGCGCAGCCGTGTTACATCGATCACGCCGGATTCGGTGTCCATCAGGCTCTCGCCGGCGGCCGACGGGCTTATCGTGGTTTCCCGCGCCATGCATGAAGATTACGCGCTGCATCACCCACCTCGTACCCTTGAGCAATGGCGTCGCGGAATGGCGGGCCGTGATTGCCTTGGAAGGCGGAAAAAGATCGTGACGATGGCGCCGAGCGTTTCGTACTCCATCACCGCAAGGCTCGAGGTTGCCTCGCACGGTCGCGCGGTTAGCGAGATTACCCGCGCCGTCGAGCACGCTGGCGGCGTCGTGACCGCGCTCGACGTCAGCTCCGGACAGCGCGGCAAGCTGCGGGTGGACGTGACTTGTGCCGCCACCGACACCGCGCACGCGGAGGCTCTAGTCGCGGCGATGGCCGGCATCGCCGGCGTCTCCGTGCACAAGGTCAGCGACCGGACGTTCCTGCTGCACCTGGGCGGCAAGATCGAGATGCGGTCCAAGGTGCCGCTGCGCACTCGCGACGACCTGTCCATGGCGTACACGCCGGGGGTCGCGCGGGTGTCGCTGGCGCTCGCGGCCAACCCGGATGACGCGCGCCGCCTCACGATCAAGCGCAACAGCGTCGCCGTGGTCACCGACGGATCCGCCGTGCTCGGCCTCGGCAACGTCGGCCCGTATGCCGCCCTGCCGGTGATGGAGGGCAAGGCCGCGCTGTTCAAGCGGTTCGCCGGCATCGACGCCTGGCCTATCTGCCTGGACACGCAGGACACCGACGAGATCGTGCGCGCGGTGCAGGTGATCGCGCCCGGGTTCGGCGGGATAAACCTCGAGGACATCTCGGCGCCGCGCTGCTTCGAGGTCGAGCGCCGCCTGCGCGCGCTGCTGGACATCCCGGTGTTCCACGATGACCAGCACGGCACCGCGATCGTCGTGATGGCCGCGCTGACCAACGCGCTGCGGGTGGTCGGCAAGGACCTCGGCAGCGTGCGGATCGCGATGGCGGGCGCCGGCGCCGCCGGAACCGCGGTGCTCAAGCTGCTGCTCGCGGCGGGTGCCTGCGACGTGATCGTGGTGGACGACAAGGGCGCCGTATACGCCGGCCGGCCGGGAATGGACGCCAGCCTGATCTGGATCGCCGAGCGCACCAACGCCGCCGGTTACTCGGGCGATCTGGCGGGCGCGGTGCGGGGCGCGGACGTGTTCATCGGCGTGTCGGCCCCGGGCATCTTGTCCGGCGATGACGTGAAGACGATGAACAACGAAGCGATCGTGTTCGCGCTGGCAAACCCCGACCCCGAGGTCGACCCGGACGTGGCGCGGGAGTATGCGGCGGTGGTCGCAA
>Ga0126381_100006595_pt1 | contig 12857 bp, 12 predicted proteins | sample PanSoiMetPlot_28_FD_96465 | JGI IMG/M metagenome (GOLD analysis project Ga0126381, IMG submission 96465) | Tropical forest soil microbial communities from Panama - MetaG Plot_28 | ecosystem: Environmental > Terrestrial > Soil > Tropical forest > Bulk soil | place: Panama | collected 2016-02-17
GCAGAGAACAATGCAAGAACGCCCCCAGGGGGGAACACGCCTACCTCTGCCCCCTCCGCGCGCGAACCTGACGGAGCACACCACGCCCGAACAGGCATTAGGGCTATCTTTGCCTATCTCGGCGTCTCCGCGTCTCTGCGCTGAAAACTATTCGAACATCAACGGAATCTGCTCGTCGCACGCCGCCGCCCGCCGGTACTCGAGCCGTCTGGCAACCTCGTAGCGTCCCCAGGTTTCCAGAATCCACACCATCTCGCGCGCCGCTTCGTCCATCGCCCCGCGATCGCCGTACTCCTCGGCTTCCGCGTGCCACTCTTCCATCATTTCGTAGCACTCCGCCAGGCGGCCCTGTTCGCGTGCGAGCCGCCGTCCTTGCCGCGCGAGCGCCGAAACATCCTTCCAGCCGGCCGCCGCCGCGAAAGCCTGCTGCACTCGCGCCAGTTCGTCCAGACGGCGTGGCTCGCCCGGCTCCGTGGTTGCCAGCGTCGATGACCGGCCGCCGAAGATCATCGCTTGCGGCGTCCCGCCCTCCAGCACCATCAGAAAGCGCCGTGCCGCGCAGAACTCCTGCAGCCGAGCCAGGTTGCTTTCCAGATCGCCTTCCAGTTTCAGCCCCAGCTGCGCACCCAGATCGCCCGCCACAGCTGCCAGGCTCCGCCGCCCGCAATCTTCCAACGCCAGCACCGCGTCGAAATCCTGCTGGAACACGCGAGCGAATTCGCGCGCCGTTTCCGCGCTGGCCACGGTCTCCATTCCCGCCCGATCCGCCAGCGCGATGCCGAGTACTTCCAACTCGCCCCCCGCGCCTCCCGCCGGCCCCTGCTCCGGGTTTCGAACCCATCGCTTCAAGGCACGCAGGCCGCTGGTCGCGAGCCCCGCGAGCTCGAAACGCGGGCGCAGCACCGCGGGCGGCGCACAATCGTCCAGACGCACGAAACCCATGCGTATGCCGGCGTCAGCCGGCTCGGTGACCAGCGCGTCTTCCCACGCGGCTCGGGGCCATCGCGGCGGCATCGACTCCCGCGAGAACAGCACCACGACAATATCAGCCATCCGAGCCTCGCGCGCCTTCGCAGCCAGGTCCTCCTCCGGCCGCATCATGCCTTCTTCGAGAAAGACCCGCACATCCGCGCCGCGCTCCAGAAACGTCGCGATCGCTTCGGCCGCGGCGCGGTCGCCCGCCGCATAACAGGGAAACACCGTCGCTGTCAGAGCTTGCATGCTAACGCGATGCCGTCCCCTATGGTCGCCAGCGTCGATACCACCCGTTTATCCTCCGGAAGCATGCGATTGATCGCCCGGATCGCTTCGGTATCCGGCTGGTGATCGTTCGGGTCCGCCACCACACCGTCCCACAGGACGTTATCGATCGCGATCAGACCGCCGGGCCGCACCAGCTCCAGCGCCCGCTCGTAATAATTCGGGTAATTCGATTTGTCCGCATCGATGAACGCGAAATCGAATGTGCCCGACTGCCCATCCGCAATCAGCGTGTCGAGTGTTTGCACGGCCGGACCGAGCCGCAGCTCGATCCGGTCCTCGACACCCGCCTCGCACCAGGTGCGCCGCGCCGCCGCTGCAAACTCCTCATTCACGTCGCACGCCACCACCTTGCCGCCCGGCGGCAGCGCCAGCGCGACCCAGGTGGAGCTATAGCCCAGGAATACGCCGACTTCGAGCGTCTTCCGCGCGCCCACAAGCCGCGCCATGAGATGCAGAAACTGGCCCTGTTCCGGCGAGATCTGCATCCCGGCGTGCGGATGGTTCTCTGTGGATTCGCGTTGCCGCCGGAGCACTTCCGGTTCGCGTACTGTCGTCTGGCGAATATAAGCGGCGAGTTCTGGAGTAATCGGGGTGTCGCTACGGGACATCCGTCCCAGAATACCGCGGACTATGCGACCGTTACGACCTTGGATCCATCCAGAGCGCCCCGCACGACCGTCTCGATCGCTGCTGCAATCCGCTCCGGAGCGCCGCAGCCGTCTACAGTATGCACCCGCGTTACTCCATACCAGGCCAGGATCGGACCGGTCACGTTTTGATATGCTCTCAGGCGCTCGCGGATCACATCCTCGCGATCGTCGTCGCGAGTCAATAATGCGGTACCGTCGTCGTCGCAAATTCCCTCTACGACCGGAGGCTGCGACAGGATATTATAGATTTTATGGCACTTAGAGCATTGGCGCCGTGCCGTAAGCCGCTTCACCAATGCATCGTCCCGCACATCCAGGTGCACCACGACCGGCGCCGGCAGACTTCGTTCCCGCAGCAGGGCATCGAAGCACTGCGCCTGTGCCACCGTGCGCGGATATCCGTCCAACAGGAATCCTCCGGCACAATCTGCCTTCGCAATACGCTTGGCGACAATCTCATTTACAATCTCGTCGCTCACCAGGCCGCCTTTCGACATGATCTCGCAGGCCATCTTGCCTAGCGGCGTACCCGCTTTGCATTCAGCTCTAAAGACTTCACCCGTGGAGATAGCAGGAATGTGGAAGCGTTCCGCAAGGTAGGCAGATTGGGTGCCTTTTCCACATCCGGGAGGGCCAAACAGCAGTAGAATCAACACATCCTCCGGCGACCGGGCCGGGACCGTGAATCCGGTCGATAAGCCAGACTAACCGGAGTTATCGAGTTGCGTCAAGCAGGATTATTACAGTCCTAATACTCCAGAAACTAGTACTGACAGCCCACGTAACAGGCAGTACACCCCTCGTCACAGCGCTTTTTCACGCACCGCGCTATGCTGAATCCTGTCGCATGCCTGGGCGTCGCCACTGCCGGGTCTGGTTGTTTGTATTCCTCCTCGGCGCCGCCTCCGCCCAGCAGTTAACCGTCGCCGGTCGCGCCGTCGATGAAAACGGCGCTCCTGTCGGGGGCGCTCGCATCGAACTGCGCAGCGATGATGGCACAGCGTCAGCCGCCTCTTCCGATGCTGCCGGCGATTTTCGAATCAAACTCCCGGCCCCTGGCGAATACGAAATCCGCGCCGAGCGCCAGGGTTTCTACCTGGTCCACGGTAACACCAGCCGCTTCGACGAAACCTCGAACCTGCTCACCGTCACCCTCAACCACCAGCGCGAGTTCTCGGAGCGCGTCGATGTAACTGCATCTCCGCCCAATGTGGATCCCCAGCAGCCGGCTGCGCACCAGGAGTTGGACAACACCGAAATATTAGCCGTGCCTTATCCCGCGCCGCAGGACTACCGCAACGCGCTGCCGCTCGCCGATGGCGTCGTCCAGGACAATGCTGGCCGCGTGCACTTCAACGGAGGCGCCTCTAACCAGACGAGTTATACGCTCGATGGCTTCAACTTGGCTAATCCGGTGGACGGCCAGCTCGACGCGCGCATGAACATCGACAGCATTCAATCGATGACCATCGAGAGCAGCCGCTTCGCCGCCGAAAATGGCCGCGGCTCGGCAGGTCTTCTCGATATCAAGACCAAAATGGGGGACGACCGCTGGCGATTCGGCGGAACAAACTTTATTCCGGGCATCGCCAGTGGCGGAGGCTGGCACATTAATAAGTGGACGCCCCGTCTGGAAGCCTCCGGCCCCATCGTCAAAGGCCGCGTCTGGTTTCACAATGGACTCGATGCCTTTTACAGTAACGATTTGATTCACGGCCTGCCCCGCGGCCAGGACCACACCAGCGCCTTCTCCGCTACGGACCTGAGCCGATTCCAGATCAATCTCACCCCCGGTAACATCCTCACCGGCGGGTTCCTGCTGAACCTCTCGGAGAACTCCCGCATTGGCCTCAGCTTCCTCAATCCCGTCGAGACCACTACCAATAACCGCCAGATGTCGACCATGAGCACCCTGCGCGATCAGGCCTATCTGCCTGGCGGCGTCCTCCTCGAGGTCGGTTTCGCGGATACGCGCGGCCTGCTCCGCAACATGCCGCAAGGCACGGATCTGTACCAGATCACGCCATTCGGAGAGCGCGGCAATTACTTTGTCAGCCTCGATCGCCACTTCTACCGCCAACAGGAACTGATGAATCTGTTTCTGCCCGTCAAGCGGTTTGCCGGCACGCACCTCCTCAAATTCGGAGTCGACCTGGAGCGCGAAGCTTTCCATCAGACCGTCAATCGCCACGACTATGAAGTACTGCGCGACGATCTGAGCGTGGCGCGCTATGTCACTTTTTCGGGCAGCCCTTACCAGCACGCCAAGAACTTCGAAGGTGCCGAGTATGTCCAGGACCACTGGACTCTCCGCGACGACCTCTCCGCCGAGCTTGGCCTACGTCTCGAGTGGAATGAAATTGTGCGCCAACTGGAGGTTGCGCCGCGGCTGGCAGCCTCCTGGGCTCCCAAGATGCTCGGCGGCGCGAAGTTCTCTGCTGGCTGGGGCACCTATTACGACTCCATCCGGCTCGACATTATCACGCGCTCCCAGGATCAATCGAGCCTCGCCACGTTTTATCCCCCTGACAGCCCCCCTACCGGACCCGTCCCCACTGTTTTCCGCGTGGATGAGCAGGCGCTGCGCACGCCTTATTTCCGCGTGGCGAGCTTCGGCGTGGAACGCAAGATTCCATTCGGCTTTTCCGCCGCGGCAGGCTATCTGCATCGCGCCGGCGCTCACGGTTTCACCTTCGACACGCCGGTCCCGCCGGCTGCCGCTTTTTACCAGGGCGCCGTCTTCATGCTTCGCAATACTGCCCGCGATCGCTACGACGCGTTCGACATCAGGCTGAAGCGTACGTTTGCCGGAAAATATGAGTGGTTCGCTGGATATACCCGGTCCAGCGCGCGTACCAATGCCGCCGTGGAATACAGCCTCGAAAATCCCATCTTCGCCGCGCAGATGCCCGGCCGGCTGCCGTGGGACGCTCCCGACCGTTTTCATATGTGGGGCTGGGCCCCGATTCCTCGGCTGCACGGCAGATGGGCTTTGCTCACCCGCAACACGACGGCTGCCTACCTGGTCGAATATCGTACGGGCTTCCCGTTTAACGTCGTGGACGAGAACGGGTTTCTGCGCGGCAGTCCTTCTTCCATGCGGCTGCCAGGTTATTTCAGCGTCAACTTACACTTCGAGCGTAAGTTCCAGGCGGCCCATTACCTTTGGGCTTGGCGCTGCGGCCTCGATAATCTCACCAACAACGGCAATCCCAACTTCGTCAATAACGTATACGGGACTCCCCAGTTCCTGACCTACGGACGTGGACAAACTCGGGCTTTCAGCGTTCGCCTGCGGCTGCTGGGCCGTAAGTGAGGCTTCTCTGCCGTCATTCTGTGCTCTGATGACCCAGAGTCCCACCTGGACGTAATCAATTTTACAGAAAGGTTACTCCCTCGTCCTGATAATGAGAGTGGGAGGTGTGTATATGAAGAGTTTATACCTATCGGGAGCTTTCATGGTTACGACCGCACTGTTCGCGGCTGATACTCCGCAGGAACGACTTGGAAAAGCAACCGACGTTTTCAACGAAATCATGGGAACTCCGGACAAAGGCATACCGCAGGATCTGCTGAACAGCGCCCAATGCATTGTGATTGTGCCCGATCTGGTGAAGGGGGCATTCGTAGTTGGCGGCGAGTTCGGCCATGGTTTCGCGACGTGCCGCAACGCCAACGGCATCGGCTGGGGCGCGCCTGCAGCCGTCAAAATGGAAGGCGGCAGCGTGGGTTTCCAGATCGGTGGCTCGGCGACCGATCTTGTTTTACTGGTGATGAACCGCACTGGCATGGACAAACTGCTGGGTGATAAGTTCACTCTCGGAGCCGACGCTTCCGTCGCGGCGGGGCCTGTGGGCCGAACCGCGAATGCCGAGACCGATGTCAGGATGTCGGCCGAAATTCTTGCATGGTCTCGTGCCAAGGGTTTATTCGCCGGAATCGCCCTCAAAGGTGCCACCCTCCGGCCTGATGCCAAGGAGAATGAGAAGCTCTATGGACGCGCGCTGACGAACCGCGAAATTCTGATGGGTAACGTCCGTCCGCCGGCCGATGCCCAAGCGTTAGTGGGAGCTCTCGACCGCTCCTCCAGGCGTCATACCGAAGGCGGCGCGGACCGAACTTCTCACTAGGTTCGCTTTCGCTGGCAGAGCAAAGGAATATAGGAGCAAAGGAGATTGAGTACTCTCCGTGCTCTTCTACTCCTTTGCTCGTTTATTTTTCCCCCTTTCCCACTAAGTCAACTTAATCTACTTACCAACTGCAGAAAGACGCTGAAAGTAACTGGCCCCCCAGCGACGACATTGTTCAGACCAGGGCGGGCGCCTCTCGTACAACCACGGAATAACTCTTCATTCTCCTCGCGCCACTTCCTCTACAGCGTCACGAACATCCCCACGGCTGCAGCCGCCATAATCGCCGCCGTCAACCAGCCCAGTGCGGCGAGCAACGGCGAGATGATGTCTCCCGCCATCACTTTCGAATTCCGCGCCGCCGCCGTCGCCAGCGCGATCAGAGGCGGTGCAAGCACTCCATTCACCACCGCCGACCAGAACAGCATCGCCACTACTCCCATTCCCGTATAGTTCAACGCCACGCCTAGCGCGAGAGCGCACGCCAGAACGGAATAAAACTGTCGTGCTCCTCTCGGCGGCTCGTTGAGCGAATGCCGCCAGCCACATCCCTCCGCGATTGCATAAGCCGTCGACCCGGCCAGCACCGGGACGCTTAAGATCCCGGTTCCGATGATTCCGAGAGTGAACAGCAGATATGCGGCCCTGCCCGCCAGCGGCCGTAGTGCTTCGGCCGCTTGCTCCGTGGTGGTTATCTCCGTTTTGCCGTGTGCGTGCAGCGTCGCCGCCGTCGTCACGATGATGAAGTACATGATCACGTTCGACAACAGCATGCCGGTGATCACGTCGGAGCGGGACTCGCGTTTCTCCTGTGCGGTTGCGCCTCGCCGCTGCTCCAGGGTCGTACGGCCGCGCTCGCGGTCTTCCTCGACTTCCTGCGCAGCCTGCCAGAAGAACAGGTAGGGTGAAATCGTGGTTCCAAGAACCGCGACGAGCGTAGCGAGATACGGACCGGAGAACATGATCGAAGGAATGACAGTGGAGCGCAGCACTTCACCCCAATCCGGCTGCACCACAAACGCCGTCAGAACATACGCGAACAAAACCGTCGTCAGCCACTTCATCGTATTGGCGATGCGGCGGTATGGCACCCACGCCAGCAGCGCGGCCATCAATACCGCATACGCCGGAGTGAAGAAATAGGACCTGATTCCGCTAATCATCCCTGTCGCCGCCGCCATGGCGCCGAGGTCCGCGCCGATGTTCACCACGTTCGCGATTACCAGCAGCGCGCATGCCGGCCAAAGGAACGCTGCTCCATAATAGCGGCGCAAAATGCCGGCGAAGCCGCGCCCGCTCACCATGCCCAGCCGCGCACAGATCATCTGGATAGCCGACATCAGCGGAAAGCAAAGCAGCCCCGTCCAGAGGAGGCTATACCCGAACTGCGCGCCGGCGATTGAATAGGTGCCCACGCCGGAAGGATCATCGTCGGCTGCGCCGGTAATCAGCCCTGGGCCGAGCTTCGAAAGCCAACCCGCAACCGTTCGCACCCGTCGTGTCGCTTTGTGCACCCGCCCACCTAACAGCAGATTAGTTGCCAATTGACGGCTCTGTAATTCGGAATCGCTATCCTTCGAACCGCCGCCACATCATCCTGCCTATAGTCGAGATCGAACACGATTACTGCCGGCCTCATCACTTTCAACCGTATCCCGCGCGCTTCCGCCTGCTCACAATGCTTCCGGAAACTTCCCGGCCCGAAACACGCGTCAATCGCATCCGGCGGATTGCGCACCAGTGCGTTCGCGCCCTCCCATCCTCTGCTCCTTTCCTCCCTCTGCTCCCCGTACTCCCTGTGCTCCCTTTCCGCTGTGCCCCCCTTTGCGCCCGCCGGAGCGCGACCTGTTCCGTTGAGCCGCGCTCGGGTGACATACTGTTATCGGTCAATGGAGTTGTTGTCGGCGACAAGACGCCTATCGAATTGGAACAGATGTTTTCCGCTACGGCGCCTGCAACGATTCACATCCGGAGTAAACGCCTTGATTCGGAGAAGGACTTCCAAATTCAGTTCGAAAGAGGGGAAGCTATTGCGCGGCGAAATCGTAAGCGCATTGTAGACGGTCAAGTCGTTCCGATTTGGGCCACCGATGCCGATCTACACTGTTTCTTACCCTGAACAAACACATTTGCCCAGTTTTGGTGTGAGCACGCCTAACCGAAAGCGAAAGCCACAACGGGCTCAGGTTCATGTCGATGAGAAGTTTCATGCGGCAGGCAGCGGCATTTCAATCCCGAGTGAGGCGTCAAACGGTCAATCGCACAGCGCCATCCCTGGTTAGTGTGATTCGTGTGCCTGGGGGCCGACCGGACAGCCTGAGACGCAGCGACCATTACCATCAAATTGCATCGTCACTCCGCTGAGCGGAGGATACACAGGAGCCGTCTTCACCAGGTCGATGAACCGTGCCGTCTTGGTTCCCGCGTTCACCTGGCCGTTGGTTGTTGCCACCTCATTGACATGTGAAGGAATCACTGCCGCGGGTCTAATCAGAGTGTCGATCGCAAACGCGCCTTCTTCTGGTCCGATCGTGAAAATGTCGCCCACGTTCAGCACCACCAGATTCGCCTTGTAATAGTCCCTGACGATCGCCTGCATATCGCTCAACAGCCCCGTATCGCCGGAAAGATAGACGCGCAGTCCATTCGTGAAGGAGACCACGTAGCCACTGGCTCCGCCCGGCGCGAATGTCAGGCCATTGGTTGTCATCTCTGATTTCAGCGGATCGGCCAGCAATGTCGATGGCAGGCCATTGCTATGCAGCGCCGAGACTAGCGCGACCTGCACGCCGCTCTGCGCGCCGGCGAACATCAAGGTGCGTTTCGCTCCGTACCCCAGATTCCCCGTGCAAGGCTGGGTAAGCGGCACCACCGTGGTATTGGCAGGACCGGTCGCGGCACAGCCCGGCACGGTTACTCCCAGGACTGCCTGAATCTTGGCGTTCAGAAATGGCGCCAGGTCTGCCGAAACGATTACTGCCGAGTTTTTGGCCGCCGCGATCTCTGCCGCGTTCGAGTTCGTACTGGGAAGCGTTGCCGCCGAATCGCAGCGCGCGGTAGGCGAATTCGGGTCTTGATTCAGCTTGGCGTTACCCAGGTGGTCCCCGTGGGCATGGCTGACCAGAATAGCGTCGATTCGTCCGAGCCGCGGGTCGCTTCCGCCGGCGACCGTCGTGGCCGGGTCATAGAGAATACGGACCCCGGTCGGATCTTCCAGAATGAGAGCCCGGTCAGGCGCGCAGAAGTCGCCGGTGTGCGCTCCCACCGGCGTGATCTTCACTGTCTGTGCCAACAGCATGGCGGGAGCAATGAGTGCCCCCAGTACGCACAACAGGTTCGTATTCAGTCGCATAACGTGGTCCCTCCTCCTTCTCATTTAGGGCAGCGAAGACCAAAACCGCAATGGCAGAGGTGTAAAATTCGCCTCACCGTCGACGGCCAAAGGTCTTGATCGTACGAAGCCGTGCTCGGACAGAGACTATCAACTGGATGTTGAGCGTGTGATACACCGATCCTTTGTTTATCCTGATAGCAACACAGAGAAACAGACCTCAGACCGAGTGCGAACACCGGAAGTTGGCGTGTTTCGCGCCTGAAAGCAAGCTGGAATCTGTCCGCGAGGAGCGCCTGGTGCTGGCCCGGAAAGATGGGAAACTCGGTCCTCGGCTCGCCCCATCGAAGGAAGGTGCCTGCACCTCATTCGATCCCGCAAAGCCATTCGCGGTAGACAATATGCGATTGTGTGGCGCTTTCTCGCTGGGGCCGGACGGATTGACCCTTGTCAGTGGGTCGATCGCTTCCTTAACGCCTCGGCTGTCGCACCTTCTCGGGCAAATGGTAATCGATAAAACGGGACTTACGAGCAATTTCGACATGAACATCGAATAGTCCCGACGAGACGTTAGCCATGCAGCCTGCAAATCGGGGGCGTGCTGATAGCATCGGTCCCTTCAATCTTTACGGTTTTTCGCCAGGACCTCGGCTTGGATTTCAACGCTGAGAAAAGTCCGGTCGATATTCTCGTTCTACAGCGGGCTGAAATGCCTTCCGGTAATTGAAGCGATCTGCGACATGACTTTCTGGCCAGCGCGACCTGCGGCCGTTCGCGGATGTTGCGGTCCTTGCGCCGCCCCTTCGCCGAATTCACCAGTACATACTTTCCGTCGAAATCGAACCACATCGGCGTTACCTGCGGCGACCCGTCGGCGTTGACTGTTGCCAGGCTCGCGGCTCGCCTCGAAGCGAATGGAAGAGCATCTTGAAACGATTGTTGCGAATATTCCGTCAAGTGTAATTGTGGCGGATAGGACTAGATGACGCGTGAACCTATTATTCTGACGAACGGGCCGAATGGTGATGTTTTGGAAGTGTCGCTACCTGATGATCTTGGCGCATCCGTAGTGCTCCTCAATGGTCGTGAAGTCGCAATGGCCCTGCACAGCATCAACGACGGCGGCGAAGCCTCTATCACCATAGGCGATGGCAAAGTGTTCAGTAGAGAGGAATGGTGCGCGTTCCTTGTTGCGCAATTCCGCACGGGAGCTTGGAGACAGTAGCCGAGCTCCGTAAGCCGTCCTAACGTCACTTCACGTGCGGCTGGCAGATCGAACTTTCTGATTTTATTGGCCTAAGAGGCTCCGGCTACGGACAGGGAGAAGTCTTGCCTTCTCCCTGCCTCGCAACTTCCTGCTTGCCCAATCCCTTATTCGGCTTCGGCGAAGATCTGGATCACCACGTGGCACGGCTCTTCATCCGGCAGGAAGGACAGTCGCACCGAATTTTTACCGTTGGCATGCGCCAGAGGTTCAACCTTGATACTTTGGAAGAGTGCCAGGTCTTTGAAGTTGCCCACCACGTTGTACCAAGCCGCCGTCACCTTCTGGCCCGTCGGGATGTTCGGTGCGGCAATGTCGAAGCTCGACGTTTGCCGCGCCTTGCCGTTTAGACCAGGACCGTTGACGCCGCTGCTGATGGCTGTTTCTGACACTAGGCGCGCAGCCACGGCATTCAAACCGCGCGGGCCTGCCGGACCGGGAACGCCGGGGTTACCCTGCGGACCAGGATGACCCGCCGGACCTTGCGGACCAGCCGGGCCAACCGCTCCATCGCGCCCTGCCGGACCAACCGCACCTTGCGGACCTGCTGGGCCTGCCGGACCAACGTGGCCAACCGCACCCGCTGGGCCGGGCGGGCCTTGCAGTCCGGCCGGACCAGGGGCGCCGTTATGTCCGTCTTTTCCGGGATGGCCCGCGGAACCAGCGGGACCACCCGGTCCCGGAGGGCCTTGGGGACCTTCGTGGCCGTCCTTGCCGGCAGGACCCGCCGGACCAGTCGGACCCGTCAGACCAATTGGACCTTGCGGACCTTGGTGTCCGTCTTTTCCAGGATGGCCCGCGGAACCAGCGGGACCACCTGGTCCCGGAGGGCCTTGAGGACCTTCGTGGCCGTCCTTGCCGGCAGGACCCGCCGGACCAGCCGGACCCATTGGTCCAACATGACCCTGCGGTCCTTCGTGTCCGTCTTTTCCGGGAGGGCCCGTATGACCCATCGGTCCAGTTTGACCAACCGGGCCTTCCTTGCCATCCTTGCCGGCAGGCCCGGCGGGACCAGCGGAACCTTTTGGACCCTCGGGCCCCACCGCTCCGTCATGCCCATCTCTCCCGGAATGTCCAGCCGGCCCTGCCGGACCCATCGGTCCGACATGACCCTGCGGTCCTTCATGTCCGTCTTTTCCGGCAGGTCCGGCGGGGCCGGGAGGTCCTTGTTGCCCAACCTGACCGGGGGCGCCATCGCGGCCCGCAGGTCCGATAAGACCCTGTGGACCAGGGTGTCCGGCAGGCCCGGGGGGGCCCGGAGGACCTGGGTGTACGGGAACCCGAATCATGTCATCGAGACGTAGGCGCACATCTTCATAAACGGCTTCCGCGGCCGATCCCACCGTCCTCGGCAGAGCAGCGACGGCTGTGTGCGTGGTCTCCTCATTCTTACCCGGACCTTTCACCGGACCACGCTGAACCGGATCACCTCTCTTAAACGCACGGTTCTTACTCGTGAAGGGATTCTTCTTACTCGACATAACCTCTCCTATGTGCCAGCGAGCATGGGTATACCCAGGACCGCTTGATGTTGTGGCTCTAAAGTTGATCCAGAAAATGTATGAATCCGGCGTCTTTGTAACAAAGCACATGCGCCGAATATGCTCTCTGCTGTAGTTAAACCGCCGATTGATCATCTTCGTTGATGGCGGCAGCCACATTCTACAACTCGGTCGAGCGTATCGTCGGTCACTGGGAAGTCAGGCGTAGGACGCGGTCTTCTGGACAAAACATGCCCATCTTTCTATAAGCGGTTGTGAAACGCCCCTACCGTACAAGTAAACCGTAGCGCCGCTCTTCGTCCACTGGCTATGTGGCGTTACCATCAGAGTTCGACGGAACCTCATGAACTGCTCAATGCTGTGCAGGATCAGCACTCGTTCCTTGCGTTCGTAAAGGAACTTCCTAGTCTCCAGCGACGCCTCGCCCTATTTGAACGTGACGTCCGTCGAAGCTTCGAAGTGTCGGTGATTCTTGAACTGCGCCGCAATGTGCCACGCGCCCTTCGGAAAGGTCCAGATAAAATCGGTCGCGACCGGTAGCAAATAAGTCGAGTCTCCGATCTTGACGTAATCCCACGAATAGCTTCTCTCGATGCCGCCGCCGAGTTCGGGGGGCGTTCCTATATCCTTGTATTCGATCTCGACGAGCACGTTGCCGTCGGTTTCATCTACCAGGACTCTTCCCGTCTTCGCGGCCGCATATTGCTGGTAACCATA
>Ga0126381_100006596_pt1 | contig 12856 bp, 8 predicted proteins | sample PanSoiMetPlot_28_FD_96465 | JGI IMG/M metagenome (GOLD analysis project Ga0126381, IMG submission 96465) | Tropical forest soil microbial communities from Panama - MetaG Plot_28 | ecosystem: Environmental > Terrestrial > Soil > Tropical forest > Bulk soil | place: Panama | collected 2016-02-17
CGATTGCTGTTGGCGAGGCCAAAGGGCGCAGGGAGTGATAGATATGCTCCGCCTGGTGGGTTGGCAGATAGGGTTGATGAAACGCCCTGCGCCAGAGTTGGTCAAAGATGACGACCCCGGAACACACAGCGATAATGTTCCCGAGCGCGGCGGCGAACTGGGTGCGGCTGATGGATGCGGCGAACTGAGTGATCTTGTCGCGGCGGGAGTCACCTCGGTTGCGTCGGATGATATCGGCGAGCGTGGCGCCAGTCATGGAAGGCTGCTTGGTCGCGAGTGCCAGGCCAAAGATCACAAGCAGGATGAAGCTGACCGCGTAGGTCGTTCCCACCAGAAAGGCTTCGACGAAGGGCGGCCAACTCTGGCCAATGATGTGAAGCTTGATCGCGGCGGTAAAGACGGTAAGGAATCCGCCGCCGATGGCCGCTCGCCACATGCGCCAGTACTCCCGCCGGTCGTGTGCGATGTAATGTTCTCCGCCATGCCCGGTGCGCTCTACGGTCTTGCGGGCCAGAAGGTTGACGTTCTGCTGAATGAGCGCGGAGACGCGGGTGTCCTCAAGCAGGTCGCTGACGAGCGTGTTGAGCAGCATGCGAGCGGCAGCCAGTGGCTTACGCAGGTGCCGCACCATCGTCTCCGCCAGCAATTCCATGCGGTCGAGTGCGTCATCCATAGCGCATAGATCGAAGACCAATGCTGTGCTCACACCGGCGTCTTCCATGTGGAGCCGGACGAGCGCGAGATCGCCCCGGCAGGCATAGACGGCTTCGAGCCAGCGCTCGATGCGGGCGACAGGCCGCTCGTGGTCTTCGGAGGCGATGAACTTTTCCGTGGCGAAGACAAAGGCGTAGAACGGAGACTTCTCCACGGGCTCGGAGTCGGTGCGCTGGCGGACGGCAACGCTGGTGCCGCGAGCAGAGACACGCGATGCCAGCAACCGGAGTGCTTCGTTAAGGTCGTCATGCACATGCGGGAAGGCGGCCAAGCCCGGGGGATCCCAGAGAACCTTGGCGAGGCGTGAGAACCGGTCTGCATCCAAATCGAGAAAACGTCGAACAGCAACTGGCGAGGCAAAGATGGCTGCGAAGAGGCGCGTCGCGTCGGTGTCCTCGCGGGGTGGAGGCAGCAGGCGCTGGAAAAGACGCCTGGTGATCTCCGGAAGGAGAGTATGCTGCGCCGGTATGCCTGTCTCGGCGAAGAAAGAGACGAAGTCGAGGGAGCCGAGCATCGCCTTCCATGTCTGCTGGAAGCGGGACCGCAAGTCGGAATCGCGATCGAAGAGATCGAGCCAGCAGGTCAGGGAAGACTGAAAGGCGCTGTCGGAGCGCTGGTGCCAAATTCCTGAGAAGAGCTTGATGAATCGGTCGGATTGATCGCAGAGTGTCTTCGCGGCGCAGAAGTGTTCTGTCGATCGGCGCAACCCTGCCTCCGCCTGCAACTGAGGTTTGGATGTTGCAGATGCAGGTGCCAACACTCTGCGAATTTGAGGGACGAAGGCCATTGGAGCCTTCCTTCATTCTTTGCGTTCGGATTTGGATCGACATTCCCTTGGGGTCACACAAGCTTTCGCAGCCTGGGTACGGGGATGGTATCACTTCCAGTCGCCCTGCAATTACACAGCCAGTCCATCCCTTCTAGTCTCCGCTAGTTGATCAACGTGGGCAGTTGGAAGGAGTTCGCGGCGGAGCAGGTTGGTCCATCCTGGCATGCCGCAACCCTGGCAGCGTATCCCTGGATCCTCTGAGCATAGTAGAGAGACTCGGCATCCTGCGGGCGGATATCGAGGACTTTCTGGAAGGAAGCGGCAGCGTCAGCGAACTCTCTCTGTGCATGGCCGTGATGTCCCATGCGGCCATGGACGACAGCAAGGCCGGCGTGGAGTTTCGCGATGTCGAGGCGGGACTCCAGGTCGGAGGGGTCGTTGCGGGCAAGGGTTTCGGCAGTATCGAGCGCCAGTTGCAGCTTTGCGATTGCGGCCTTGTGGTCGCCGATGGAGGAGAGGATCTCGGCCTGATACCAGTAACCGATAGCCAGCAGGTCCTGGTAGAACGTCTGCGTGGGATCGTCGGCGAACATGCGGGCGACGGTGTTTGTCGCATCTTCCACAGCCTTCAGATAAAGCCTGTCGGCCTTGTTGTTCAAGCGCGCTCTCTCGACTGCGATGTGGGCGAGGGCGATCTGCTGGTTGAGTTGCGCGTCCAGATCGTGCGGGTCGCCCTTGACCATGGCCTGGGCGAGAGGAAGGCTCGCTTCGTAGTCGGCGAGGGCACGCTGATGATCTCCTTGCCGCTCCTTGGTGAGGCCACGAACGTTGAGCAGCGTGTAAAGGACGGTGGGCAGGCCCGGAGTGTGCTCCCTCTCAGAAGCAATCGCAGAGTCCAACACGGTGCGAGCTTCGCTGAACTGACGGGCCTTGCTGAGGTGCAGGGCGAGCAGGATCTGAGCGCGGCGCGCCATCGCGCGAGAAGCTTCGTCCGTTGGTTTAACGAGTGTAAGGAGAATTGTTGCCGCGCTGCGGTCGTGGTCGATGGCCTGCTGGATCTCGCGCGTGCTGCATGAGGTTCCAGAGCCACCCATCACGGAGGAGAGACCGATGTGCGCGAGGGCCTGGGCGCTGAGCATGCCAGGGTCTTCAGGGTGCCGGGCGATCAGGCGCTCTGTCGTGGCGAGCGCGTGTTTGGCGACCTCTTCGGCCTCTGCTGTGTCTCCGGTAAGGAGCAGCGTGCGGATGTACTTGCGATAGAGAGAGAGTTCGAGCTTTTGCTGCTCGTCCGAATCAGGCGAGTGCGCGATGAGTGAGTACTGCAAGTCGATAGCTTTCCGATAACTCGCGAGCGCGGCCTTGGAGTCGCCGATGCCTAGGCCGCTGTAGGCTCCCTGCATGTCTCCAATCTTTTCGTAGCCGTCGATGACCTCGCGGGTGAGTTGGGGATCGCCGTGGCTCTCCTGGTTGAGTCGGTCGAGATACTGAAGAGAGCGCTGGATGGCGAGATAGCGGGCGGCAGCGGAACCCGGGAGTTGCTCGATGGCAGTGTGGAGTTCATCGAGGTTCGAATGAGCGAGATCGCGAACATCGTTGTATCTTCGTTCGGCAACTGCCTTCTCCTGTCTCGCAATGCGGGCCTCGCGCAAAGCAAGGGTGGTTCCCACGAGGAGTGCTATCACTGCAAATGCGCTCGCGGCGACGAAGGCTTTGTGGCGGCGAATGAACTTGCCGCCGCGGTAAGCGAATGTGTCGGGACGCGCAGCGACTGGCAGACCCTCAAGATGAAAACGGATGTCTTGTGAGAACAGGTCAACAGAGCTGTAGCGGCGTTCGGGCTCTTTACGGAGAGCTTTGAGCAGAATGTTGTCCAGGTCTCCTTCGAGGCGGCTGCGGAGTTTGCTCGTGCTTCCATCGCGAACGGCTGCAATCTTTTCGGGAGCGACCTCAACAGGGATTCCATCGGGATCTCGAAACCGTGATGTCTGGATGACGATGGCGCTGGGTTTTGGGGGATCGGTGTGACAGATGGCTTTGGTGAGGTCAGAGAGGTTCGTCGACTCGGCCCCACAGGGGGGATGGCCGGTGAGAAGCTCGTAAAGCAAGACGCCTAATGAGTAGATGTCGCTTGCAGTGGTGATCTGGTCGCCACGGACCTGCTCGGGGCTGGCGTATTCAGGTGAGAGCAGACGCATTAGCGGGGCCGTCGGTTCCACCGGGTGAGGAAAGGCTCCGGGGTCAACGATCTTCGCGATGCCGAAGTCGAGCAGCTTCACTCCGCCCTCGTTGGTGACGAAGACGTTGCGCGGCTTGAGGTCGCGATGGATGACCAGGTGTTGGTGGGCATAGTCGACGGCAGAACAAGCCTGACGGAAGAGGCGCAGGCGCTCGGTTGTGGAGAGGCGGTGTTCGTCGCAGTACCGGTCGATGGGCTGGCCTTCGACCAGCTCCATCACAAGATAGGGCGTGCCTTCCTCGGTGGTGCCTCCGTCGATGAGGCGCGCTATGTTCCGGTGATCGAGGCTGGCAAGGATCTGGCGCTCCACGCGAAAGCGCATCACGCTGAAGCGGGAGCTGAAGTCTCCCTTCATCAGCTTGATTGCGACGGTTCGCAGAAACTGGTCGTCTGATCGGATGGCCCGGTACACAACCCCCATACCGCCTTCACCGATCTCTTCGACGAGTTGATACGCGCCGACCCGGCGGCCGACGCAGAACCTCGGTGACGGCTCGGCATGCGACCCGGCGGGATGCTCCAGGAATCCGGTGGTCTCCTGAAACGAGGAGAGGAGATGGTGAATGTGATCTCTAAGAGCCGGATCGGCGCAGCTCTGCTGGAGATAGCTCTCGCGTTCCTCGGGAGGGAGCTCGACGACAGCGTCGAGGAATTCGCTGACGTGCTCCCACGAATACCCCGAGGTCATGGCTTGCCTCGCCGGGTCAGTTCATGATGCAGCCACACCTTCGCCGCGGACCATTGGCGTTGGACGGTCGCGGGCGAGATACCGAGGATGGCCGCCGTTTCCTCCTTCGAGAGGCCGCCGAAGAACTTGAGCTCAATGATGCGGACCCGCTGGGGATCGACCTTGGCGAGCCGGTCGAGGATCTCGTCGAGCGCCAGCATGTCCTCGACCCGCTTGTCGCTGCCGATGAGGTCGTCTTCGAGCAGCTCGACGATGGCGCCCGAACCTCTTTTGGCAGCGGCCCGCGACCGAGCATGATCGACCAGGATTCGCCGCATCATCTGAGCGGCCGTGGCGAGGAAGTGGGCACGCCCGTTCCACTGAATATGCTGGTCTACTAGACGGATATATGCCTCATGGACAACCGCGGTGCTCTGCAGCGTGTGTCCTGGTGGCTCGCGTCGCATGTAGGAATGAGCCAGGCGGCGGAGTTCCTCGTAGAGAAGCGGAGCGAGCGCATCGAGCGCGGCGGGATCTCCATCGCTCCAAGCCATGAGCAGCTTGGTGACCTGCTGCGAGGGGACCTGAGGATTGTTCACCATCTCGGACAAGTCCTTCATCCTTCAATAGCTTCGAAACGCTCAGTAACTGTCTTAGCGACGCTCGGAAGGAGGGTTCTTTCTTTTCGCGAGGATAACTTTAGCAAAAAAGTTGGAGAGAGTGATCCGATTTGCCCGCCGTTTACGCGTAACGAGACAGAGGGTTGTTCTTGCCAGCGCCGAGCCAGGAGCCGGGAAGGGCCGCTGAATTCGATGGAGGAGAGGAAACTACGATGATGCAAAACTTAATGCATAACGGTTCAATTGAAATTCTGTCCACGGCTGAAGCCCTCCGGCTGAACACGCTCCAGAACGGCTCAGTGGCTGGGAGGGACAGTGACCGCGACGCGGAGAGGGAGAAGCTGGCAGAGCGCATCAACATCCTCATCGACCAATACTTCAGCTGCCAGTGGACAGCGTTCATCTTTTGAAGGAAGCTGGGAGCGATTCCGGAAACTTTCATCGGCTTGAAGTTGCCGGGGTGCGGTAAATCCGGTATCTTTAAAAGGTTGCAACTAACGCAGTGTGCGCCCGTAGCTCAGCTGGATAGAGCAACTGGCTACGAACCAGTAGGTCGGGTGTTCGAATCACTCCGGGCGCACCATAAAAACCCCTAAAAAATCAAATAGATAGAAAGCATCGCGAGAGCGGGAGTCTTGGCGTGTTGTGCGCCGTGTGACTACAGTGTGACCAAATGGGAGAAGAAAGGAAGAAAGCACTTCTGACCTTAATCCCGAGCTTGTCGGCCCTGCCGGCTCTGGCGAAACCACCCGCCGTCCAGGTCTGGTCACGGGTCGAAGGCAACACCGAACACCGGCTCACCATCAAGGCCCGTCCTTCACAGTCCGCCTGCTGCTGGATCGAAGGCAAGATGCAGCTCTTTGTCGTTGGCAAGCTGTCGCATGAATGGCATCTGGCGCAGAACCAGTATGCCAATTGGTGGGATGAAGGCAATCCGGTGTCGATCACGATTCGGTCGGACATGCCGGGACAGCCAAATCAGGACTTCAACACCATGCTGCTCGACAAGGACACGATGCTGCTCTGGAACGGCTGGAATCCGAACAAATCAAACCGCATTTACAAGCGAGTACGGCTGAGGGCCGATCGTGCTGCTGCTCCCGGTCTGATCTTTCCCTCCTGCTAGCTAGAACCTCGGAGCTACGCGGACCGCATGTTCAAGCGGAAAGAGGTGGGTTTGGAGGCGGCCTCCCGCAACTCAGCGTTGACATGAGGGAAATGATCCTTAGCTTCCTGCGGAGAATGCTCCAAGCCTTCTTCACATCTTTTATAATCGCCGCCTGGGCACCTCGCTTGCTCTCTCCGGTATTACACTTCTGCACAGGCTCCGTAAGGGAGAATCCATGAACTCTTTTCAGGTTGTTTGTGCCGCCGCGTGCGGCCTGGTCTTGTTTGCCCTCCCAGCCTCTGCGAGCGGCGCTCCCGCCAGCGCGGTGCAGATTTCCGGCGAACGCCGGCTCAACTTCGACGCCGACTGGCGTTTCTTCAAAGGCGAGGCCGACGGGGCCGAGCAATCCACTTTCGACGACTCGCATTGGACCACGCTTCGTCTGCCCCACGATTGGGCCATCGACGGTCCGTTTGATCCCACGCTGAACCCGCACGAAGGCGCGCTCCGCAGTTTTGGCACCGGCTGGTACCGCAAATCGTTCACGCTTCCGGAAACCGCCAAAGGGAGGCAGTTCTCGATTGAATTCGATGGGGCGATGTCTAACTCTACGGTCTGGATCAATGGCCATGAGCTCGGCCACCGCCCATACGGCTATATCAGTTTTGCTTATGATATGACACCGTATCTCAACTTCGGAGCCAAGGAGAACGTGCTCGCCGTGCGTCTCACGCCCGAGGAAAACTCCTCCCGCTGGTACCCCGGCGCGGGCATCTATCGCCACGTCTGGCTCACGGTCACTGGCCCAGTGCATGTGGCGCATTGGGGAACGTTCGTCACCACTCCGGAGATCACGGACGAGAAGGCTGCAGTTTCGGTGAAGACAGAAATCGCCAACCAGTCTTCGCAGGAAGCCAAGGTGACGCTCCAGACTTCGGTTCTCGATGCCGGCGGCCACTCCGTCGCCAGGACCACCAATGAGACCGCCATCCCGGCCGGAGCCTCGCAGACTGTCGCCGTCGCTGTCATCGTCCCGCACCCGCAGCGCTGGGACATCGATCATCCTTATCTCTATACAGTGGTGAGTGAGGTGCTGGATGGCAAGCGCCTCCTCGACCGCTACACCACCCCGCTCGGCGTCCGCACCGTGGTTTTCGATCCGCAGAAGGGGTTCCTGCTCAACGGGAAGCACCGCAAGATCCAGGGCGTGTGCGACCACCACGATCTCGGCGCGCTCGGCGCGGCGGTAAATCGCCGGGCCACCGAGCGCCAGCTTCAGATTCTGCGCGCCGCCGGCGTGAACGCCATCCGCACCAGCCACAATCCGCCCTCTCCCGAGCTGCTCGACCTCTGCGACCGCATGGGCTTCGTCGTAATGAACGAATCCTTCGATATGTGGAAGATTCCCAAGAAAGTGAACGGCTACGCCAAATATTTCGACGAGTGGAGCGAGCGTGACCTGCGGGATTTCGTCCGCCGCGACCGCAATCACCCGAGCGTGATCATGTGGAGCATCGGAAACGAAATTCCGGAGCAGCGAACACCCCAGGGTGGGGAAATGGCCAAGCGGCTCACCGGCCTCTTCCATGAGGAAGACCCGACGCGCCCCACTACATCGGCCTTCAACAATCCGGAGGACGCGATCAGGAACCATCTGGGCGAAAACGTCGATCTGTTCGGCGTGAACTACCGTCCGTGGCTCTATGAGACCTTCATGAAGGAGCATCCCACTTGGGTGGTCTTTGGTTCGGAAACCGCTTCGTGCGTGAGTTCGCGTGGAATCTATCACTTACCGATCGAAAAGTACGATAAGCATCCGTCTCACCAGTTGACGAGCTATGACATCATCGCCCCGCCATGGGCTTATTGCCCGGATGTGGAGTTCATGTACCAGGACAAGTTCCCGCAGGTGCTGGGCGAGTTCGTGTGGACCGGCTTCGACTACATCGGGGAGCCGACGCCGTACGTCAACAATCGCACTGGCGGCAACGAAGCCGATTGGCCGGCGCGCAGCTCCTATTTCGGATTTATCGATCTGGCCGGCTTCCCCAAGGACCGTTACTACCTCTACCAGAGCCAGTGGTCGAAGACCCCGATGGTGCACCTGCTGCCTCACTGGAACTGGAAGGGCAAGGAAGGCCAGGAGATTCCGGTGATGGCGTACTCAAACGCCGACGAGGTAGAGCTGTTCTTGAACGGCAAATCGCTGGGGCGCAAAGCGCGCTTCGCCGAGACCTGGGATATGCCGGTGGGCCAGAACGTCAGCAAGGACAAGATATTCGCCACCAAGTACCGCCGCGTCTGGCAGGTGCCCTACGAACCGGGAACGCTCAAGGCGTTGGCTTACAATGCCGGCAAACAGGTGGCGGTTGACGAGATCCGCACCGCGGACGAGCCGGCACAAATTCACCTGGTAGCAGACCGCTCCACCATCGCGGCCGATAATGATGACCTTTCGTTCGTCACCATACGCATCGAGGACGCCCACGGCAATGTCTGCCCTCTGGCCGACAACGAAGTGCACTTCTCTGTCACCGGCGCGGGCAAGATCCAAGCCGTGGACAACGGTAACGCTGCGACCACGGAACCTTTCCATGCCGACCGGCGCAAAGCCTTCAATGGCCTCGCACTCCTGATTGTCCGCTCGGAAGGCGCGGCGGGAAAAATTCACGTGATCGCCAGTGGCACCGGATTAACAGAAGCGTCGCTGGACTTGACGACGAAAAAGTAGCGGACCTGACCACGGATTCGGCTTTTCGCACATCCACGCTTTTATCTAGACGGTACGCAGCCGACGCTTACTTCTCTTGGCTATCCTAGAACGAAGGAACGGGTAGGTTTTCCAGTCAAAGTCTGCACGTACTGTAAGGAGGAGTTTGACCTGAAGCCTAATCACAGGGACTACGCCAATATATGCCACATGCTCACGGCTGGGTGAACCAACAACAGGCCCGACACCGGCCACCACTTAACCGCCGGCAGCCCGAGTACCATCCTGTTCTCGTGCGGCACCAAGCCAAAGCACGGAACTCACGCCGACTTTTTCAACACCCACCCTTGTTATCGCCAACTTAAGTCAGTCGCTGAACGGGGGGGAAACGAGTACCGGTTGGATGTACTAGCGCACATGGCTTGAGGGTGGTTCACTCAAAATAGCTGACAGCAACGACCCTGCAATTGCACTGGCGGACATTTTACTGAGCCATAGGAGCAGAATAGACAGCAATCACCCGCCTTTGGCCGCATCAGTGCGTGGCACTGAACGCACTCCTGGAAGAAGCGGCAGGAGTCAGTGGGCATTTCTTCCCGCGTCGCATGACCACAGTTCGGGCAAGTCAGCACTGATTCGAGAATGGCTGTGGTCTGTGTCACTGCTTTTGCGCTCCGCTATGCACTGTCGATGGAAAGCCAGCATTTGTAGTGGCCTTCACCAATGCCGAGGGGTTGGTCTTGTCTGCGTCGTATTTCACCGTCGCAGTCTTGTGATCGTAGTCCACTCTTGCCTCGATGACTCCTGGGACTTTTTCCAGCGCCTTATGAATGGTGGTTGAGCAGAGAGAACAGGTCATGTTCTGGACATCGAGAACGGCGGTCTGAGGGGTTGCCGCAAAAGCAGATACCGGTATGCAAATGAGGAAAGCGGCAAATGAATTACGCATATAGATTCCCTTCAACGGTAGAAAATAGCCAAAATCCATGGACTGGCTATGAGCAGGATTACGACGGGTGTCAGCGCCCAAAACAAAATTCGCTGAACCCTACGAGTGCTGTCGGAGACACAGTTCTCGTTTACCGCACAACTCTGAGGCACTAAATACAGCTTCCGAAACGCCAGCCCGAGAAATACGATTGTCAGCACGATGAAGACGGGGCGGAACGGTTCAAGGGCTGTCAAATGGACAATCCAAGCACCGCTGATCCCGAGGCTCAAAAGCAGAAGCGGCCCCACGCAACATGCGGATGCGCCGATTCCTGCCAGCACGCCACCGACAAGAGCTGTCTTCGTGTTGAGTTCTGATCGCACTCAGAGAATCCCTTCCTTATCTCACTCTACACTCGTACCATAGTACGGGGTCTACCTATTACACACTTGAAAAGGAACATTGAAGCTGGATAAGGGTATTCCCATGCAGTAGGATTAGGCGCACCATCTCTACCCCCAACGACGTTTTCGTTCCCTAACGCAACAGGCTTGAATTACATGCGGTAGTTCAGCGAGCAGACGCAGTTCTGGCAGGTGGGATTGCTTTCGATATCGAGTGTCTGGCGAAATCTTTTTGCGGCAGCGGTGTTGATAGCTTCACGCAGTGGATGTGTCATCGCGTCGCCGACTTTGCGATGAAAGAAACAGGGGCGTACGGAGCCATCGACCTCGACTACGGCAGAGACCCAGGGAGCATTGCAAGACGGTGAGCACTGGGGCAACTCTCCAAGGCGTTGCCGGAAGTAGCGGGCGATTCGACGCAGCTTCTCAGGACCTTCGACGATGAAACGGCTTCGAATTTCGGCCGCGTATTGTTCGATCAGGAGTTCGATCTCCTCTTCAAGATGCGAGACCTCCTGTGGGGCCAAACCTATCTCGATCTGATGGCTGGTGGGCCACACGAGGTCACGGTTGAAGGCCTGCGATGTCGTGTCGACCGCGAGGAAGGAGATGGAGTCGCAGCCCAGATCCCTGGCGGCCGCAACGGTCTGCCGCAGATGGCGGAAGTTTGCGCTCTGGATCGTACTGCGCGCATGGATCGGAAGACTCGGATGAAGCTTTCTCATGTGGACGATACCATCTCGCATAAGTTGATATGCGCGCGGAATGCGACGGATCGTATTGTGCGTCTCTTCGGGACCATCGAGGGAGACGATGATCTCGTCGACGTAATCAACGATGGTATCGGCCCGCTTTTGCAGAAGAAGGCCGGTGCTGAGCAGGGTAATGCGCACGTCGCACTGTTTGAGCAGTTCACACAGCTCGCGGAAGCGCGAGTGAAGCAGCGGCTCCCCGCCGGTGAGAACAACCTGGTGGACGTTGAGCGACCGGATGGAGCTTTGATAAGTGACGACCTTTTCGAGTGAGAGTTCGGCGCCCGCGGGGCGCTTCCAGATATCGCACATTCTGCACCTGCAATTGCAGTTCTCATGCACATTCAGAATAAGAATGGGCAGCGAAGTGATTTCGCCTGAAGAGGCGATAGGTGCTTCGAGCGCGGTTGTCGGCAGCTCAGCAGACATTGACAGCCTCCGTGGGCAGTTCCCTGCCATCAATCAGCGAGCGGCGCTTTACGAGATCCTCGGTGAGGTGGCTGAACCAAATCTCCCATGGGAAGGAGTACTGGCCGTGGTCGATGCGCCAGCGAACGGGCTTGGCGAGCAGTCTACGGAGGAGCCGCTGCAAGCGTGATGCAGCTTTAGTTGCAGTGCGATCAACCTGGCGGTCGATCAGGAAGTAATCGAGCATGCGATTGAAGCGTACGAGATTGTCATCCTGCAGCCAGGGCAGCATGTTGACGCCGAGCGCCAGGTTTCCCCACTCCTTGAGTGCGCGCGGTTCTTGGACTCCCAGGTTGCGTAGTTGCGGCCAGATCGGGATCCCCGGATAAGGGGTGAAGATGTTCGGCGAGAAACGCGTGTTGGGAAAACGGCGGCCGATATCGCTCATCATCCTGAAGGTGATCTGACGGTCGGCCTCGGTTTCGCCTGGGTAGCCGAAGATAAGATTGAATGTGACTTTGATGCCACCGATGGCGGCTCGGCGCGCGGTTTCGTACATCTCGTCGATACGCTGATGCCGTTTATTCATCAGCTTGAGAACTGCCTCCGAGGTCGATTCGGTTCCGAAGCCCATGTGCGTGACGCCGCTTGCGCCGAGTATGCGAATCTCGTCCTCCGTCATGCGGCAGATGAAGTCGGTGGAAGCCTGGAAAGTCCACCGAAATTTGACGCCTGATTCGACGATGCCTTTGGCGATGGCGACGGCGCGACGCAGGTCAACCGGGAAGTTGGAGTCTAGCAGGGCCACTTCTTCGATCTTGTAGCGAGTGACGAGTTCGGTAAGTTCACTGACGACACGTTCGGCTGAGAGAGCGTTGAAGCGACGCTTGTAGAAGACGGTGTCGGTGCAGTAGTTGCAGGCATAGGGACAGCCGATGCTAGTGGCGTATGCGAGTTTGCGCATGCCCTCTAATTTTTCGTATGCGTCGAAGTCGACGAGATCAAATGCGGGGAGAGGAAGGTCATCAAGGTGCTGTACTGGCCGATCCGGGTTGTGGGAGTGCATGACGCCAGTCTTCCACGAGATCCCGGCGATGTCCTTCAGAGAGGACTTGGTCTCGAAGGCTTTTACGAGTTCGCAGAAAGTGATCTCGCCCTGGCCACGAACGATGACGTCGATATAAGGCTCTGCGAGTGTCTGGTCCGGCAAGAGCGTGGGATGCCAGCCGCCGAAGACGACAGGCATAGATGGCCTTAGCGATTTGGCGAGCCTTGCGGCTTCGATGGCACCGCGAATCATGGGTCCCGTAAGAACCGACACGCCGAGACAGATGGCGTCAGCAATGGCTTCGCCAATCGCCTGTTTGTAGTTGGGCTCGATAGCGGCATCGATGATTCTGGGTTGGAAGCCGTGCTCTCGGAGCGTGGCCGCGAGCGCCAACAAACAGAGCGGGGCGCCGAGTGGCTTTCCTTCGTAAGGAGGATAGAAGAGTACTATTTTGCGCGACATACTATGCCTCCTCCACCACCGAAATAG
>Ga0126381_100006597_pt1 | contig 12854 bp, 10 predicted proteins | sample PanSoiMetPlot_28_FD_96465 | JGI IMG/M metagenome (GOLD analysis project Ga0126381, IMG submission 96465) | Tropical forest soil microbial communities from Panama - MetaG Plot_28 | ecosystem: Environmental > Terrestrial > Soil > Tropical forest > Bulk soil | place: Panama | collected 2016-02-17
CGGGAGGCCTTACGCTGGCCCGGAGGTTTGTCGCGGCTGTCATAAAGGCATAGCGGCAACCCAGGCGGAGACGGCGATGGCTAAGACTTGGCACGGCATCCTTCCAACGGATTTGGGTGATGATTTCAAGGTTCTAACCACAGAGCCGAGTGCCCGGGAGATGTCCTCACAAGTCCACCGTTTTGGAGATCGCCTCCGATATTCGTCAACGTTGCCAAACGGCGCGAATGTGGTTTTGCCTGTTGAAACCATCGTAGGCGGGCAGCGAAATGGTCTCAGCTTTTTGGAGCGCATTGACCGCGTTAACGGGATTCCGCTTGAAAGACCGGCTCTGCTGGAAGGCCGTTACGCGTATCATCAGCACGGCCTGGTGCTTTCTCCGGGCTTTGACGCCGCCAGACCCACCACGTTTGAGGATGCACTTGGGCGCGTTCTAAGCCCAACATTTGAGCAGAAGTGTCTTACGTGCCACGGCAAACCGCATACTCTTGGTGCCGGCGCAGAAGGTGGCGTTCGTTGCGAGAGTTGCCATGGCCCGGCTTCCAACCATGTCACTTCCGTCACTGCCGTCGGCGCCCGTCAACAAGCCATAGTCGCGCCCCAAAAACTAACTCGCGCAAACAGTCTTTCTGTATGCGCTCAATGTCATACCGGACTGTCGGATCGATCTGATCCTATTCCCGAAGATCTCTTGGTCTCAAACCAGGTTCCCGCGTTAAGTAATACCGAGTGCTTTCTTCAGAGCCGTGGGGATGTTACTTGCATTGACTGCCACAATCCACATCAAGATGGAACTCAGGTTGCGCAAACGTCAGTCAATACCTGCCTTCGCTGTCACTCAGAATCCGTGCAACAGCATGCGTCACTTTGCCCTGTAAATACGACGAGCGGGTGTATCGGCTGCCACATGCCGGTTGTCGGCAGAAATGCGTTTCACCTGACGGATCATTGGATACGAGTTCATCCTGAACAAATCACTCAGCCTCCAAGGCATGACGATTCGTTCCGATCTCGGATACTGCCCAAGCGTGAGTTTCTACGTATCCTAGTCGCGGAGAATCGTGACAGCGCCGAAACAGCCGAACAGCGTCTGGAGAAAGGCGAGCCGTTTAGCAAGGTTGCGCATGACCTTTCGGCCGATCCCACCGCCTCCAGTGGTGGCTATATCGGCGAGATGGACCTTTCACAGATGGAGCCGAAACTCTCCCTGGCCGCCAGCGCACTGGAATACGGAGAAACCAGCGGCATCGTGACGTTGAACGGCCGCTCGGTCATTTTGCATCGCATGCCGCGCGATTTCAAATGGCAGGCAACACAACTGTTTCAGGAAGCAACCTCGCTCAAAGCACGCGGCGACTTAAAGAGCGCGGTCGAAAAGGACCGGCAGGCATTGGAACTCTATCCGTTTTTCCTCCGTGCGCTGGTCTTCATGGGAACAAGTCTGGGAGAAGCCGGTGAAGTGCAACGCGCAACAGAAGTCCTGCGATTCGCTGTACAGTCCTATCCAAAAGATCCTTCCGCACAATTCGATTTGGCCTTGACGCTTGGACATCAACCGTCCGAGCAGATTGTAGCTTTCCAACGCGCACTTGATCTGGATCCCGATATGATCGCCGCTTATGAGAGCCTGGGAGCCGCCCTCTTTTCGGTGGGACAGCCTGACAAAGCCATCGAAGCATTTCGTAAGGGCCTTCAGGTGAACCCGCTCTCAGCCATTCTTTATTACGATCTTGGTTTGGCGCTGACGAAGAACGGAGATGAGACAGGCGGTGCGCAGGCGTTAGCTCTGGCGAAGGCAATCGATCCAACTATTGACCGAAAAAATTGAAATGATGCATGCGTGCGTCTTCTTGGCGGCTCTCTCACCGGCCTTGGCGCTTGCTCATCCTTGTTTGCCCTGCCACGCGAAGGAAGTTGAGGGATTTTCAAAAACCCCCATGGCGCATTCCATCGGTGTTGCCGGCCTGCAGCCGGAGGGCTCATTCGAACATGCTGTCTCAGGCACGCGATTCGCCATCAAAAACGATCCCTCGGGTTTGCGGCTAAGTTTGCAGCGGTCGGCAGAATCTGAAACGTTAAACGTTCAGTACGCAATCGGTTCTGGCAGTCACGCGTTCGGTTATCTCGCTCGGGTTGAAAACCATCTGTTCCAATCGCCGGTCTCGTATTACACGATTCGGCGTGTCTGGGATGTTGCCCCGGGTTACGAGGACACTCCCAATCCGGATTTTTCGCGGCCAGTGACAGTGGAATGCCTGACGTGTCACTCGGACAAACCGCGGCACGTTGCCGGTACGCTGAATTCCTATGAATCACCCCCGTTTGAAGACCTCGGGATTCAGTGTGATCGCTGCCACGGCTCTGCGGAATCTCACCTGAGGAAACCTGTGCCTGGGTCGATAATCAACCCATCTAAGCTGGCCCCGGCGGAACGCGACAGTGTATGTGAGCAGTGTCATTTATCGGGTGAAGTCCGGATTCCAAATCCGGGGAAGAGCATCGCCGATTTTCGTCCTGGACAGCGCATCGAAGAGGTCTACACCGTATATGTCAGACATCAGGCTCCCGGGAAAACGATCAAAGTCATCAGCCAGGCCGAGGAACTGGCACTAAGCGCTTGCTCGCGAAACAGCGCCGGCAAACTCTGGTGCGGAACATGCCATAACCCGCACGAAATGCCGGCGCAACCGGCCGAATATTTTCGTGAGCGTTGCTTGAGCTGCCACGCTACGACTTTGGCGGCCGCGCATGCCGCCCGAGGGCGCGACTGCGTCGCCTGTCACATGCCGCGCCGTCCGGCAAAGGATGGAGGCCACACCAGCTTCACCGACCATCGGATAACGCGTCACGCTGAAGAGGAAGGTACCGCTACCACAAGCGACGAACTGATTGCCTGGCGCGAGCCCGATCCTGGCTTGCGCGACCGCAATCTTGCTCTTGGGCTGGTCACTTTGGGAATCGAGAATCGCCGGCCCAACCAGGTAATCCGCGGCTATAAAATACTGAACCGCCTGGGACCGAGCCTCAACCAAGACGCGTCGGCCTTGACGGCGCTGGGCAATGTACTGCTTACCGGCAAGCAGCCTGTCGAAGCCGAACGGCGGTTCGAACGGGCTCTCGCGCTGCGGCCCGGCTATGCGCCATATGAAGTGAACCTCGCTGCGGCGTTGTTGTCGTCCGGCGCCCTGGCGGAAGCGCAACGCCATCTCGAACGCGCAGTTGAACTGGATCCTCTGTTGTTACAGGCTGTTCAATTGCTCAACCAGGTCTACCGTTCCAGCGGGCAGCAGGCCAAAGCGGATCGACTTATTGGGAAGTACCGTGCCGCGATGGGAATCAGCATGAAAACGGAGTAGCGAGATACTTTGTCCTATATGACTAGAAGAACGCTCATCGGCTGCCTGAGCGCGGCAGCAACATCGACTCTCGCCACCGCACAAGCGAGCCGGCCCAAGGAATGGAATCCGAGAATCGGAATTCTTGGGCCGTATACACCCGCCAACGTCGAGTTTGCAAGAGCGCAGGGATTTGGAAACATGATCCTCGACGGCGGACCAGGCTCACCAACAGACGCGGAGCAAATCAACGATGCACAACTAGAGCAGATCAAGGCAACGCTGCAGAAATCGGCTATGCATGTATCGGCCTTTCAGGTGACACAGAATCACATTCACCCCGACCAGCAAAAGCGGGAACGACAGAACGCCTATTTCGTGAAAGCAATCGAACTCGCCGGGAAGCTTGGCGTCCCCTATATCGGCACGGCCTCAGGGAAAGATCCATCCAAGCCCTTTCAGCAGCAGATCGATGAAATCGTGCGCGTCTACAACGAAAAATATTTCGCGGCGTGCGACCGAAATCATGTGCGCATCCTGTGGGAGCCATGGCCGGAAGGACCGAATCTCGCGACGAGCCCCGTCGGATTTGAGGCGCTATTCAAGGGATTCGGAGATTCGCCGCACGTCGGCCTGCAATATGATCCCTCTCATCTGGTCCGACAATTCATGGACCCGATTCAGACCGCGAGAGACTTCGTCGACAGGATCTACGATGTGCACCTGAAAGATACGGAGATTCTGTGGCCGGTCGTGCGGGCGGGCGGAATCAATCCGGTCAACGGCGCTTCCTGGTGGCGCTACCGGATTCCTGGTATGGGCTCCATAAATTGGCGTGAATTTTTCAGTGTTTTGCAGAACATCGGATATTCGGGCGCCATGAGTGTAGAGCAGGAAGATCCGTTATACGGCGCCGACGACAATAAAGGTCCCGACTTCAGTACCGATTTCAAGATGGGCTTCGTCATGGCCAAGCGCTACCTGGCACAGTACGTCCCTTCGGCTTAAGTGATAGGAATAGAAGTTACAAACATGGCACAAGTACAGCCGCCCTCGAAGAGTTACGACGTAGTGATTGTTGGTTCGGGTGCTGGCGGAGGCGTAGCGGCTCAGGTACTCGCTAATGCGGGAGCAAAAATCTGCATGCTCGAGGCCGGTGATTGGTTCGACTATCGCAAGCAATCCACCATGTTTCAGAGACCCTACAATGCGCCGCACCGGGGAGCATCCACTAAGCAAAAACCTTTTGGTTACTTTGACGCCACTCTGAAGGGCGGCTGGCAGGTAGAAGGCGAGCCGTATACAAACGCACCCGGCTCGGATTGGCGCTGGTGGCGGGCGCGCATGTTGGGCGGACGCACAAACCATTACGGCCGTATCTCGCTACGGATGGGGCCCTACGATTTCAAGCCCTACAGCCGCGATGGCAAGGGATTTGATTGGCCAATCACCTACGATGATCTGGCTCCCTATTACGACAAAGCCGAAGAGCTGATCGGCATTTTCGGATCGCAAGAGGGTTTGGAGAATACCCCGGACGGGAGGTTCCTTCCGGCACCGGCTCCCCGGGCCTATGAGCGAATCATCCACCTGGCCAGCAAACGGCTGAACATTCCCTGTATCCCTTCGCGCATGGCAATGTTGACCCGGCCCTTGAACGGCCGTCCGGCCTGTCACTATTGCGGCCAATGCGGCCGCTCTTGCGGAATCAACGCGAACTTCAACTCGCCGGGCGTACATATTTTTCCGGCCATGAAGACCGGCAATCTTGAAGTTCGGGCGGGAGCGATGGTGCGCGAAGTTTTGGTCGGGAATGACGGACTGGCAACCGGCGTCTCTTATGTGGATACGAAAACACGCCGGGAGGTCGCGGTGCGCGCCAAGATTGTCGTACTCGCGGCGAGTTGCTGCGAAACGGCGCGGCTGCTGTTGAATTCGAAGAGCAGTCAGTTTCCGAACGGACTCGCTAACTCTTCCGGACTGGTCGGCCGCTATCTGATGGATACTGTCGGATCCGACGTCAGCGGATTTCTGCCTATCCTGCAGGATCTTCCGCCTGTGAACGAGGATGGGATTGGCGGTATGCACATGTACATGCCGTGGTGGCTATACAAGGAACAGCAGGCCGGAAAACTGCCCTTTGCCCGCGGCTATCACATTGAGTTTGGTGGAGGCCGTGGTGAACCTGACGCCGGAAGTCTAGGAGGGTCGGAACGCTATCTCGGGGGCGGCTACGGTCTCGAATTAAAGCGCAATCTCAGGAGAATTTACGGCTGTGAAGTCGCTTTCGCCGGGCGTGGTGAAATGATCCCCAACGTCGACAGCTACTGCGAGATTGATCCCAATACCGTCGATCAGTGGGGCATTCCGGTTCTACGCTTCCATTTCAAATGGAGCCAGGATGAAGTTCTGCAGGCCAGGCATATGCAGGAAACGTTCCAGGAAATTATCAAGGCAGCCGGTGGTGAAGTAGTTTCGAGTTCCGGATCGGACGAAAATTGGGGAATTGCGCCCGGCGGCATGATTATCCACGAGGTCGGAGCTGCGAGAATGGGTTCCGACCCGAAGACATCTGTTTTGAATTCTTATTGCCAGGCTTGGGATTGCAAGAACCTGTTCGTCACGGATGCAGCGCCGTTCGTAAGCAACGCGGATAAGAATCCTACGCTGACAATTTCCGCACTGGGCTGGCGGACTTCCGAGTACATTGCTGATCAAGTGAAAAAAAGAAACGTCAAAGTATGAGAACAAACTGGCGTGTAGTCAGACGCTAAGCACCCGTACGCATCGCCTTTCGATTTTCTGCGGAGACGAGTTTGTTCGGCGTCGCGGCGCTCTGCTCAAGGATCCTGGCAACGATAGCAGCGCGGCTGTTCACACCCATCTTGACCATGATGATGCGCAGATATGCCTTCACTGTGTTAGGACTGATGTTCATCTGTTTGGCCAGTTCTTTGCTCGTTAGCCCAGCCGATATGCCTTCGAGGGCCTCGCGTTCGCGGCCGGTTAAGTTGTATTGAGTAGCCACTTCGTACACAGCCTCGATCGTGGAAGCGTTTCGCTGCAGCAGAAGCGCCATAACCGGACCTGTCAAGGACTCGCTGCGGGATATCATCACGTACGCTTGACAGGTATACCGTCTCTTGCCGGCACGGAAGTTGCTGACAATTGGCGTAAGATCGGAAGCTGCCCGCCCTCTAATGCTCGTGATAATCTCGTCGGGGATCCGAAGCGTCAGTTCCTGCTCCACGTTCGGCCGCTCCGGATAGTTCAATATCAGCGCAGCCTCGGAGTTGAAGGCGATCGGCCTCAACGAGGCATCAACGATAATTAGCCCTACTTCCGATGGAACCCAGCGGCGTTGGGGACGGTTGCCTGAATCCTGCTGCTGGCGTCCATTTCTCGAAATTCCCACAGAGCACCTCGCACCTTGAAAAAGGTTGCACAGCTATTTGTATGTTCTTTCGACGCTTGGGCACTGGCATGCCAGGATATTGCAGTGAGCAGGGAACAGCGCCTTCCGCATGGTCGCGTTGAAGCGTGCTGTTCCCTCCTTTGTACCGGAACGGTACATTCGCGACCAGCGCCGCGATGTGTTACCGGCGGGCCGTTTCTTTCGGCTGGGCCGCGGCAGTAGCCAGTTCCTGTTCCACGGCCTTCTGTAAATCCTCGTAACTGACGGCGCCGCTCATCATGCGGCCATTAATGAAGAAAACCGGTGTGCCCTGTATGCCGAGCTTCTGGGCTTCATCCGCTTGCGCCTTCACTTTATCCGCTTGGGCGCCAGAGTCCAGGCATTGGTCGAATGCCGTGGCATCGAGGTTCAACTTGCGCGCCTCCTCCTTCAGCGCAGGAATCTCGAGTTGCTTGCTCGTAAATAACTCGTTGTGATATTCCCAATACTTTCCTTGTGCGCCCGCGCAATGAGCGGCCTCCGCGGCCTTCTGCGCATGGCTGTGCATTGGCAGGGGCATGTCTTTATATGCGAACGTAACCTTCCCCTTATACTCGCTTTCCAGCTTCGCCATCGAGGGCGCCACTTGCTGGCAGTAAGGACATTCATAATCTGCGAACTCGACGAACGTCACAGGGGCATTCTGCGGCCCTAAAACCGGTGTATTTTCTAGAGCGATCTCGGCCCTCGGTGGCGGGAGCGTGATCAGTATGTTGGCTTTGCTGACCAGCGTCTGAATGTATGCGGCTTTTGCCTTTTCGAACCGGACTTCACGGATGTGGTTCAAAATAGTACCTCGCATCACTTCGAACGGTTGCGGCGACTCCAAACCCTCGTAGTAAACATGAAGGGCTTCCTCCGTGGGATCCTTCGGCAGCGTGCTCTTTACGTGACGCTCCAGCAGTTGATCTACGGTCACGCTTTCCTTCTGCGCCTGCCTGGCTAGAACATAATCGTTGATATAGTCTTCAAGTACCTTGCGCTCTGCCTGGTAATAACCGTTTCGAGCCTGAAACAGGTTATCAGCCCTTTTTTGTTCTAGCTCCCCGAGTGTGACTTTCTTGCCGTCAATCTCTGCGGCAACGGTGTCGCGATTCGAAAGCGATTCGTCATTACTAGTGGCGGGATGCGCAAGAAGACAGGCGCTCAATAAGCAAATGCCTGCGGTCAGAACTGACCTCATCATTTCGAAGTGTTTCCTTTCGAACTCTGGTTATAGCTTAATTCAGACGGACTAGACAAGTACGCCGGGTACCGAGATAGAACCGTCGGAACCCGGCGTAATCGTTATGATAAAACTAGGTCTTCGATTACAGCTTTGGCTTCACCAAGCCGCCGACGTTGGTCGGGCAGCTGCAAAGTCCTCTGCCGCTCAGGTTAGTCAAATTCTGTTTGCAGGTGTTGACTGCGAAACCGAACTCAAAAGCGCTCAGGCCCTTCGGTTCGAAACGGGTTTCTGTAATAGCGGCAGTGCCCGTATTCGTGAAGTGCGCGTGCGTAGCCCATGCGGTTAGGCCAGGAACCAAGTCCGCCGGGGTAATGTTTCCGGAACTGGAACTGGCGGTGATGATTCCATGATTGTTGTTCCTGCTGTTGGTGCAGCCCGCAGGCCCGGCAGGATTGGTGGCCAGAATCTTAACCACGGCGGATGTGAAGAAGTTCTTGTACGGCGTACCTACCGAGGCCGGGTTGTTTAGCAGGTTGCCGGCACCAAACGAAAGTGGCCAGGCATCCAACTCGTTCGGCGTAACCTGGCACGAACAGCAGGCCTGCAGTTGCTCGTCCGGGCTAAACACGTAGATATTGGCGCAAATGTCACCCCCCGCCGTGCCCGCATTGGTGATATTGATTGCGGCATCACCAAGTTGCAGGTTCGACGCGTAGTTCACCTGGAAAACATCTTCCAGGTTGGACCCTACTGGGTTAATGACCTCAGGACTCGCTTGAGCAAACATAGCCGCCGGGACGGCCAGAGTCGCGAGAGTGGCAAAAAGCTTTAGATACATAAATTGGTTTAGGGAAGGACCTCCGACAAGGACGGTATCATGCGTAACATCCCTATACAACCCTGCTAGGTGGCCTAGTCAAAAGGATTAGTACCCCAAGATACCTCCACAGAATAGACACCCTCGTTGCGGTGGGAGTATCGCCCGAAGGAATATTCCTTATATTTCTGTGACATACTGCGAGCCTCCTATCGGATACTCGAAGGCTCGATGATTTGGACGGTCTTTACCACGCCCATACGCAGGAAGAGTGAATGAGAGTACCTAAACCAGAACAATTTCCATCGTGAGAAGTGTGCGCAGGGATACCGGTTTTGGGGCAGCACTCAGGGCTACGAGGAAATGGTCAAAGGAATTAATCCTCGTTGTTTTTCTGGCCCTAAGGATCGGTCTGGAAGAGGATCGCCTCAGCGCTTGGTTAAGAACAACTGGCGCCGACGGAGGAACAACACGGTGGCGGCGAGGACAAGCAAGAGCCCACTCGCTGGCTCGGGAACAGAACTACTCGTCACCGCCACGTCGTCCAGGGAAAAGAAACTGGCGTCATCTCGAAAAGCAAATGCAAGATTCGTTGACGGTGATGTCGCGAAGCCGCTGAAAAAATATTCCGAGTAGCTCCTCTCTGGGAAGTTTGTTTCGGAGATCAAACTCGTTCCGCCGAACGAGGCGGCAAACGAATTTAAATAAGGAAACGGCGTCTCTGGAGAATGCGCCAGCCAGAAGCTGACTGTGTAGTGGGTCCCTGGAACCGTGCTCACCGTCTGAGTTAGTTCTAAAATGCCGCCTACCGGCCCAAAATACGCGCCGTATTGGCCCGCATGCGCATCGAGCCCGTCTACGCCGTAATAGATACCGTTATCGTCGACGCTTGCGTGCGTGCCTGAAAGGGTCCAGCCGCTAAAATCGCCGCTTTCAAAGCCCGGGTTTGATACGAGATTGTCAGCGGTTACCGTAGCTGGAAGAAGGCCGAAAAGAGCGGCCGCAAAGAACGTCAGATGCTTACACATTGGGTTGGTTCTAAATCTCATCAAGCTATCTTTTTTGCCCAGAAAACGAACCGCGGGGCTACGGGTTCCCGGAAGTGACGGGCCAATTCCTGATCAAGTTCCACGCATTTACACTGCCGATGCCTGTAGCGAAGTCCCACCCCGTGTGCGTCCGGAAGGCCGGTTGGTACGACGTATTGGACGTCGAAAGCACGCCGAAGGAGCCCGGATTGGGCCCAAGGAAGCAGTTATTCGGTCCGCTGCAGTTAACAGCAGTATCCCCCAAGGTCACGTCGTAGAAGGTGCAGTTACTGTTTACAGCCGATCCTGTTGAGTTACAAGTGGCGTTTCCGGAGTTGCCGTATTCAGCGGAGGCCAACCGATAATAGACGGAGTTCGGATTTCCCCAACGGCTGCCGGTTTTCTGGTTTACCAGTGCCTGGATGCCCGCCATTACGGGCGCAGAAAACGACGTGCCGCCAAATCCGGCCCAGGTGTTCGGTGGGCCTAGGCATGGCGCTCCGCCCTGCGCCGGATCCGAGAGACAAACGACATAGTAGTGGCCCCAGACACCATTCGATGCGAAGAGCGACAGGTCAGGTATGTCGCGAACGCCGTCGTTCGGATTGCCCAAAATGCTCTGCCAGGATGGCTTCGCGTAGCCTTTACAAGTGTTGCCGGATGCGCCGGAAGGACCGGGCAGCCCCGTCGAGCATGTACTCGGGCCACCGCCTCCCGCGACGATAGAAATTGGGCCGCCATTATTGCAGTAGCCGGCTACGCCGTATGGCGCGCTAAAACCACTGCTGGTGGATAGCAGTTGGCCCGCGCAGGAGTCATTCCACGGGATTTCGGGAATGTAGGATCGCGCCGAGCCGAACGTGGGTGAATTCGCAGAATTCCAGTACTTGGTATTCGTACCAAAATATGTGTCGGCGAAATCAGTGCCTCCGACCGACACATTGTAAGGAGTGGAGCTGTAACCGTTGACCGAAATGCCATGGGTCGCGTTGCTCTGGTTCCGATCAACGAAAGCCGCTCCCGAATCTCCCGCCGAAACAAAGACGGAGACGCCCTCGGCCGCTGCCATTTGGTACAAACCGTTGATGAAAGCGTTCTTTGCGGCACCGAGCTGGCTCTCCGCCTCGCCGAACCCGATGCTGATAATTGCCGGTGGTGTGGCGTTGCTTGAAAGAATATTTTGCAACGCAATGAATCCGCCAAACGTGGAGGTATCCAGGCACGAAGCAACTTGGATCGTCGCGTTAGGTGCTGCGGCCGTGGCCCACTCGGCATCGAGCGTGGCCTCCGCAATGTCCCCGCTGAGGCCTGGATCCAGGCAATTCGCGCCCGGGTGAACCGTAGTGAGTGATCCACTCGGGTACGGTCGTGCCATTCCCAAGACCTTCCGGAAGACAAGCCAGTCTCCAGTGCTGTACAGATTGGCATTTTCTAAGAGCACAATCGTCTGTCCTTTTCCCGAGAAGCCTGCTGCAAAAGCTGCATTCAAGTTGTAAATGGTTGCGATGTCGGCGGGAACTAATGCCTGTGAACTGGAACTGATGGTGTATGCCGGCGTCGGGTGGCTCAGGGGCCGCGGCATGAAATCGTGAAGCGACACGACTCCCGTCACCAGGGGCTGCAGTGCCAGAGGAATCTGCGGATCGGCCATATTACTGAAATGCTGCTTTCCGCCTACCGACAGGTGGTGGATGCTCGTGTGAAGCGCCTCGCTGACCTGGGCCGCGGTTCCGGAGAAGTCAACCGTCAGGTTCGGATATATCGAATTCACGGTCATCCCGTGAGACTGCAGCCACCCGGTAACCATGCTCAAATCTTCCTGAGCCAGCCCAAATTGCTGGCCGAATTGCTTTGAAGTTAGCCATTTATGAAAATTCGGCGACCCGGGGTCGTGTAGTTCGGCGATGAAGTTTTCGAGTTGCTCCTGCTGCTCGGGAGGGCGCTTCAACTGCAGGAACATGTGATCCATCTGGAAGCTTTTGCTTACCGGACCGCGATCATTCGCCGGGCTAGCTTCTGGCCGCGTATTGCCCCGCAATATAACCAGCCTGCCTTCATTGATGCTCTGGGTGACCATAGTGCGGGCGTGGGGACAGACCTGTGCGTAGATGGCCGAATGAATGCTCGTGAATGCCGCAACGAAGACGAAACAGATCGATTTCAGAGACATAGCCCTCCGGTGCTAGCCTGGCGGCACCCTTCCGTGCTACGCCGGATGAATCTTACGAGTGTGGAGTATGCCAGCCGACACTGTCAAGGATTAACAGTTTGGGATGCCGGCGTTGGTACCGAGATCGTTTGAACGAAATAGTCGTTCAGTCACAATCAGAAAAGTGCCCAAGCGATCGAGTCTCGTTTTTGCTGTCGCGATTCTGATCGCGAGCTTGGTTGTCGTTCTCGTAGATCTTCTTACGAACAGCATGGCGCCCAGATGGGACATGGCGTACTACGTGGACATGGCGCGCAATGGAATCATTGGGAATCATCATTTGGTCGCGCCGTTCGCATATCGGCCAGGTGCACCCGGCATCATACACGCGATCGCGCGCGTCCTGCATGTTGATGCGGAACTGGCCTTCCGGGCCTGCGCGCGGGTTATGTCGGTGGCCTTTCTCGTAGCGTGTTTTTATTTCGCCCGGTCGATCGGTGCGAGTTTCGGGTCGGCAACCGTATGCAGCCTTGCTCTGGCGCTAAATTTCGAGATCGTGAAATGGACCGTATTTGCGGGAACGATGGTGGATATTTATGCTTATCCCCTGATCTTGCTTGCATTCTGGCTGATCCTTCGGAAGCAGTTCTACGCTTGTTTGTTCGTTTCCGCCCTTGGCCTGTTCTTCAAGGAATTTCTGTTGTTGCCCATACTGACGCAAACCACAGCTCTCATGCTGAACAATCGAAGCAAGAGAGAGGGCAGCGAAGCCTGCGGCGCCCGGGAGCAATGGCCCACAGGGTTGATAAGACCTCTTACAATAACGTTTCTCGCATTGCTGGTCTGTTTTTTTCTGCCACGCTTGCTTATCCACGTCGTGCGGACCTTCCAGGACATCGATCC
>Ga0126381_100006598_pt1 | contig 12854 bp, 13 predicted proteins | sample PanSoiMetPlot_28_FD_96465 | JGI IMG/M metagenome (GOLD analysis project Ga0126381, IMG submission 96465) | Tropical forest soil microbial communities from Panama - MetaG Plot_28 | ecosystem: Environmental > Terrestrial > Soil > Tropical forest > Bulk soil | place: Panama | collected 2016-02-17
GCCAGTGTACCTTTGTTCTTAATAAAACTGCTAACTATTTCTAAGTCTTTATAGTGTTTTGCTTCAATAAACCATTCTTCGGTTAACCACGATGAGTCAGCGGCTATCGCGCTTATGTCACCGCCTTGTGTAAGATTGGTAACACCTCGTTTACGTTGAACCGTAGCGCGGCCACCGGACATAGCGGAACGCCACAACAAGTCCTCGCGTTCACCTTCGGATATTAAAAGCGATAAAGCGCGTGAAAGCCGACGTTCATTCCTCGGACCTTTTCCTTTCGCTTTCACTGGATGTTTCCTTCATGTCCTTGGGCCTGGTGGGTTGGTCGACCTTGGTGTTGATGACCGATAGCTCGGAGTCGAGGTCATCAAGCACGTCGAGGAAGCTTCTAGACTGGTCGGACTTCCCGGTGTCAGTACCTCGCTTGAGTTCGGTCTTACACTTAGGGCACGAAAGGTAATACCGACCGTGGATACAAGTCAAATGCGAACCTTGTTTGAACGGCGCGGGGTTCTCATTCCACCCGAACGCCCTCCATTGTCTTAATGACTGTGATGACACCATCGAACACTCCTCTATCTAACGCATGATGATCGATTACAAATATACGCCGATTTTGTTCCAGTGCCCGTTCGCGTAAACATGCAAGTAAGTCGTCTATTCCCTCTTGTGACAAATGAGTGGTCGGCTCATCGAATACTTCAAAGTCGGTGTCTACACCTGCACGCGCTAACAATATTTCGGCTAACGCACTGGTGACAGCTAACTGCCACCGCTGACTGACACCGCCCGCATAGTTCTCCCAAGCAACCGGATCGTTCTGTCCAGGTGGATAAAGGAAAACGGTGAACTTGTGGGACAGTGTACCGGAAGTGGTCTCGCGTTCGGTGGCGAATTGTATTTCCCAGTTATCTAAACCCAACGATTCACCATGCCGGTTAGCTACCAGTTCCAGTTCCATTAGAGTGGTGTCTATTTGTTCAAGTCGTATTTCGCGGAAACCGTTTTGCCAGTATTTATATATCTCCGCGCTACCTTCGACTTGTTTTAATGTCAGCCGTTGGTCTCGACGCTTATCGACCAGTTCACCGTGTCTGGTGTCTAACTTATCACACTGGTCGGTGAACGGGTTCACCTTCTCGACGGCTTCGGCTAGTGCTTTGGTGACTCTATGTTTTTCTCTATCGGCGTGTATTGAATTACCCGCCGCTACCGCTACTTCACCTAATGCCGCTTGGAGGCCTTTCGACGCTTCTTCAATCTGAGTAATCATAAGTCTTATCGCTTCTAATTGTGCGGGTAATTCTTGTGCAGTGTTTGTTTCTTCGGTAATCTCCGAACGCAACCGACGTATTTGTTGGCGCACTATCGCGGCTTTTTCTTCAATATGTTCATCCGTTACCGGCTGCAGACATTCGGGACATACACCTTTTGCGTTACGGTATTCACCTAGACGTTGTCTAAGTCGATCTAGTTCGGTAGTGCTTGACTCAACTAGTGCTTCTGAACTGGCTATTGCCCTAACCAAGTCGCGTTCCGAAGCTTTGTAGTCATTCAGTTCACGGATATCGCTATCGTCACCGAACTTAGCCGACTTCGCACGCGCTGCATTCAATGCCGCTTCGGTTTCTTGTTGGTGTTCGGTGGCAGTTCGTAATTCTTTTTTGAGTGAAGCAACCGTAGCGATGCGTTCATCCTCAAACGCGGTTTCGCGTGCTACCGCTTCTTCGCGCTGATCCTTCACCTCGGCTAAGGTGGCGATAGTGACTTGCAAGTCCTGTTCGGCGCGTTTGATGACCCGTTCCGCTTCCGTTTGTTCTCTACCGGCACGTTCTGCGGCTTTCACCCACAAGTCAAGGTTAAGTGTTTCGGAAAAGATCCTCGACTTTTCTTCTGGTCTCAGATTGAGAAACATAATGCCGAATTGGTCAATAAGTATTGTGCGTCTTAATGCGGCATCGGACAACGGCAGTAGTTTATTCACCTCCTCTTGGGTGACTACTTGTCCGTTCAACAGAAGCGCCGTAGGGTTGCGGTAGCGTTCTAGGGTATAGGGGATACCGCCTAGCCGGAATAGGCCCGCTACACCGGCCCTGGAAGCGCCAGAAGCCCAATTGACAATATCCCCGCCCGGTCGGTTACTTCGGCTTGTTCTAGCTTGAAGTAACCATGACAGTGCTTCGCAGAATAAAGTGCTTTTACCGGCATCATTTGCACCTAATCGCGGGTGTAATTCATTGCGACCAGCTATGAAATACAGTCCAGGTTTCTGGTCAAAGTGTAATTCGACTGTACCGGAAACCGCGCGGAAGTTGGTGACGGTCAATTGTTCAAGTGAAAATAACGGCACGACTTCCTCCGTATAACACCAATCATGTTATACGGCGGTTATCCCATAAACAATGACTTGCCGATGGAAATATACTCATCCGATAGCATATGTTTATTGGCATACTGGGTGAACAACTGTTCCGAAGTCAAATACTCTTGCGAGGTGTCATCACCAGTTCTTTTCTTTACTTCAAGCGGAATAGCCTCGATAGCGAATACTTCCCAACCTCTTGCGTCGGCCAGTTGAGCTAACTGGTTACGAGTATCGCGCCACGTGTCGTAATCCGCTCTGCGTAAGTAATAGCGAATGCGAACATGGTCACCTTCTTTTATGCGCGCGTCTTCCGCTTGTTCGATCTTATCAATATCCAGTGTACGTTTACGAGGTGACGGATAGTGAAGTTCGTTGGTCTTGCTGTTATTGTAAACAACAAGTACTCGCGGGGTGAAACTGTCACCGAACCGGATATGATAAGGCGCGCCGACATACTCGATATTTCTTCTTATCTTTTGTGGCACGTGTATGTCACCGGAGTAACACATTCCGGCATAGTCTTTTAACCTTGCCGGATCGACACCTGGCAGTAACGAGCCGTTCTCCGCTTCCGCGCCGTCGAACGTGACATGGGTGAAGCAATAGGGAAAGTCGTGTAGGTCAAAGTTCCACTTCTCACCCGCAGGGATAAAGGTGGCTTTACCTATTGACAGTTCAGTACATGAAGGTGATTTGATGTATTCAAGTTTAGGGTTGTTTCCTATAAACTCAAAGAACGGGTTTAAAGGATCGATATAATCGTGATTACCTTTCAGTATATAAGCGCGACACAAGTCGGACACTTGACCTATCGACTGTATTAGCCGGTTCACCAGCTTCGACGGGTGGCGATCCTTTGCATCGGTTAGATCGCCTAGGTGTATCAGTTCATCAGCTTGTGTCAGTTTTATTTGTTCGCGAAGCCACGGCCACAAACCCCAGCGGTATTCGTCGCGCGGCTTGTCGGTGAAGTGAGTGTCTGAAATTAATATAGCGGTCATTGTCCTATCCACCAGTAAAGGATGAAAATAATGTGTAATCCAGTTAGAAAACCGTCAAAGAAGACTAGCCAAAAATCAATCATGACTGGGTGCCGGAAAGATCATTACCGCAATATCCGTATTAGCCACCTTACCATCAAAGCGTTTAAGTAATCGTTCCAGTCTCTTATACCGTTTACGCGGTATTACCGGGAACGATGTCCATTGTTTAGTCTTCCAGTGAAACCAGCATAGATGAAGGAGGAAACCTTTTCCATCCCATCTAACGGCATAAGTCACTTCTATTCTATTGGTGTTCACTTTGCCCAGTAGAATAATGCGACCATAACAACTAGAAAGAAACCACCCATGAGTAACACTTTAACCGTCGACCTAATGACACGCCAACGAATACTACTGCAACTGTTCAACGGTTCGCACTCAATAATGGCCGGTCGCGGTGCGCGGTTATACACATCGCGTTCTTCCCAGACATTGTTATCAGGCCAGTGACTCATTTTTCACCACCTGTCCCGTAGGTCAATTAACCGATAGCCGCCTTCCCATTTTTGAATTGTCCACTCGTTACCATCCAGAAACTTAAACTTCAGTCGCGTTATAAGACACCGAAGGCAATGCGCACCGATACCTAGCCGCTCGCACATATCACTTATATCAACTACACGATTAGGGTATTCACCAAGTATAATAAGCACATTTACATGTTGCCGCGACGGCGCGTGTTTCAACTCAATAACATCGGGTTTCTCGTAACCGATATTAATCGTTGTTTTTGGTCTAATACCGGGCACAAGTAATTTAGCGGGCATAGTTCACCCCTTTAGACACGGGAAACCGGAGTGAACGGGTGGTGTTCACTCCGGCTAAGAAACCCGCGAACTGTCAGCGCTGAGGGCTCCGACACCTCAAGAACCGGAATAAACCGTGCGGGGAGATTCACCGCATCCACTAACCGATCCGCTTCAGGCGCAGATATACTATCCTCATTAAAACAATCAAGTCCAAAAATCATTCCGAAAGCATTACTCGCTTTCTTTTCGGTGGGTTCTTCTTCCATTCTTCGATCTTTCCTGCCAGTTCACGAGCAAAGATATCCATTTCACTGGCAATAAGCGGCCAGATAAACTCAAGTCTGTCGCCCTCGTTTCCCCGATACCCTTGCGCCACTCGGTGTAGGATTTTCGGTACATCCTCCACGTTGATTGCTGTCAATAGTCCGAATGCCGACATCTACTCTCCCTTTTCCTTCACAACGTGGACATTTGACAATTATTCTATCTGTATGACCTGGGCGACGGTATATCATCCCTCCGAAACGAGTTTCACTCATTATTATTGACGGATTCACTATCTTTCCTGAACCTTCACAACTCGGACAATTTATCTTCATATACTAATTATACGGAGGCAGTTTGATACTTGCGGCGTGTATGTCCGAGAACCTTTTCTTCGCGAAGTTCCCATAATTCGGTGACTCTTTCATCTAGCCGTTTGCATTCATCCCAGTATTCACCGTCACTCATCGCATTAATACGCTTAGTGTAGGTTTGCCTGGTGACATCAACCGCTTCATCCCATTTACCGTACTTCTCCAGCCAGTCCATTGATGAAACCAGCGAATCGATACCTTGTCCGAACCGGATAGTGAATTCGCATTTACGGTAGGGAAGTGAAATCTTATTCTTCTCGCACTTCGCCATGATGCGAATACCAACATCCTCCTTCACTTTATCGACGGTTTCGGATATGTGATCCATATGCGATAGCCACAAACACTGGCTAGCATAGAAGTCTAACGCGCGGCCACCACTTCGGGTTTTCTTCTTGGCATAACGCGCCATAAAGCCTTCGGTAATCCTATCGCGTGTTTGTGAAATAATGACAAGGCATATCCGCGCCTTTGCCACCTCGAGTCGACACTGACGGAGCAATTTACCTATCTGCTTCGCCTTGGTCATGTTGTAACTACCGGCATCAAAGTCTAACTTCATCTCCGCTTTGTCACTAAGTGCATCTAGCGAATCAACAATATATAAACCAGCGCAGTCGTGTTTCTTTGTATCTTCCGCCGCCTTCACTAAGTCTTCATAAAAATCCTCAACCGTCATAAAGTCTTCCGGCTCGATAAACTTCACCCGTTCCAGTGGCATACCCAGTGCACCAGCGTAGTCTTCATCAAAAGCCGATTCCGACTCGCGGTAATAGATATTACCTCTCGGATACTGACGGGAAAAGTTGGCACAAGCTTCGATGGCAAGTAATGTCTTACCGGTCGACTCATCGCCCACAATATTCGCTATTCGCGAAAGCGGCCAACCGCCACCTAAAGTGCAGTTAAGTACCGCGCAACCGGAGTCAATGAACTCTAACCGATCATTGCGCCGCGAGAAGTAATAGCCACCGCTTTCTTCGAGTTCTACACGTGCCACGGTTTGCCCCTATAATAACAGGTTTACTACCCGTCATTATACGGCATCGTTCGGTTCGTTTGTTTCACTTATCACATGTGACACATAAGGATTATATCGATTACTGCCTGGATCGGTACACTCTAAGGTGAACGGTTCGTGAAACCTTACCCTAAAGTGAATGCAATCAGGATCGACACCAGTACAAGTACATACCGCTAATTCACAAGTGAAGTCGACCTTGTCTTCACCTAATGCATCTTCTCGCGGGTCCGACCGGCCGCAATCTAGACACCAAGCACCTGGCCAGCCGGACCAACGACATTCACTCATCTTGCGTTCTTTAAATATGTTTCACTGACTAACGTCGGTTCAAATTGTCGCGAAGTCGACTCCGACGATCATCTTCATCATCCGGTGGTGGTGTACGTGTACGACGGGGTGCCGGTTCTTCTTCTTCGTCATCTACTTGAACGCGACCGCGACCGCGACCGCGTCTTGGTGCCGGTTCTTCTTCTTCATCCCGTGACGGTCGGCGAACGGCGCGTGTCAACTCCGGGTCTTCACCGTTATCTCGACCGTTTCGGCGACCGGACGCTTTCTCCGGTATTTCATCATCTATTTCTTCTTCTATAGGTGTACGACCTCTGGCGCGACGTGGTGCCGGTTCTTCATCATCTTCCGGTGGCGGTGTACGAGTACGAGTACGACGCGGTTGTTCTTCTTCTTCGTCATCCGCAGGTGGCGGTGTACGTGTCCGTTGCCGGGGTGCTTCCTCCTCATCCCGGTTACGGGTGCGTCGCGGTTGTTCTTCTTCTTCTTCTTCAACTGCCTGACGGCGAGAACCGCGTCTGTCATCGCGCGGTGCTTCGCGCTCACCTTGTTGTTTTTCTTCATCTTCATCTTTAGCAGTACCGAATAACACTTCGGTCATCCGTTCCGGTGTCACAAAGTTCAAACGAGTCGGCAACGGGTTGTCGTTAATAAAGTCTTCCGCTTCCTCCTGTAACTGCATTTTCTCGTGAAGTGGACTGGAATCCCGGTCGACTTTATAACCCGAATAACGGGTAGTGGTACGACCGGTCCCTTTACGGGTGAACTCAATATCATATCCGTCATCGACATCGATAATATTGAGTACACTTCCGCGCCTCCGGTTCACCGACTGGGCAGCAATCTCGGAGTCCGTTGTAGGTGACACCAACCAGACCATTACTTCCGGTTCGTCACCGGCATTACGGGAAAGAACATAATAGACGACTTGTTCTTTCGCCTGAAGTGCTTTCCGATCATCCAGTGTAGCGCGCGGCCCAAGTTTCTTCAGTTCATCGCAAACCGGACAGTTATCATACGGCGAATCGTCGTTTTCCCTAAGACACAAGTAACGCTGGTTACGCGGGCCTATATCGCTATGAATAAGTATTCGCTTCCCGTAGTGACCGGCACCTTGCCAGGTCGGTGGACATATTCTGACACCGTTTTGACCTTCCTTTGCTTTGAAGATCTTGATGTCCTTAAACAAGTTGTCGAACTGGGAGTGTCGGTCGTCAGCCCGCTTAACGGTTGCCTCGAACGACGGGGTGTAGTCGTAACTGTGTCGACTTCTGGCCATGACTGGGTTCCTCTTCGGTGTAGTCGTTGCGCAGTCTATTGACGAATTCCAGCTTTCCTTTATGCCACCCTCGGGACGCCAAGAGACCGCCCGAATAACAGACAAACATCAATAGCACAAAACCGGCTATTACCGTAAGGAATACTTCAACATCGATCATCATGCGCTGGATACCTTCGTCTAAAGGATCTCCCCCTAGCGTCCCTCCGTTCACTAGATCCTACTGCTTCACCGAAGTAGTCAGTCACCCGTAAGTTCACTATCTCCCTTAACATATACGACCTTTGCTTATACGCGTCTTTCAGTGCTTCCCATTCGGCGGTCAAACGGCAAGCATCCAAGTAGTCTCTGTACGCACGCTGGTGGCTCGGCTCAAGCTTTATCCCGGCTTCTACCTTATTTTCCGTTACTTTTTCATTATCAGTTGCCAATTGATCGCGAACATCACGGTCTAATTGCGCTTCCAATACTTCTAAATCATGCTTTTTCTTGTCGCGCGTCGCCACTGCGAACGCATACAGTGTACCGACGTGACCGTAAAGCTGCGCTTGCCGGATCAGTTCAGTGTCTAAGTCTTCGGCGGAACCCGCCGCTATAGCGAGTTCGTTCCGAAGTGACGTAAGCGAATCCTCATCCTCATCATCTTCTTCGGGTCTTACTCGACCTTGCATCACCTTCCTCCCACAAATATAGAACGGCATACCGACAATACCAACGGGGCTAACCCGTCGGCTGGATTATACGGATCGGAAAATGCCTCTATTACATGTGCGGCTGATTTCACTTGACCTTCATCGGGAGAACCGATGGCCATTGAAGTGAAGTACGCCAGTACCACATGGCGGATACCTTCGGCATATTCCTCATTCTTCTTTATTTCGACTAGCAGTTTTTGAATGGATCGCCACTTTGCGTTCTCCGCAAGTAGCTTTGCCAGTTCAAACCCTGGACCCTTCACCTCTCGACTTGCGGATGAAATAGCCGTCGCCGCTTCATCAAGCGTTTCTAAAGTATGACAGACCGAAAGAAACGATAACGCATTACGCGGTGAACCGTCGGCATTACGGGCGCAAACACCTAAAACTTCACGTGGGGTGTTCCACCCTTCCTTGTCGCATACATCCTCAAGTAGGTCAATCAAGTCATCACGACTTACGGCTTCAAGTTGATATATAGCGCAACGCGATTTGATAGTCTTCGGGATACGTTCAAAGTCCGTGGAACAAAAGAACCAGAACACCCAGTCGGGTGGTTCTTCGACCGGCTTCAATAACACCGTCCATGCGGCGGCGGATAGCCGGTGACACTCATCCACTATGAATGACTTGACAGGTGAACCATCCAACGGTTTGTAATACAAACCCTCCAACACTTGCCGCATGTCATCAACCGAGTTGAAGTTGGCAGTGTCGAGTTCTCTTATTGCATTCAGCGGTGTACCGACGTACTGGGCCGCAAGCCGCGCAAGCGTTGTCTTACCGAGACCTGGCGGGCCGGTGAAGATAATCGAATGGCTGGTGCCTTTATTAAGTACCTTCTGAAGTGACGTTATGATAGTCTTTTGCTTCTCACCTATGACTTGCGAGAACTTGGTGGGTCGATATTTATTGATAAGCGATTCGATGTCCTTTGCCATTAGGTGAATTCCTTCGCTCGTTGCGGCCAGCCTAACCTTTCGACACTGGAGAAGGTGCCGATCTTCTTCATTTCCGCCCAGTTACGACCATCTTTCAAGTCGACTACTAGCGGAACGCAAAACCAATCGAATTCTCGACCATCCAGCATTGTATCTAGTATACGTGGTACACTGTCCTCGTAATCATTCACATCATTAAAGCAAAAGGTCAAGTCATCATGTATCTGCATGTTGGCTTGTAATAGATTATCTTCCTTCTCCGATAACCTATTCATTCCCAACATTACTATACGGTTGGTGGCTCCTTGTACTGGTGTATTTATCTGTTGACCGCGACCTAAAGGTGCGTGACGGCGCAACCCGTCGAACAACTGGACGTAACCGTGTTCTTTAAACTGGTCGGATATTCGATCCTGCCACTTCTTTACATCCGCAAACTGTTTCCAGAAAGCGTTGTATAGTTTCTCTATCTCGTGCATCTCGACTTCAAACCGACCTGCGGTAGTGCGTAATGCCGCGCCGTAAAACAAAGCAAACACCCATTGAGACTTCACCCGGTTACGGAACTTGTCCATTTTCTCGGGGTCTTTGATGTTGGCTTTGCCACCTACCAGTCGCGGTATTTCATAGGCTAACCGTTCGGCCCATTCGAGGTGAATATCGTAATTCTCCCACAATGCTTTGCAGTAATACTTATCGCGGGAACCGCAAGCAATAATACGGGCATCAATCTGACCGTAGTCGAATGACGCCACTATCCGCGAAGCAATCTGCTTGCGCGCTTTCTTGCCTTCATCGGTTCTAATAGGCACGTTCTGAATATTCGGGTCTTCGGAATTAAGTCGACCAGTTTCGGTGAAGCACGTGCCTAGGTTGGTATGAATGATATTACCTGGATAGAGAACTGGACTGCCAGGTGAATATGGATCGACATAAGTGCCTTTTATCTTCTGTACTTTGCGGAAGGCTAACACCGAATCGGTGAACGGATGGTCTACTTGCTTGAGTACCGATTCCTTAGTCGACCAACCGTTACTGGATAACTGGCCTTCCCTAGTCTTTAGAATATCTCTAAGAACAACAATAACGTGTTGTGGTGAAGCGGGATTAAACTTCTCATTGGTTAGTTTATAGAACTGTTTTGCTTCATCATGCACCTGTACCGCATCCTCGGCTTCTTTCAACTTGCGGGTGTATTCTTTACTTAACTGTTTATTCACTACCGGATCAACCGGAACACCCTTCAGTTGCGTAAGAACCACTGTCGGCACTTGGCGAACCTTCTCCTCATACACGCCCGCCAGCCGCTGCTTCCGGATGACTTCCGCTTGGGCGGAATAGACCAGCCGGTGATATTTGGCATCAATGCCGTTGTAAGGAAGAAGAGTTTCCAAGTCTTCATCGCGCATCCTAGCCTTATTCATCTTCGGCGAGAGTTTCTTTATATTGATTCCGAAGTATTGTTGTGTCAGCCATTCAAGTGACAACGCACCCGGCTTTACGTCACCGACGCGTTCGTCGATAACATACGCTTGCGTCATTGTATCTTCCCAGGGAACTCGCGCTAAGTCTTTACCGTAAAAGAAGCAAGTCCATTCCATTTCAAATGAAAGTTGGTGAACCGCTTTACGGGCGCGCGATGATAGGAAGCTAACCCATGCTTGGTCTATCTTCACTAACTGAGATTGTGTCCAACCGGCTTGCGGGTGTCGGAAGGCAAACGCTACCGTTTCATCCTCAACCGACACCGCCGCCGTCAGTATCTCGGAGTCTTTGTTGTAAGGCCGCAGGTTCTGCGTTTCATAATCGACACCGGCTATGTCACGTGTACCGGCATAGTCGAGAAACTCTAATAAGTATTGAAGATCGCCGCTACTGCGTCCGGTTAGACAAGTAATGTTTTCGCGGGCAAACTTAGGTGTATGAACAACGGGTGGCGGTAAGCCGTCATCGATATCGGAAAAAGCGTGTTTCAAGTCCATCTCAAAAGCGAATTCATCATCCGACTGGTATTTCCGGTTGCTTTCACTTTTCTTGTGAAGAATACCGGCTGGGTGTAGCATCGGATAATACCAGCAAGTATGCGAACCGATTTGAATGGGGAACCGTCGGCCACGCCACAAGTATATTCCGCCCGCTTTACCTGCCCAGCCTAACGGAACGCCACCTAACCCGAATATTGCAATAGGCTGTGACTGTTCTATATCCCGTTCAATACTAGGTCGACAGCATTCTATTTCGACCCTGTCTGGGTTACGGGTATTAGGCGGTCGACACCTGGTGGTGTTGTTCCAACGGATACGCTTGCGGTAGCGTTTCGGAATATGTGGCCGAAGTAAATCACCCGATGGGCCAACGAACTGAATACCTTCCTCATCTTCGATCCGACCGGGCGCTTCACCTATAATATAGACTTCCGGTTCATCGTCACCGGAAGCTTTCATCTTAGGTGAGATAAGGGTTTCGACGTGACTCTTACGGTTTAACGGACAAGCGCGACACTCCATCGAGTGAAGCGTTTCATCCGACACCGCCTGCCGGTTGGCAGTGACGTTTTGCGCCGGTACTAACCCTAATGCGCCGCCAAAACCCATAGTACACCCCCGCCGTTATATTACTATTATACGACAGGGGTTTCGATCACTTACAAGGCAGGAAGGTCAAGTTTGAATGGCGGAACAAGGTAAATATTTCATCGACTTCTATATCACCAAGTCCAGTTGACCAGTATTTACTACTACTCTCGGTAGGTTTACCGATGTTATAAGCACGCCATTGGTGTTCTTCCCAACGGACACCTATATCCTCGAGAAACCACTTCCTAATAAAACGGTTCTCTGGTTCAGTTTCTGGTAGAAATGAAATGATAGAAATTCGGTGGTCCGGATAGTACAAGTGTTTCATTTATCACCGCCATCTTTTGTTGACCCCCGGTAATCGACCGTTTCAGTAACCCGACATCCACCTTCACTGATATCGGCTTATGTTTTGTTTCCGGTTCCAGATCTATCTGGTCGTCAAACTCGCCGATAGCATTGCTTGAATACAAGCGAAGCGCGGCAGGGTCTTCACCGGAAGGTGCCATTACTTCAACATCCACCGGTTGTTCCGAAGGCATCATCACCGCCGCGCGATCCAACGCTTGTTTCAATAACGGTGGTACACCGAACCCTTCCTTTATTGCTGGTGCGAACTTCGTCGGCGCAATGGTGAAGTTTGCCGGATCATCATCTTCAACCAGTCTGGAGAACACCATCACCTCGGCGAATTTACCGTCAATCACCTTTGCCCGTTCATCCGCTTTACGAATGTCACCGGGGATCATGGCGATACGGGCGACGCAGTACACCGCATCCTGAGTGACGATAACATCCGACCCCTTTATCATTGTTTTCACAAAGTATTCGCAGAAGTCTTTCGACCAAATGGCGCGACGGACATTACCGTTGAATAGCTTCGGGTTATCGGGGTCATCTTTAATATTCATCCAAGAAACCGTCACTTCATCGGTAGAGAAAGCATCAATAGAGTCTTTCTCTTGAATAAGAGTTACACCTCGTTCGGATGGTGCGGCTATCTTCTTACTGCCGACGGATAGTAAGGCCAGCTTAATTGCCTCTTTGAATTCCGCCGACACCTTGAATGCTTCACCATCTGGAAAATACTGGTTAAATAACCGTTCCTTGATATCCAGTAACGGAAACACCACTTCGGTTGATGCGACTTGAAGCTTCAACTGACCGTCACCAACAACTTGCAGATCGCATACCGAAGAATGGTGACTGTTCTTCAATATACCGAGGAGCCGTTCACCTTCCACTCCACCGGTGAA
>Ga0126381_100006599_pt1 | contig 12853 bp, 9 predicted proteins | sample PanSoiMetPlot_28_FD_96465 | JGI IMG/M metagenome (GOLD analysis project Ga0126381, IMG submission 96465) | Tropical forest soil microbial communities from Panama - MetaG Plot_28 | ecosystem: Environmental > Terrestrial > Soil > Tropical forest > Bulk soil | place: Panama | collected 2016-02-17
AGATCGCCTGCGAAGGATGGGACGCCGTCCCTTTTCAGCCAAACGCGTCCGTCTGCAACCTCGATATGAGAAAAAATATCGGTTGCTGGAAACTTCTCTTGCAGACCTTGTGTTGTCTCGTCCGCATCCGGCCCAAACGCCGCGACGTAGACAAGCGCTGCAACTCGAGGGTCTGTGCCGGCCGCTGTGATGACCGAGCCGCCATAGGAATGACCGACTAAGATCGCGGGGTTGCTTACACGGCCCAGGGTTCTCTTCACGCAATCTACATCGCCGGCATGTGAATCGAGTCCGTGCTGAGAGGCGATCACTCCAAATCCTTCCTTCTGGAGAGTAGGGATCAGTTTGCTGAAGCATGAGCCGTCGGCCCATAGACCGTGAACAAAAACAATGCTGGGTTTGCGTTGCAAGGACATAGAAAACCTCCTCCTGGGGGCCAAGGATTCTTAGGCTGTTTTGGTGTCAGTTCTGGTGTCAGTTGAGTTTTCGTTTCGCTTCGCTACTGTGCGCGGCGTTGCCGACAAGGATCGTCACCGAACCCGCGCAAATACTAGCGATTTTCGCCGTGGTTCGGTTTCGTGCGCGGCCCTGCATAATGCCTTCGTGGGCATTAGCAGTGAGGTGTCCTACCAATTGGACCACGCCCCATTTCCAAAGAGCTACAATGATACGTCGAAATGAGTGGCTAGAGAATTGCGTTTAGCCCCGGTGGTGGTTGCGATTAAATTTTCAAACCCGGCTTCCTTGGATTCGTCCGAATCAGTACGGACACTACCGTCCCCGGGCGACTTCGATCCTTGTACGAGGCTCCTCACTTCATAATTTCTACCTCTACTGTGGTTGTTCCTTGTCGAACGAAATCCAATTGCTCAGCCACGGCTCGCGAAACGTCGACAATTCTTTTTCGCGACGTCGGTCCACGGTCGTTAACAGTCGCTTCAACGCTTTTGCCATTTTTCGTGTTCGTGATTCGGACCTTCGTGCCACATGGTAACGTCCTGTGCGCGGTCGTCAATTCTGATGCCACGTAAGTGGTTCCGCAGGCCGTCTTGTGACCCTCCATACTCCGGCCGTAGAACGCCGCGATTCCTTTTCATCAGGGGGACTGGTCGCGTTCGCTGTCTGCTTTTGCGCTGCACTGGCCGAAAGAGAAGCGCTCGACAATGCTAGCACAACAATACCGCTCATTAGGCGCCGCATTGAACTACGCCTTCTTTATCAATCGCGTAATACCGACCAAAATCACAGCACCGATGAAGGCGACAATAATGGATCCGACCATACTGCCGCCTGCCCCGATTCCCAACTGACCAAAAAGCCAACCGCCGAGGAGACCTCCGAGTAACCCGAGAACGATGTCTACTAATACGCCGTAGCCACCACCTTTCATCACTTGCCCGGCAAGCCATCCCGCGATTAGTCCTACAAGAATCCATGCCAAGAACCCCATGACTCGCCTCCCTTTGTAAACTGGATGTTTGTTGCTTGAAGGTCTCTTGCGATTAGCCGGAATCTACACCTTGCTTCACCGATTCGCAATATTTGAAAAACAAGGTTATGGATGACGCGCTAGCACAAAATAGCTCCAGAACCACAATATACTGATCGCCCGGTCAACGCCGAACTATCAGGGAAAACAACAGGGAAATTGAAGGACCTCGGTGTCGTTACCTAGTGAAAAGCCCGCAGCTGGTGCAGGTTACGGAAACCCGTATCCGCACGCGATGCGGAAACAGGGAATTAACAGGGAAATCTATACCTGCAGGCGGAAACTCTATTCGACGAATACCGCTGACTGATAAAAAACCTCCGAATGGGCGGGAAGAAGAGTAAATCGTACATCAGTGTGGGGCGTTTCTAACTGTCAGTTCCGGGTGAACAGACTAGAATTTCAAATTTGGTCCTACCAGGAACAGGGACTTCAACGCACGATCCGCTGCGCTTTATGCCTTGGCGTGTTTCCCAGCTGTACATGCCCATCTCATTTCTGAGTTTTTGGCAAAAAATGCAGGCCTCACCGGCCGTAAGGGACCTTCAAACTATTCAACACGTCTGTGCGATTTAGATGCTGGACACGCGGCTGTGAGCCTGGAGACGGCCATTGCATTCCACACTGCGCACACCTAAGGCCACCGGGAATGCGCTGGCTCATCACACCTTCACAGCGTGGACATATCCTTGACTCGGGAATGTTCGCGGCCTGCTGCGCAGCCAATTTCGTTTTCTCTTGCTTCCAGAACTCAAGTACCCCGTACTCCCCTCCCGAGGAGTTCTTTAACCAGTCGAGCGCTTGGGAGGTTGAATCGGCCTGATCGTCGTGTTTCCCTTTGGGGAATATTGTCAACTCGTGTAGATACTCTGCAAGATAACATGCCTTGCCAGGGAGATGGACAAAACCGTTCTCAATCGTGCTGGTTACCGAATGCAGCCGCATAATCTTGTCCATCGCCGGCTCGTAGCCCTTGATTGCGTGCATCCCCTCGCCAACCAATTCCTGGATGAGTTGCGTGCCTGATGCCCTGTCTTCAATCAAGATCGTAGCCGGACGGAATAGTTCCGCTTGCTCGCGCACCGCGCGCTTGAGCTCTGGATAGCCTAGGCGTTTGCGAAACACATGAAGAAGATAGATATGCTTCTCTTTTATTCCCCATGTCGTACACACACAGTAGTCGCTCAGTTCGGTCGGCTTGTTCGCCGTGTCCCAGCTTTGCAGGACCATTTCGAATTTTTCAGGCTTATCAGCCGTGCTACAACTCTTAAACCACTCCGCTTTTACCATTCCGCCTCCCAGCGGCGCGGGAGATTGGAGGTATTGCGCGGCAAAATTGTATTCGCCCAGGGCTTCGCGAAGACAATTGAGTATCTCAAGTGGCTCTCGTTCCGGATGAAGAGCTTCGCCAGCACGACGCTGAAAACGGTGAAGTCCATATAGTGTCTTGATCACGTGAGTTTCATCTTCCTCGGCAATCGCAGGGAAGCGGATGACTTTCCACGGTTCCACACCGAGAACATGTCCAACGAGGTCATCTTCGTGGAGTCTTTGCATCACAATAATGATGCATCCATCTTTCTTGTTGTTAAGGCGGCTGTACAGGGTGTGATCGAACCACTCATTGCAGGCCTTCCGCTGCGTGTCAGATAGAGCGTCATCAGGCTTTAGCGGGTCATCGATGATTAAAAACTGCGCACCGCGTCCTGTCAACACGCCCCCGACGGAGGTAGCCATGCGAAAACCGTTTCTTGTGGTACTGAACTCCTGCAGGGCTTGCCTCCGCGGTGACAATCGAGTTGAAAATAGTTCCTGATAGAAGGAGCTCGCAAGAAGAGTACGACAATCACTGGATAGCTTATTGGCCAATTCTTGACCGTAGCTGGCAGCGATGATTTGAGCACTCGGGTCGTGACCAAGGAGCCAGGCTGGAAAGGCGATGGACGCACAGAGGGATTTGAGCGACCGCGGCGGAACATTAATGATCAGCCGCTTAGTTTCACCACGACGACAGGCCTCGAGTTCTGCCGCGATTTTCGCGATATGCCAGCTCGGCAGAAAAGGCGTTGTGGGATTTAGTTCGTAGAAGCTGCGCTCGATGAAGGCATTGAAATCTGAGCGTAGCAGCGCACCATATTCATTCGGTGTCAGCTTCATTATTCTTCTCCTTAAACGATTCTTGAAACCTCTTGAGAATGTTGGCCATAACCTTCTGGTCTGTCTCAGAGAGGTGCGTCGTGGGCTCGACGACGACGGACCGCTCTTCAGCCGATGTGACGAGTTGGCACAAGTAGCGAATAGCGTGAGCATCTCCGGACGTTGCTTTGCTGACCAGCTTCGCGATCGCGGCTTCGAGCTTGCTGACAGTTTTTTTCTTGCCGTTCTCATCAATGACTACCTTCTCGCGCAAAGTCCGGGCGAGCACTGTTGCCATGTTGAGCGCGCCCTTCGGACGACCTCGAGGATTGCCGGACTGGCCTTTCTTGAAACGGGTGTTCTTTGGCGGACTGCTGTAGCCCACCCCCTCGGTATTCGGTTTCGCCGTTTTAGTGTCATCATCCATGGCTCTCCTCCTCGCCTAAAGGCGCGTAAGTCGTCTCAGAATATAAAAGGGAGGAGAAATTGGGCAGGCAACAAGAACGACTTTTTTCCGCTATTTTGTTTCCTGGCCGGAGACAAGCTGCCACAGACGAGGATCTAAGGAATTACGCCACAAAGGATTCTTCGACTTGAAATAAGCCAGGTTCTTACGAATCTCCTCTTCAGTTGCGAATTCCTTGAGACGGTTCCCATCCGCTTCAAGTCCGGCAGTCACCAAACTTGCGAGGGTTCTGTTTGTTACAGGGCGCTGCAGTTCTGACTCGAGAAAAGAATGGCACTCATAAAGAATCGAATGATCCCGATCTCGCCCGCGACGTTTTGTCCCAAAGGCCTGTTTGCACCGTTCCAGTTCTTCCGAGAATTTATCTGCGAGCACGCCAAGTGATGCCGCCAAACCCTGGTTGCCTCGATCTATGAGAAGACTAGCGGACTCGCGAAGTCCCGCAATAGCAACTTCCAACTGCTTCTTGCGTTTTATTCCCCTGTCCTTGCTTTGCTTGTTCAAACTGAGAGTGACCCGGTTATCTACATAACTTCTCACTCTCGTCGCGCAGCGATCTGACAGCTTCTTGTTGCGCAAAACGGCCGAAATGGTGGCATCTGAATTTGCGTAGTCCCTTCTGAGAATCCGTATGAAGTGGTCGTTCCATTTCCTTTGGTTCTCCTTATCGGCAATCCAGCTGGGCGTTTGGACACTCACCGTTGTTTCCTTCTCTTGGATCTTCCTATTCGTCCCTTCTCCGTGCCCATGGTTTCTTCGACAGTCGAAGCTGAGTTTCGGTAGAAAAGCTTAATCGCTTCCGCAAGCGATCGGTTTTTTGCCTGCCGCGGCTACTGTACTGTTTTTCTTTAGTCGAATAAATAAGTATAAGAGAAACCGTCGCCCGTTACCGCAGCGGGGGCCGTTGCGAAAAACGGTCCGTGTGTATTCCCACTTGGACAGCCTTGTCACTTCGGATTTTCAGGCGAAGCTGCAACCTTGACAGTTTCTGTACTCCCCAACGATACTTGCGCTGCTTGGTTGAGACGGCCAAATGAAGAAGCCAACCCGCAAGAAAGCCTCTGCGAAGAGGACTCAGCCTCCACGCTCCGCGAAACACGCGACTGCTAGGCACCGTAGGTCACAACAAACCAAGGCTTCCGTCACCCTAGCTGATAGCGGCAAACTCACTTTCAATCATGCAATGGTCTACGTGAAAGACGTAGAACGCGGACTCACCTTCTACCGAGATTTGCTGGGATTCAAGCTGATCGAAGACTTCCGTTATGAGAATAAGCCGGTGTATGCGCGCCTGCGCGCACCGGGCGGCGACGGTACGATCGCATTACACCAGGCCGGTCCAGAAGTTTCCGTTTTGAGCGACGGCGTGCGCTTGTATTTCGAAGTCCGTGCACTCGACGACTTCTGCCACAATCTCCAGCGAAAAGGGTTCCACATCACTCAACGGCCACGCATGATGCCCTGGGGTTGGCGTCATGCCTATCTCAACGATCCCGATGGCCACGAGATCAGCTTGTATTGGGCGGGCGAAAACCGTATGAAGAAAACGGTCATGAAGGCCGCGCAAAGGGCTGCCAGAGCCTGATGCCGGCATCTCGGAAACCGATCGCCAGAATGTCTCCGTAGCTTGGCAGCATTCGTGGCGCAGGTAGTCAGACCAAGACGTTTTTTCGATCCAAGAAGCTGCAATACTTTTTCATCTTCATCGGTCACCTCCAAGCTCTTGGGGCAGCAAACATTTCGGCATCAAGCCGACTCTTACACGCGCCTCTTAGTCCGTTACTGCAGCCCAACCTGCCCGTGGAGGCTTTCGTAAATCGCGTTTGAATCGTAGCCCACGCCCCTCTTGAAAACGATCTCCGGGTTTTCGATTACCGTAATGTCTTTCGCGAGGTCGCCATCGAGTAGCACCAGATCCGCCTGCTTGCCTGCCGCCACGCTTCCAATTCGGTCCGCGACGCCGAGGAACGTCGCGCCATTTTGCGTCGCGATGTGAATCGCTTCGACCGGCGTGAAGCCACCTTCGACGAGAAGTTCCACTTCTCGCTGATCGCCCACGCCGGCCAGCGTTTGCCCGGTGCCTGTCGGATCGCACCCGGCCAGCTGCGCGATTTCACCCTGTGATTTTCTTGCCAGCACAAGCCTGGTTTTCGTTGAAGCGGCACAGGGCGCCGGAGTGGAGCAGCGCTGGCCAATAGACCAGATGATCTCGCACGGGTTTCCTCTGGAGCGCATAGCGGACGCGCTGGAGTTGGCGGCAAGGCCGCTGGATGGTAGCTGCAAAGTAGTAATCACGCACCAATGAGACGAGAGAGAAACGGACATATGAACGCGGCCGTGCTGTATGGCCGGGAAGATATGAAGATCGAGCGCGTCGACATTCCGCGCGTTGCGGACGACGAAGTGCTGGTGCGCGTCGAAGTGGCGCTGACGTGCGGCACGGATTTGAAGGTCTGGAAACAGGGTTTCCACGCGCGGATGATCAAGCCGCCCGCTCTTTTTGGACATGAGCTGGCCGGCGTGATTGAAGAGCGAGGCCGTTCGGTGAACAGCAGCGTCCATGAAGGAATGCGCGTGCTGCCAGCGAATTCGGCGCCCTGCAATGCATGCTTCTATTGCTGCAGAGGCCAGCCGAATCTCTGCGAAGATCTTCTCTTCAACAATGGCGCTTACGCTGAATACATCCGCATCCCCGGAAGAATCGTCCGCCAGAACATGCTCGAAATTCCGGAAGGAGTTTCGTTCGTAGACGCGGCAGTCACGGAGCCGCTGGCCTGCGTTCTGCGAGGCATCCACGAAACGGGGATTCGGTCTGCCGACACTGCGGTCGTGATCGGTTGCGGACCGATTGGCCTCAAATTTATTCGCGTGCTTTCGTCGCGTGGTGTGCGCGTGATTGCGCTGGGTAAGCGAAAATCGCAGACTCGCGCGGCGGAAGAGTTAGGCGCAGTGGCTGCGTTTGACATCAGCAAGATCGAGAATCCCGTGAAACTCGTCCGTGAATTGAGCGATGGCGGACGCGGCGCGGACGCTGTGATTGAAGCGGTGGGCACGGCGGTTACTTGGCAGTGGGCTGTGCAGATGGCGCGCAAGGGCGGCACGGTAAATCTTTTCGGTGGCTGCGCGCGAGGAACGAACGTGGAGTTCGATCCCGCGGCTCTGCACTATTCCGAGATCACGATCAAATCGACATTTCATCACACACCGCAATTCATGCGGGAAGCTCTCGAAACCATCGCGCGCGGAGAAGTCCGCGCCAGCGATTTCATCACCGGGGAAGTTTCGCTCACGGAATTGCCCGCCGTGTTCGAGCACATGAAGCACCGCAACGGACAGTTGAAGACGGCCATCATTCCCTGATCGATTTTGCCGCGCCTCCGCGGCCTGGTTTTTTTTGTCCGCAAACCGTAAATCGGAACTGCAACCACCTACATCATAGTCGGGACACCCAAAAGCGTCACGATGCTCGTTTAAAGCGGAACGGCGATAGACTTTGACCGTAAATACAAAAACTTCGCTTAACGTCACCCGCGAATAAAGTTCTGAATCGCCACGCTATGGTGGCTTCCATCACGGCGTACACGCACAGCTACAACAGCAACTATTGTGCTGCATTGACTTGAGTGCACTATCGGCCTAACATGCATCCCGCTATGGGCGCGATGCCTGACATGGGCGGCCAGAGCAACTCACATTATCGGATTCTCGAGAAGCTCGGCGGCGGCGGCATGGGGATCGTCTATAAAGCCGACGATACGCGTCTGGGCCGGCAAGTGGCGCTTAAATTCCTCCCTGAAGAACTCTCTCGAGACCATAGGGCGCTCGAGCGATTTCAGCGCGAGGCGCGCGCTGCATCCGCTCTGAACCATCCGAACATCTGCACGATTCACGATATCGATGAGCAGGAGGGCCGCTGCTTCATCGTGATGGAGCTTCTCGAAGGCGAGACGTTGGGTTATCGCATCGGGGGCCGCCCTATGCCAGCGGACGAGCTGCTCGATTATTCGGTGCAGATTGCTGATGCGCTCGACGCCGCGCACTCGAAGGGGATTGTGCACCGGGACATCAAACCCGCAAACATTTTCGTCACCCAAGGGCGTCCGAAGATTTTGGACTTCGGACTGGCGAAGCCCGCCGCGTGGGAGCCCGGAATCGGCGAGACCATTGATGCTTGGTCGGCGCCGACCGAGGGACTTTCGACCAAAGGTTTGACCAGCTCCGGGACATCTATAGGAACCGTCGCCTACATGTCGCCGGAACAGGCACGGGGTGAGGAGTTGGACCCGCGCAGCGATTTGTTCTCTTTCGGAGCGGTGCTTTACGAAATGGCCACCGGGCGGCTAGCCTTCAGCGGGAACACACCGGCAGTAATTTTCGAAGCGATTCTCAACCGGCCTCCCATCCCGCCGTTGCGCTTGAATCCGGCCATGTCGCCGGAGATGGATCGCATTATCATGCGAGGCCTTGAAAAAGACCGGCGAATGCGTTACCAGAAAGCGTCGGAGATGCGCACGGATCTTCAGCGTCTGAAGCGCGAGACCGAATCGGGCCGAGTTATTACAAGTTCCGGCCCAGTCGCGGTGGCCAGAGCGGAAAACACGCTGGCGGTACTCTACTTCGAAAATATGAGCGGTGCGAAGGAAGACGAGTACTTCCGCGATGGAATGTCCGAAGACATCATCACGGAGTTGTTGAAGATCAAAGGACTACACGTGTTCCCACGCGCAACGGTGTTGGCATTCCGAGATGCCTCGTTGACGGCGCCGGATATCGGGGCTCGGTTGGGGGCGAAGTACGTTCTCGGTGGCACGCTGCGCCGTGCCGGCAATCGCCTGCGCATCAATGCCCAGCTGGTGGATACCGGCCGCGATTATCCGCTGTGGGCCGAGCGCTATGACCGTGAGATGAAAGATGTGTTCGATGTGCAGGAAGAAATCGCGCGGAACATAGCGCAGGCGCTGCGGATCACGCTCACGCCTCAAGAGGAAAACGTGATCGCAAGCAAACCCACGGAGAATGCAGAGGCTTACGATTGCCTGCTGCGTGGACGGAACTACCGGCGGATGGGAAATCTGGAATTCGCGATGCAGATGTACCAGCGCGCCATCCAGCTCGATCCGGATTTTGCTGTGGCCTATGCGGGAATCGCGCACGTTTGTGGATTGCTCGTCGAGGCCCGAGGCAGCAATCAGGAATTCATCGAGAAGGGAATTCGCGCGGCCGAGCGCGCGGTTGCCCTTAAACCCGATCTGCCCGAGGCCCTTGCAGCGTCCGCACGGATGTGCTACGCGCAGAAGCAATACGACGAAGCGATTCGTTGGGCCCGCAAAGCTATCCAACTAAAGCCGGATTGCGACGACGCTTATGGCTCTTTGGGCCGGGCACTCTATGAATCCGATCGTTTCAAAGATGCGGCCGAGCTAGCGGATCGTGCGCTGGCTGCCGCTGGGGATGATTACAATATCTATATCCCTTATCAGCTCGCGCTCGTCAAAGTTGGGAACAAAGCGGCAGTCGCGAAACTTCAGGAACAATTTATTGCGGTTCTCGAGCGTCAACTGCAGACCGTGCCGGAAGATGCCAGGGCACATGTGTTGCTGGCGACAAGTTACGCGTCAGTGGGGCGGGCGTGCGAGGCGGTTTCGGAAGTGGAAAAGGCGGTGGCGATGCGAGGAAACGACCCGATGATGCTTTATAACGCGGCCTGCACCTATGGCAATCTGAACATGAAAGCCGAAGCTCTGGCGACTCTCAAGAAGGCGGTCGAGGCTGGTTATCATAATCCGGATTGGGCTGCCCGCGATAACGATTTGACCTGTATTCACGACGATCCTGAGTTCCAGCGCCTCATCAAACAACCCCAGGGAAAGAACTTGCCACCACTAAGAACCGCGCGCGGTTAAATGCCGTTCCGAACCCCAAAAGCGAGATGACCGCCTTTGCCGCTGCGTTCGGTGCTTCCCGCTTGAGGAAATCAGGGGCTGTCCCTTGCGAGTCTGTGCGATTCGTTGACTTGTTTACCGTCGCAACCTAATATCGGCGGCAATGCCGGACACTCAGTCCCTAATCGGCCAGACCATCTCGCACTACCGCATTCTGGAAAAACTTGGTGGAGGCGGGATGGGTGTCGTGTACAAAGCCGAGGATTTAAGCCTGCACCGGTTCGTCGCACTCAAATTCCTGCCGGAAGCGCTGGCGCGAGACGAGCAAGCCGTAGAACGCTTCGAGCGAGAGGCTCAGGCGGCGTCGGCGCTCGACCATCCGAACATCTGCACCATCTTCGAAGTGGGCCAGCACGAAGGAAAGCCATTCATCGCCATGCAGTTCCTGGATGGCCAGACGCTGAAACACCGCATCCAGGGAAAGCCGCTGCCGCTCGAGGACGCCCTCGAATTCGGCATTCAGATCGCGGACGGGCTGGACGCGGCGCACGCGCATGGAATCATTCATCGCGATATCAAGCCCGCCAATATTTTCGTCACCAAGCGCGGCCACGTAAAGATTCTGGATTTCGGTCTGGCAAAGCTTTCTTTCTCAGGGGGCGAGGCTGGAGCGGGGTTAACCGGCTTGCCAACACGCTCGGGTGACGAGCTGCTAACGAGCCCGGGCACCACCGTCGGCACGGTGGCTTACATGTCGCCTGAGCAGGTGCGCGGCAAGGAGCTGGACACGCGGACGGATCTTTTTTCCTTTGGTGTGGTTTTGTACGAGATGACCACCGGAACTCTGCCCTTCCGCGGTGAAACGTCTGGAGTAATCAACGACGCGATTCTAAATCGGGCCCCGGTACCCGCGGTAAGACTGAACCCGGAATTGCCGAGCAAACTGGAAGAGATCATCAACAAGGCTCTTGAGAAGGATCGTGACCTACGGTGTCAGTCAGCAAGCGAGATTCGCGCCGACCTGAAACGATTAAAGCGGGACACCGACTCCAGCCGCACTGGCGTGAGTCCGGTGAGCAGCGCCACCGAGATGCCATCTGCTAGGAGCACCGCGGCCCTCTCCGTCGCGAGCGAGCCAAGCTCCGACACAGCGCTGGCCGTGGATCTTGCAAAACGCCACAAGAAACCAATTGCCATGAGCCTCACGGCACTGTTGGCCGTTTGCGCTGGGCTGGGGTACTGGTTATATCGCGCGAAATTTGCAGCGGAGCGGGGTGGGCCAATCGACTCGATCGCGGTCTTGCCCTTCGCGAATACCGGGGGCGATGTGGACACGGAATATCTGAGCGATGGTATTACCGAGAGCGTGATCAACAGCCTGTCGCACGTCTCGAAGCTGCGCGTGGTGCCCCGGAGCACGGTGTTTCGCTACAAAGGAAAGCAGAGCGCACCCGAGCAGATCGGGCAGGAGTTGAACGTTCGCGGCATCGTAACCGGAAGAGTGGCGCGGCGGGGAGACGCTTTTCTGGTGAGCGCAGAACTAACAGACGTCAGCCGCGATTCACAATTGTGGGGCGAGTCTTATTCGAAGAAGCTGGCCGACATTCAAGGAATTCAAGAAGAGATTTCGAAATCCATCGCCGAAAACCTACGAATCGAATTGAGTGGAAAAGAACAGCAGCAGCTTGCCAGGCGAGACACGCAAGATCCGGAGGCGTATCAGTTGTATCTGCAGGGCCGTTACTACTGGAACAAACGGACGAAGGAGGGCGTGAAGAAGGGGCTCGACTATTTCGAGCAGGCTGTGCAGAAAGACCCCAATTATGCGCTGGCTTACGCAGGAGTAGCAGATTCCTACGCGGTCGGAGGCGGATCGTACCTGAATCTATCATCGAAAGAGTCCCGTCCAAAGGCGAGAGAGGCGGCATTAAAAGCACTCGATCTGGACGATTCTCTGGCAGAGGCGCACACCAATCTGGCCGATACGTACCTCTATTACGATTGGGATTTTGCGAAGTCGGACCAGGAATTTCAAAGGGCAATCGCGTTGAACCCAAATTATCCAACGGCGCACCAGTGGTATGCGGAATGTCTGTACGCCACCGGACGCTTTGACGAAGCGATTGCGGAGTCAAAGCGTGCACTAGCTCTGGACCCGATGTCAGTGGCGATCAACGGATCGTTGGGCGCGGCCTATTTCTTTGCCAGAAAGTATGACTTAGCGATCGAGCAGTACAGGAAAACGATGCAGATGGATCCCAATTTGTGGATGGTGCAAACGGACTTGTTTTGGACCTACACGGTCAAAGAGATGTATCCAGACGCAGTAAGCCAACTGCAAGCTAATGTCAGTCTCGCCGGTCACGCGCCGGAGTCCACCGCTCTGGGGGAAGCTTTTCAGAAGAGCGGATTCCGAAGCGTTCTCAAATATAGGCTGGATCAGCTACTGAAAAATCGAGATCTAAGACCTCGGGAATATGAAGTGGCGCGGACTTATGTGCGTCTCGCGCAGACAAACGAAGCGATTGCCACGCTGGAGAGACTCTATACAACGCGGGAAGGCGGAATCGTATACATAAAAACCGATCCTGTGCTCGATCCGCTTCATTCCGATCCGCGCTTTCAAGACCTAGTCCGTCGCATCAACTACCCTAGTAACTAGCGTAAAGACTGCATTTGCTCCGCTGCACGCATACCAGACGAGAGTATGTTGCCTCAACTTGCATTATGAATAGCACTAGCAGGGGAAGGGGAGTTCAGTGGGCCACAGCCGACCTTTCGACCCAGACGTCGAATAGAAAAATCCACCTGTTCGACAGGCCATCGTGACCGATTGGAATGGTTGCTCTCGTTTCTATTTCCAATGCCATCCGCTCAGTG
>Ga0126381_100006600_pt1 | contig 12853 bp, 5 predicted proteins | sample PanSoiMetPlot_28_FD_96465 | JGI IMG/M metagenome (GOLD analysis project Ga0126381, IMG submission 96465) | Tropical forest soil microbial communities from Panama - MetaG Plot_28 | ecosystem: Environmental > Terrestrial > Soil > Tropical forest > Bulk soil | place: Panama | collected 2016-02-17
CATCGTCATCCATGAAAAAATCCGGATCCTGCAAATTTCGCAAAAGAGCCGGGACTGCCTGCCAGTCGCCTCTTTGTGGATCGTCGGTATAAAGCAGGCTCATGGTGCCCGACGGATCGCCCGTGACATAGAGCAACTGATCCCGGTAGTTGTGCGCAGCGGGCGCGTTGGATCCCTGGAAATACCAGCGCTGCGGCTTGATGAAATGCCACTGCGTAAGGCCTTTCGAATACCAGTAGCCCAGCGCGCGGGTGACGAACATATAGTAGCCGCCACGAAAGCGAACAACTGCAGGGTCGGCGCCGGACCGGTACGAAATATCTTTGTCGGATTCCGTGATCTTGTAGGTGTAATCCAGATTCAAGGGATTGCAGAACGTCGTCGCTCGACGCGAACTCATTTTGACCCGCACACTATTCGGCCTTCTTTGTAACGATGGACCGCCTTTCTGAACCTGGGCCAAGCCGAGGGTCGCGATCATGAGCAAGGAAACCGTAATCAGGTTCTTCATTTTTTGGCACTCAATCCTCAATGGATGACGCGCGATGAGGTCGGAAAACCGTGACAAACGAACATGCATCTCATCGCTCGCAATCAAGAGCTCACCATGCAGCATTCCGGGTTCCAGGCGGTTGACCACCGTTAGTGGGATGGTATAGCTTCCTCAGCGAATCCGTTGATGTCGGCGAGCTGTACGAAACAGGCCAATAAGTACGAGGCGTGTTGGGCAGGCTGACACATGACAATCGAGCAAAAATCGAGCTTATGGAGGCGTTATGCAAGATTCCTTGCGTGGTCTTTATGGTAAAGGGAGAATCCATCGGGTCTTTCTTAGAGTGAGTGCGCTAGTTCTTGTCGGTTGTTTATTTGGTGCAACCGCTGTCGCCCAGTTTCGGACATCCATCCAGGGCGTTGTAACCGATCCGCAAGGAGAGGTGGTCTCGGGTGCAACCCTGACCCTTACAAACCTGTCAACGAACGAGACCATCGTAAGGAAAAGCAGCGGAAGCGGTGTCTTCAATTTCAACGCTCTGCCTACGGATCACTTTTCATTGGTTGTTGAGAGCAAAGGGTTCAAGAAGAAGATTCTCAACGATTTGCAACTGATCCCGGAGCAGCCCAACGCATTGAACGTGCAACTAGAGGTTGGTGAGGCCACTGAATCCATTAACGTGGATGCCTCCCAGGTGCCGGCCCTCGATACCCAGACCGCGTCGATCAGCGGAACCATCAGCAGCAATCAGATCCAGCACATGCCCTCATTCGGCCGGGATGTCTTTCAACTCGTGCAACTGGCACCCGGAACCTTTGGCAATGGCGCTCAAGCGGCAGGAGGCGGAACCGCCAATCTTCCCGGAGGGTCGGGCCCAGGCGGATCGGCGGGCGCAGCAGGAATCTTCCAAACAGAAAACGGCCCTCAGGCCCTCGCCAATGGCGGTCAAACCAATACCAACTCCATCTCCATTGACGGCATCAGCACCGTCAGCGCGGTATGGGGAGGAACGACCGTCATCACCCCAAACGAAGATTCTGTCGATAACGTCAAAATTCTTTCTAATGGATATGACGCTGAAAATGGCCGCTTCAGCGGTGCGCACATTCAGGTCACCTCCAAAAGCGGCACCAACCAATTTCATGGCAGCTTCTTCTTCCGTTTCAATCGCCCCGGCTTAAACGCCTACCAGCCTTACAACGGGCCGGGTTCGCTAAATCCAGGCACACCTGCGCAAAGAGGACTGCTACGGAATACGCAGCGGTTCAACCAATTTGGCGGCAGCATCGGCGGCCCTGTCTGGAAAGATCGGATCTTCGCCTTCTTCGCCTACGAGACGATACGACTCAGCGCATCCACTACCGCAACTGGGTGGTACGAGACCGCAGCCTTCGATGCATTGGGGCCTGCCAACAGCATCTCATCCAAGTTCCTCACCTTTCCCGGAGCGGGTGTAAGCGCCGCGGGAATGATCAACCAAACATGCGCAACGATTGGACTCATCGAGAATGTGAACTGCCGCACCATTGCCGGCCAGGGCCTCAACATCGGCTCTCCCCTGACCAAACCTTTGGGAACGCAGGACCTTACCTGGCAAAGTCCCAGCAATCCTGGGGTCGGAGGTGGATTGTCCAATACTCCCGATATCGCCAACTTCACCACTGTCAATCCAACCACTACTACCGATGTCCAGTACAACGGCCGTCTTGACGCAAACATAACCCAAAGAGACCACGCAGCCTTCGCGATCTATTGGGTCCCGGTCAGCACCACTAACTACAACGGTCGTGTCCGACCGTATAACCTCTATCACCACGCTCAGATCAACAACGCATTCGCAGGCATCTGGAACCACACCTTTTCCCCAACCTTCCTCAACGAAGCTCGTGTCAATGCGGCAGGATGGCGCTGGGATGAGGTCGCCACAAATCCGCAGGCTCCATTCGGCTTGCCCCAAGCCACGATTGATCAGATCGGCAGTATCCCCACCAGCCAGGCGATCCAATTCGGTGCCGCAGGGCCGAGCGTCTTCAATCAGTGGACCTACACCTATAAAGATGTAGCGACCAAAGTACTCGGAAACCACACCCTCAAATTTGGCGGCGAAATCACGCGGCTGTACTACCTGAATGAGCCAACCTATGCTGCGCGGCCAAGTTACAACTTCTACAACATTTGGGCCTTTCTCAACGATGCTCCGCACTCCCAGAGCGGGACCTACGATCCGCTAACAGGAGTTCCCACTGCGCACCGTCAGGACAACCGCTCCACCGTCTACGGATTCTTCATTCAGGACGACTGGAAGGTTCGGCGCGATCTCACCATCAACGCCGGATTGCGCTACTCCTACTTCGGGCCGCTCTCCGCTAAACAAGGCAATCTGAACGCAGTTCAGTTCGGCAGCGGATCGGCCATGTTCACCGGCATGAGCATTCGACTCGGAGGCAATCTATGGGTTGCCCAGAAAGGCAACTTCGGTCCGCAGGTCGGATTCGCCTGGACTCCGGAACCCTTTAAGGAAAAGCTCGTAGTCCGTGGAGGCTACGGCCTCAACTACAACCAGGAAGAGATCGCCGTCTCGTCCAGTGCAAGCATCAATCCGCCATCGACGGTCTCACCCGCTTTTTCCAGCGGATCACCCAGCAACATCAATTCCAGCATTGTGTATGCGGTTCCGAGCGATCCACATTCTCTGTTCGGCTATCCGCCCAACCCGCATACAATCATCACCTTTAACTCCGTCAATCTTCCAACCAGCGGAACGATTAGCGTAGCCGCATTTCCCTCCAATCTTCCCACTGCCTACGCCCACCACTACTCCGTGGATCTGCAATATGACTTCGGTCACAGTCTCATCGCTACCGTGGGATATTTGGGAAGCACAGCGCGTCATCTCATCAACAACTCCGACGCAAATGTGCTGGGAGCCGCTCAAGGGTCTGCCTTGAATCCAACCGTCACCAATATCAACTACTTCAGCAACGGAGGCTCGTCAAACAACAACGCGTTGCAGCTTGGATTGAAGCACACCTTCTCGCATCAGTTCATGGCCGACGGACAGTTCGTCTGGGCCAAGAGCATGGATAACGGCTCGTATCCATATTGGAGAGACCCCTATCCCTTCTTTCCCACCTATGCGCGCGGACGCTCCGACTACAACGTCGGCAAAGCCTTCAAACTCTATGGTCTATGGCAACCAGTCTTCTTCCACGGCCACAACGCCTGGATTGAAAAAATTGCCGGCGGCTGGTCGGTCAGCGGAATCCTGAACATTCATACCGGATTCCCATGGACACCCGTCTACAACGTTCCAGGCGGACAACTCTACTTCGCGGGCAGTGGCTACACGCAGCTGCGGCCCGCCGCTTATCTCGGCGGGGCAGGACACGATACCAGCAACGGAACATTCAAATCCGGTCCTGGCGTGGGAAATGGAGTGAACAGAAACTTTCCGCAGGCCGGTCCAAACCAGCCATACTTCCTGAAGCCGACGTTTACCTTGGGGGGGAAATTTCCAGCCACCGCTGCCGTTCCGCAATCTCCAGGAGTCGCTCGTAATTCCTTTACCGGTCCAGGCTACAGAGATCTCGACGCAAGCCTAACGAAGGCATTCGGTCTGCCGAGGGTCCCCGGCCTGGGCGAACACGCGCAGGTTGAGATCCGCGCCGACTTCTTCAACCTCTTCAACAATCTGAACTTCAACCCAACCAGCATCACCAACGACATCACCCTGGTGAATTTTGGACAGGCGCAAAGGTGTCTGGGAGCGCGAACCATCAGCTTGCAGGCACGCTTCGCCTTCTAGACGCAAAAGACTCTCCATCATCGCGTGAGTGCATCCTCAGGGTGCACCCTCCTCTAGCTCACACATGCGCAATCAACGCCGGATTCTCGCTCTTCGGAGGACGTGCCCGATGGCTGCAACAAATCTTTCAGAATTCATTCCTTTTCCTTGTTATGGTTGCTGCTTTCCAACCCACTCCATAAATTTTCCGCACTACTGTAGTCAAATACAGGGCCCGTAATATTTCCATGTCAGCGCAAAACGCGGAAAGGCGCTTCATTGGTGGTAACAGAATCACCGCCAACCCACACTCTGTATTCGGCCTGCTCCATAACCGCGCGTCCGGAATTGTCGAAGAAAGATAATTCACTAAAACCAAGGGGGAAGCTTACTGATTTAGATTCTCCCGGCGCGAGCGTCACACGCGAAAATCCCTGTAGATTGCGGATCGGCTGTTCGAGGCTTGCACCCCGAATACCCACGTAGCATTGAACTACCTCTGTGGCTGTGCGGCTTCCGGTGTTCCTCAGCGTAGCGGTTGCGATCACTAGAGACTTTGCTCCCGGATGGGCATCCTTGAGCCCAATTGTTTCGTGCGACAGCGCAACGCCGGAGTAGCTGAACGTCGAGTAGGTTAGACCGAAGCCAAACGGGAAGAGTGCTGCGTTTGGTGCGTCAATGTAGCGAGAGATGAAGCGGGATCCGGGACCGGGCGGCTGCGTAAGGTCCGCGCTGACGGCCGGACGTCCGGTAGGGAACTGGTTATAGTAAAGCGGTTCCTGTCCTTCGGTTTCAGGAAAACTCATCGGCAGTTTGCCGCTCGGCGCCACGTCGCCATAGAGCACACGCGCAATGGCATTACCGGCTTCGGTACCGGGGAACCAGACTTCGAGAATTGACTGGACATGTTGCGCGGCCCAGGTGAGAACCAGAGGCCGCCCCGAGAACAGGAGCAGCACGGTAGGCTTGCCCAAGGCGGTAATTCTCTCAAGAACCGCCTGCTGGTTGCCGGGCAGATCCAGGTGGGCGCGTGAGCCCGCCTCGCCGCTCATAGAACTCGATTCGCCAAGCGCCATCACAACAACATCTGCCTGGCGGGCGGCCGCTTCTGCCTGAGCGAAACCAGAGTCGGAGTTAGAGAGAATCTCTGTTCCCTTCGCGTAGATGACGGTACCGCCTGAGGACGCTGCTCGCGACTCGAGAGCGGTCTTCAACGTGATTACGTCGGAGGCCCGATGGGCTCCGCCCCAGGAGCCCTGCATTTCATTGGGGTTGTCGGCCAGCGGCCCAATCAGCGCGAGCTTCACGCCCGGCACGAGGGGCAGTACCGGGCGCTCGGCGACGACTTGGTTCTTCAACAGAACGAAGGATTCCTCAGCGGCTTGACGGACGAGCGGTCGATGCTCAGCGACCGCAGCACTCACTTCGGGACGCGAGGCATACGGGTTGTCGAAGAGGCCTAAGGCGAACTTTACTCTCAGGACGCGCCGGACAGACTCGTTGATCTCCGCCATCGATACGCGGCCAGACTTAATTAAGCTCGGCAGTTCGGCGTCGTAGAGATGGGACATCATATCGACGTCGACGCCTGCCTTGAACGCTTTTTCGGCTGCAGTTGTGGCGTCGAGCGCAATGCCGTGGTGGAGCAGCTCCATGATGGCGGTGTAGTCGCTGATGACGAACCCGTCGAAGCCCCACTGCTTGCGCAGAACTGTATCCAGCAGGTATGGGTTCGCAGTGCCCGGAACTCCGTTAAGCGAATTGAAGGAGCTCATGACGGTTGCCGCGCCAGCTTCGATGGCGGCCTTATAGGGAGGCAGATAGACCTGCCGAAGGCGGCTCTCGCTCATGTCCGTGGTGTTGTATTCGCGGCCTGCTTCGGCGGCGCCGTATGCCGCAAAATGCTTTACGGATGCCGCTACACTATCGGATTTCGAAAGGTCGTCATTTTGATAGCCGCGAATATAAGCCCCGGCCATTGCGGAACCAAGGTATGCATCCTCGCCTGAACCTTCTGTGGACCGTCCCCAGCGAGCATCGCGGGAGATGTCCACCATTGGGGAGTAGAACCAGCGAATCCCGGCCGTCGTAGCTTCCTCCGCCGCCATTCGCGACAATTTTGTGACCAGAGCCGGATCAAAGCTGGCTGCCAGACCTAGTGGCACTGGATAGATGGTGCGGTACCCATGGATAACATCGGCTCCGAAGAGCAGAGGAATGTGGAGGCGGCTCTTCTCGACTGCAGCGTGTTGGTAGGAGTTGATACGGGCGCCGCCCGTTACATTAAGCATCGAGCCGAGGCGTCCCGTCCGGGCCAGTTGCATAGGATCCAGATGGTAATTCGCTTCGGGATTCGCGGCGAGATCACCTTCCTGGCTTGCTGCAACCGTCGCTGAAGTAGCACCGACGGTGTTGTATTGCACAAGTTGGCCGAGCTTTTCTTCGAGCGTCATCTTCGCGAGGAGTGCGTCGACGCGGCGTTCGATCTCCGACGATGCGAGCTGCGCGTTCGATGGCGGAACGCTCCCAGTATGCGACATGCTCTTCTGTGACCAGGCGGGCGTAAGGGCGAGCAACAACATAAGGGCCAGGAATGTGTTCCGGCAGTAGACGGGGCTATTCCCTTCCTGCATTTTCATTTTTCCTCGTCCTTGGTAAATCCGATGGCCTTCTGCATGGCTGGAATCTCCGGATTGCTCATAAAGCTGCGCCAGACCAATCCGGTCCGGCCGTTTTCAATCATGACTGTCTGCGGCGCCTGACTCAGGCTAAGTTCGGTCGGCGAGTACCAGTCTTCGGTCTCATTAAACGCGTTGCGAAAGCCATAAACGTCCCAAAGGTTGGCGCCGAGGTCTCGATAAAAGTGCTTCAGCGCGAGGAGCGAGGCTTCCGGAGTGTAGGCATATGCTCCCATTGCAGCGGTGGGAGCGAGCGTGCCGTCGTCTGTTACGGGGGGATGGAAGGCCCGATAGCCATGTGGACCAGTCACTGCTGACATGCCCCATGAGTTCTCCCCGTATCCGACGTAGTGGTGCGGGTTGGCGATCGCGTAGCGCTGGTGGATGAGAGATGCGTTGCGATTGTTGACGAAGTAGTTTGTATATTTATCGCGAACACCGCGAGGGTCGTATCCCATGAAGGAGTAGTGCGTGAAAAAAAGGGGACCAACCGTACCTTCCGGATCCGCAACCTCGAGTTTGATTCCATATGCCTCACGGGGAACGCCGTACTTCCTGGCTGGATTCCCCTCGCCGGTCCAGCCGGAGTAGTAGAGGCTTGCCGGGATCGGATGGGTTGGCGAGGCGATGCCGAGGAGATACGGCATCAGCGTCTCATTCCAGCCATTCACCCGATTGCCTGTATGAAATCCGAAGTTCGGAGACCAATGCCAGTAGAGCCCGTCATGCTTTGGAGTTGCGTTGAACCAGTCCCACTCGACGCCGCTCCACAAAGCCGTAATCTCGTCGCGAAGCTGACGCTCTTTCGGCGTGTCACGGGTAAAGTAGCCGCGTGCCGAGAGGAGGCCTTCCATCAGGAACGACGTTTCGACCAGGTCGGCTCCATCGTCGTAAAGACCGAAGTTGCGCGCGATGTGACCTGTACTTCCACTGAGGAAGTGGGGCCATGCGCCGTGAAACCGATCTGCGCGCGCAAGATAATTGGTGATGCGCAACATGCGATCGACAATCTCTTCGCGCGGAGCGAAGCCGCGTTCCGCGCCGACGATCATGGCCATAATGCCAAAGCCGCTGCCACCGACCGCTACGAGATCGCGATCCCCCGGAATGGATTCGAGCGCCATGCCGCTCTTGGGTTCAGCACCGTTCCAGTAGTATTGGAAAGACGCCTCCTGCACCATAGTCAATAACTCATCGTCACTCATAGGGTGCGTGGTGGCGATAGATTCGTTCGACATCGCCGACTCGCACATGGACGAGGTTCGTGCGCTCACTCGATAGATTGCGTTTGCTTGCGGATCGCCGATGAAATCCATCGCGCGATGAAACGTTGGCCGTTGCGCTCCGACCGGAAGGAACGGGCCGCCGTTGAGTGAGCGGTAGATGACGTATTGCGTGACCCGTTCATCTTTGACCGGCTCCCACATTAGCTCAACGTGCCGCTCGTAGCCCTTAGCCCGCAGTTTCTGCGGAGCGGCCGGAGGTGTGGCACTCTGAGATGCTGCATCTTCAATGCGAATGTCGTCGAGCAATAGTGTATGTTTACCGCCATCGGCTACGCCCTGGAGGAAGACAATTGCACTGGTTCGCTCCATCTGCATCGCGTGAATGGAAGCGGATTTGAGGCGCGCCATCGGAATGGCGATGCGCGTCCATTTGGCGGTAGGAAGGTCGTGTGCGAAGTCCCCCAATTTCAGAGGCTCGGTGAAACCGCCGGAGGAGTCGCGAAGACACAGTCGCGGGAGATCATTCGCGGAGATTGCGACCGGGGAGTAAATCCAGAGATAGAGTGTGTCACCCGTGAAGTCGATGTAGCGATTCGGCCAATACGGCAGACGAAGCTCAACATCCCAAGCGCCTTTTGGCATTGACTGCCACGCCAGCCGGAGTGAGTTCGGGGCGCTGATGAAGCTGGAGGTGTCGACGGGAAGCTTCTTGTCGATCAGTTCCAGCCTGCTTGGCGCTGATACGTTACCGCCGCTATAGAAATAGGAATGCAGCGACTCGCTGTTCTGAAAGAATTCCTGCTGTTCCCAACGTTGTTGTCCTTGGGCGGCAGGCGAGACGGTGGAGATTGCGCCCACAAGGGCGGCAGTGCAAGTGCGACGAAGAGTTTTGATCATGATTTTCGTTCAGCTCATTTTTTTTCAATACCCGCAAGCTTCATAGCTCTTTGCGGTTCGGGATTGGCCATGAACCACTTCCAGACGTTACCTGTGCGCAGGTTTTCTGCGGAAAGAAGCGTTATTCCAACATCGAGACCGAGTGTGTCGGTAGATATCCAGCCCGTTTGTGGGTTGAATGCATCAGCGAAGCCGTACTTGCCCCAGATCTTGTCACCGTACTTATCTTTCATTGCATGCATTGCGGGAATGCAGATGTCGGGCGTGAGCATGAGCGATCCGCCGGCCGCGCACGGAACCACGGTTCCGTCAGGGTTTGAGTGCGCTGGCGGGCCTCCCCAGGCCGTGTAGCCTCTCGGGCTCGACGAGCTTGTAATGCCCCAGATGTCCTGTGTGTACGTGGGGAATTGTTTCGCCAGTTCGGTGTAGCACCACTCGCGATGTGCGCGCGTGGCGATCTGGCAGTTTGCGAACCAGTCGACTTTGCCACCCCTGGTCTCGCGCTTGTCACGAAAGTCAAACCATGCGAATGGATATTGATAGGTCCAAAGCAGCGAAGTCCCTATGTAGTTGTAGCTTCCAAAAGAGTTCGGATTGCGCTCCCATGCATACCACGCATCGGGCGGCAGCGGATGCGTGGGCGAGCCAATGCCGAGAAGATACATGGCTGCGAGTTGGCAATACTTGTCGTAGCGAAATTTGATGAACCCTTCAGGACGCCATCCGTGAGAGAGCAGCTTTCCGTCCCCGTTCGTCATCCAGGGAAAGTCATAGCGGCTGTAGAGCAGGGTAGCGAGATCGCGAATCTCGTGGTCTTCGTGAAAGTGCTCACGGCAAGTCAGCGCGCTCGCGAGCAACCAGATGGAGTCGCTGGTGGACATCTCCACATCCTTCCACCGCTCGCCCGTATGCACATCGTTGAAGTGATAGAACCAACCGTGCTCTGCGAAGACCTTGCCGTTGGTGTAGCTTTGCAGCGCATGGCGCACGTGGTCTTTTGCCTTCTGCCTCGAGATCCAGCCGCGATCAACGCCGATGCACATCGCGGTAAGAGCAAAGCCGGTGACGCCTGTGCTACCGCGTGCTTCATCCCCTTTCCTTGTATTGTCCTCGGGGTTCCCATGGATGAGATCTTTGCAGATGCCGGTTACGGGATCGACTGCGTCGGCGAAGAATTGGAAGCAACGCTGAGAGAGGTCGTCCAGCAATGCGTCGTCATTGTGCTTTTTTACGAAGCTGAACCCGCGGCTGGAGGCGAGGCCGAGACTTGCTGCACCAGCCAGCTTAAGAAAGCTGCGGCGCTGAATCGACGCGGTTATATGTGATGCCATGCGTATCCTCGGGTTATCCTTTGATATAGGCGGCTGTGTAGGCGGGGATATGAAGAATCCCGCTTCCGTGTCTGATCTTCATCGACGCTTCCGTCTTCGGTGAGAACTCGCCCGCCGGTCCGACCTGGCTGCCACCAAACGTGACATTATCGTGACTGTCAATCGCTGGCGCCTTGAGCCACTGAACGGCGGCCTGTGTTGACGCTGGAACGCCATTTAGATTTACTGTCACTGGCGCAGCCGCTTTGTTGAAGATAGCTAGTTTGCAGCTCTTGGTAGAGGAAGCGTCGTCGACAGCGGCAAATGCGGTCACATTTTGATCTGCGGACTGCGCTGAAAGGCTTGCTTCAATGAAGGTGCTTCCTGCGAAGCGCTCGGCAAGAAGCATGCCGAAATACACCGGGCGCGCTTTGAAACCCTGCGGGGTGTCGCCGGCGATGGGGGTATAGAGTCCATTGCCGCCGCCGTGAAGATTGACTCCGATGTAACCGGCCTGCGCAACCTGTAACATATAGTCACTACCCCAGAGGGCCGAGGCGAGAGTGTCGCTGACGAGCGGCTTGCCGCCATGAAAGCAGGAGTTGCCTTCGGACATGCGATATGGCTTACTGAGCGCCTTCGTCGCCGCCTGGACGATCGCGATTTCCCCGCTCGCGGGATCCTTACCCCGCTTTAACAGATATTCGAGCGTCATCTTTGGATTAGCCGGCGGACCCTCAGCGTAGTAATGGCCGGTTAGGAAATCGATGTCGGGCTGTTTTTCGGCCATCTTCGTGATCCAGTCCAGTTCTTTTGCAATGTCTGGGCCAGCAAAACGTGCTTCGGGGACGGCTTGTTTGACGGCCGCTTGGAAGGTCTGCCAGCGGTCCCAGTAGTGATCGAAGGTCCAGCGATCCTTGGAACCCTGGTCATGGTCCATATCAGGCTCGTTGCCGATTTGAAAACAAATGAGTCGCGGCCCGAGAGTTTTCGCGACGTAGGCAGCTTCGGCTGCAGCATTCTTAGGAGTCCCGTGCCAAAGATTGAGACCGTAGATTACACGCCATCCGCCAACCTTTGTAATGAAACCGTTGAGGTTGCGAATCGCCAGCGGCGTGAGGATTGACGCGGTCTTCGCTGCGGTCCCTGCATCAGGTCCCATCGCATGCGGAGTGAGGTTCTTCTGGGCGTCGGCATCGTCGGAACTCCAGCGTGTGTACTCCGCCGTGTTGCCGCCGATACGCAGCACACCTTCACGAGCCAGCGTTTGAAACAGGCTAATGAGCGACGTATTTTCTGGCGCGAAGAAGTTCGGATGGCCAAGTTGAGCCGACTCGTAGCTGAGACCGGTGAAGTCCTTCGGCATCGTGGCCAAAATCTTCATCGGGTTGATGTAGAGAGTAAGCGGTTGCGAGGAGGTTGCGGTAGCCTGCGACCACAACCCTGCGGGCCGGTTCGCGCAAGTCGCAAAGGCGGCAATACCGCTGATGAATGATCTGCGTGTTGTCAAAACTACCCCTAATTGAGATATCGATCTGAGTGTTAGACGCGCCCCACGACTGACGGACGCGTCCTGTCGGGCCACGGGGTTAGAACGAGAAGCGGCCCTGCAGTTCGATGGTTCTTGATCCAAGTGCGATCATATTTTGCACCGAACGTCGCCACCTTACTCCCTATATCCGCTGGTATTTTTTGCAGGAGTCGAGTTTGGCGCTGATGATTCATCGCCGCGTTGGGTCTTTCGTGAGCTATATTTAGAGACTCCGAGCATCATCAGCCAAGTGAGATGGACGTCGTCGTGTGAGGAATCAGGCGAGCTAACATAGGGTACATCATGGCCGAGAGATCTCTCTTTTAGAACTCAACCTCTGGCCTTCGACCATCAACCTGCGGCTCTCGCCTCTGCGCAGGCTGGCTCGCGAGATGGCCGACAACGGTTTGCTTGATCTTGGAACGGCAAACGCGATCGAGCGCACCCGAGGGGTAAAGCAGCAGGGCGTGAGGGCAGGGAATGGCTCGTTTAAAGAACAGGCGAACGAGCTTTTGAATGTGCCTGATCCGGCAACCTTGAGAGGCAAGCGCGGCCGCGGCAGCCTGGCGCTCCTAATCTGCTGCGGGCTGCGCCGCGCTGAAGTGCTCCGCCTCGAGGTCGGCTCGATCCAGCAGCGCGAGGGCCGCTGGGTGATACCGGACCTGGTTGGAAAAGGGAACCTTCTTCGCATCGTGACTGTGCCTGCAGCCGTGAATGTGCGCATCGAAGGAATCGATCTCCGCAACTCGAATTTCAGCAACTTGGCAACACAAAACAAAGCACTAAACCACGGAAAACAACTCGCCCCAATCCTTAACGGACTGACCTTGCCCTTAGAATGCGTATCTCTTAGCCGGCTGGTTTTGGGAGATGTTCATCCCCGTCGTAGTCGTCGTGGTGGTGTGAATGTGGGAATCGGCTTTATCGATTTCCA
>Ga0126381_100006602_pt1 | contig 12849 bp, 13 predicted proteins | sample PanSoiMetPlot_28_FD_96465 | JGI IMG/M metagenome (GOLD analysis project Ga0126381, IMG submission 96465) | Tropical forest soil microbial communities from Panama - MetaG Plot_28 | ecosystem: Environmental > Terrestrial > Soil > Tropical forest > Bulk soil | place: Panama | collected 2016-02-17
ACGAAGGTCTTATCTATTCTCTTAAGCTCTCACTGACGCGAGCCTTTTTCCGCGAGGGTTCATTTCCCGGCGCCCGATACAGTTGTGTCAAGTACCGGGAAAAGCGTACGATGCGCCGGTTAGAAGCCGACCGGGAGGAAAAACATGAAGCGGCCCAGACCCAGCAAGCGAACGAGCAAGGTCGGGAGGCGCGATTTCATCAAGATGGGCGCGGCCGGCACGCTGGGAATTGCCGCCGCGGCCCCCAGCGCAATTGCGGCGGCGCAGGCCTCCGCATCCAGATCGGCGCAGCCCTGGAACGTTCCGCAGCGTGCGATGAGCCAGCCATTTTCGATCGACACTCATTGCCACTGGGCGCCTAAAGCGTATATGGCGGCGCTCATGGAAGCGGGCGACCGCCGGGTCTACGACCCGCTGAACTACGATCTGGAGCGGCGCATCAAGTGGATGGACCAGCGCGGCATGCAGACGCTGGTGCTGACGCTCAACGGCGGCATGCCCTGGCAATGGGTGAAGCCCGAGCAGGGCGTTCGCATTGCGGCCATTTGCAACGATGCGGCCATTGAAGCGCACAAAGCTTTTCCGGACCGATTGATCGCGGGAATCGAAGTCTATGCCGCCGACGCCGACCTGGCGCTGAAGGAATTGAATCGCGTGGCCGGAAAGCCCGGGCTGCGCGCCGTACACTTGCCGAACTCGCTGGCGGGCCGCGAATTCCTGTTCGAACCCGCCTTCAGCCCGTTCCTGGCGCGCTGCGAGGAACTGGGCTACCCACTGATCTTTCATCCTTTGGACGAGGCCGTGAACTACTATGGCGGAAATTCACGGCTGGCCGATTCGTTTTCGGAGTCCGCAAATTTCGGGAACGCGCTGGGCTTTCCATTCGAGACGGCCACCACCGCCGGAAAATTCATCGTCAGCGGAATCCTCGACAAGTTTCCGAAGCTCGAAATCGTTTTGCCGCACTCCGGCGGCTGTTTCCCCTACGTCGCCGGAAGAGTGGATCGCTCGGTGACCGGGAGAAAAGTCAAGTTGCAACATCCGTTCATGGATTACGTGCGGCGATTCCACTACGACACGCTGACCTACTATCCCGAGACGCTTCGTTTCCTGATTGAGCTGGCGGGATCGGACCGGGTGGTGATCGGAACGGACAACGCCTTCGGCGCGACGCAGCCCATGGAATACCCGCACACGCTGGTGGACCAGCTGAATCTCGCGCAGGCGGACCGCGAGCGCATTTTGCGGGGGAACGCGGCGAAACTGTTCCGGCTTTAATTCACGGCGGAAACCAGCGCCTCAAAACAGATGCCGTTTGAAGCGCCGGCAGAGGAAATGAGAACACAGTGCGATGCCGAACTGCCGACTTCGAAAAGGAAGCCCTGGCAGGGCGACGACAACGTAGCGGCCTTCGCGCGTGCCTGCCGGGAAATCGGCGAGAAGCTCCTTCATCGCGCTTATGCGCAGATATTCTTCGAACGAGCGACCCCAGGGAAGGATTTTATGCGTCACGGAGTTCTCGTCAGATGTCGTCACCGGACCTCCTACACACCATCGAATAGGAACGGAGTCAAGTAAGCCTGCTTGCCGTTGGCAGCGTTCGCTGCTAGGCTTTTCAGACTCTATGGGGCAGCGTGCGCGCCGTGCTGGTGTCGCGGGCCCTTGAGTCAATTTTCGGTGAAAACGAGCGAACTTCTCAAACCCGCTAATCGCGAAGAAGCCGAACTTCTCGGAAAACTAGACCCCAACCGTCTTCCAGAGCATTTGGCAATCATTATGGACGGCAACGGCCGCTGGGCGCAGCGCCGGCATTTACCCAGAATCGCGGGGCACCGCATGGGAGTAAAAGCGTCGCGCGTGATTATTGAAACATGTTCGCGGCTGCACATCCCTTGCCTGACTCTCTATGCATTCTCCGTGGAGAACTGGCGCCGCCCACAAGCCGAGGTGGAATTTTTGATGCGGCTGCTGCGCGAGTACCTGAAGCGCGAAATGCCCACGATGCAGAAGAACAATATCCGCCTGATCTTTATCGGCCGGTCGGAGCATCTTCCTGAATCTGTACAAGAAGACATGCGCGAAGGTATGCGGCTCACTTCGGGGAATACCGGGATGCGGCTGGTGCTGGCCATCAACTACGGATCGCGCGCGGAAATCGTGGATGCCTTCAACTCGATTCTAAGAGTTGCGCGGGCGAATCCGCATTTCATAGTTGACGAGCAATGCATCTCACAGCATCTCTATACGGCAGGACTGCCCGACCCCGACCTTCTCGTCCGCACCAGCGGCGAAATGCGGGTGAGCAATTTTCTGTTGTGGCAGATCGCCTACGCGGAAATGTACGTGACGCAGGTGCTGTGGCCTGATTTCTCCCGCTTGCGCCTTTTTGAGGCCCTGATCGACTACCAAAAGCGTGAACGCCGCTTTGGCGGCCTGGGAGCGCCGCGCGGACGTTCCACCTCCTCATCGGGGCACGACTGAATGCTCCGGCGCACGCTGACAGCCGCGGTGTTGATTCCAATTGTGGTAATACTCATTTGGTTCGGGCCGCCGCTGGCGGTTGCTGGCGTGGCCGCTTTGGTCGCGATCATTGCTTTGCATGAGTTCTTCGAGCTCGCGAATCGCCAGGGTGCGGCGGGGCTCCAAAAGTGGACTATGGCCTGCGCGGCCGCTCTTTTTTACGCGCAATATTCACTCGGTTTGATAGAGACCAAGAACCTGAATGGCGCCATCCTGCTTATCAACGGTGGCGAGGGACGCTCGCTATCGCTGGAAGCGGTGTTGCTGATTTTTGTTTTTGGGATGGTGGCGATCGGCCTATTCACCAGACGGCCCTTGCACGAGGTCCTACCGGCAGTCTCGGCCAGTGCCGCCGGCCTGCTGTTTGTTGTTTATCCGTTCAGCTATCTAGTTCGCTTGAATGAGATGGGGGACAACGGAAAGCGACTAACGCTTTTCACGCTTGGCTTTGTGTGGGCGGGCGACATGCTGGCGTACTTCGTAGGCCGTTCCTTGGGTCGGGTGCCTATGGCACCTGCGCTCAGCCCAAAAAAAACGTGGGAAGGCGCTCTGGGAAATCTGTTTGGATCGTTGCTGGTGGCCGTGGCCTTTGCGCGCTGGCTGCAGACCGAGGTTGTGAGCCTGATGATGGTCGCTGCTTTGGGCAACATTGCAGGACAGGCGGGAGACTTGATGGAATCAGCCTTCAAGCGAGGGGCCTCGGTGAAAGACTCAAGTTCGTTGCTTCCCGGCCACGGAGGTATGTATGACCGCATCGATAGCCTGATTTTGGCGGCACCGGTGGTTTGGGCTGCCTGCCAATTTCTATTGCCGCCAAGGTAAAATCGTCGGAAATGAAACGCATCTCTATTTTGGGTTCCACCGGGTCGATTGGGCGTCAAAGCCTGGAGGTTGCAAAGTCAAACCCCGGGCGCTTCCAAGTGATTGCGCTCGCGGCCGGAACGAACGTCGAATTGGTTTCTGAGCAAATTTTGCGGCACCGCCCTAAGTTGGTTTCTGTGGGCACGGAAGCCGCCGCGCGAGAATTGTGCACGCGTATTCACTCGAAAGATAAAATCGAGTCGATTGAAATTGTATTTGGAGCGGACGGCATGGAAGCGGTAGCGACGCATCCTGACGTCGATATGGTCGTGTCCGCAGCGGTTGGAGTCGTCGGGCTGCCGGCGACTTACAAAGCGATCCAAAAAGGCAAAAGCATTGCGCTAGCGAATAAGGAAGTACTAGTCGCGGCCGGCGAGGTGGTTATGGCGGCGGTGGCGAAGCACAACGTTGCTTTGCTTCCGGTCGACAGCGAGCACAACGCCATTCACCAGTGCTTGCGGTGTGGCGCGAGATCAGAGGTGAAACGCCTGGTGCTGACCGCGTCGGGCGGACCTTTCCGTGAAACGGAACTATCGAAGCTGGCATCGGTGACGCCTGCGGAGGCTCTGGCTCATCCCAATTGGAAGATGGGCCAGCGGATTACCATTGATTCGGCGACGCTCATGAACAAAGGCTTCGAAGTGATTGAGGCTCACTGGCTGTTCGATATGGATTTGGAGAAGATCGATGTGGTTGTCCATCCGCAATCGACGATTCATTCCATGGTGGAATTCGTGGATGGCTCGATTCTGGCGCAGCTTGGCCCGACCGACATGCGCATGCCGATCCAATACGCGCTCACCTATCCGGAGCGTGTTCCGTCAAAAGCGTGTGCTCTCGATTGGCGGAGCTTGCGCAGGCTGGATTTTCAGGATGTGCCCGCGGGAAAATTCCCCTGTCTCTCGCTGGCGAAGCATGCTTTGCGCGAGGGCGGGCCCTTGCCATGCGCATTGAATGCAGCAGATGAAGTCGCTGTCGCGGCGTTCCTGAAGGGGCGCCTCCACTTTCCCGAAATTGCCGCGGTCATCGAACAAGTACTGGAAAATATGCCGGCATCGCAATTGCGGTCCATCGAGGACGTTCTGGCGGCGGATGCCGAGGCGCGCCGATTAGCGCTGCAAGCGTCGGCGGGCCGCGCCCTTTCCGCTTGAGAAGATCGCCGCGGCTATATTGGTTCTTTGGTTTCGCGGAGCCAAGAAGCGAATTTCTCAATTCCCCAGCTTTCTTCTAGAATAGAGTTAGAGGCATTCATGGAAAGTTTCCTCCGAGCGCTCATCTCCGTTTCGGTCGTCCTGGGCATCATGATTTTCGTTCACGAGTGGGGTCATTTCATAGCCGCGAAGCTGTGCGGGGTGCGAGTGGACGTTTTCTCATTCGGTTTTGGTCCTCGGCTGTTCGGAATGAAACGCGGCGATACAGACTATCGGGTCAGCGCCCTGCCGTTCGGCGGTTACGTTCGAATGGCCGGAGACAATGTCGTCGAGGAACGGACCGGCGCCGACTACGAGTATCTGTCGAAAACTCGAGGGCAGCGGGTGTTTATCGCTGTCGCCGGGCCCGCCATGAACGTTCTGCTGGCTTTCCTGATTTTCTGGGGGATCTACTGGATTGTCGGAATACCTTACGAAAGCGACCTGCGACAGCCCGCCGATGTGGTCGCCATGCCGGTGAACCCACCCGTCGTTTCCGAAGTCCGGGCGGGAGATCGTATTTTAGCAATCAATGGCAGAAAGACGTCCACGTGGGAAAAAGTCCTGTCAGAGATGAATAAGGCCAAGCCCGGAGCGAGTGTGTCGATTACGGTGCTCCGCGACGGAACGGAGCTTCCGTTGAACGTGACCGTTCCGAAAAAGGTTACGTCTGCCGATTCGCTTGTAGGCTATCCGGCCCTCGCGCCGATTGTCGATGATGTTGCTATTGGATTTCCGGCGGACAGGGCCGGGTTGAAAACGGGCGACATAATTACCGCGATCAATGGCAAGCCCGTTTCCACCTGGTATCAGCTCGTCGATGCCGTGCACTCCTCTGATGGACATCCCATTGAATTCACTCTTCGGCGGGACGGAAAAGAAATTTCGATGAACATTACGCCTATGGAAGGCATGAGTCCCGACGGCCAAAGCGTATGGCAAATCGGCGTTTCTCCGAAAACACAAGAAGGCTTCGAGCGTGAGGGGCCCTTCACAGCCGCGAAGGATTCGATGGTAGAAACGTACATGAATATGCGGCAGATCGTCGATGTGATCGGTGGTCTCTTTAACGGGAAAGTTTCGATTCGCGAATTGCAAGGCGTGGTGGGGATCGCTCGCGTATCCGGACAAGCTGCCGAACGCGGGCCCATGACTCTCCTGGGCTTGATGGCAGTGATCAGCCTTAATTTGGGGTTGCTCAATTTGTTCCCGATCCCGGTGCTGGACGGCGGGCATGTGTTGCTGCTGGCCATTGAAGGCCTACTGCGCCGCGATTTGAGCATTGCTGTGAAGGAAAGGTTTGTACAGGTAGGCCTGGTGTTTTTGCTGGGGATCTTTGCCTTCGTGATGTACAGCGATATCCTAAAACTCATCCAAAGCCACTGAGCGCTTTGGATTCCCCTGGCGGTCAAACTCGTTTGGTATAATCCTGCGATGGCAGGAACATCTGCGCACCGGGTTTCCACGGGCGAACGAATCAATGAGCACGAACCGCCGGGCAGGCTGCAACGAGAGCTCGGATTTCGTAGAATTCGGCTCACTCGGCAACGCCGCGTTGTCTTGCAGGTAATCGAAGGCGCACCGCAGCATCTTGACGCTGGGGAAATATTGGAGCTGGCGCAAAAGATCGATCCGGATATTACTCGTGTTACGGTTTATCGCACGCTGGAGCTTCTCAAGCAGCACGGCCTGATCGACGAGCTGGATCTGCTGCATTTACGGGGGCACCGGCATTTTTACGAAAGCCACGGGCCTCGAGACCACATTCATGTGGCCTGCATCCGTTGCGGAAAAGTACGGGAGTTTGAAAGCGAGCTCTACGAGGATTTGAAGCGGCAAATTTCTAGGGATTGCGACCTGGAAATTACCGTCAGTCGCACCGAAGTGGGCGGACTTTGCGGCCACTGCCGCAAGCCCGCGGAATAGGAGCGCATCCTGTCCGCGGCGATGCGACTATCTTTTTCTCACGCGGTGAAACTCCTTTGCGCCTTCAATATCTTTGAGAACCTGCTCGCGCAGGAGCGCTGGACCTGAGAATTTCATTTCATCCCGCAAGCGGGACAGGAATCTTACGGTCATCTCCCCGGAAGTGAGTTGCCGGCCGAACTCGAACAAGTGGGATTCGATGGTCACGCGCGAACCGTTGAAAGTTGGGCGCAGCCCGACATTTGTCACGGATGGAAAAGTAGATTCACCCAGAATCGTTTCGGTGACGTAAACACCTGTTTTCGGCAGCATTTCTTGCCCGGTCTCCAAATTTAGCGTCGGCACCACGAGCTTTCGGCCCAGTCCGCTTCCGGGTGCGACACAGCCTGCCAGAGTGAATGGCCGGCCAAGCATGCACTCCGCGTCTTGCATGCGTCCTTCGCCGATGCAAGCGCGGACAGCGGTGCTCGAGACCACGGTTCCGTTTATCGCCAGCGACGTAACGATTTCGACTTCGAATCCAAACCCCTCTGCGAGAGACTGCAGTGTGTCTACGTTACCTTGCTGCCGGTGACCAAAACGGAAATTCTCTCCCACGAGCACACTCTCTGCGCGCATGGCTTCCACCAGATACTTTCCCACGAAGGCTTCGGGACTCATTTTCGAAAGCGCTTCGTTGAAAGGAAGCACGAGCGCCGCCTCAATGCCCGCCAAAGCAAATGCCGCCAAACGCTGCTCGAGCGTCATAAGCAACGGAGGCGCTTCGGCAGGTCTCAGGACACGCACCGGATGGGGGAAAAATGTCAGTACAGCTGCGACGTGTTCGCCCCGGTGGGCCCGGCGCAGCACGCGTTTGAGAATTTCCTGATGGCCAAGGTGCATGCCGTCAAAATTCCCGATGGTCACAACTGTCGGTTTTCGCGGTTCCCCGAACTGTTCAATCCATTCTTTAGCCGAATTGAAGCGCAGAAGGGACATCAGATTTCGACCTCGAGCTGAAGTCCGTCGTAAGCAAGCTGCACGCCTTGGGGAAGTCTATGATTCGTGGACGCATGGCCGAGGTCATGGCAGATATGCGTGAACCACGCGCGTCTCGGCTCGAGCTCCGCCACCAACTCTAAGGATTGCTCGACATTTGAGTGCATCGGGTGCGGCACGTAGCGCAGTGCATCCAAAATGAAATCGTCCAGGTGCAGCAGCAATTTTTTCGATTCGTCGGGAACGCGTATGAAGTCAGTGAGATATGCGGATTTTCCGAACCGGAATCCCAGCACCGGTTGTGTTCCATGCAGCGCAGGCACGGGCACAATGGTCAGCCCAAAAAGCTCGAACGGGCCGTCGATGGTATGCAAGTGGACGCTCGGCAGCAGGTTTTCAGTGGGCGTTTCGTCGAAGATGTAGGCAAACTGGCGCCGCAAAGTTAAGAGGGTCTCGGGCGCACCGTAGATCGGTATCGCCGTTTTCTGCCTCATATTATAGGGTCGGATATCGTCCAGTCCGAGGACATGGTCGGCGTGTGCGTGCGTGTAGATTACCGCATCGAGCCGATCGAGACGCGCGCGCATGGCTTGAAAGCGAAAGTCTGGGGTGGTATCGATCACTACGTTTTTCCCGCTGTAGGAGAGTAAGACCGACGGGCGCGTTCGCTTATCGAGTGGGTCGGCTGACTCGCACACGACGCAGTGGCAACCAAGGGTTGGTACGCCCATCGAGGTGCCCGAGCCCAGCACGGTTAGTTGGAGTGTGCGCATGAAAAGGAAGGAAATGATCTAACATTCGTTGGTCAGAAAGAAGAACGGTTATTTCTTGGCGCCCACTTTCTTCTGCATTTGCTCCGCGGCGGCCTTGGAAATCTCCATAAAAGTCAGCTTGAGGCTTCCCAGCACTTCGATCAGGAGGTCTTCATCGGCTTTGGCAAGATTGCCTTTCGTTTTTTCGCGCAGCACGTCGAGCATGTCGATTACTTCACGGGCGCCTTCGAGATCCAGAAAAGCCTGGCCAGTCCGGGGATCGGCCATTCCGCCCAGCATGGCTGCGGCGTTCCGCGTCAGAAAGTCGACAAGCATCTGAAACGGACGGGAGGATTCAATCGCTGGCTCGGGCTCGGCAGATTCGGCTGCGGGGTTTGCGGCTGTGTCCAGTCCCGGACTTCCTGACGCTGGTTGCTTAGACTGCGCTTTGCCAGGAGATGCGGCCGATGCTTTTTTAGCCGCCTCTTCTTCCCAGCGTTTGTCCAATTCAGCGGCATCCTTGCGGAGCTCGCCTTGCTCGGTGAACAAACGCCGATCAACTACCTTAAAGCCTTCATCTTGTTTCGAGTCGGGCACTTGACACGTGGTCCTTTTGCACGCTGTTCATTCTTGTGAAAGTTTAGCACCCGCCATCGCGTGTTCACAAGTTGGGGCTTCTAAAGTAGATTAAATCAAGCCCCCCGGGAATCCGGTGAATCCGCCAAAGATCGCGTGGCATCTCACAACTACGGCAGCGTTGGCAGATGGAATAGGATGACCGTGCTCTTACAGGAATTGAAGATAACGCGGATTCATGCTTTCGACCACACCCACCCGAACCTAAGAAGTTAGAAGTGAAGGCGATATCAAGCCAGATTGGATCCGGAACAAATTACTCATGGAGGGAGCGAACATGGTTTCAAGGTCCGACAAGTCCGAAAAGCGCGGTGCGTCGTACAGTCAGTTAGAAGACGGTACGCAAGCGTCACGACCGATCTTGCATCAGAAATCCCCCGAAATTCAGCCCTACGGCAAAATTGCGAAGTTGCCGATTGCATTGGACGAAAAAGTTTGCGCTGCCAGCGCCGAGAATTTGAACCAACTTCTCGCCGATACCATGACGCTGCGCGACCTTTATAAGAAGCATCACTGGCAAGTCGCCGGACATACCTTCTATCAACTCCACCTGCTCTTCGATAAACACTACTCGGAGCAGAACGAACTGGTTGACTCCATCGCAGAGCGGGTCCAAAGTCTCGGCGCGATCAGTCTGGCCATGGCCGCCGACGTTGCGGAAACCACCCTGATTCCGCGTCCGCCTCGAGGCCGCGAAGAAGTTCCTGTGCAAATCTCTCGCCTGCTCGAAGCGCACGAACTAGTGCTGAAGGAAGCGCGAACCATGGCTCGGCAAGCCGCAGAACAGGGAGATGACGGAACCAACGACCTGCTCGTGAGCGACGTGATTCGTACCAACGAACTGCAAGTGTGGTTTTTGGCCGAGCATGCGGTCGACGAACCTCTGGTCCGCGCCGAACACGCCAAGGCTGCCAGTTCGGGTAGATAGTTGAGCGTCTCCCGCGTAGCCGGGGCAAGATTCGATCGTTAAATCGACGTAAAGAACTTTTTACCATTGCTTAACATTGTTCCGATACCCCGCAGGTTAAGATGTCGGCACCAACAAAATAGAGCCCGCCGTCCCCCCAAAACCCCCTATGGAGCGGCGGGCACTGTTTTTTCAGCCGCCCGGATCGAGCTTCCCAGCTTCCGTTGCAGTACCTTCCAGGCCAAAACTAGTGACGTGGCACATAGCAACAGGCCACCCGCCATCAGGAACAGAACGATCACGTCCCAGGCGGGACGATGCTTGTACAAGAATGGAAGATCGAAGGAATGCAGTCCGTGGTACAGCCAGCGGTTTCGTCGGGACAGGGAATTGTAATCTTGCACGATGCGGGCCGTTCTAGGGTCGACATAAAAGCCCGTGCGCAGGGGATCGTTGAGCTGCGTGTAGATGACAGGCAGTGGCAAGCGGCGGAAGCGGTCAACATAATAGGCCTCGTACTGCGTCACGGTCCGAACTTGCGAAATTGAGTAGGGTGTCGCGGCGGTTTCAAGGGCATGGGCGATTTCGCCTAAGTCGAAAGCCAGGATTGACGGCCCGTGAATCGGCACGATGCGCGTCTGATTTGATTCGGTCCATCCCAGGTACACGGGGTTTCCAAGGAAGGAACTGAGTTCCAGTTGGACAATTCCCGAGCCAGCTTCTGTTAGAGCCAACCGGGGAGGTTTTGAATCAAAGTCCTGGAGGTTGAGAGTTTTCCCCCGCAGTGCTTTTTCGAAATGCGCTCGGATGAGATTGCGTTGCTCTCCTTGCCATGCAGGAAACGGGTCCATCGACAGCATTCCGCTGAATGCCCAAGTACAAGCAATAACGCCGAAGATGAGTCCGAGCGTCGAATGCCAACGCTTCCAACCGGTATAGGGAAGAGCCGAAGGTTCGCCTCGAAAGCGGAATCGTTTCGTGGGCGAGTAGACCCAAAGTCCCACGGCGATCCCGATCACTGTGAGAACTGTCGCCAGTCCGGACGCCCAGATCACCAGTTCGCTCCAATACGGTCCGTTCCTTCGCAGGGGTGTGAAATACAGCCAATGCGGAATCGGGCCGATATATGCGCCTAGTCTGCTTCCACGTGTGGTGTACTGGACGACTTCTCCGTTTTGCGTCGAGACGTATACCTGCTCGCCAGTAGGCCAAGTGTACTTTCGCAGCGGCCGAAGCGCGGCGAATTCTTCGGAAATGGTCCACTGGTCAATTGGAACGTTATCTCGCTCGCGAGCCAGGTTCGCTGGGTGGCCGGACCATGCTGCCGCGATCCTGCGCGTCAACTCGGGTGGAAATTCGCTTTGCATTCCGCCCTTATCCGCGTACACGATCAACTGATCGGCGCCGCTGCCGAATTTGTACGCCGGACGGCCGTCAAACATCGCCAGACGAGCTTCGATCGGAGGTGGATCGTCAGCGCCAAGTTGCCCATAGGCGTCTGACGGAGAAAGGCGGATCGTCGTGGCATCCAGTTCTTGGGCGTGAGCCAGTCGATCGGTATTCGAAACGAGGGGGTAATCCCAGTACATCATGCCAATGCCGGAAGAAAACCATAGAAGAAACAGCAGGCAAAAAGCCACTCCCATCCAACGGTGGATGAATATGAATGCCCGATGTATTTGCGGACCGGGACTTAGCATGGCGGCTATCAGAATATCGTAGGATTTGCGGCGCAAACTAGTCGCTTGTTATCCTTAAAGAAGTCGGTAGGTCCTGATTTCCTTTTAGGAGTTTACTAGCGGCGTGTCTCGCCAACGAACTAACAAGTCAACACAGCACACCCGGGTCAGGTCCAGGGAGAAAGTCAAAGCTTCGAAAACGCCGCCCGAACGAGTGCGGGCGCGGATCCCGCTGACTCGGCGCGACCGTATGGCCGGGAAATGGTTCGCGAAGCTGGTCGCCCTGCAGGCACGATTGTACGGGCCCGGCGGCTGCCCTTGGGACCGCGAACAGACGCACGAATCGCTGCGCAAGTATCTGATAGAGGAAACCTACGAAACGCTGGACGCCATGGAATCGGGCAACCCACGGCAATTTGCGGGCGAACTAGGCGATCTGTTGCTGCAAGTAATTTTTCATGCAGTTCTCGCGGAAAAGAACGGTGAATTCAGCATTTCAGACGTGATCGAAGCGATCCACTCAAAAATGATAAGAAGGCATCCCCACGTGTTCGGCCGCGCGGTCGCCAGGGATGCCAGGGCAGTGCTGAGAAATTGGGAACAGATCAAAGCCGAGGAGCGCGCTGCGGAGAAGGCCGCTTCGAGAAGAGCGGGTTCGTCCGGCGGCGGGAAGTCCTCGCTTGAGTCGGTCTTATCCGGTGTGCCGCGATCGTTGCCAGGCGTGCTCGAAGCCTATCAGCTTGCGCGCCGAGCGTCGCATGTTGGGTTTGACTGGATCAATTTGCAGGAAGTGCTCGAGAAACTGGATGAGGAAATTATTGAAATCCGCGAATCAGCTCCACCGAAGGCTCTCAATGGCGAGAAACAGCGAAATTCCTCCCTAAAAACAGAAGAAGAAGTTGGCGATTTACTTTTTACCGCCGTGAATGTCGCTCGCTTTTTAGGCGTCGACCCGGAAATTGCGCTGAAGAAGGCCAATAGAAAATTCAAACAGCGGTTTCAATCCATGGAGGCAGCGGCCGAGCGCGAAGGTCACCGTTTCGCGGACTTGCCGCGCTCCCATATGGAAGAATTGTGGAACGCAGCGAAGGTTCCGTGATTCGATTTCCTGCTATAAATCTATTGCTGTTCAGGAGGCGGATACTTGAATCTCCCGGGCACCAATCTTTGGGAAACTCCCGAACACGCGCTCGATTACTTACGCCGGTTAGATACGATTCCGCGCCGGCGCGAAGGCGAGGCCACTCTCGTCGACTTCATACCGGCCAATGCGCGCCGCATTCTGGATTTGGGAACGGGAGCGGGCAGGCTGTTGGTGGTGGTGAAACAGGCTCGTCCGCAAGCGCAATTCGTGGGTCTGGATTTCTCGCAGACCATGCTGGTCGAGGTTCGCAAACAAT
>Ga0126381_100006603_pt1 | contig 12847 bp, 8 predicted proteins | sample PanSoiMetPlot_28_FD_96465 | JGI IMG/M metagenome (GOLD analysis project Ga0126381, IMG submission 96465) | Tropical forest soil microbial communities from Panama - MetaG Plot_28 | ecosystem: Environmental > Terrestrial > Soil > Tropical forest > Bulk soil | place: Panama | collected 2016-02-17
CGGTTTCAAGTGGTTCATCAAAGAGAATTCGTTCGTCGGCAAGCCTCCCGAACTCTGGACCCCGACCAAGATCACCAACAGAACCAGGGGCAACCGTTACCTTCAGGTTGTCGGCCGGTTGAAACCAGGCCTGACAGCCGCAAGCGCCCAACAGGGCATGGACAGAGTCGCCAATGTCCTGGAGCAACAGTACCCCGCTTTCAATTCTAACTGGGGGGTAAGCGTTGTCCCTGTCCGCGAGCAACTCGTTGGCGAGATCAAGCCGGCCTTGAGGGTGTTGCTTCTTGCTGTCGCTTTCGTGCTGTTGATAGCCTGCGCGAACGTCGCGAACCTGATGCTGTCCCGAGCTACTTCACGCCGCAAAGAGATCGCGGTTCGCCTGGCGATTGGGGCCGGGCGATGGCGAGTTCTCCGCCAGTTCCTCGTCGAAAGCCTTATTCTCGCCTTCGCCGGCGGATTTAGCGGACTACTCCTCGCCACGTTTGCCGTCGATGCGCTGGTCTCGCTGACTCCACAAAATCTGATTAACCGGCAAGACGTTGACCTGAACGTAACCGTGCTGTGCTTCACCTTCGGGATTGCGCTGTTGACCGGGTTATTTTTTGGAACCCTGCCCGGTCTCGAGGCCGGCAAGTCCAATCTGCATGAGGCGTTGCAGGAGGCGGGCCGCAGCAACAGCGCGGGCGCCCGGAGCCGTCGGGTGCGCCAGGCCCTGGTCGTCGTCGAAGTCGCCCTTGCTTTCGTCCTTCTGGTCGGCGCCGGCTTGATGATTCAGAGTTTTGTCCAGATGCGATCGATCAACCCCGGGTTTGACGCACAGAACCTGCTCACGATGCGTGTGTTGTTGCCGCGCGCGAAGTATCCGAACGACGCCGCGAGAATCGCGTTCTTCAGAAAGGCCGTCGATGGGATTGGCAAGCTGCCCGGCGTGCGCTCCGCCTCGGCCGCCAGCGCGCCTCCATTTGCAGGGCTGGGAGCGGCGACCGGGTTCACGATCGTAGGCCAGCCCGCGCCTGAAACGAAAGATGTTATGCTGACTGACGTGCGGGCGACCGACGAGAATTATTTTCGCACCATGAACATCCCTTTGGTTTCCGGTCGCACATTTACACCGCAGGAGGCGATTGAGGACCGGCACGTTGTCGTGATCAACGAGGCCCTCGCGCGCGCGCACCTCGCCGGAATGAACCCCATTGGCCAGCGCCTGATGATCGATATGAACAACGCCAAGGAGCCCACCGAGATCATTGGAGTCGTTGGCGATGTGAGCTACGCGCGGTTGGAAGGCGAGCGGCGCCCTATGGTTTACTGGCCTCATTCGCAACTGCCGCTGTCGGGGATGACGATCGTTGTGCGAACCGAGCGCAATCCCCTCGCGCTCGGGCGCGCGGCGCAGTTAGAGATCCTTGCGCTGGACAAGGACCAGCCCGTAGCCGACCTGCGCACGATGGAGAGCTATATTGGGGAATCTATCGCTCGCCTCAGGTTTGGAACGCTCGTGCTCGATGCCTTTGCTTCGCTCGCGCTTATACTTGCTCTGGTAGGAATCTACAGCGTTATGTCCTACTCGGTCACGCAACGGACTCAGGAGATCGGGATCCGGCTGGCACTGGGCGCTCGCCCGCCGGCGATTCTCGGCATTGTAGTCGGACAGGGTCTGCTGCTGGCCGGTGCCGGAATAACGGTCGGGCTTGGAGCAGCTTTCGGGCTGACTCGCCTGATGCGAAGCCTGCTATACAATGTCAGCCCTACTGATCCCAAGACCTTTGCCTTCATTACCGTGTTGCTCGGGTTCGCGGGTCTGTTGGCATGCTACATCCCGGCGCGAAGGGCGACAAAGGTTGATCCTATCACAGCATTGCGGTACGAGTAGCGACACTTCGTAGCTCGATGATCGCCTTTTTCATCACCTGTCAGGAATTTGGGACGGATTCCGTCCATTCTGTATGTTGGCGAATACCACCAGTGCAATCAAGCTGGACTGGCCAGCGTCGTCGGTAGAAGGCTCGCTCAGCCTCAGTTCGCCTTAAGCGGCCGGTGGCCAGAAGCGCCTTAGTACGTCCTGGCAAGTGGACGGTCCAACTGGGATGTTCGAGAGGAGGTTCACTATGGGTTCTTCCGGCAAACAGGATCCCGAAACGGTTACCGTCGACGACAAGCCATTCAACTGCTTGGTTTGCCACAAAGATGGGTTCTGGCGGAGAGAGGCTCAGTTACACACGGCCCTGGCGACCTTTTTTGGGTTCGATTGGGCAAACCAGTCGGCCACGTGCCTGGTCTGCTCGAACTGTGGCTACATTCATTGGTTCTTGCCTGGCTAGGCATTCCCTCAGCGCTCATTCTGGCGTGGCTCCTGCGCTATGGCGCGCTGACTAGGTCTTACCGTATAAGCGGTATGCTTGTTCATCCGTCATTCTTCTGGCCCTGATAAGTCCGCCTTCCAGCTTCTGACCTCCCAGTGGGTCGACGTATTCTCTCCCGGTAAACGACTTTCGCTGGTCGATCTGGAATACGCCGATATTGAACATAAAGACGGCATCGGTTACGGCCTTGAACCAGTGAATGTTTGTATTCTCGTCGGATATAGTCGATGCATGGCCCGGTCCCGCCACAACTTCCGAAACGGGCTTTATGATCAAGTGTTCGTCATCAGAGGAAACGCGATCGTAGTGACGAGCTTCGGCCTTGCCGGCAAGCACCATATGCATTGTCGCCATATTCTGGTGGCCGTGCGGTACGATGGCGACACCCTCCTTCATCGCATAGAAGAAGGAATCGAAGCTGAGCTCTCCAGTCATTCCCTCTCGCTTCGGCAGATCGACCTCAAGGACTGATTCGTGCCTTTCCCGCCATCTGACCCGTTTCACCAGCCTGTCGTAGTCAATGGCTTTCACAACATCCGCGACATCAACCCCGGACAGCAGCTCTTCTATTCCCTGCTGCCATTCGCGCTGGCTTATCGCGCCCGTCCTCATCGCTTTCGTAAGGCGCTCCATCTCCGCCACCCAGGGGCGAACAGCAACGCCGATGGTTCTGGACAGGGCTCCTGCCTTCGACAGGCCGGTCAGAAGCGATGCGGTTAGCAATGATCCAAGTAAATCCAGCGCGAACGTGCGTCGGGGAATGGTTTCCATGATATTCTCGTCCCTGTCCCTAAACTTGCACTGGTGTAGTGTAATCCCTGAAGTCTTTGGAATCTAGCTCCGCGGCACTTGGCGCGGGCCTTTGGCTCCGCCCAATTCGGGAGTCACCGCTCCTCCAAGTCCAGCAGACTACTCATACCGGAGCGCTGCTATCGGGTCCATTCTTGCAGCGCGCCGAGCTGGAATGTAGCAAGCCAAAATTGCCACCAGCGTTAGCGTCAACGAAACGGCGACAAACGTTTGTGGATCGTTCACACCGACTCCATAGAGCAGGTGAGAGAAACTCGACAGCAACCGGGTCAGAATCAGAGCTGCGCCCGCCCCAATTACAAGTCCTGCAAGAGCCAGGCGAAGACCGTGGCCGATTACCATCCGCAGGATCTTCCGCCTCTCAGCCCCCAGAGCCATGCGAATCCCAATTTCATGTACTCGCTGCGCTACCGAATATGAGATCAGTCCGTAAATTCCCACTGAAGCGAGAAGCAGGGCCAGACCAGCAAAGGCGCCGAGCAAAATCATTGGAAAGCGCTCCGATGACATCGACTCCGACGCAATGTCTTGCATGGTCCGGACATCATAAATCGGCTGGTTCGGGTCCGCACCATAGACAGAGGCCTTGAGGCTGGGCAAGAGAGCTTGGAGGTCCAGCGGAGTGCGGACAACGATCGTAGTCAAAACGTGCAGTTCAGGCAGCCACTGATCGGGAACCTGGTAGAACGGAATGTAGACCTGATTCTGGTTGTATCCTGCAAACGAACCAGGCTCATAATGCCTCACGTGGCCGGCGATACCCACAATACGGCACTCGCCCGTATGAGCGAACGTGATCGTTCTGCCGATCGGATTCTCCTTCGAGAAGTAGGCTTGCGCCAGTTCGGAGTCAATAACCACAACTTGGGGTGACCTCAGGCTATCGTCTGGTGTGAAATACCTGCCTTGAAGGAGCGGGATTCCCATCACCTTGAGATAGTCGGGCCCTGTTTCGAACATCTGGGCCCTCGCGGCTTCAGCCATTGACACGGGCGCCTCGGGCCCGACCCAAAACGGCACAGAGTTGTCCCGTTGGCTCAGGGGAATTATAGTCGTGAGGTCGACCGACTGCACGCCACGAATCTCGCCGATGCGATCAATCAACTGGTGGTAGGCCGTGCGCATATTGGCCGGTGTTGTCGTCGCCCGAGGCGAAAGCCCCACCTTGAAAATAATCACGTGCTGAATGTCGAAGCCGGGATCGACCTGCCACAGGTGGCGGAGTGTTCGGAACAACAGACCGGCCCCTGCCAACAGCACCAGGGTCATGGCCATTTGGACGATCACCAGCGCGCTTTGCGCCCGATGATGCCCTAGAGTCGAGCCTCGGCCCCCCTCCTTTAGCGAAGACTGCAGATCGCGTTTTCGAGCCTTAAGGGCGGGAGCCAGGCCAAACAGAATTCCTACGGTGACTGAGACGCAAAACGTAAACAAGAGGACTGGAACATTCACACCGATATTCTGGCTGCGCGGCAAACTTCCCGGAACGGCCGCGAGGACACGGTTGACTCCCCAACCCGCGATTGCCAACCCGAGGCTGCCGCCCGCGAGCGAGAGCAGGACGCTCTCGCTGATCAACTGCCGCAATATCCTGGTGCGGCTGGCTCCAAGCGCAGAGCGGATCGCAAACTCACGGGCTCGCGCCGCTGAACGGGCCAACAAAAGATTTGCGACATTCGCGCAAGCGATCAGCAAAACCAGCCCGACCGCTCCAAACAAAATCAGGAGGGTTCCGCTTACGTCACCGACGAGTTCTTGCTTGAGAGGGACTACTTCAGCGCCAAGGCCGCGATCCTCTGCGGGATAGAGTTGGTCCAGATGCTCCTGAAGCGAACTCATTTCAGCCTGTGCCTGGGCGACGGTGGCGCCGGGGTTCAGGCGGCCGATGCACAGGACATGGTGGATTGTACGATCATCGAGGATTGGATCACCCTGGCCTATCGGTGTAAAGACATCCGCCTCGCTCCAGAGCCGAAAGCCTGGCGGGAGTACTCCAGCGATGATGTAATCGATTCCATTAAAGGTCACCGGTTTTCCTACTGCATCAGCTCTCGCGCCGAAGCGATTTCTCCAAAGTCGATCGCTCAGGATGGCGACCGGCGTTCCGCCGTGACGGTCTTCCTCAGGCGAGAACTCCCGGCCAAGCGCAAGCTTGACACCCATCGTGCTGAAAAAGGCTGACGATACTGCCATTCCATCGAGGTGCTCGGCCGTCCCCTGTCCGGTCAGGTCGTAGCTCTGATATCCGAATGCGGTCATTTGATGGAATGAGCCCGTATTGCCGCGCCAGTCGAGGAAGTCCGGGTATGAGACAGAGATCGGCCGCTTCACCGTCAAATTGTTTTCCCAAACGACCATCAACCGGTCCGGCTCAGCGTAAGGCAGCGGGGCCAGGAGGACGCCCTGGACTACGCTGAAAATGGCAGTCGTGGCGCCTATGCCGATGGCGAGAGTCAAGACTGCTATGGCAGCAAAACTTCGTGAGCCGGCAAGCATTCGGACGCTGTAACGCAGATCCTGCCAGAGTGTCTGCATGATATTCTCCTTCGGGCCAATCCATTCTAAGGGCCACAAGGCCGCCGGGTCGACTCGATCTTTTCAATCTATCGAGGTTCCATGATAACGTTCTTTTCTATGGTAATAGAAGAGACAGGTGGAGGGTAATTCAGAATGAGCGCGAGCATCAGCTTGACAGGCAAGGTCGCTATAGTAACCGGCGGCGGTCGGGGAATCGGCAAATCCATAACGAAGCGGTTAGCGGCGGCCGGTGCTGCAGTCGCCATTGCAAGCCGCAAAATCGAGAACCTCGAGCAAACCGCAAAAGAATTCGAATCGCTGCCAGGCAAGATACTGCCCGTCGCCTGTCATGTCGGCCGCACCGACGAACTCGAAGCATTGGTGCGCACTACAAGCGACAAGCTCGGGCCAGTCGACATCCTGGTCAACAACAGCGCGACAAATCTTGGCCATGGGCCCGCTCTGAATGTCACCGACGAGATGTTTGATAAGATGCTTGAAATCAACGTCAAGTCGGCGCTCCGGCTGATCAGGCTAGTGGCCCCGGGCATGATCGAAAGGCACAGTGGTTCGATCATCAACATCGTCTCGATTGCCGGACTCAGGCCCCAACCAGGAGGGCTGCTTTATAGCTTCACCAAGGCGGGCCTCATTATGATGACCAAAAACTGGGCCAAGGATTTCGGCGCCCACGGCGTCCGGGTCAATGCCATCGCGCCGGGGCTTATAAAAACTGACTTCAGCGAGTTCTTCTGGAAAGACGAAGCCGTCCAACAAAGAATCGCCAGTACTCAGCCTATCCGGCGCATTGGCGACCCCGACGAGATAGGGTTCGCTGCGCTTTATCTGGCATCCGATGAGTCTTCATTCATGACCGGCGAGGTCCTGGTGATCGACGGTGGCGCAACGCTCGGATGACTTATGAGCGTATTGGTTCTCGTGCGCCACGGGCAGGCCTCATTCCTTCAAAGCGACTACGACAAACTCTCGACATTGGGCGAACGACAATCCAGGATGCTCGGATCGTTCTGGGCTGCTCAGAGTACCAGGTTCGACGAGGTCGTTACCGGGCCGCGAACCCGCCAAATCAAAACCGCTGAGCTGACGTTGGAGTCTTATGCCGGCTCGAGCCCGGCCCTGCCATCCATTCGAGTCGTTCCTGAGTTTGATGAGTATGATTCCGGGGGCGTAGTTGGCATTCTGCTGCCGCAGCTCGTAGAGCGCGATCCTAAAGTGGCCGCGCTGGCCGAAGAATATCAGGAATCCAAAGGCTCTCCCAACGAACGCAGGGCGTTCCAGCGAATTTTCGAAGTTGTAATGAAAGCCTGGATTCGCGGAGAGGACGTGCCAGCCGAGGTCGCTTCCTGGCAAGAGTTTAAGGCGCGCGTCTCGCAAGCGCTCGCCTCCATCATAGAGCACAACCACAGCGGTAGGCGAGTCGCCGTGTTCACTTCAGGAGGGCCAATTTGTATCGCCGTGCAGCTCGCCCTCGGCCTGGCAGATGAGAAAGCCATCGAGATTAACTGGGCGTTGAGAAACGGTTCCCTTACTGAATTCCTCTTCACCAAAGACCGCTTTACACTGGATACCTTTAATTGCCTGCCCCATATACCCGATCGCAGCTTATGGAGTTATCGATGAGCGACGCACGACTTTCCTGGGATCTCGCGCATCCTTGCGCGCACGTATCTCGGGCAGGGCTGAACGGATTCAAAGGAGATGAATGACTTTAGCGGCAACTTTGATGGTCTTGCCATCGCGCTCGATTGTGAGCACCTTCATATCGCCCGGCTTTCCTTTCAAGCCATCCAATGCCCTGAAAATAGTGGCTTCCTTAAACGTCACATTATCGATCTCGACCAGCTTGTCACCTGGACGAAGCGACGCGGCCGCGTCCCCTTCGAATTGGCTTGAGACACCGGTGATCAGAAAACCGGCGCCCGGTACAGGGCTGATCGTGATAGGGACGACGTCCAGGTCGCCCGCCTCCATCGATCCGGTCTGGTTCAAATAGACACGACCGTTCGCGTAATCGATCTCGATCCTGAATGCTCGCAGAACATTCCCTCCGATTGATCCCACGATAGGCGCAGACATCATGCCGGACATATACCGCTCAAAGGTCCCGGCCGGCCTCGACACGACTCCAGCGTCCTTGATTGAGAAGGGCCCCCACTTCATCTCCGGAATTCTCATCAATAGCGCGCTGGTCTCCATCTTGTTACCGATCATATTGGCAAGGCCGGCGGCGCCACTGGCGGTTTTCCAATCCTGATGTTCCGCCCTCCAGCGGTCCATCAATTCCCGGCTCATCATTGTGTAGGTAGCGCCCGTGTCAAGGAGGAACCCATAACTGTGACCGCCTAGTTCGAGCTCGATTCTCGGGAACCCCGATCGCTGAAACACGGGCGAAGGCAGCGGCCTACCATCATGTTCCATGCCTCCAGCCTTAACGATTGTGAATCTCCCCGCAGGGTAGTCGAACACCACCGTGCCGTTTCGGGCCAGGACATGTCCAGGTATCGTGCCCTCTGAGTCGTCTCCTGGCATTGGTGACCGGGTTCCTGGAACTATGAAAACGCGACCCTCTTGCAGTTCCAACTGCAGTCCGCCTACACACGCGCGAGGAGCCGGCGCCGGCGCGAACCGCGTCCCATCTTCGTTGATCTCCGGTCCATTTGGACTCAATCCGATGTCTTTTGCCAGCGCCTCGCCAAGGATAAAGGCTCCCCCTCCAGTGTCTACTATGAACCGCGCTCTCCTCGTGGATCCGTCAGGCCTCACGAAATCCAAATCTACATGCGCCCGATTTCCGGTACTGTATAGCGGCACCGTGGCATGTCTGCTCTCATCGCCGGATTTCGCTTGCTGCGCCAGGCAAGTGAAAGCACAGAGCCCCGCCACGACAACTAGGGCCTGGATCACGATGATGAATCTCTTGGTCATCGCGTCATAGTACAGAGGAATTGACAGGCGCGCCAGTAATGCAGGCCTTCGCAGTCTCTTGCGCCGCGACAGGGCTAGTGCCGCGACCTCATCCAGGTCTCCGTCGCCCGGTCTCTCTGGAGAGAGCGTCGGCTGCCTACCTCTTGCAAAAGCCGTGTCTAAGTTGTAAAAGCTCATTGCGGATCGCTCCGCTCCCGGCCTGACCGCCATCTCGTACTTGGGGAGAAACTAATGATAATTCCGCTCAACGAGCTCGATTTTCTCAAAAGAGCGCTTGCAGTTTACGGCGATAAAGAGGCCGTCGTATGCGGCAGCCACCGACTGACCTACACCCAGTTCGGAGAACGGACCAGGCGCTATGCGAATGCAATGCGCGGCCTCGGAGTTGAAAAGGGCGACCGGATAGGAATCCTCTCCCAGAATTGCCATCGGATGATCGAGGCTTACTTCGGAGCCCCTCAAATCGGCGCCATCTCGGTACCAATGAACTTCCGGCTGGTGGCGGATGATTTCGAGTACATCTTGAATCACGGCGGCGCCAAGATCTTGATCGTCGAGCAGGGCCTCGAGCACCTGGTCGAGCCCATAATGAAGAACCTGACTACAGTCGAGAAATTCCTCATTGCTTCCGACCAGCCACAATCGCCATCCGGTCCGTGGATCGGCTACGAGCAGTTGCTGGCCGAAGCGAAATCAGAACCGCCGCCCGCCATCGACATCGACGAAAATGAGACTTCCGCACTTCTGTACACATCGGGGACTACCGGCCGCCCCAAAGGCGTGATGATGACTCATCGCAACCTGTATATGAACGCGATGAATGCCATAATCGAGTTCGGCCTCAACGACACCGACCGCTACTTGCACGGCATCGCCTTGTTTCACTGTAACGGCTGGGGGCTTCCGTACGCAGTGACTGGTGTGGGCGGGACGCACCTGCTATACAAGAAATTCGAGCCCGAGGCTGTGTTCAACCTGATGTGTGACGAGCGAGCAACATCCGCATGCCTCGCCCCGACGATGATCAATATGCTGCTGAATCATCCGGCAGCGTCCGAGCGACAGCTCCCCGGGCTTCGTGTTGGGACCGCAGGCTCGGCCCCGCCCATGGCTATTATCAAGGCAGCTCAGGAGCGGTTCGGCTGGCGAATCATTCAGGTATATGGTTTGACCGAAACCGCGCCATTCCTGACAGTGTCAAAACTCAAGCCCAATATGCGTGATTGGCCCGAAGCCGACAAGTACCGGGTGCAAACCCGGACCGGTTACCCCATGATCGGTGTTGAGCTTCGAGTGGTGGATGACGATGGCAACGAGGTCGAACCCGACGGGCTCCAAAAGGGCGAAGTCGTCACTCGAGCCAACGTAGTAATGGGTGGCTACTGGAAGCAGCCTGATGCGACCGCTTCAGTAATGGCGGGCGGTTGGTTCCATACCGGCGACGTTGCCACAATCGATCAGGAGGGATTCATTGAAGTCGTCGACCGAAAAAAGGACCTGATCATATCAGGCGGCGAGAACATTTCTTCGATCGAAGTCGAGGGTGTATTATACCAGCATCCTGGTGTGCTGGACGCCGCCATCGTTGCCGCTCCGGACGAGCGTTGGGGTGAGATCCCCAAAGCCGTAGTCGTCTGCAAGCCCGGAATCGTGCTCGAGGAATCCGACCTTATCAACTTTTGCAGGGAAAGACTTGCGCACTACAAGTGTCCGAGATCGGTCGAGTTCGTCGAAGCCTTGCCCCGAACCGCCACTGGCAAGGTCCAAAAGGCAGTACTTCGCGACCGCTTCTGGGCCGGACGCACTAAGAAAGTGTGACTCAGAGCCGGCTAGCGCATAAGCCTGATTATCGATGGCATGACGAGCGCCACGAATACGCCGAGGAGCGGAAGCACCACTGCCAACACCAAGATCCAACTAGCTTCTTGCCGGAAGTCGAAGCCCCTCATCAATTAACCCCTAAAAGGACGTTGGGAACCCCACGGAACCGCGGGGAGCACGGTGTGTTCCTTCGTTATTAAGACGCCATCCGTCCCTATTCCGTTTCATTTTGTTTTCCCGAACTCGAAAGCGCCAGCTTTCGCCCGTCCCGTTCAATAAGCGGACTAAACCCGCCCCCCGACGGCTATAGGGAGTTGGCGTCAGCTTGAACAGACTTGATTGCCTCGAATACAATCACAGCCAATCGCCAGAAGGTCCTGAGATAGGAGGTACCTTGACTAAGGGATGGGGTCGCTCGCTTCGAATTAGCGGTGCCCTCGTACTTTGCATTTCCGCTGGCTGCCTTTGCGCACCGGCTCAAACCCCGTCCGAGTTGATTCCGCAGTTTGATCTGCCAAAGAAGTTCGATCTGCCAAAGAGCGGACTCGAACTCGAACGCCACACTCAACTCGGTTCTTTCTTTGACATCGTAGGCAAACAGTCCGCTGTCTTTGGTTATGAGAATCGGTCTCTCGAGGCCTGGGTCTATCCCCTGGAAGTCCTGGAGGGCTTCGGCCTCTCGTTCCGGCTCCAGAATTATCCGCTCGAGATTTCGGGATCCAGCGTGGCTGCTGTCATCAATGTGCGCCCCGAGGCCACGGTCCTGACCTACTCCCACGCCGCATTCACTGTCCGGCAGATTATTTTCGCGCCGGTTTCAGAGCCCGGTATCATCATGCTGCTCGACGTTGAGAGCGTCCTTCCAATGACGATAACTGCCTCGTTCAAGCCCAGGCTCAAGCTGATGTGGCCGGCAGGCCTGATGACGGGCAATTTGGACTGGGACGCAAAACATCACACATACTTTATCACCGAAGAAAGCAAGCGTTTTGTTGGGATGATTGGCTCGCCAGCCGCGCGAGACGTCTCGGTAATGCCGTATCAGGAAGATCCTCGCGACATCCCGAACAGCTTTGTCCTCGAGATATCGCCGGAAGCCGCCCGGTCACGCCTCATTCCGATCGTAATAACCGGAAGCACCGAAGGGAGAGGTCCCGCTAAAACCGCTTACGACAGATTGCTTGCCTCGGCCCGCTCACTATATGAAAAAAACGTCGAGTACTACCGCCGGCTGCGGGAGGACTTTGTAAGCATCGATACTCCTGACCGCCGCTTGAACGAAGCATTTGAGTGGGCGAAAACTGGCGTCGATAAAGGCCTGTCCACCAATCCTATGCTTGGCTCGGGGCTTCTCGCGGGATTTCGGAGCGCGGGCGAAAGCGAGCGCCCCGGTTTCGCCTGGTTCTTCGGACGCGATGCCTTATGGACGAGCCTCGCGATCAATTCCTATGGCGACTTTGCTTCCACCAGGACCGTCCTCGAGTTCCTGAAAAAGTATCAACGCGAAGACGGTAAGATCCCACATGAAATCTCCCAGAGCGCTGCGCTCATTCCCTGGTTCAAGGACTATCCATATCCGTGGGCAAGCGCTGACGCGACTCCTCTGTACATAATCGGTCACGCTGACTACTGGCGCTCGACCGGCGACCTGGAATTCCTCAAGCAAAACTGGGAGTCGATCCTCAAGGCGTACCGGTTCACGGCGGCTACTGATGCCGATGGCAACGGGCTGGTCGAGAATACTAAGGTCGGCCACGGCTGGGTTGAGGGCGGTGCCCTCTACCCACCCCACGAAGAGATCTATATGCAGGGGCTTTGGATCGAAGCCCTCCAGGGCCTGGCCGAGATGGCGGACGCATTGAATGAGCCAAAGCTCTCAGCCGATGCCCGGCTCGCAGCCGCCCACACGCGCTCCTCGGTCGAAAAGACTTATTGGCTTGCCGGTCGCGGCTTTTATGCCTTTGCGACCTCAATCCCGCGAGACTCACCCCGCAATGCCGACGAGGGCCCCTACCGGGAGAAACGCCAGGAAAGAATGAACGCCATCGACAAGCAGCGACTGATTGATGAAGATACTGTCTTGCCTGCGGTGCCGTTATGGTGGCGCCTGCTCGATGACGAAAGGGCGCAGTCCGAGATAGATCACCTGGGGGCAGGCTCAATAGCAACGGACTGAGGAGCCCGAATAATCTCGAACCAGAGCGCGCTGTATGATCCTCTCTCTTATCACTACGGATCAGTCTGGCCCCTTTTTACCGGTTGGTCTGCCATGGCGGCATACCAGTACGGCAGGCCACAAGTGGGCTACCAGTCACTGATGGCAAATACCCTCCTGACTTTCGGCCAGCCGTTGGGCTACGTGACCGAGCTGCTGTCGGGCGATTTCAACG
>Ga0126381_100006604_pt1 | contig 12847 bp, 7 predicted proteins | sample PanSoiMetPlot_28_FD_96465 | JGI IMG/M metagenome (GOLD analysis project Ga0126381, IMG submission 96465) | Tropical forest soil microbial communities from Panama - MetaG Plot_28 | ecosystem: Environmental > Terrestrial > Soil > Tropical forest > Bulk soil | place: Panama | collected 2016-02-17
CCGTTCAGAACGACCAACCGGCAGTCGATCACTTGACCGCGACAATCCTGGCGCGACCGCTGTTCAGTCCGACGCGGCGTCCCGCCGAAGCCGCGCCTGCGGATCGGTCCGGAACACCCCTCAGCGACATACGGTTGACCGGAATTCTGATCACACCGGATCAGCACCTGGCGATTTTCGCGCCGGCCGGCGGTAAGCCCTTGGTCCGGTCCGAGGGGGAAATGATCAGTGACTGGCGGATCGAGAGCATCGCCACCGACCTGGTTTCGCTGACCGGGCCCACCGGCGCGGCGACACTCGAACCAAAGGCCGACCCAAATCTGGTCCGCGTACAGGCCGCACAACCGGCGGCGGCACCGCCGCAACCAGCCGCGGCCCCGGCCAACCCCCCACCGGCGCCGGCCGCCAATGCGCCGGTTCGGCCGCCCCTTCCGATCCGCCGATCCAACCGCTAACCCAACGAGGCCCATGCATATCGTCGACGCTCGGGTCGCACGGGACAACGGTAATGAAATACCGTAGCGCGCCGCGATTTCTGCTCGCGCTCCTGCTGGGCTTGGCGTCTTGCCAGCAAGCGCCGGAAATGCTTCAGCCGCTGCAGCAGCCGGGCGGACTCCAGGCGGCACCGCCTCGGGTGAGCGGCACCGTCGCGTCGGCGCGCACCGGGCAACAGATTTTTGAGGCCCCCGGCGCACCCCCCGCGCAAGCAACCGGCCCGGCAAATCCTCCAGCCAGCCACCTCGAAGGTGGCGACGTCACGCTCAACTTTGTCGACACCGATATTCGCGAAGTCGCGCGGTCGATCCTGGGTTCGATGTTGAAGGTCAATTACACGATCGATCCCAGCGTGCACGGCACCGCGACATTCAGCACCGGCACACCCATCGCGCGGACCGCTCTGCTACCGGCGTTGGAAACGATGCTTGATCAGAATGGCGCCACGCTGGTCGAAAAGAACGGGATCTACGCGGTGGTGCCGACGGCGGTGGCGGGAGGCACCAACGCCGCTACGGGGAGCGATACCCTTGGCGGCGGAACCCAGGTGGTCCCCTTGCGCTACGCTGTCGCCAAGGAACTGGCAAAGACGCTGGAGCCGTTTGTCTCCGAGGGCGGGAAAATCACCGCCGATCCAAATCGAAACGCCGTGATCATCAGCGGCAACTCCGCGGTCCGGGACACCCTGGTCGGTCTCATTCGCGCGTTTGACATCGACATGCTCGCCGGGCAGTCGTTCGCCCTTTTTCCGGTAGGCGATGCCGACTTGGCAAAAACCTCGGCGGCGCTTGAGAAGGCGATACGTGCGGAAGCCGACGGCCCGCTCGCCGGCGTCGTTCGGGTCATTCCGCTCGAGCGGGTAAACGCCGTCCTCGTCGCATCCTCGCAAGCCCGGTATCTCGATGCGGCAAAACGGTTCTTCAGACTTGCCAATACGGCGGCGGAAGCAACCGTCAGGACCTGGCATGTTTATTACGTCAAAAACGGTCAGAGCAGCGATCTCGCCGCCCTGCTGCAAAGCGCTTTTACGCCCGGCAACGTAACACCGACCGCACCGGGAAGCACCGCCCCCGGCGCAACGCCCGTCTCCATGGGTGCGGGAACGCTGTTCGAAAAGGGCGCCTTTGGCGGGACGAGCAATGCCATCGGCGCAAACCAACCTGGGGGTGGCGCGGCAGGGATCCCGCAGGTGGCGGGCATACCCTATCCGCCGCAAGGAGGCGGCGGCGCCGGTCCGGCCGCCAACCAGCTTCCGGCTGCGGAAGGGTTGTCCGCCGTCGATACCGGGGCCGCGGGGGCCCCAGACCGTATCCGCATCATTCCCAACAACCGCAACAACGCACTGCTGATTTACGCGACACCCAGTGAATTCTCGATGATCCACGGGATGCTGCTAAAGGTAGATATCATTCCGCTACAGGTATTGATCGAGGCGACAATCGCCGAAGTCACACTCAATGATAACCTACAGTACGGAACGCAATTTTTCCTGAAATCCGGGAAATTCGCGGCAACGCTCGGAGCGACCCCGGCCACCCCCACGACGTTCACCGGGTTTGCGCTCAGCTACGCACCGTATTTCATCCTTCAGGCGTTGGCCGGTGTGACCCAGGTCAGGGTTCTGTCGGCTCCCCGCCTGTTGGTGATGGACAACGAACCTGCTCACCTGCAGGTCGGGCAAGAGGTGCCGATCCTGACCGGCACCGCGACCAGCACGCTGGCCAGCGGCGCCCCGGTGGTAAACAGCATCGACTACCACTCGACCGGCGTCATCATGCAGGTCACGCCCCGCGTCAACTCCGACGGGCTGATTACGCTCGACATCGCCCAGGAGGTAAGCGATGTGGCACCACCGGCGGCAAATACCGCGACGGGTTCCCCGACTTTTGACGATCGCATCGTTCGAACCCGGCTCGCCGTCCAAAACGGGCAGACAATCGGCGTTGCCGGCCTGATCAAAGACACCGTTTCGGAGCAAAACAGCGGCATCCCGTTCTTGAAGGACATACCGATCATCAGCACGCTTGCGTCCTCGCAGAGCAATATGCGGACGAGAACCGAACTTCTCGTGATGATTACGCCGCATGTCGTCAACGATCAGCGCAGCGCCCGGGCCTTGACCGAGGACCTGCGCAATCAACTCATCAACGCTGCGCTCGTGCCGCAGATGCTCCCGCAAAAGCCCCCGAGCGGCGCGCACAACCCGAATGGCCTCTAATCCGAGCGCCGCGAGGTTCGTGGCGAACGGCGCGCTGGTTCGGCAGCGCGGCTTTGCCCTGCTGATCGTCCTATGGATGCTTGTGTTGATCGCTTTCGTCGTTGGCTACGTGGTCTCGACCGGGCGAAGAGAAATCCAAATCGCGACGAATATCGCGGCCAATGCGACTGCGTCCGCCGCCGCCGACGGCGCCGTTTATCAAGCCATTTTCGCTCTGGCGAACCCACGCCAAGAGCAACGGCCGGCACTCAACGGAACGATCCGGGAGTTGGCGATCGGTCGCAGCGTCGTGAGCTTGCGCCTCGAGGACGAAAACGGTCGCATCAACCCAAATCTCGCCTCGGCCAGATTGCTGGAGGGACTGTTGCGCGCCGTCGGCACGGAGGCCGGCGCCGCCGCGGATCTGGCCGACGCGATCACCCAATGGGTCGGTTCGGCACGCCGGCTGCGAAGCCCGGATGAGCTGGCCGCCGAGTATCGCGCTGCCGGGCTGAACTACGCCCCGCCGGAAACACCTCTGGAAGGCCTGGATGAGCTGTTGCGCGTGCGGGGCATGACGGCGCAGCAATTTTCCGCGATCCGTCCGCATCTCACGCTTTTTGGCGGGCGCGACCCAAACGCTGCGAGCGCCGACCCGATCGTCGCCGCGGCCAAGCACTTCGCGGACCAAGCGGGGGCAAGCGGGCCGATCTTTACCGGGGTCGGGATGGACGCCCAAACCGTCCGCATCCTGGTATCGGCTCGTGGCCCGGGCGATACACAAGCAGCGTTTGTGGCAATCGTGCGGATAAATCCCACCGACGGCAGCTATTCGATCCTCGAATGGCACCATCAGCCCGGGTAGGTGGCCCCGGTAATAGATCAACCGGACCAGCGCCGACCTCTTCGCCGGCGATCATTGGCTGCTGATGGCGGACGCGTCTCCGGGGCCCGTCGCCTGCCCCGAGGGGCCGAGCGAGTAAAGATCGAATTCATGACCGGCCCGGCCGCTCGGACTGCGATAGACAAAAGGCCGACCCCACGGGTCTTCGGGAAGCTTATCGCCTTTCAGATAGGGCCCGTTCCACCGCGCCACCCCCTGCGGCTGGGTAATCAGAGCCTGCAATCCTTGATCCGTTGTCGGATAGGTGCCGATGTCGAGTTTGTACATGTCGAGAACGGTCGCCAGGCGTTCGACCGATTGCGCGGCGATCTTTTCTTTCGCGGCACCAAATTGGCGCATCACCGCCGGAGCGACGAGGCCGATCAACAACCCGAGGATGGCGAGGACGACAAGGAGTTCGAGCAGGGTAAAGCCCCGCTCTCGCAGCTGCTGCGGTTTTCTCTGGTCCATATGCGACGGGCGATGAAGCGACGGGTCTCGCCTGAACGGTAGGGCGACGAACACGGTGATGCCAGACAATTCGAGCCGGACAATTCGAGAAAGCCGCGTTGGAGGATACTCCCGGTTCGGCCGACAGAGAATGGGATGGCGATGTGACGAACGAATGACCGGTACCGCGAGGTGGGAGCGCCGGCCGGCGGGAGCGGCATGGCCGCGCGTCAGAGCGCGTTCAAGAACGCGACCAGATCGGATTTCTGCCGGTCGGTGAAGCCTATCGAGAACCGCTTGTCGTAGAACTCGACAACATCAGATAGCGTGGCCGCCGAACCATTATGAAAATACGGGGCGCGCGCCGCCGAACCCCTCAGGATGGGGCCTTTGAGCTTGCCGACATCGCTGCACTGACCGCTGATCGTGGCACGCCCCAAGTCGGTGACTTCAAAGATTTGTCCGGCCAATGCGCCTTTTGTGCACCACACCGTAAAGACCGGCAGTCCCGAAATGTCCAATGCCGGAGGAGCGCTTGCGCCTGCATTGGCGACTCCGATGTCGAGCGCCGCTTTGACGGAATGGTTTCCAAGGTTCGGCGCGGCACGTGCCGCAGAAGCCGCTGATGCGGGGCTGTCCTCCGCAGCCGGATCACCTTTTCGGGAGGCGATTGACGGATCATCCCGTCGGCGCGACGTTCACCGTTCGGGGTTTGCCGCGATCACCCCGTCAGGCTTCGGCCCAAGCATCGCGTCCAGTCTGCTGTTGCGGAAAGGACGCGCCATGCCTATGCCCGACGTGAGGATTCCCTCTCGACTTGTCCGCTCGATCGGCCCGGCCGTGGTCGGTCTGATCGCTTTTGCTTCCGCCGCATCGGCCGACCCGGTCTGGGACAAGGTCGGCGAAGCGTTCGGCAAGACCGGCAGCGAAATGCCGGGTGGGGTCTACCGGATCGGTTTGCCGCGCACCGACATCAAGGCAACGCTCGACGGGGTCGAGCTGAAGCCGGGTTTTGCCCTCGGCGGCTGGCTCGCCTTTCAGAAAATGGGCGATACCGCGATGGTCATGGGCGACCTCGTCTTGACCCAGGACGAGATCAATCCGGTGATGGCGAAGCTGCTCGCCCAAGGCATCGCGGTGACGGCGCTGCACAATCACCTGCTCCGCAACACCCCTTTCACGATGTACATGCACGTCTACGGACGCGGCGACCCCGTGAAGCTGGCGACGGCGCTCCACGATGGGCTGGCCCAGAGCAAGACTCCCATGGCGGCTGCCGCACCACCCGCGACGCCGCCCCAGATCGATCTCGACACTGCCGCGCTCGACCAAATTCTCGGCGCGAAGGGCACCAACAATGGCGGGGTCTTGGGCTACGGAATCCGTCGAGCCGAGCCGATCACGGACGCCGGGATGACGGTGCCGGCCGCGATGGGCTCCGCGATCGGGATCAACTTTCAGCCGACCGGCGGCGGCAAAGCCGCGATCACCGGGGATTTCGTGCTGATCGGGTCGGAGCTCGAACCGGTCCTTACGGCGCTGCGCGAAAACGGCATCGAGGTGACGGCGGTTCACAACCACATGATCGACGAGCAGCCGCGGCTGTTCTTCGTCCATTTCTGGGCGAATGACGACGCAAAGAAGCTGGCCGAAGGTCTCAAGACCGCGCTCGACCACGTCAACATCGCCAAGAGTTGATGCCCATGCTCGCGCGCGGGATCGCGCTCGCAATCGGGCTGATCATGTCGATCTGTGCGGAGGCGGAGACCCCTCCGGCGCCGCTGGTGCCGGAGGCGAAGATCCCTCTGGGCGAGGTCAGCGGCCGGATCGACCATCTGGCTGTCGATCTCAAACGCCAGCGACTGTTTGTCGCCGAGCTCGGCAACAACAGTCTCGGTGTCGTCGATCTCGTCAACCGCAAGCTGCTGCAGCGGGTCACCGGCGTGCGCGAGCCGCAGGGCATCGGCTACGACCCGGACAGCGATACGGTCTATGTCGCCAACGCCGCCGACGGCTCGCTGCGCATTCTGCGCGGCGAGGATTTCTTGCCGGCCGGCCGGATCGATCTCGGCGATGACGCCGACAATGTGCGCATCGATGCCGCGCGCAAGCGCGTGCTTGTCGGCTATGGCGGCGGTGCGCTGGCGATCATCGATCCGGCAGCCAGGGCAAAGATCGGCGATATCTGGCTCAAGGCGCATCCCGAGAGCTTTCAGATCGACGGCGACCGGGCTTTCGTCAACGTGCCGGACGCGAGGTTGATCGAGGTCGCGGACCTTGCGAAGAGCGCGGTTGTCGGCGCCTGGCCGACACAGCCGAACCATTCGAACTTTCCGATGGCGATTGATCGTGAAGCCCACCGGCTGTTCGTCGTCTTCCGCAGCCCGAGCCGTCTCGTCGTCATGTCGGCGGCGGACGGAAAAGTCATCGGAAATTTCGCCACCTGCGGCGATGCCGATGACGTGTTCAGCGATGCCGAGCGGCACCGCGTCTATGTGACCTGCGGCGCCGGCGCGGTCGATGTGTTCGAGGAGCGCGCCGGGAGCTATCAAAGCGTCGGGCAGATTCCGACCGTCTCCGGCGCCCGCACGTCCCTCTTCGTGCCCGAGCTCGACCGGCTGTTTGTGGCGGTCCGGGCATCGGGGCGGGAAGCCGCCGCGGTTTGGGTGATGCGCCCCGTGCCGTAGCATTCGGACCGCTAATTTTCGGGGATCCCGGAGCCGGCGCGCGCAAGCGGCGGGCCCGGCCGCCAACGGACGGGTGCGCCGCCGAATCGATCCGCTGACGGTGAGGCGCCGGGCGGTCGGGCTGCGCTGCTGCGATCCCGACCCGTGGCTTCGCGGCTTCCCTTTGTCCGGCGACGGCGCAAGGCGAGGTGGCGGCGAGGATCCGAGCGTCGAGTGGATACCTGACCAACCGGCAAACGCCTGAATATTTTAGCTGAGAAACGTCAGTCTGTAGAATTTTCTCTTGCGATGACAGTAATCTCATTAGATGCTTCAGACGAAGTCTTGGATGTTCTGGCAATCGGTAATAACACTTAATTCCGATAAACCACCACCTAACGGCAGGCCGAGGTCGTGATGGTCCAAAAACTATTCGGCACCGACGGAATTCGCGGCACAGCCAACAGCGAGCCGATAACTCCCGAGACTGTCCTTAAATTGGCCATGGCGGTTGGCGAGTGCCTGCGGAATGGGCAGCACCGGCAACTCGTGGTGATCGGCAAGGACACCAGGCTCTCCGGCTACATGCTCGAACCGGCGCTCACGGCCGGGTTCATCACCATGGGAATGGACGTCGTCCTGGTCGGGCCGCTGCCGACACCGGCGATCGCGATGCTGACCCGCAGCCTGCGCGCCGATATGGGCGTCGTGATTTCGGCCTCGCACAATCGGTCGACCGATAACGGCATCAAGTTGTTCGGACATGACGGCTACAAGCTGTCCGACGAGCTGGAGAACAGCATCGAGGCGGCGCTGGAGCGAGGCCCGTCACGCCGCGCGGCGGCCATGGACCTTGGCCGGGCCAAGCGCCTGGACGATGCCGGCGGCCGTTATATCGAGTTCGTCAAGCACAGCTTCCCGCGGTCGCATCGCCTCGACGGACTGCGGATTGTCGTCGATTGCGCAAACGGGGCGGCCTACCGGGTCGCGCCGACGGTGTTCTGGGAGCTGGGCGCCGAGGTCTTCTCGATCGGTGTTTCACCGGATGGCACCAATATCAATCGCGAGTGCGGCGCTCTCGCGCCGGAGGCGATGCGGCAGGAGGTGCTGGCGCGGCGTGCCGATATCGGCATCGCTGTCGATGGCGACGCCGATGAATTGATCGTCGTCGACGAGCGCGGCGCGATCCTCGACGGCGACCAACTCATCGCGCTGATCGCCGGCGATTTCGTTCGCAGCGAGCGGCTGAGAGGCGGCGCGGTCGTCGGCACGGTCGCGTCGAACCTGGGCCTCGAGCGTCATCTCGCCGGCAAGCAGATCGGACTGCATCGGACCGCGGTCGGCGATCGCCACGTCGTCGAAACGATGCGCCATTTCGGCTGCAATCTCGGCGGCGAGCCATCGGGACACATCGTCCTCGGCGACTACGCGACAACCGGCGACGGCGTCATCGCTGCTTTGCAAGTGCTGGCGGCGATCGTCGAAACCGGCAAGCGCGCGAGCGAGATCTGTCACGTGTTCGAGCCGGTGCCGCAACGCAGGCGCAATCTGCGCGTCACACCGGCTCTGTCGCTGGAGACGCAGCGGGTCGTCCGGGCGATTGCCGCCGGCGAAGCGCGGCTCGGCCGGGACGGGCGTCTCGTGATCCGCAAATCCGGAACCGAGCCGCTGGTTCGAATCATGGCGCAAGGGACGGACGAAACCCTGCTCGACATCGTCGTCGATGACGTCTGCAACGCGATCCTCGTGAGCGAACGCGACGCCGATGGAACGCACGCGACGGCGACACTGGCGTTGGATGACGGCGCGGTCGGCGTTCTCGCCGCACCGGAACCCGTGGCGCCGGTTGCCGTCACCAAAGGTCCGGCCACTAAAGGTTCAGCCGGGGGCGCGCCGCTCCCGCCAGCGGCCCATCGCCGACGAAAAGAACGCTCCTCCGCCCGCGCTGATGACTGAGCCGATCCGTCTTAAGAAATCGAGCCGTCATGCAATCTGCGCGCGATCGATGATTTCGTTGGCGATCATGGCGTTGGCGATCGTGATCGCCGGGTGGATCGGAACAGGCCGCGCGCTGGCGGACACCATCGCGCAAAAACGCGAAGCCGCGGTGCTTGAAGCGCGCGCCGGTCACATGAACGAGGCCCTGGCTCGACTGCGCGAGATGCTGCGCGGCGGCGAAGACGACGGGCTGGTGGCGATGGACCTGACCGCGCTGCTGCAGCAGGCCCACAAGTCGCGCGAAGCCGTCGCCGTGTTCGAAAAGGCGGCCGCCGCCGCGCCGCCGGACTATGCGCTGCTCGCCGCGACGCGGGCCTATCGCGACCTGCATCGCTATGCCGATGCCGCACGGCAGGCGCGGCAGGGCCTCACGCGATTTCCGGATCAGACGGTATGGCCGTTGCTGCTGTCGCTGATCCTCAGCGACGACCGCAAGCCAAAGGAGGCGCTCGAGGTTCTGCGCGCGCCCGAGGCGCTGCGCGCGCCCGCCGACGAGCGGCTGCGGGCCGAGGGTTATGCCTGGCGGCGCGCCGGCGACCGGTCGAAGGCCCGTGCCGCCTACGCCGAGGTCCTGAAGGTGGCGCCGGACGATGCCGAGGCGGCGAGGGCCCTACGCGACCTCGCCGCGGCGTCGACGTCCCAGGAGGCGCCTCGACCGGCGCCGGTTCGAGCCGCGGTGCTGAAGGCGCGTGCCGGCAACAGGCAAGAAGCCGAGACGGCGCTGCGCGCACTGATCGCGAGCGGCGGCGATGATGCGACAGCGGCGGCGATGGACCTGACGTTGCTGCTGCAACAGGACGGCAAGCCCGAGGAGGCGGCAGCGGTGTTCGAAAAAGCCGCCGTCGTCAAGCCGCCGGGTTACGCGCTGCTCGCCGCGGCGCGCGCCTATCGCGACCTGCAGCGTTATGCGGACGCCGAACGCCTCGCCCGCCAAGGGGTCGAGCGCTTTCCCAAGGAGAGCGTGTGGCCGCTGCTGCTGTCGCTGGTGCTGAGCGATAGGGGACGCAGTGCCGAGGCGCTGGCAATTCTTCGTTCGCCTGCGGCGCAACGCGCGGCGCCCGTCGAGCGGCTGCTGGCGGAAGCCTATGCCTGGCGTCGCGGCGGCGACCCCTACAAGGCGCTCGGCATCTATATGCGGGCCTTGAGCCTCGCGCCCGCAAACAAGGAGGTCCGCAGCGAGGCGGCGGCGACCCTGAACGGACAGGGCGGCGCTTATGGCGCGGCGGCGCTCGCCGGAAGCGATGCGCCCTTTGCGCCCGACGAGGCGGCAGCGATGGTGCGATGGGGTGCCGATACGCGGCCTCCCGCCGATCCGCTGAACCGGTTTCTCGGCACCGAAGCCGCGATCACCCGCCTCGACGGGCTCCTGGGGTCGCTGCCGCCGCCGCCGGCCGAGGCGGCGCGTCGCCGGCGGTTGCGGCTCGACCGCATGGTCGGATTGCGCGACCGCGTCCGCATGAGCGAGGTGGTCGCCGAGGGCGACGCGCTGCGCGCCGACGGCGACCTCCCGCAATATGCCGAGGAAGCCTATGCGGACGCGCTGCTGTACCTGCGGCGCCCGGAAGACGCTCGGGACGCCTATCGGCGCGTCCTCGCCGCAAGCCCCAAGGACGTCAATGCGCGTTACGGCCTGTTTTACACCTCGGTCGAGCTGGAGGATTTCGACACGGCCTATGCCGCGATCGACGGGCTGGTCGACGACGAGCCCATCTGGCGCACGTACCAAGACGATCCCACCCGGTACGACAACGGCGACCGCGCCTACGCCGAAGCAACCGCGGCGCAGGCCCGGTTCTTCGCCAATCAGCTCGCGAAAGCCTGGGCGCAGATCACCCGGATTACCGATGCTGCCCCCGCCAATCCGACCGCCCGACACGTGCTCTATGAAGTCGCCAACGCCCGCGGATGGCCACGCCGCGCCGAGGCGGAGGGGGAGATCGCCGCCGGTTTGGCGCCGGACGCCGTGGGGTCAAAGATCGCGCTGGCGGAAATCGCGATCGCCAATCACCGGTTCACCGAGGCACAGCGCATGGTCGGCGAGTTGCTGGCGCTTTACCCCGAGGACCAGGCCGTGCGCCGGCTGGCGCGCGATCTCGACGCGGACCTGCGCTGGGTCTTCGAGTTCGAAGCAAAACCGGGCGATTCGGAGGGCGGCGGGGCGAACGCCACCGGCAAGACATTGACCTTGCAGACCAAGCTGACAACCCCGCCGATCGACGACAATTGGCGGTTTTTCGCGCTTGGCGACTATGCCAATGCGCACCCGCCCGAGGGTTATGTCGACCGCTCGCGGGCCAGCGCCGGCGTTGAATGGCGCATCCCCCATTTCACCGCCACGCTCTACCCGTCGCAAAACAGTGGAACCGTGTCCAAAGCCGGCGGCGGCGCGACGATGGATTGGTGGGTGACCGACCAGATCGAACTTGCGGTCGCCGGCGAGCTTTTTTCCTGGGATACGCCGCTGCGCGCCCTGCTGCACGGCATCACCGCCGACGAGATCTCGGCCAAGGCGACCTACCGTTGGGACGAGTCGCGCAGCCTGTCGGCGAGCTTTGCGTATCTGCCGTTCACCGACGACAACCAGCGCCTCTCCGGCGGTCTCACCTACAAGGAACTGCTGGTCAACCAACCGGGGTTCGACATCACTGGCATCGCCGAGCTTTCCTCATCGGGCAATTCTCGCGGCGCCGCGGCGCCCTATTACAACCCGAGCCGCGACCTGACGTTCGACGGCGGCGTGCTCATCGAGCACACGCTGTGGCGGCGCTACGACGACAGTCTGGTGCAGGCGCTGACCATCAACGGCGGGCTCTATTCCGAACAGGGGTTCCACGACGACTGGATCGCCACGATCAACTACGAGCACCGCTGGCGCTTGGACCCGCTTACCGCTTTCCATTACGGCGTTATGCTGACCCGGCGGGTCTATGACGGCTCGGTCGAAAAGTCGGTGACGCTGACCCTCGGCTTGACTCAGCGGTTTTAGCGACATGCGCGGGCTGCTTTATTTTCTCATCTTCGTGATGGCCGCGGTCCCGGCGCAAGCCGAACCGCCCGGGCAGCGCTTCGTGTCGATCGCTTTCCACGACATCGACGACAATCCCGCCGATCTCGAAACCGACAGCGTTACGACCAGAACGCTGGTGCAGTTCTTCGATTGGCTGAAAGGCTCGGGGTGGACCGCAGTGTCGCTCGATGACCTGCAGGCAGCAGCGAGGGGCGTCCGCCCGCTGCCCGACAAGGCAATCCTGATTACCTTCGACGACGGCTACCGCAGCCTCTACACCCGGGCGTTTCCTCTGCTCGAAGCCTATCGCTACCCGGCCGTCTCGGCGCTGGTCGGCAGCTGGATGGAGGATCGGCCGGACGGCACCGTGCTCTACGGCGACAAAACGGTGCCGCGCAGCACGTTCATCTCGTGGGTGGAAGCGCGGGAGATGCAGGCGTCGGGTTTGGTCGAATTCGCCTCGCACAGCTACGATCTGCATCGGTCCATCCAGGCGAACCCGCAAGGCAACATGCAGCCGGCGATCGCCACGTGGCGGTTCGACCCGGCCACCGGCGCGTACGAGGATGATGCGCGCTATCGCGCCCGCATCCGCGCCGACCTGACGCGCGCCCGCGCCATGATGGCGGCCAAGTTGGGGCGGCCGCCGCGCACGATCGTCTGGCCCTACGGGCGTTATACGGGGCCCGCCCTGGAGGTCGCCAAGCAGCTGGGGTTCAGCTTTGCGGTGACGCTAACGCCGGAGCCGGCCTACACCTCGGACCTGTTCGCCATCCACCGTTACGACGCAACGCAAAACCCCAACCTCGGCGACCTCGTGCGAAATCTGCGCTTCGAGCCGGAGCGGCCGCGAACCGAGCGGTTCGCCTGTTTGACGCTTGACGCGCTCGCCGCGGCGGGCAGCGGTCCGCCGCAGGATGACGCGCTCGGCCACATTATCGAGGGTTTGCGCGCACTCGGCGCCAACAACGTCATCATCGACGCGAACCCCGCGTTGCCGGCGCCCGATGCGGCGCTGGGCGCAGTCTATTTCCCGACGCGGCTGCGCCCGCTGCGGACGGATCTGCTGGATCGCGCGACATGGCAGATCAGGACACGCGGCGGCGCCAACGTGTTCCTGCGCCTGCCGCTCGATGCGGCGATGGCCGGCG
>Ga0126381_100006605_pt1 | contig 12847 bp, 10 predicted proteins | sample PanSoiMetPlot_28_FD_96465 | JGI IMG/M metagenome (GOLD analysis project Ga0126381, IMG submission 96465) | Tropical forest soil microbial communities from Panama - MetaG Plot_28 | ecosystem: Environmental > Terrestrial > Soil > Tropical forest > Bulk soil | place: Panama | collected 2016-02-17
AGAAGTCCCCGGTCCGCATCTTCGCCGTCGGAGTTGTGGATACATAGAAGTCTAGCGGGAGAGCCTGACGGAGTCCTTGATAGTCGCCAAAGATGAAAAGACGGTCCTTGATGATGGGCAATCCGATAGTTCCGCCAAACTGGTTGCGGTGGTACTTCGAGGCCGCCCCGCCGCCGAAGTAGTTCGGGTTCGCCCCCCAGATGCTGTCACGGTAGAACGCGTAAGCAGAGCCGTGAATCTGATTGGAGCCGGATTTGATTGTGGCGGCGACGATGGAACCGCCGGCACGGCCAAACTCAGCCGGGGCGAGGCCGGTAATGACTTTGAACTCCTGCGTGCCTTCAACGGGAACCCAGACATTGATGGCGTTGGCCAGGGCTTCGTTGTTGTCCACGCCGTCAAGGACATAGTTGTTGGCCTGCGGACGAAGACCGTTGGCCGAGATCGCGATTCCGCCAGTGTCGCCGTAGCGAAGCTGCTCAGCGTTGCCGCCGGTACCTTGCAGAATGCCGCCGTAAGCTCCCCGAGTTACGCCGGGAGCCAGCAGCGCAAGCTGGCTAAAGTTGCGTCCGTTAAGAGGAAGATCAGTGAGCTGACGATCCTCTACAACAGTCGAGATATTGGACTCGGCTGTCTGGACGAGCGGACCGGCTTCGGTGACGGTGACCTCAGTGGTAGCCGAACCAGGCTTGAGGACGAACTTGAGATCCTGCACCTGGGCGATGTCGAGGACTATGGAAGTGGTCTGGCCTCCAAAACCCGAAGCGGCCACGTCAATTTTATAGTGACCGCGCTGCAGCGCGTTGATGGTGAACAAACCGTCGCCGTTGGAAGTCACTGTGGAGTGAGTTCCGGTTTCCAGGTTGGTGATCGTGACCTTGGCTCCAGGAATCACGGCCCCGGTTGGATCGTTGATTGTGCCCTGGAGGCGAGAGGTATCGGTCTGCGCTAGAACAACCCCGGCATTAAGGCCGAAGACTAGAAGAATGACGAAGGGAACCGCGCGGACTGCTGTGGTCAGACGCTTCCACAGAGTGCGAGGCGCTAATTCGTTCTTAATTGCTTGCATCGGATGGTCTCCTCAAAAACCAAGCTGAGTGGGCTTTCTTTTCGTGTCGCTGATACCTCAGTTTTCTGGGGCGCCCCATAAAGTCCCTGCTCGAGTCGACCATTTGCAATCCACGGCGTGCCTATTGATCAACAAGAATTTATCTCCATATAAGCCTTGCATTTTCAAATGTTTATAGAACTACATCTCTCGCCGAACCAGGTACGGCGAGGGGTCTTCTCCTCGGCGGAGAAGCGTTCGGAGGATGCTGAACGAGAACTATCTGTGAAAATTCAGGGCGAGGAGGTATAAATAGATGTCGCCCCAAAGGTAAGCAGAAGCAAGGATGCAAGCGGTCAACGACTCAAGAAACACAGCTCTCCCCGACCGCTTTGCGTTTGGCGTCTTTGAAGCTGACCTAAAGGCCGCGGAACTCCTGAAAAACGGCAGCCGGGTCAAACTGCAGGGGCAACCTTTCCGCGTTCTGGCTGTGCTCCTTGAGCACCACGGCGAGGTGGTAACCCGGGAGCATCTGCAACGCAGACTCTGGGATGAACATACGACAGTCGATTTCGACCACAGCCTGGGAATCGCGGTTAATAAACTGCGCGAAGCCTTGGGTGATTCAGCAGACAACCCACGGTTTGTCGAAACCCTGGCGCGCAAAGGATACCGTTTCATAGCCCCGGTCTCAGAGGTCAGACCCAACAAGTCCCCAGCTGAGGACCTCCCTGGGACAGCAGTCCATCGGTCGGTTACCACGGAACCCACGGCCACAGTCTCCGACCATCTGTTTAAGTGGCTGGTCGCCACGCTGAGCCTTGCGCTGCTTTCGGCTACTGGGCTGGCCCTATGGTTCTGGCTGCGGACGCCCCCCATTCACCCTCCGTTACGGATTGACTCGGTGACGCGGCACGGCCAGGTGCTGGCAAACCAACTCGATGTAGAGAACTTCTCCGCGATGGCAGTTGAAGGCGGACATATCTACTACTCGCAGTTGGAAGATGGGCGACCGGTGCTCGCGCAGGCACTGACTGCCAACGGCGAGATGCAGGATCTGCGGCTGCCGTCGGAGATTGTGGCTCCTCTGATCTGTGCGATCTCTCCCGATGGCGGACGGCTCATTGTGCGTAATCACCTGGCGAGGGAGCCGGAGCAGCCCATCTGGATCGTTCCCACGCTCGGCGGACAGGCGTTGCGATTTGCTGGCTCCCTCGCTCACGACGCTACATGGATGCCCGACGGACAGCATATTCTCTATGCGACCGGCGATGCACTGTTCGTGGCCCGCCAGGACGGCCAGGAGAACCGGCAACTGGTCGCCCTGCCGGGCAGGGCGTTCTGGTTGCGCTGGTCTCCCGATGGCAAGCGATTACGCTTCACCGTGCTCGACCCGGAGAGCGGAGCGCCTTCGTTGTGGGAGTACGACGCCGAGAGCTTCAAGACCAGACCGCTGCTCCCGGGTTGGAGCCAACCCGCAGCAGAGTGCTGCGGCAGTTGGACTCCCGATGGCAAGGAGTACGTCTTCCAGTCGCAGCACGATGGATTCGAGTTCAGTGATATCTATCGCATGCGCGGTCCTAGTCTGGACCGCGACCCGGAGAGGCTGACCAACGGCCCGCTGCAGTTCCAGTCCCCGGCTACGAGAGCCGGTTCCAGCCGCATCTTCTTTACAGGCATCGACTATCGGCGGCGGATGCTCGTCTACTCAGCCGCCACCCATCGTTTCCTTCCTCTGGGCAACAATCTAGGAGCAACCGCCCTCGTGGAGTACTCACGCGACGGCCAGTGGGTTGCCTGGCTGAACGCCTCCGACAATACTTTGTGGCGAAGCCGCGCCGATGGCAGCGAGCGTCTGCAGCTTACATTTCCTTCGCTGGGAATCTTCAGCCTGAAATGGTCGCCGAATAACAAATCGCTCGCGCTCATGGCTCGCAAAGCTGGTGGACCGTGGGCGATCTACCTCGTCGACGCCAACGGAGGCAAACTGCGCCGCGCAGTGGAGGAGGGTCCCGGCGAGGCAGACCCCAACTGGTTCGGAAACGGAACGTCTATTCTGTTCGGCCGCGTGCCGGACATCATGGGCGGCGATCCGCAGTCTAAGGCCATCTTCACCGTTGACCTTCTGACCCAAGCAATCGAGAAAATTCCCGGATCGGACGGACTGTTCAGCCCGCGACTCTCTCCTGACGGGCGTTACATCGTGGCCCTTCGCTCAGACCAGACCGGGATGATGCTCTTTGATCGCGAGACGCAGCACTGGACGTCCCTGACCGAGGGCGGCGCAGCCGATCCGGCGTGGGCCAGCGACAGCCGTTCGGTCTTTTATCAGAACTTCCTCGAGCCAGGCGAACCCATCTACAGGATCGAACTGCACAAAGGCCCGCCTCGTGAGGTGGCGCGCCTATCGGACGTGCGGCCGGCAGAAGCGGCTGACTATCGCCTAATAACACTCGCCCCTGGAGATCTCCCCGTGGTCAACACCCAGAGCTCCGCGATCAATATCTATTCCCTCGATCTGAAGTGATGCTTCCTAGCTGCAAGACTTCCAAAGCTACGAAAGCCTAGCCGCATTACAAGGAAACAGGAAGTGAATATCATTCCCCATGATGCCTACCAAGGCAGGGTAACTAATTAGGACGGGAGCGCAGCGTATTCCATTCAGGCCAGGAGATCGCTACTCCAACAAAGGCCGGATACATTCGCGCAGACCAATTCTGTCTTCCTCATCTTTTCGCTTGCAATACGGCGGCGGACCATACATTCCGGTTAACCAGACTGCATCCTCCAGTTACCGCGCGTCTAGGCCACGGCTCTCATGACGGATGGCTAGTGTGGAAGCGGGTTGGGGGATAAGGGTGCAGACTTCGGTTTCACCATGGGCTGGTGCGCCGATGGAACCGCCGAAGCTTGTCCGAGCAGATCGGAGCCACCCAGATTGGCCTGCGTAATCGTTAGCGGACGCTCCAGCACCATCTCAACTGGCTGCCCGGTAGTCAGAACTACTTCATCTCCCCGCGTAAGGAGCGTGTAAATCAGGCCTGCTGCTCCGCCGCCCAGCGCGCCGATTGCCGCTCCGGTACCCGGAGTGTCGGCAGCCGCACCGGCGATCGTTCCGAGGGTTGCCCCGCCAATCGTAGTTCGTGCGATCGTTCCTGCATCCTTACCCTTGCCAGAGGACTGCTGGATTTCGCCTTCTTTCTGCACGTTCGGTCCACCGGAACCCGGCAGGCCACTCACCACGCCCGGAATAGTCACGACCGTTCCATTTGGGAAGATCATCGACGTGAAGTGCATGTGGACAGCGGCGCGGCCCTTAACGCGTCCGGGGCGGACCACGTCGTCAATCACCCCTTGCACGTAAACTCCAGCGGGAATAACAACCCGATTTCCAACAACCACAGGGAAGCTGGACGAGAGGTACACGCCATCGCCCGGTTTCGCAGTTTTTGTATTGACGGCAGAACGCAGCGAAAGCAGAACCTTTGTCCCTGCCGGGACTTCAATCGACGTTGTTTCCGGAGCTTGCTGCGCTGGAGCAGCGACCGGCTCCGGCTGTCGTGCGGCAGGCTGCTGGGCAGGCGCAGCCCCAGCAAAGGTAAGCAGTCCTGCTGCAAGCAATGCTGACCAGTGTTTTGAATCGCGCATAGCTCTCTCCGGGTCCTGCAAATGAGCGCTATCTATTCTAGACCTCCCCAGCTGGTGTCGTAACCCCTCAATCACAGCGAGCACAGCGGACAACAGATCACTTCGCCACCCGATCGGCAATCTGGAAGTTCAACGCACTCAACGGTGCAAATCCCGAAGGATGGAGGTCGACCCGTGAAAAAGCATAGCAGTTGTTTGGAGCAGAGACAGTCGGTGAAGGGAGCGAAGTCGGTGCGCGGAGAGGACAAGGAAGTGCCTGATGGAGAGAGCCCGAACCTGGATCATTGACGGTGGGAGTGGATCTTGGGGATCTCACTGCACCAGGCCCGCCTTGCCCTTGGCCCTCTCAAAAAGAAAAACCTGAATCCATGGGATGATGCAAGTAATCCTATCCGACCAGGAGGGCAAATGTCACCGCAAATCATCTTCCAAATGCATCTCGTTTTAGGCTACGTTGCTTGGCTGCTTGTCTTCGGTGCATACGCCTGGCCAAGACTCAAGGGGATGGACCGGGTCGAAGCGCAGCGCGCCATCGCTGCCCTGCACAGCTTTCGCTTCTTCGGACTTGTCTTTATCATTCCCGGCGTCGTCGGTGTCAATCTTCCTGCTGGCTTCGCCGTCTTCGCCGCCTACGGTGACTTCGCAACCGGGATGCTCGCTATCCTGGCGCTCCTCACGGTAAGGATACGTGCGCTCTTTTGGCCGTTCGTCGTCGCCTTTAATCTCGTGGGGGTTGCCGATATCGTCATTGACTACTACAACGGCACCAAGTTCGGCCTGGCTGCGCTGGCGGGGCAGTTAGGCGCCACATACGTAATCCCGATCATCTATGTGCCCGTGCTGATGATCACGCACTTTGCCGCTTTCTATTTACTGGTGCGTCCTCAGCCCTATGCGGCTCGGGCACTCGCCGGAAATGCGGCCGCCTCTTAGAGAGGATTCTCGTTGTCCTAGTTTCTAAAGAAAATTCGAAATCCATAAGATGATTTACATCATCCTAAAAAGGCGAAAAAGGAGAACTTCCCATGTCTCAGCCAATTTTGGTTACAGGCGCAGCCGGTGGACCACAAGGGTCGACTGGACGCCTCATCGCAAGTCTTCTACTGGAGCAGGGCATTCCGGTCCGTGCCTTAGTTCATAAACTCGATGCCAGATCCGATGAACTCCGCAAACAGGGTGCGGAAGTGATCGAGGGCGATCTCCTGAATCCAGCCTCGGTTCAGGCTGCGATGCAGAATGTCAGGCGCGCCTACTTTACTTACCCGGTGGCCGATGGGCTGCTCGATGCGGCTGCAATCTTCGCCGCAACTGCTCGCGATGCGGGTTTGGAACTGGTAGTGAACAATTCTCAGTTTCAGGGGACGCCCGACGACTCGGCGTTTCGCGATCTGCAACATGCTCCAACTCATCGGAATTTGCAGCATCGGTTGGCTGATCGCATCTTCGACTGGGCGAAGGTTGGAGCGGTTCATCTCCAGGCACCACCCTACTATGAAAATGTGCGTGCTCTTGTGAGCCGGAGTGTCGCTGAACAAAACTCGGTCTTCCTGCCCTGGGGTAATGATAAGACTGTCATTCCCCTCGTCGGCGCGGAAGACGTATCCTATGTCGCCGCAACTTTACTGGCCAACCCTGGCGCGCCGTCTCAAAGTGCATACGCTCTGGTTAGCGAAGCTCCAACAGTGAATGTGGTTATCGAAACTCTCAGCAGGGCAATAGGAAAGCCAATTCGATATGTCGCGATAACGGACGAGCAATGGGCCGATGCGGTGAAGGAGCGGCTTAATGCTCACGCGCTCGATCATCTAACGCATCTTTGGCAATATTTCCGGAGGGGTGAAGGAAGATTCCAGGCTACCGACACTATCCGTGTGGTTACCGGCCGGAATCCGCTGACGCTGGAAGAGTTTTTCAGAGCGAATGCCAAAGCTATCGCTTCCAGCGATAATTGAGGCCAACTATATGAGAGTGAGAAACACAGTCGGCTCCGGGCATAAAGGATACGCCCAGGTAACCGGCGCATCCTCCGGAATTGGGCGGGCATTCGCACAGGAGCTTGCAGGCTGTGAATATTCCGTACTGGCTGTTGCCAGGCGAGGCGAACTGCTCCAAGTGCTGGCAAAGGAAGCTGCCTCGCGAGGTAGAACGATTGAACCCCATCGTTGCTGACCTTCAGACTGCTGCCGGCATTGCAACAGTGATGAGACGTATCGAGGAGATTGGAGGAATCGATCTCCTCGTCAACAATGCGGGAATGGCTGCCGGCGGCGACTTTCTATCCACCAGGCTAGATGGGCAATTGGCTGCGGTACATCTAAACATCGAGGCACTGGTGAACCTAACTCACCAGACCTTGAAAGGCATGGTGGAACGCAGACACGGAGCCATAATCAACGTCGCGTCCGTGTTAGCTTTTCAGCCTTTTCCTCATTTTGCGGTGTATACGGGGAGTAAAGCATTTGTACTCTCCTTCACAGAGGCGCTTGCCGAGGAGCTATAGAACATCATTGAATCTTCCCATCTCGTTTCCGAATTAGTTAGTTGCCCGCTTCGTTGGAACGTCAGTCGGAGCCCCGGCCTGCGCAGGCTTGTATCTCGCTAGCTTGTAGAAGATCGGGGTAACCTGAAAGGGCATCTTGTCGCTGGCTCTATCGAACCGTTCGGGCGAGAAGTTCAACTGTAAGACTCGGCAATCCCACGCATCAACCTTCAACCGACTTCCCAATGGCAGAGCGGCAATCTGCTGTAGATTGCTGACTTCGAGAGTCGGTGCGCCCTTCTGGAATTCGGCAAGCCAGGGCAGACCGCCGCTCTGGAGCAAAGAGTCCCCAAGCTGGGGGGTTAAGAGCGAGGGGATCTGATGCTCCATATTCACAAGTTGTGCCAGGAACAGCCCCACATTGCCCGATTTGTCTTTGTAAATAGAATTCCTGAACAGTTCCACCGCTTTCTTCGCTGCGTCAGCATTCTCTGCCTCAGAGTGATTCATAGGGATTCGCTGAAGGGTGGAGTCGTCAGGAAAAAGCAGGCGGCTACTGAAGGCATAACGGGTGTCAATCGTGTGCCCGAGGACAACATGAGCCAGCTGAAAGCTGAGCATGGCTGCGAAAGCCTCTTCGGAGGGAAGCACGTCAATAAGGCCTCTGCTTAGGAGAATGGTATTGCCAATGGCACTGGACTCCAGCCTCGAGGTCAACATGACCCTGCAGTGAACGGGGAATGGAAGGTTGATCTTATTGCCGATCATTATGTTGTTTGTGATCGTTTCCATGAGCTTGTCAAATTCGCTCGGTGCAGCAAGCAAACCCGCCTGGGCCAAACGTTCCAGCACATTTTGCTCGCTCTCGCCCCGCCAGGCGCGCAATGCTTGCAACGGACTGACGTCCGGCGTATTTTCGCTACCATCCGTAGCATTTTCCACGGGGATGTTTTCGCTCTCATCAGAGCTTGTGGGCAGTTTTAACCCATATCCCCACAGCTGAGTCTGGCCTTTGAAATCAAGGTCCTGCACATACACGGCTATGGGAAGCCAGATGCCGGGCTGCACGTTGGCGCGCCAGCTGTCGAAATGAAAATAGAGGCTGCGCCTCCTAAAGGGAGGGGGCAAGGTATCTGTGCGAACGCGACTCTCGACAGGTTTGCCGAAGAAGTGCTTTTCCTGGGTGAAGGTGCCCGTAAAACGGACAATATTTCCAGCTTCGTTATCGATCCAGACGCGGCCAATAAACAGGCCCGAGCCCATTTTTGGCCTTGGCTGAACATCAAAGACTGAGGTCTTGATTTCGCCAAGAAACTCTTGGCGAACAAAGGTAAAGTTGTAGCGTGCCGGAGTGAAGCCGCTGGCATCCACCACCATCATGCTCATGAAGCCATTCTCTGAGAACTCGAGGCTGAACATGCCTGTCATACGGTCCAAAAAACTCTTCGAGCCTGAGAACATTCCTTTCAGCCGCGTCCGTTGCGCGTAGAGGTTTTCATTGATGGTTCTGCTGAAATCAACGCGTCCCAGCAGATATTCGTCTGAAACAGGAACATCGCCCAACTCAGGATCCTGTCGCATGTGCTGAATGTAGGTCTGGGCAAGAGGCGGGTAGAGCTGAATGGTTTTCACAAGAAGCTCTTCCTGCGCGGCTGCTTTCTGCAACAACGCAGACTGCTCAGGAGTCAGCGGAGGAGGAGCATCAGAAGCGCTTGGTTTGTTTGCTGCACAAGGAATCGCGATGGCTAGGATTGCCAAACTCGCTAACTTCGGAACCGTACACATCCTTAGGGCCCTCAAACGCCTTCATGATTCAGCCTCCTCTCAAATGCGCAGCCCGGAGACATCCTTACAAAAGGACGGATGCGTTTCCATACTGTTTACGGGGATGCAGTTTGTGCCAATTCGACGACCATAGCGGGTTATCTGAGCCTGCGGGTAACCATTGATCTAGAGCGAAGGGTTTCTGAGGGCGTCTCACCAAAATGGTCATGATAGTAGGCGGCAAACCGGCCTGGCTCTGGAAATCCATACTCGAATGCGAGGTCGCCAATGGAGGTCGTTGCTGGATCGCTTCGCCTCAGGATCGATTGGATGGCCGAAAGACGTCGACTGCGCAGATAGGCAGCAGGACCCATGCCCAATGTATCGGCAAAAGCCCGATGAAGACTTCGCCGCGATACCTTCAGAACACTGCAGAGTTCTGAGATGTGGACGGGCCGTTCGCCCGCAGCATCGACGTAATCCTCTGTTTCGCTGACAAGGCGGGCGCCGGTATAGGATCGTGTGCTTGCCTGCGGTAAGGCGCTCATCAAACCCATCACAAAAAACTCGATGATCGAACGCTGGAGAAAATCGACAGCCTGGTCAGAGGGGGCGATGAATTTCTGCTCGATGCTCGAAATGGTGCTCATGAGCCGTTGCAGTATCTGAGCGCGGATGAGGGGATCCGTGTAGAACACGCGCTTCGTATTCCAGAAGGCAGGATCGGCCAGATCTTCCCCGCCACCGAGCATTGATGACAGCTCAGGAAAAGCAATGGAAACCAGCAGATAAGCTGCGCTTCCGCCATGAACTACATCGATTTCCGCAAGCGCAGGAAATACGCCAATGTCGCCCGGCAGGATCTCCTTCCACCATTGTGTTACTCGGCCTGCGCTGTCGAGGATTGTTCCGAGCACAATTCTCTCCTGATGCAGAGCCCCCCTCACTCGAATTTCAGAATTGAAGCGTCCCCGGCTGATTCCAAGGTTCCCGATGCCAAAATGCGTGATAGAGCCCTGCAGCTTCCCAGGCTTGAGCTGCACAATCTCGACGTCCGAGCCACGAGTGGTCTCGCGCAGATCATCCGGGCCATTGATGGGCACCGTTTCCGCTGACCAATTTTTCTTGTCCAACTCAGATCACCTTCTTAAACTTTCTCAAATATTAGACGACCTGGAACGCGCACCGTAAAGGGCGGATGGTCGGGAATGCGGAAGTTACAATGATTTTGAAGTTTAACCGGGATGTCTTACGCGTGCTAGCTGAGACTTTTCCCAAGATTGCAGCACGTGTCTCGGAGGCGAAGCAGGGTAGTTCCGAGCGTGAAGCAAAGAAGCTTACCACCCAATTGGAGGAGCAGAAGGAGCGCAAGAATAACATGGGGATGGATGGTGAGTTCATCCGCGAAGAGTTCGAGGACGCGAAATCAGCGGTCCACCGGAGGATATATGAGATCGAGGAGAAGCTTCATGCACTCGAGTCAAGCCGCGTTACGGCGTCGTCTTTGGCTCGCTTCGCAGATCTCCGGCTTACCAATATGGCAACCGTCTGGAGTATCGCCAGGCCCGAACAGCGGGAGTGGGTTCCAAATCTTCTTTTCGAAACTGGTTTAGATTACTCGCCAGAAAAAGGCCTTTTGAACCGGTCTAAGTCATCACTCTTCCATGTCTTAGAGATCATTGATATTCAAAAGGCAAATTTGGTGGAGGCGGCGGGAGTCGAACCCGTGCCGGGCATTGAGAACACGCAAATTGCTGATTCCAAAAAGGCTAAAAAGGCCAGAAAGGCAAATCGTGTCCGTTAAGAACTGTCTGAGCTGAGCCTGAGAGTCTGTGTTCCGAGTCATCCATCCGCTGGAAACGCATTTGTAGATGGAGGTCGGAAAAGCACCTTGGACTCTGCTAGACCATCATCCTCAATACCAACCGATCCAACACCGCAACTGCTCTCGAAGCCGATACCCATAGGCAATACCCTGAAGCCGCGGTGAACCCGCTGGAGGATGCTCTCTGGGACCCGGAGAGTTGAATGTAAACAGTGTAAGGTTCGCCCGAACATCTCCCATGTTCATCGCTCAGGCTATTAACTCGAAATGAGGCAGTCGCGCAGCCTTTCGATCAAATGTCAATGTTCGGGAACAACCTGCCCAAGTATTTAGTGCCCCGATCAAGGCATCTTCAAACTCTCCGCTGCCGCGCTTAAGCGCAAAAACTGCCTCAAAGACCTCTTGTTCGTTCTGAACTTCAAGAGAGTCTGCGGCGAGAAGGTGCTCGATATGAGTAGCGATTTGGGAAGGGTCCTGCTTCAGGAGGCTGCGCAACACCCAAACAATTTCAAGAACAGTCACCAGGCTAATGAAGCCAGGGTTCTGTTCGCTCAGCCGTCGATCGATAATTTGATTGACCTGGTGTGTTTGTTTTGGATCGTCCTGGAGCAAATAGCGCAAGATGACGTTGGTGTCGAGACCTGTCATCAGCGGAAGCGCTCCGTCGAGCCGGCTTCGATTGCGGCGTTCATATCTTCGACGGAGATCGGCCGGTTGAGTTTTGGCACACTGCCTTTGAGCCTTGATGTCCGAATCTTCGGAAGAATGACGACGGCTCCATCGGGTTGAAGGAAGAATTTGAACCGATCGCCCGGCTTGAGGTTTAAGTATTCCCGCACTGACTTGGGGATGGTAGCTTGGTTTTTGCTGCTAAGAGTTGCCTCCACGGAGCACCGCCTTCTCCTTTACATTATAGCAAATGTAAAGCGATTCGTTTCAACCCGATTTTTGTCAGATCTCCAAATCACTCAGCGACCACCCAAGCTACATCGGAGGAACTTCCACCTTCAGGGCCGTTCCACTTTCTTTCTGGAAAAAGCGGAAGTCACTAATCTCTATGGCCGTTACTGGCGTCAGCACGAGACGGTTCGAAACAGCGCTATGAGAGTCAGCTTCGTCGCGGCTCGTCACCATTTGGGTGCGCTTGATGCTCATACAGCTTGCTTCGTCCGCTGAGTGTCTCGCCGGCAAACCTAAAAACAATTCTTGGCCAAGATTCGTGGTGGCCCTGGCGCCGCTCCTGCTCAGAAAACACAATTTCGCTAGAGACCTCGTTTCGTGGGGGAGGGTTCCAGTCACATCAAGGGGCTGGATGGAATGGCCCACGCGATAGCGACGGGCAAACGGGTCAGCCGATTTAGCCCGGATGCTATCGGCGGTCGAAACCTGCTGCACGGACGGATCGTTGCTCAAGTCCTGCTCGTCGGGCCCAGCGCCAACGTCGGTGATCGGAGATTCTTGAGCCTACACCGCTGAAAGCCGCCCAGGACTAAACAAGCATGAGCCAAACACAAATGTTACGAAGGCAAATCCCATCTTCTTCATAAGAGCCTTATCCTTTCTTGCGGAATGTAGCTCCCCGCTCTGAGTGCTGAGATTCTCGTACGTAGCTCTTTCCTGGATGGGACAGGAGCACAGCGTCGGACATTGAAAACCAGGCGGGTGGCCCACATCTTTAAGGGATATCTTTCAGCACCCGATTGAAGAACGAAACCGCGATGTCGATCACCTGCTGCGCTACCTCGAGTGAGGTGACGCCAGTGCGTGGAACGTTCGTTGGCGTCACCTGGATGCCGGTCAGAGCAAAATTAATCGGCCGAATATCATTCGGCGAGGTGAAGTCGGAGTATGTGCAGAAATCCAACGGGAGTCCAGTAGACGCAGTCAGAAGGTCCTTGGCCGTCTTGAAGTCCAGGATGGCGCGGGGATTGGCCTCGGCAATAGCCCCGGCACTCTGAGTTTGTGCGCAAAGGCCGGAGCCGAACGTGCGGTGGACGGCATTCTGGACGAGGATAAGTTGCTTATCCTGGCTCGCGATGGCCGCAAAGGCCTGTTCGGTCGCGGCAACGAGTGAGATTGCGGG
>Ga0126381_100006606_pt1 | contig 12845 bp, 9 predicted proteins | sample PanSoiMetPlot_28_FD_96465 | JGI IMG/M metagenome (GOLD analysis project Ga0126381, IMG submission 96465) | Tropical forest soil microbial communities from Panama - MetaG Plot_28 | ecosystem: Environmental > Terrestrial > Soil > Tropical forest > Bulk soil | place: Panama | collected 2016-02-17
CCACACCGCCGGGCCGGCCGGAATGCCCGCCAGCGACTCCGGGACCTCCGGCGGGATCGGGATCAGCCCCGCGTCGACATCGGCCAGGAACCGGGCCAGATCCGCATCGGCGTCAAAGTCCTCGTCACCGTCACCGGCCGCGCCGCCGGCGGCCGCAGCCGCGGGCTGGCCGCCCGCCACGGCATCGCGGACAGGGCCGGCGGCCGGGGTCCCGGCCAGTCCCGCGCCAGCGTCCGCCGTGCAGTCAGCCGGGGTCCCGGCCGGTCCCGCGCCAGCGTCCGCCGTGCTGTCAGCCGGGGTACCGGCGGGATCCGCGCCGTCCCGCGCGCCAGCGTCCGTCGTGCTGTCGGCCTCGGTCCGGGCGGGATCCGCGCCGTCCCGCGCGCCAGCACCGGGCGGCGGCTCGTCGCCGTCGGGCCCGGGGGCGGGGAACGGGGGCTGGGACATCGGGGGCCTGTCTGTTCGGAGGATCAGGGAGAGGAAGCACCTGATACGAACACCCTATCGCCCGCCACCGACATTCCAGCCGGCCAGAAGGACCCTGTGACCAGGTTTTTCGAAGTAGTTCGAAGGTCGCGTGGGGCTGTGGAGGAAGGATGAGTTCGGAGTTCATTCCTCGTTTCTCCCGGCTGACGGCCGGTTTGCCGCCCGCTCGGCGGCACTGCGGCCGATGCAGAACTCGTTCCCGTCCGGGTCGGCGAACACCACCCAGCCGGTCCCGTCCGGTCGGCGCATGTCAGCCAGCACCACCGCGCCCAGACCGGTCGCCCGCTCGATCTGCTCGTCCCGCCTCGTCGAGGTCGGCCACAGGTCGAAATGGATGCGGTTCTTCGCGGTCTTGCCCTCCGGAACGCGCAGGAACAGCAGTCCAGGCTGACCCGGAGTTGGCGCCACCAGCACCGAATCGTCCTGCGGCATGTCGCCGGGCCGGATCTCGCGCTCCAACAGCGCGGCCCAGAACGCGGCCAGCGCATGCGGGTCACGCGCGTCGAAGGTGATCTCGTGGATCTCTAGGTCTGCGTGCTCGCTGTCTGTCATACCGCACAGGAAACCATGCGTTGGGCGCTCCCGCGCAAGGGCCAGGCGGGCGCGGAGCGCCCGCCTGGCCACGAAGTTCTCTTGCTACGGGCCTACGACGGTGGGCGCTGGCGTCCCACGCGAGTAAGCGGCTGCCGACACGACGGAGCAGTGGAAGTCCGCCGATGGCAGCGGGATCAGAGTTACCTGCCCTGCCTTTTCCGCCTTGGTGATCTGGGCGAGAGTCGTGAGGTGCTGAATCGGGGCGCCCGGATTGAACAGCACGACCACCGGCTCCCAGATCACGTTGAAGTCGGCGCCGGACGATGCGATGCCCGCGAGGTGATCGTGGCCCGCGACACCGCTGCCGTACACGGTGGGGAAGGTCGCCATGGCCAGGCCCGCCACGAGAGGCCCATGATCGGGACAGTTGTCGGCGGGAATGTGCGCGCAGTTCAGGCTGGCAGGGTCGATGGAACCTTTTGGATAGATCGGCAGGTACAGCGGCGCCACGTTGTGGTTGTTGGGATGGACGCTCGCGCCGTTAGGCGTCTGCAGGTAGATCAGCGTGCCGGTCACGTCGTTGTATGCGGGCTCGATGGTGCCGCCGCCGCCGGTGAATGTCATCGTCGCCGTCGAGAACGTCGTATTCCCGTACATGACCTGGCCACTTGGACCGCTGCTCGCCGAGCTCGCGATGGAACCGGCGAAGACTCCGAACGTCGTCACCAGCCCGCCCAGCGTCGCCAGGCACATGAGTCGTCTGAACATTGCTCTTCCCCCCGTACATGCATGGGCGCCCCGCCCGGACGCCAGACAAGCACCATAGGGAGTAACAGGAGCCTCACACAAGACTTCAGGCTCAAATTTCTCACATATCGCTTTTTTGTGTGTACGGAACGTAGTCAATGGCCGAGGCGGGGGCGGCCTGCGGTAACTTACCTGGGTGGGTGAGTCAGCGTGGGGATATGCCATCGTCACAGTCGCGCGGGACGGAACCGCGCTCAGCTTCGCCTTTCCCGCGCCGCGGCTCGGCGCGCCCGGCTCCGGCGATCACGGCACCGCCGATCGCGCTGCCGCCGATGACGGTGCCGGCGATGACGGTGCCGCCGATCACGGTGCCGCCGATCACGGGGAGCTAGCCGATCTGCGGGAGTGGGAAGATCCGGTTCGCGGCGTGCGGATCGGCCGCCAGCTGTGCGCGGCCGCCGACCTGGACCAGCCGCCGGCCGACAGCGCCGACGCCTACCTGCGGCTGCACCTGCTCTCCCACCGCCTTGTGCGCCCCAACTCGATGAACCTGGACGGGATTTTCAAAGTCCTGCCCAATGTGTGCTGGACGTCGCTCGGGCCGGTGGCCGTCGACGAGATCGGCGCCGTCCGGCAGCGGGCACTCGCCCACGGCATCCACCTCGACGTTCGCTCCGTCGACAAGTTCCCGCCGATGCTGGACTACGTCGTCCCCAGCGGGGTGCGGGTGGCCGACGCCGCCCGGGTCCGGCTCGGCGCCCACCTGGCGGAGGGGACCACGGTCATGCACGAGGGCTTCGTCAACTTCAACGCAGGCACGCTCGGGCCCGCGATGGTGGAGGGCCGCATCAGCCAGGGCGTGGTCGTCGGCGCGGACACCGACGTCGGCGGCGGAGCGTCCATCATGGGCACCTTGTCCGGCGGCGGCACCCAGGTCATCTCCGTTGGGCGGCGGTGCCTGCTCGGCGCGAACTCGGGCCTGGGCATCTCCCTCGGCGATGACTGCGTCATCGAGGCCGGGCTCTACCTGACGGCCGGGACGGTCGTCACGCTCCCCGACGGCCAGACGGCCAAGGCACGGGACCTGAGCGGGCAATCCGGGCTGCTGTTCCGCCGCAACAGCGTCAGCGGCTCCGTCGAGGCCATCGCCCGGACGGGCACGTGGGGCAGCCTCAGCGTCGACCTGCACGCCAGCCAGTAACACACGTTCACCCCGCGTGCGGATGGCGACCAGGGTGACGATGAGAGCGACGACGGCGGCGACGGCGCCCATGGTCAGCGCGGCGGTGACCCCGCTGGCGAGAGCCTGGCCGTAGACCTGGCCGGCCGGCTGTCCGGCCGGCGCGGCCCTGACGTGGTTGTTTACGATCGTCCAGGCGACGCTGCCGATGACGGCCAGGCCGACCGCGCCGCCGACCTGCTGGCCGGCGTTGAACATGCTGGAGGCGACGCCCGCGTGCTCGTCGGAGATGCCGGCGACCAGGATCGCGGTGAGCGGCACGAAGATCAGGCCCGCGGCGGCGGCGAACACGATCAGCGGCAGGCAGATGCCCGTCAGGTAGTGGCTGTGCTCGTTGACGCGGGACAGCCAGAACATGGCCACCGGGGCGAGAACGGCCCCGATCGTCATGGGCACGCGCGGGCCCACCCGCGGCACGAGCTGTGAGCAGGCGCCCGCGACGACGATGAACGCGCCGACGAACGGAAGGTAGGCCAGGCCGCCCCGCAACGGGCTGTATCCCCAGGCGACCTGGGTGAACAGGGTGAGGAAGAAGAACATGCCGAAGAACGTGCTGGCCAGGCAGAGCAGGATGAGGTAAACGCCGGCCCGGTTCCTGTCGGCGAAGATCCACAGCGGCAGCAGCGGCTGCGCGGAGCGCGCTTCGATGGCGACGAACGCGGCGAGCGCCGCCGCGGCGCCGGCCAGCGTGAGGACGGTGGCCGCGTCCGCCCAGTGCGAGACGCCGTCCGGGCCGGTGGCGCCCCGGGTGAGCCCGTAGATGAGCAGCGCGAAGCCCGCGGTGCCCGCCACGGCGCCGGGCAGGTCCCAGCGGCGCGGATGGCGCTGGGACTCCGGCAGCGCGCGGCGCGCGCCGACGGTCAGCAGCAGGCCGAACGGCACGTTGACGAAAAACACCCAGCGCCAGGACGCGTACGTGGTGAGCAGCCCGCCGGCGACGACGCCGACGGCGCCGCCCATGCCGGTCATGGCCGCGTACACGCCGAGCGCCCGGGTGCGCGGCCTGCCCTCGGGGAACGTGACCGCGATCAGCGACAGCGCGGCGGGCGCGGCCGCGGCGGCGCCGACGCCCTGCAGCACGCGGGCGCCGATCAGCAGCCACGACGTGGTGGCGAGGCCGCCGAGCAGCGACGCGAGCGTGAACGTCGCGATTCCCGCGATGAACATCGCGCGGCGGCCGAGGATGTCGCCGGCCCGCCCGCCCAGCATGAGCAGCCCGCCGAACGTCACCGCGTAGCCGGTGACCACCCATTCAAGGCCGGTGCCCGAGAAGTGCAGCGCCTGCTGGATGTGCGGCAGGGCGGTGTTCACGATCAGCTCGTCGAGCACGAGCATCAGCTGTGCCAGGGAGATCACGATCAGGGCGAGCCCGAGGCGCTCTGTCCCCCGCGAAGTGCCCCGGTCCTGACGGGTGCGGACCGAAGGGATGTTGGCGGCGTCGGCGGTCATAGCAGCCTGCCCTCCTCGTTTCTGGCGAACACGTTGATCAGGTTTCCGCCGGGGTCGGCGAAAATCGCGCTGCGATTGCCCCATGGCTGGGTGGCCGGCGCCATGACCAGGCCGGCGCCGAGCGCGGCGATCCGCTGGTACTGCGCGTCCACGTCATGGGTCAGGAAGTCGAGGATGACCCGGTCGCGGCCGCAAGCCGGCGCCGCCGCGGCCGTGTCCTCCCGGTACTCGGTGAAGCGGCGCCTGGAAAAGCCGACCGACATCGCGCCCGCGGGCACCTCGACGTAGTACTCGTTCAGTGCCACCCGCACCTGCACGAGCCGCGCGTAGAACGCGGCGAGACCCGCCACGTCGTCGGTCACGAAACGGGCCTGGATGAGTTCCATGTCAGCTCCGGCTGCGTCGCCGCGTAGTTGAGGAAGTAGGCCGTGAACGTCGCCAGGCCCAGGCAGCCGAACGCCTCGGCGAGCTGGGCGTCGGTCCAGCCGGCGTCGGCGGCCCGCGCCCAGGTGGCGTCGCTGACGCGCCCGCAGTCGGCCGCGGCCTCGCGGATCACCGCGACCAGCGCGTCGGTTTGCGGCTGGCCGAGGTCCTCGCCGGCGCGCAGCGCGCCGACCTGGGCGGGCTCCCAGCCGGACCGCTGGGCGAGCGTCGCGAGTATCTCCTGCGCGTACTGGCTGCCGGTGACGACCGCGGCGGCGAGCATGAGCGCGGTGCGGACCGGCTGGTCGAGCGTCCCGGCCCGGCTGGTCGCCCGCCGGATCGACACGTACGCCTCAAGGACGGCGGGCGCGTGCGCCATCTGCGCGTGCAAGTTGAGCAGCTTGCCGGTGGGCGAGAACTGGACCAGGTCCGCGAGCAGCGGACGCGACGCCTGCGGGGCGTCCTCGATGGTGTGCGTTGGTATGCGTGTCATACCAGCAAGGACGGGGCACCGCGCGGGAAAGTGACGGCGTCACGCAACGCGGCGCTACTTCGTCCTTGAAGACGACAGACGCCGTGAAGGGGGCTGCCATGGACATGGAGCGGGACGAGGCGAAGATCAGCCAGGCCTATCACGATCACCGCCCGTACCTCGTCGACCTGGCGTTCCGGATGCTGGGGGACATCGGCGCGGCCGAGGACGTCGTGCAGGACGCGTTCGCCCGCCTGCTGCGCGCGGACTCCGGCCAGGTCGAGGACGAGCGCGGCTGGCTGATCGTGGTGACAAGCCGCCTGTGCCTGGACCAGATCAGGTCGGCCCGGTCGCGCCGCGAGCGCGCCCACGACGCCGGCGAGATCGAGTTCGAAGCGCCCGTCACGCAGCCCCCGCTCGCCGACCCCGCCGACCGGGTGACGTTCGACGACGAGGTCAGGCTCGCCCTGCTCGTCATGCTGCAGCGGCTCACCCCCGCCGAACGGGTCGTGTTCGTGCTGCACGACATCTTCCAGACGCCGTTCGGGACGATCGCGCGGACCGTCGGCCGCACGGTGCCGTCGTGCCGGCAGCTCGCCAGGCGCGCCAGGCAGAAGATGGCCGGCGCGGAACAGGTCCGCTTCGACATCCCGCCCGCCGAACACCACCAGGTCACCGAGAAGTTCATCGCCGCCTGCGGGAACGGGGATCTCGACGGCCTGCTCGAGGTGCTCGCCCCGGACGCCTGGGGCGAGGTCGACCTCGGCCCGGGCGTGGGCCGGGTGCCGCCGGTGGTCATCGGCGCCGAACGGGTCGCGCGGAACCTGCTGCGCTTCTGGCAAGGCGCCACGCTGGTCTCCCAGCCGGTCGGCGGCAAGCCCGCGGTCCTCGGGTTCTTCGACAGGGAACTGGCCGGGGTGCTGGTGTTCACCATGCGCGGCGATCTCATCGAGGCAGTGCACGCGATCGGGGATCCACGCCAGCTGGCCTTCATCAGCGGACAGCTAGCAGACATCGATTAAGCAACACGAGGGACAAGGCACTACACGAGGGGACTAGGCAATGGAAACCGTCGCACCGTCATTGATCGTGCGGGTCGCGATGCGGCCCATGACGAAGGTGCTCAACCCGCTGATGGCGAGGTTCGCCGGCGGGCGGCACCTCCCGCTGGCCGCCCAGCTGAGGCACACCGGCCGCAAGTCCGGGCGGTCGTACGTGACAACCGTCGGCGCGCGCGTGCACGGCGACGCGATCATCATCCCGCTGACGTTCGGCAACCAGTCCGACTGGTCGCGCAACGTCGCGGCGGCCGGCGGCTGCTCGATCAGGATCGAGGGCACGGACTACCAGGCCACCGGGCCGGAGTTCCTCGACAGGCAGGAAGCGGCGGCGCTCACCAAGGCCACGTACAGCCCGCTCCAGCGGGCCGGCTTCCGGCTGCTCGGCATCAGGCAGTTCATGCGATTGAGAGCCGTGCCCACGTGAAGAGGCCGCCGAATTCTCATTTTCTGGTATAGCTGCCATTTAAATGCCGATACCGGCGCTAATTAGCGAGGGACTCTCGCGAGGGCAATCAATTCAGCGAAAGGAATTTCGGTGCGCCGCGAGCAGATATTAACCCCCGCGAGCCTCGATAAGTCCAGCAGGCGACGAGCGACCTGACCGGCGATGAACTTCGCCTGAAGAAATTGCACATGAGATTGCATGCCGACTTAAGGTCATTTCTAATAGCGTACGGTAATTGTTCTCGTAGCTATGGAGGACCGATTATGCGTATGCTTCGATCGGCCGCCATCGGGGCGGCGATCGCGCTTACTTCAGCGCTAGTTTCGGGAGCGGCCACGGGAGCCGCGGCATCGTTTCCTCAGTACGATCATGTGTTCCTGATTCTCGAACGAGAATCTGAGCTACAGCCAGGTAATCGGCAGCCCGGTAGCGCCAGAAATCAATGCGCTCGCGGGGGACTACGGAATCGCCACGCACTACACGGGCGTGGGCGACCCGAGCGAGCCGAACTACGTCGGCATGCTGGGTGGCAGCACGTTCGGCATCACCGACGACAATCCGTACTTCTGGCCAGGCCACACGGTCAACCAGCCGAACCTCATGGCACAGCTGGAAGCGGCGGGAAAGACCTGGAAGGCCTACCTGCAGGGAATTCCGTACGCGGGCTATCGAGGATACTGCTACCCAGCCAAATGCCTGGGAATACCGGACGCCGACTCGCTTTACCGTGCTAAGCACAATGGCATCGTCAACTTCGCCGACATGCAGACGCCGGCCGAGTTCGCGAAACAGGTCCCGCTTACTCAGTTCGCGACCGATCTGACCTCGGGAAACGTGCCGAATTTCAGCTACATCGTTCCCGACGAATGCGACGACATACACGGCGCGCCGCCGTTTTGCACGGACAACGGCAAGGCCGGGAGCGTCGACCAGAACTGGCTGATCGCGACCGGGGACGCGGTGGTCGGAAGCCTGGTCGGCCAGATCACCTCCTCCGCACTGTGGCAGTCAGGAAACAACGCGATCGTCCTGACGTCCGACGAGGGCAACAACGCGAAGCAGACGGTGGCCACCGTCGTGATCACCAGTCACGGACCCCGAAGCGTGAAGGACAACACGGGGTACGACCACTACAGCCTGCTGGCCAGCCTCGAGGCCGCGTTCGGGCTCGGCTGCCTGCAGAACGCCTGCGCGGCGACGCAGATGACCCCGCTGTTCCAGCTCACCGGTTCGACGACGGTGCCGGCGTTGCCCGCGCCGTTCACGCCGCCGCCGAACGGCGACAATTCCATCTCCCCGATGGGTGGCCCCGTCAAGGGCACCAAGACCACGCTGAGCTGCGCGAGCGGCTGGCAGCAGGTACCAAGCCCGAGCATCGGCAGCCTGGACAACAACCTCGCCGCGGTCTCCGCCGCGTCGGCGTCCGACGCCTGGGCGGTCGGCGACTACTACACCGCCGCCAACCCGAACGTGCTCGTCAACATGGCCGAACACTGGGATGGCTCCACCTGGTCGGAGTACCCGCTGCCTAACGTCGGCGCCAACCAGAACACGCTGCTCGGCGTGTCGGAGCTGCCAGGCGGAAGCACGTGGGCGGCCGGCTACGCCCTCGACGCCAACTGGGTGGACCAGACGCTGGTCGAGCACTGGAACGGCAGCACGTGGTCGGTGATCCCGAGCCCGAGCCCCGGCGCGCAGGGCAACATCCTCTACGGCGTCGCCGCGCTCTCCGACAGCGACGTGTGGGCCGTCGGCGTGCAGCTGGACGCGAACGGAGGCACGCACCCGCTCACCGAGCACTGGGACGGGACAAGCTGGACGGTCGTCTCGGCGGCGGATCCCGGCGGGAGCGGCAACGCCCTGTACGCGCTGGACGCCGTGTCGAGCGGCAGCGTGTACGCGGTCGGCCAGACAGGCGCGGCGTTCCCGAGCCAGGCGCTGGTCGAGCACTGGAACGGCAAGACCTGGTCGCAGCTCGCCTCTCCGGCCGACAGCACCGAGAGCCTTACCACGCTCGGCGTCACCGGATCGGACACCGCGCTGACGCTCGTCGGCGACAGGGAAAGCGACACCACCCCGTACGCCACGGAGGTCGCCACCGGCGCGCCCGCCAGCCTGTCGATGGTGACCAGCCCGAACACCGGTACCGGTGAGAACGACCTGTTCGGTGCCGCCACCGCCGCCGACGGAACGGTCTACGCGGCCGGCTGGTACGTCGACCCGTCAAGCGGCAACTACTTCAGCCTGATCGAGCACGAGACAGGCGGCGTGTGGTCGACCGACACAACGCCCGACCCCGGAACAGGGTCGAACGGGTTCGCCGGCGTCGCGGCGATACCGGGTGGCGGCGTGTGGGCGGTCGGTAACTTCAGCAACAGCGGAAACAACGCCACATTCGTCGCCCATCACTGCTGACCCCCGGGGAACTGCGCCCCGCCCGACCGGGCGGGGCGCAGTTTTATTTTGGGACCGCCGGAAAAAGGCATTCAAAAGCGAGGGACTCCCGCAATGACGATCAATTCGACGAAAAGGATTTCGGTATGCGGGAAAGACATTAACCCGTTATTCCGAACGGTCTCGGGCGTCCTCTCCTAAGGGTAAGGATTTTGTTCCCTGGCGCAGTATTTCAGGCGCTTCTACGCTAAAGCCGACCGGAGTTGGCCGCGCTTGCGAATCTTGTCCTGTAGGTGCGCTGCTTCGGCCTTTTTGACGCTTGGTCTGCTTCGCCTGGGAGGCACTAATGGCTGTCTTCGCTCGATCCCGCCGGGCTCTCATCTGCATAATCGCCGCATTGGCGCTGGGGCTCGGCCTGTCGGGGTCGGGGGTCACCGTCCGGCTCGCCAGCATGGGGCAGCCGCCCGCGGGCGCGAACAGCATGGCGGCGCTGGCGCCCCAGTTGCTCGCACAGCCCGGCGCGGATCCGGTCACAGGCGCCGCGCCACAGCCGGCCTGCACCTCCTCGATTCTGCCCGCGGTCAACACGGCGATGGCCATGCCCGGCAGGGACACCCTGCTGACCCACGACGGTGCCACCGTCGACCTCGGCACCAGCGCGGTGCTGGCCGCCATCCAGGTCAGCGGGCAGTCGCTGTGCGCTGGTGATCTGATGCCAATGAACCAGGGCATGACGAACGTCACCGCGGGCCCGCGGCGCGGCTACCGGTTCCTGCCGCACATGACCTTCGCCGCCAATTTGCGCATCACTTTGCCCTTTGACCCGTCGCTCATCCCGGCCGGGCTGAGCACGCAGGACGTGCGCACCTTCTACTACGACACCACGCTGAACAGCTGGCAGGCGCTGCCCCTGCTGTCGGTCGACACCACGGCGCACACCGTCACGAGCAGCACCAACCACTTCACCGACTTCGCCGTCGGGACGATCACGACGCCGGACGCGCCGGGCACGCTGAGCTTCGACCCGACCAGCATCAAGGACATCAAGGCCGCCGACCCGGGCGCCAACGTGAACCTGATCGACCCGCCGCAGGCCAGCGGCGACGGCGCCGCGCACCTGTCGTACCCGATCGAGCTGCCGCAGGGGCGGCACGGCCAGGCGCCAAGCGTGGCGATCACCTACGACTCCAGCGCGCCCGACGGCGGCGCGTCGGCGGCTGACGGCTGGCTGGGCCTGGGCTGGAACCTCACGCTGCCGACGGTCGAGGTCAACACCCAGTGGGGGGTGCCGCGCTACGACCCGGCGAATGAGTCCGAGACCTACATGCTGAACGGCGCGGAGCTCACCCCGGTCGCCAACCGCGGCGCGCTGGTGCCGCGCACCGCCGAGAAGGTCTTCCACAGCCGGGTGGAGAGCTCGTTCCTCAAGGTCGTGCGGCACGGAAGCGATCCGAAGTCGTACTGGTGGGAGGTCACCAGCAAGGACGGCACCCGCTACTTCTACGGCGGTAACCCGGAGACCGGCCGCGACCCGGCGGCCGAGCTCACCGACGGCTCGGGCAACATCTTCCGCTGGGCGCTCGAAGAGACCGAGGACCTGGACGGCAACACCGTTCACTACGCCTACGCGCGCGTGTCCGACCCGGGCATCCCCGGCGGGACGGTGGCGGGCACGAACCTCTACCCGGCCTCGATCAACTACACCGGCACCGGTGACGCGGCCGGCGCCTACACGGTGACGTTCACCCGCGACCGCGACCTGCCGAACTACACCCGGCGGCCGGACGTCAGCATCAGCGCGCGCGGCGGGTTCGTACTGGTCACCGCCGACCTGCTCAAGCAGATCGACGTCACCTTCAACGGCCAGGAGGTGCGCGGCTACCAGCTCGGCTACACCACCGGGGCGTTCGGCAAGACGCTGCTGGCCTCGATAACCCAGCTCGGCGCGAGCGGCACCGTCTTCAACACGCACACCTTCAGCTACTACAACGACGCCCAGAACGGCAGCGGGAACTACAACGGGTTCTCGCCGGCCACCCAGGTGAACACGGGCAACGACAACGTGACGGCCGGGCTGTTCGGGCAGGGGCAGGCGAGCGCGCTGTCCGGCAGCGAGACCACCAGCGTCGGCGGCCACCTGTACGTCGGGTTCAACCCTGACCTGCCGACCAAGGAGGGCTCCGCGGGGGCGAAGGTCGGGTTCACCACCAGCAGCACGGACGGCGTGCTGGCGCTGGTGGACCTGAACGGGGACAGCAAGCCGGACAAGGTCTTCGAAGCCAATGGGCAGGCGTTGTTCCGGCTCAACACCACCGTCCCCGGCGGGCCGGTCACCTTCTCCGACCAGGCGTTCCCGCTGCCGACGCTGCCGGCGATCTCGCACACCACCGCGGACCAGTTCTCCTACGGCGCCGAGGCGTACTTCGGGGCGAACGTCTTCGCCAACCAGTCGCAGACTTTCACCACCCAGGACACCTACTTCCAGGACGTGAACGGGGACGGGCTGCCCGACCTGGTGGACAACGGGCAGGTGCTGTTCAACCACCTGGACGCCAACGGGATCCCGACCTTCACCGCCAACTCCGCCGACACCCCGGTGCCGATCGGCGGCGGCACGGTCGACGCCTCCGGCATCAGCACGCCTCCGCTCGACCCGCAGGTCAGCGCGAACGACCCGCTGGTTGACACGGTGCGGGTGTGGACCGCGCCCTACACCGGCACGGTCAACATCACCGGCGACGTGGCGCTCATCCAGGACACCAGCGCGGCGCGCGCCCAGTACACCACCGCGGACGGGGTGCGGGTCGCCATCCAGCAAAACGGCACCGAGCTGTGGTCGACGACCATCGCCGGGGGCGACTACTCGCCGCACAGCCCTGCGGGTGTCACCGGGCTCGCGGTGCAGCAGGGCGACCGGATCTACTTCCGCTCCGGCTCGGTGAACGACGGCAAGTTTGACCAGGTCGCCTGGGACCCGGTCATCGCCTACCAGAACGTGCAGCCCACCACCGACGTCAACGGCCTGGACGTCTACACCTACCAGGCGTCGAAGGACTTCACGCTGGCGGGCCGGCGCGGCGCCATCGTGGCGGCCCCGCTGACCGGCACGGTGCACCTGGCCGGCACCTTCCACAAGGCCGCGCCGACCACCGACGACGTCACAGTCGAGGTGCTGCAGAACGGCAACCCGGTCTTCTCCCAGACCATGCCCGCGGCGCAGACCGGCGACATCCCCGTCAGCCTGGACATGCAGGTGACCAAGGGCGACACGATCGCGCTGCGGGAAAAGATCGACTCGCCCATCGACGTGACCCAGCTGTCCTGGAGCCCGCAGCTCTATTACACCTCGTCCTCCTCGGGCAACGTCACCGACGGCAACGGCAACCCGCTCGTCCAGCTGCACCCGCCGGTGGACATTGACCTGTACCCGGCCGATGACCGCAACGGTGCCGTGCAGCAGGCGTGGACTGTGCCGACCACTGACACGGTGCACGTGACGCCGCAGCTCACCGTCGGGTCCGGAGCCAACGGCACCGTGACGTTCACGGTGAAGAAGCAGGGCGCGCTGGTTTTCAAGGAGCCGGTCACCATTTC
>Ga0126381_100006608_pt1 | contig 12843 bp, 5 predicted proteins | sample PanSoiMetPlot_28_FD_96465 | JGI IMG/M metagenome (GOLD analysis project Ga0126381, IMG submission 96465) | Tropical forest soil microbial communities from Panama - MetaG Plot_28 | ecosystem: Environmental > Terrestrial > Soil > Tropical forest > Bulk soil | place: Panama | collected 2016-02-17
GACAAAGCTATAGATAGCTTGCGCTCGTTCCGGTGCGCCAGTCTGACTCCACTACGCTCTTCTACTCTCTTGTCTGGTCCTATCATGCGGAAATAGTTCGAAAGGGCACGTGCTATTCGCCCTGAAGGAGACACTACTGTACGGTTACGGGTACATCGATGCTATGAGTAATAAATGTGCTTGTACCCTGACCCTTGACGATGACGGTGTAGTTTCCTGGCTGGGCAACGCCACCCGTGGCACGACTCCCGCCGCTGCCGCATGCCAATGCGGAGGAAATCACCGCTGAGACGACAGCTAAAAGCAGCGTCGTGAGCCAATGGCGCCAGGATCTCGAACGCGTCCCCGCTGTCAACAAGACACCCAAAAATGGAATGAATAAGCCGAGCGCCGGACTTGTCGCATCTCTCCTGGCTGCTGCCACTATCCCCGTCGTGTTTACAATGAGGGTGGCGCTACCAGCTCCGTTTACCGGAATGCTTAGCGATGATGGTGTTACGGTACAGGAAGGCGAAGATGCCATTGCCGGCGCAACAGAACAGCTGAGATTGATAGTGTCAGTAAATCCGTTCTGAGTACTGATCGCCACAGCGGCGACGCCTTGTCCACCGACGGTAACGTCACCCAGCGAGGCTGGAGTGACTGTAAGTGTAAAGTCGGGACTAGGCGGTTGAGAACTCTTGGACAAAAACGTGTAGTTAACGGTTTGGTTGGAATTCATGACGACAACACAATTGCCAGTTCCTGAACATGCGGGATTTGGAGGGTCAGTACTCCAACCATAGAAGTAAGAATCGGGATCGGAAGCAGCAGTCAGCGTAACCATAGTGCCTTGTGCAAAGTTGAATTGACATATTTGTCCGCCAGTTCCGCAGTCGATGCCTGCTGGGCTGCTGGTAATTGTTCCGGTTCCCGGCATGGTGCCCATAACGCCTGTTCCTGATACAAAAAGCGTGTACAACTGCCCAACTACAGGAACGAATGTCGCCGTAACATTGAGATTGCTTGTGATCTCAAATTGGCAAGTAAGGTTCATTCCGCAACTAGGGGGCGCGTCCCCGCCCCAGCCGCCGAAGAGGTCTTCAACTGGCGTTGCGGTGAGTGTTATCAACGTGCCATTGGGGAATTCAGCCGTGCAAATGCCTGGCTCACTGCCGTTTGAGCATTGGTTGATCCCGGGAGGATCGCTATTGACGATCCCCAGTGGTCCTAGGGGTATCGTAACGGTGAGAATCGACGCATTGCTGGATTGCGCGTTCAGCCTGGCCACAAACGCGTCGGGACAAAGAGCTTGATTTCCATTGATCGTACAGTTCTGGGTGCTGCCGATGGTTCCCTGGTAAGGGCTGACGGTTGGGAAGTCACTGGAATTTGTATCGCCGGTAACGGACACATTTTGTAATTGATCTACGGCAATCGAGCCACCGAGAATATCCTCATCATTCGAGCCTCCTAGAAAGGTCGAGAAGGTAAGGGCGCTCCCAGCCGGATTGAGCACGCTAATAAAGGCATCATACCCGCCACCAATCATTGTTTGCGTAGCGAACTGCACAGGAAAGTCAGGAGAGTTGGTTCGTCCCGTGACATAGACATTCGCGCTGTTGTCGATTGTTAGCCCTAGCCCTGCATCCATCCCGCTGCCGCCAAGATATGTTGAGAACACCAGTCCACTACCGGAAGGGTTCATCTTCGCAACAAATGCGTTCTGTGGGCCCCTGAGCGCTCGCTGATAAGGGTTCATTAATTTGAAGTCCATCGAGCTTGTCTGACCCGTGAGGTAGGAGTTGCCGCTTGTGTCGGCTGAAATTGAATACGCGTCGTCGCTGCCGCTACCACCTAAGAATGTGGAATATACATAGTTCGGAGCTAAGCCGATCGCGTTGCATGGCGAAGCCTGGTAGACGCAGATTACTGTGATGAAGGCGTCATCCTGACCTCCGTTGCAGTTGCCGTCGGTTCCACACGTGGTCTGGAATGCGCCGGGAGTAGTGTAAAACGATGGAGGAGAGCTGCTGCCACCGCTCCTGCTTCCGCCAGTGATGTAAATATTATGAAAAGTGCTATCGGGACGATCCAGAGCGATTCCCGATGCGAAGTCTTCATTTGCGCCGCCCAGGAAAGTCGAAAAATAGAAGCCGGAAAGATCTGGATATAATTCCGCCACAAACCCATCTGACGGGCCTGGGCCAGCCCCCATGTTGAGATGAGATTCGTTAAATAGAGGCGAGTTGATTGGAAAATGCTGCGACGTTGTCTGTCCAGCAACATAGACATAACCTATGACGGTGTCGAATGTGATTGCCAGTCCGGTGTCTACCGCTTCACCTCCCAGATAGGTGGCTGCCTGGTAGTAACCCTCAGGATAGTTCAATGTCAGTACAAAAGCGTTCTGAATTCCAGCCAGAAAGTACTGGTTAGTACTCGCTGGGAAGTCGGTTGAGGTTGTATAGCCGGTGACGAAGACTCCAGGGTTGCCGCCAGTATCGCTGACTGCAATACTCGTGCCCACATCGTCTCCGCTGCCGCCAATCAAAGTCGAAAAGATAAGGTGGTCGTGGGAGTCGAAGCCGGTTATGAAGGCATCAAGGCCACCAGAATACGGGAGACCCCCGCCGGTATTTGGAAAGTTAGCTGAACCTGTAGCGCCCGTAACAAAAGTGTTACCAGAGTTGTCGATTGCGACTCCCAGACCCTCATCCTGAGCAATGCCTCCGAGATACGTCGCATAGGTGACCGATGGATCAATGACGAGCTGCCGGTCCCTGTCATACGATTCTAGCGCCAGCCGCACCTCTCCATTCTGGCCATGTACGAACCGGGTGCTGACCAATGTCTGTTTTCCATTGGATGTTCGTTGGTAAGCGACCGGACGATGCAGTTCCAGGTTTCCCGCGGTCGAGGACAATATCAAGTCTCCGGAGGGGTCAATCTGGACATTCCGGGCCCCCTCAAATACGAGCCTAATTTCTTTCGGATCGGCCCCGGGTTTAACCACAAAGTCAAATTCCAGGTCGCTCTTGTTTCCCCGAAACGCTATATCGATACCGGCATATACGTCCTCAGCTTCGATTCGTGAATAGAGCGGGACTCCCGTGGCCCAGCGTTTTTCGTCGCGGCCAATGTAGTAATTCTTTTCTCCCGGAAGACGGTCACGAGGCGAAACCGTCGACATGGGGCGGGCGCCAACGAACCTCATCACAATCGACGTCCATATAGATTCTGAACTGGGTTGCGGCGTTCCACGCTGCGTAGTTAGAGACTTGAGGGCGGATGGTACCACTAGGTGCTGCGGCAGGGCGAAAACCGCCTTAGACGGCGTGAGAAAGAGAGTGTACTGACTCCCTCGCGCAGTGTAGCTCACCTGAGGATCGACTTGTCCTCGATTGGGCTCAAAACTAAAGGGGAGATTAGTCACCTTCGTGATGGACTGCGACTTTACATTCTGAACGCCAACGCGATGGATTCCGGATGTCCCCGAGTCACTTAAGGACTGCGCCGATATTCGCGACACTTGAATCGCACTGAATGCACAGGCAATAAGGAGCGCCAGCCATGGGAAGGTGAACGCTGTTCCGGCTAAGTTCAGTGGCAAATACTTATAGCGCGACAGTATCGGCACGCGCCGTATTAAATTCCACAACCCGTGACAGCAATATGAATGAGCTGTCAATGATAGATGAAATCTTTCCGCAACCGAGTGTAGATGCCGAGCAAAATACTTCCACACGCTTGCCCGTATGTACTAGTTCAATATCGCCAAGAAGCTCAACAATCGGGAAGAGACGAAAAGCAGTAGATTAAATAATTGAATATCGGCGCAATAAATTAATACTCATCTCATCAAATCGTCACAGATTTTATCGATACTTTCCGCCGAAAGCCGGAACCTCCAACGCTGCGCACGAGGTTGCCGATCTGCCCGGCAGCGGCATCCCTAGTCAATCGTTAACTGAATGTTTCGCGATAGAGGAAAGGAAGGATATCGATGTCAAAGCTCAAGTACCTGGTCGTAGGCCTGTCGCTGTGTGCGATGGTCCTGCTTGCTTCGAATTCCTATGCCACTCCCACCATTTTGTTTAATGGTGCTGGATCATCGGCCCAGTTCAACACGTGGGCATTTGCTGCCGAACTGACCAACCCAGCGATCTGCGGCACACGCAATTGGACGAAGACCAGTGGGGCCGTCGTTCATGACAGCCGCAGCTCTCAGATTCCCGATAACAAAGGCAACATCTGGATTGTCTGGGACAATGACTCCAATCCAACTACGATTTGCGCTTACATAAACGTCGATTCCAGCGTGGGCGTTCGCGCCTTTTTCGCCGTACCAACCTGCACCCTCGTCCTGAATAGCTCGGATAATGGGTCATCCGGTGACAACTTGGTTCCTGCTCCCTTCCATGGGGATGTAACTCTGCCTGCTGCCGTATTCAACGCCTTAAACGGAGCGGCTTTCAACGCTGCTCTGACCGACATTCGGCCGGAAGATGCGCTGTTTGCCACCAACCGCGCCTTGGCTCCTCTAACCCAGAATCGGTCTGGCTTGGGCTATGGCCCTCCGCCGATTGGCGTGCCGATCCAAAGCGCATTCAGCAGCAAGAGTGCGGTGCCGGTGCAATTTGCCCTTAGTGGTACTGACCCAATTTCAGGCCAACAGATCAGCTTCAACTACCAAACGTCCAGCACTGGTGCGGCTCCGGTTGTGGTATTCGTCAACTCGACGCAAACCGGCTTAGGTCATCTGGGGTCGATACTGTTTAAAAACGTCAACCGGTTTCCGCTGGCATGGGCCTTAAACGGAAATCTGACGCGCGCACGAGACCTCATAACCAGCAATGCACAACTTGCGTCAATAGGGATGCATGTGATGTTGCGCGAACCCCTTTCAGGCACGATGAACACGATGGAGTTTGACATTACTCGTAGCCTGGAAGTCAATAGCTCACAGGAAAACAATGTGACGCCGCCGCAGGACAATCCACTAAATCAGTCCTATGCCTCAGGTGGTAGCCGGCAGCGAGTGATTGGTACAGGTGAAATGATCAGCGAGGTCGGCGCCACACCCGATGCCCTTGGCTATGCCTTTTGGAGCTTCGGCAATTTTGCACCCGTTCTCTCCACTACCAAGTACGTTATGGTGGACGGCATCGATCCGCTCAGGGGAAGCTACACGAACGGTGCGTTCCCGTCTTGTAGCAATCCACCGTGTCCGGGTGCCGTAGCATTCCCGCATATCCAGGATGGGACCTATCCGATCTGGTCGCTCTTACGCGTTGTGACAGTATCGCCCATCCCAAGTGGCATCCAGTCTCTATACAGTGCCACGCTCCAATTTGCCAGCCAAATTCCGGACTTTGTACCTGCCAACCAACTTGCTATCTTCCGTTCCCACTACAACCAGTCTGGTGTGACAGCTTCGAACGGTATAATTTCTGGCCATCCTGAAGCTGGTGGGGATATGGGAGGAGCAATTTACTCCATCCAAGACGACAAGGATTACTTTACCGACACGAACACAGAAATTCTGCAGCAGTTGCAGTGAGGTATGGGGCCCAGGGCTCGATGCAGAGGCGGCTCGACCGTAAGGTCCGCCGCCTCGAACTTTAACCGAATCTAGCGATCAGTTTACAGGCATGATCGGCCTGCGCAGGATTGAGAACTTCATCCGCTTATCAGACTATGAAACGGAAGAGCGGCATATTATCTCTCGTGATCTTGGTCTCCATTAACACTGTCATATCGCGCGCGCAGCAAAAGTCAAATAGTTCGTCCGAACTAACGACGAAGCAAGCGGGCCCCGGAAGCGCTGTTGTTCAAGGTCCCGACCAGGAAAACCTCGGATCCTTCTCAATCAAAAATACTCAGCTGCTACAGGTCGAGTCCATGGTTGGAGAAAAGGATGATTACCCAGACTTCACCCGTGAACTCATAGAAGTGAGGTGGAGAGCTGGTGATCCAATTGATCTTTATGTGATTAAGCCGCGTGCTGTGCCTAAGCCGCCTGTTGTTCTATATCTATACAGCTATCCATCCGATACTGACAGGTTCCGAGACAATGACTATTGCAGGCGCATCACCTTTAAGGGATATGCGGCAGTGGGATTTGTATCGGCTCTCACTGGTCACCGCTATCACGACCGTCCCATGCGTGAATGGTTCGTCAGCCAATTACCCGAAGCTCTTACCAAGTCTGTTCACGATGTGCAGATGGTCCTCAGATATCTGTCTGAGCGAGGCGACTTGGATATGGACTTGGTCGGGATCTTTGGTCAGGGATCAGGTGCAACGATTGCGATCCTGGCGGCCACCGTTACTCCGCAGATCCGTGCAGTGGATGCTCTTCAGCCATGGGGAGACTGGCCCACCTGGCTGGCACACTCGTCGTTGATCCCGGAGTCAGAGCGTCCGGCCTACCTGAAGCCGGAATTTCTCGCGAGTGTCGCGCCATTGGACCCTGTTAGACGTTTTGGTGAGGTGCAAACAAAAGACCTTCACGTCCAGTTCGTGCTCGATGACACTGTAACCCCCGCGGATGCTGTGCAGCACATGAAAGCCGCTGTACCTTCTTCAGCCAAGGTCGCAGTGTACGAGAGCAAGCATCAGCAACACGATGCCTTGGCGGGTGGCCGGGCGTTTGAGTGGATCAAACAGCAGCTTCGCGGTTCCCTTGCCCAGCCGGAGAATGCCCAAGGAAGCGGTAATCTGCACAGAGCCCAGAATGAGAGGGCCCAATAGTGGAGCATGCATTTCATTACGCAGGTGAGGGTCCTCGCCGGTTAGTATCTGGTTTCATACTCCTCTTTTTCGTATCTTTCCTGTGCGCTGCCCAGCAACAGCCCGGTTCGATTTCAGGCATAGTTTCCGATCAGACCGGCGCTGTGATCACAGGAGCAACAATCACCTTAAGCAGTGGCCCTGCTGTGAAGCTAACTACCACATCTGACAATCAAGGTGCCTACAAGTTCAGTAATCTGCAGGGTGGTACATACGATATCGCTGCTACGGCGCCAGGCTTCAAACTGTTTCACTCAGAAAACTTGACGCTGAATTTTGCACAAGATCTCTCGTTGGATGTTTCTCTAGAACCTGCGGCCGAAAGCACGAACGTCACAGTTCAGGAGCGCGGTGCGACACAGGTCGAAACGGAAACAGCCGAGGTGTCTGGAACTATTACTCAGAAAGAACTTGTTACCCTCGGATTGAACGGCCGCAACTTTACCCAACTTATAACGCTCGCTCCGGGGGTCAGCAATCAGACCGGCCAGGACGAAGCCAAGGTTGGCGCGCTGGGAAGTGCCAAGTTTAGTGTGAATGGCGGCCGCGTAGAATACAACAGCTTCGACATCGATGGAAGCGACGTCCTCAACGCTGGCATTAATGCCAGTCACGGCCAGCCCGTCCTCATTGTCTATCCCAGCCTGGATGCTCTCTCCGAGGTCAAGATCCTTACCTCAAACTACGGCGCAATGTATGGTAAATCTGCCTCCGGCACGGTGCAGGCCACGACCAAAGCAGGTACTAACAGCTTCCATGGAAATCTGTACGAGTTTGTCCGTAATGAGATATTCAATGCCCGCAACTATTTTGACCTGCCTGGAAACGCCCCGAAGTATCGGCGCAATGATTTTGGTGGCACCGTCGGCGGCCCATTCTATATACCGCATCTATATGAACGCAAGAACAGCAAAACCTACTTCTTCCTTTCGGAAGAATTTCGCTATGAAGAAACCCCCTTCACCTTCAACCAAGCTGTCCCATCCAATGCCGAGCGGGTAGGAATCTTCAACGATGTATGTCCTACGAGCGGACAAGTAGCCGCCGGGGGCGGCTTCGTGTTCAAGCAGAACGCGTACCCTGACTGTCCGATTTACAACTTTACCGGCACGCCAGGCGCCGTGGTAGGATATGCTGGGAATGTTGTCCCGGTAACTTCATTCGCAAATGCAATCCTGGGCACCGGCCTCATACCGCAAGCAAACTCCACAACCGGGTGTAACTCGACCATTGGCTCCTGTTATGTAACCTCGGTCTCACCTTCTACATATTGGCACGAGGACTTGTTTCGTATCGATCAGGAGCTTAGCTCGAAGGTGAAGCTCATGTTTAGGTATATTCATGACTCCTGGAATGCGACCATTCCGACGCCGCCCTGGAGCTATCTGGAGAATAGCGGTTACTCACAAAACAGCTTTCCAACGGTTATGAACAAGTTCGTAGGCCCCGGTACGAATGCGGTTGTGCAGCTCAGTTGGGCAATATCCGACAGTATGCTCAACGATATCAGTTTCGGTTATACGGAGGAAAATATTACGTTGTCTGCCGTGCCCGGACCCGGAGTAACGAGCCTTGCGAGGCCGTCAATTCTGGACGCACCTTGTGCTATGCCCGACCCTGTAACAGGTTATCGCACCTGTCCGATGGGAATAATTTTTAACAATGGCTTTGGCGGAAAGATACCGGGCATCGTGATTGGTGGAAGCAATGCAGCCTACGGCGGAAGCGGCTTCGCTGTCGATACGGGATATACACCGTGGAACTATACGAATCCCACATATCAGTTTCGCGACACCTTTAGCAAGGCCCTAGGTAAGCATACCTTGCAAATTGGTGCACAGGCCTACATTGGGCAGGAAAATGAGCTGAGCGCAGCAACCGGCGCTAACACCGGAGATGTTCAAGGTATCCTATACTACAACAATGTCAGCAGTCCATTCACGACCCATAATGCTTTCGCCGATTTCCTGATTGGCCCGACCGACTCACAAGGCCATACGCAAGACCATTCAGGAATCCAGAAATATCAGCAGGATAGTACGCAGCTTAAATATTACAACCGCTACACGGTGGTTGAACCCTACGTCCAGGACAACTGGCGAGTAACTCCCCGATTGACGTTGAACCTTGGTCTGAGGCTCAGCCTGTTCGGACTGTGGCACGAGAAGTACAACAATGCCCATAATTGGAGTGCCCAAGCTTTCAGTCAGGCTCTGGCATCAACCGTACTGGTTGATCCCATCACCGGACACCTGGTCAGCAGCTCTACACTACAAAATGTTCCGCTCAATCTTAATAACCTGAATCCCGCCATTACAAATGGTTTGGTTCGATGTGGAGTCAACGGGGTCCCGAACGGTTGCATGACCGGGCACGTCTTCAATCCAGCGCCGCGAATTGGTTTCGCCTGGGATCCAACAGGATCAGGCAAGATCTCGATTCGATCGGGGTACGGCATCTTCTACGAACACGGGACCAGCTATGAGGCGAACACAGGGTCGTTAATTGGCAGTGCTCCCTTGGTTCTAACCATGACGCAATACCAGCCTTTCACGCTAAGTTGCATTAACGGCGGCAGAGGGCAGCCGGGTTGTGCAGCCGGCGGCGCCTTCCCCATCAATGTTGTAGAGATACCCAGCAGGGTAAAGTGGCCCTACGTACAGCAGTGGAGCCTCAGTATTGAGAAGCAGCTATCGGATACATTTGTTGGCACGCTTGCTTACGTTGGCAGCAAAGGTACCCATCTGGCTGCGGAGAGCCAGATAAACCAGCTCGTGCCATTAGCAGAATCGCAGAATCCGTTCGGGCCAGGCCAGCCAATTACTCTCGGCACCTGTCATAGCTATAATGGCGGTTCTTTCCAGGTTGGTAATACAACCGTTTCCAGCACACAGCCGGCATTTATCAACCTCCTGGCGGCGTGTTTTGGCGAACTACCCGGTACCTTCTCGATAGATCCTAATTCTCTTCGGCAGTATGCGCCTGGCGTCGGGCAGATATACTCGATCCAAAATGCGGCCGATTCCACCTATAACGCCCTTCAGGCCACTGTACGAAGCACACGCGGTCCCGTCAGCTTAGTTACCGCTTACACATACAGCCACTCGATTGATGACTCGTCAGACCGCTCTGATGCCACGTTTGTCAACTCTTTCGATCTCGGCGCGAACAAGGCAAGTTCGAATTTCGACCAACGCCATCTGTTGAATATTGGATATGTCATTCAAGAACCATTTCAGCTCATCGCCAGGCTGTATAACAGCATATTTTACCAAGGACCTTGTCCGAGCTGCCGCTACCAACCTGAGGAAGACGCAGCGTCGGACAGTCCCGGATCTCCGAAACATGGTGGTCCACACTCCCCGGACCTGTCTAATGATGGAACCGCCGGCGACCGTGATGGGGCAACGTCACATCGAGAGTCGAACGGGACAAGCCGGACGAGCAGCATCTTGCGTGAGATCTTCTCCGGATGGGAGTTCTCGGGAATCACAACCTACCAATCTGGCACTCCCTTTAGCGTAATCAATGAAGGTTCAAACACTATTTCTGTGCTAGATAATGCAGGAATTGCTAATGGAGTTGGTCTTGGCTCATACCCAGATGTAGTCGGCGACCCGCACGCATATCCGCCAGCTGGAGCAAGTAACAATCGCAGCTTTGGGCCGATCTTGGGAAATCCCGCAGCTTTTGCCGCGCCGCAGGGCTTAACTTTCGGAAACGCCGGCCGGAACTTCCTGAATAATCCCCACCGTACTAATTTCGACATGTCCCTGCTGAAGACTTTTCGGGTATTCGGAGAGCGCAGCCTTCAGCTTCGAGTAGAAGCCTTTAACGTCTTCAACCATACGCAATTCGAAATATATAACCCTCTAAAAGGGAACACGGGCAGCAATATCATCAACTGCTATGGGCCTGCTTCTACTGGGTACTCAGCCGGGGGTGGTGGTGGTACAAACTGCTTAGCCGGAAACTCCTTCCTTCATCCCGTCGATGCCCGTCTGCCACGTACCCTTCAGTTGGGAGCCAAGTTTAGTTTCTGACGAAAAGCGAGGTTGGCGGGCGCGAGTAATCGGGCCCAGCTAAGTAGGAAGTTGCAACTATGGATAAAAAGATAAAGTTTGCCAGCCCAGCCGGCCTCGCGCAGAGCCGCCGAATGTACATTCGCATAACTGCCGGGCTGTTCAGCGCATTGTTGATACTGCTTGGCATCGGTTGCGGGGGAGGAGGCTCGCAGAACTCGATGGCACCTCTACAAGGACTCGCGCCGCCCCCCCCAGCTTCCCAGATCAACTCTTATGTTGGAACCACCGGAAATATCTGGAGCACGAAGATTAATCATACATATAACCAAGTGAATGGTGAGAACACCACTTTACACGGTGTCCAGCTAGCTGGCTCTATTATCGGGTCACTTAGTAGCGCCGGAGGATTCCTGGACCTGAACTTGACGACTGTTCCCAATGAACTTACGGGACAGAAGATAGGATTCGCGTTGGAACTTGCCGGGAGGGCTGCTCTCATTCGTTACGGGGACCTATTCCAACCGCTGATCCCTCTCGCACCCTCGAACAGCTGTGCCACTATCGGCGGGACCGTGACGTACAACTATATAACTCTTCCCAGCTCATCATCTTCTCCAAGTTGGCAGCCGATAACGGATACAACTTATGGAACATTTCAAGTCAGTACCGAAGGAAGTACTTGGAATTTCGCCAATATTACGCAATTTACGTTGGCAGGCACAGCGCCGCCTAACCCGGGCACTGGACTACGTGCGGGATTCTGTGGGATAGGAACTGACGGCTATGCCGTTACTGCCTCATCAAATGATACAAACCCGCCTGTAGCCACGGTCACCATGGGATTTGGGCCTACGGGCTTCTTTCTGGAAGATAATGGCTCTTCTCAGGCGACTCCAGTAGGAGTAGTTCCCTCGAACGCCCTCGGGGCAGGCGCTGGCGCTATTGGCGCCATCCAACCCAGCACTCCTTTGAGTACTGGTGATGTGGTAGGGGTGAAGTATTTGGGCTTCTACTATGAGCCCGGGATTCAAGGAGGAGGCGCAGTAACCCAATTAGCTTCCTTCGGCTGCTCAGGTTCTCAGTGCCCAATGCCTCCTGCGCCGACGGCAATCGTGGGAGGTGTTTTTCCAAACACCGGTGGCAACTCCCCCGTTGATGAGCCCACTGAGCCCCCTGGTCAAAACATTACGATTGACCTGGGAACGCAGGATTCGTCCGTCAACGGACTATATCCTTCGGCGACGGTGACCGTTTCAGGAGCGAGTTTTCCCGCGGTAGTTGTAGTGTCCAGTTTGGAAAGCAAATACGTAATGTTTCTCATTGCAGAAGACACAGTCAATAATGTGCCGCTGGCCGTCTATCTTTTCCAGCAATAGTCGGAATCTGAAATTAGGCGGTGTAACTCACAACAAGCCAATCGTAGCCCCCAGAATCCGAACGCGTGGCGCTAGCAGCAACTTTCTATATTGAAGTCCCAACGGGGGGCGTGAACCAACAAATCGGCTCGGGATTGACAGATTATTGGCTCAACTTGATCTTTCAAAAGCCAATCACAATAAAGACCAGAATCAACGCCAGCATCGGCTTTTTGTTTGCCGGCAACACCAGCATAGGGGTGGTCGGCGTCCAAACCACCCGAAGATTTTGAGCTAACGAAGGCCCAACGGGAGAACAGCAATGCACGCTGGAAGAAACTCCACCTCAGCCGTGCAAGCGGTTTATAATATGTAAAGTGGTAAAAAAAAAGTAGTGCAACGGGCTAGGGAGGTGTGCCTCAAAGGCAACGACATCCTCACCAACCTACTATCTTTACCGAGTCATCTTCCAGCAGTGCGACGTACCAGCATTAGCCCTCCAGCTTAGAGTCCCTGAGTTTCAGCATGGTCCGCGCGATGCCTGGATTACTCGCTCGTGCGGAATCGCCTCTGGGCCATTGAGCCCGATGCGCGGACCGTATCTTTCACCAACGGTTTTGCAAACCGTCAGCCAGTTGGGAAGTTGTCGTGCTGCCATTACTTACCGGCCGCCGATGCACTATTGATGC
>Ga0126381_100006609_pt1 | contig 12843 bp, 9 predicted proteins | sample PanSoiMetPlot_28_FD_96465 | JGI IMG/M metagenome (GOLD analysis project Ga0126381, IMG submission 96465) | Tropical forest soil microbial communities from Panama - MetaG Plot_28 | ecosystem: Environmental > Terrestrial > Soil > Tropical forest > Bulk soil | place: Panama | collected 2016-02-17
CGAGAAAGGTGAGATCGCGTGGGGAAACCAAATTCGGTCGTACGTGTTTCAGCCCTATCAAATGGTTAAAGATCACCGTACCGGCGCCGAGACGAGCAACGTGCAAGCCGTGATGGATGGCGATATCGACGTGTTTATCCAGGCGAAATTGCGCGGTGAGAAAGCTGACAAAACCAAACCCGACGAACTGTAGTCGCGAGATTCCAATCGGCGAAGCGACTGCGACGTTCGGAGAGCGCTGTACCCGCTTCCGCGCCATTCACTAAATCCAAGATTCAGCGCAGGCAGTCCTCTGCACGCCGATTCGGGACACGCACGCCTCGCACGGGAGTGCGAGCCCTACCTTAGCTTGCTAGCGCCGCTACAGTGAACGGCGCGATTTGGTGTGCAAAACTTGAAGCGCGACTTTCAGCTAGACGGCTCTTTATCAAAGATTGCGCAGAAGCCGTCCTTATAGAAGCGAAGCCGCCAGCCATTCTGTTCGGCAAACAAAGCGACTTTAGCTTCACGCGACCTACCGTTGCTCGGCCAGACACGCATCAATTCAGGTTCATATACGGCGCAATGCTTTGCCGTTTTCAATTCCTTGGCAATTTGCCCTGCGAGTATTTGCATAACTGCGTTTCAAAAGTATAACGGGGCCGGTAATTTCTCTTTCTATCGGGTATGTTTCTAACAAAGTCCCGTCGCGATTAGAACCAGAAATAATTTGGTTTCTGAAAGTTCGGAATACGCAATATCCACGGATGTGCACCTTTGCTAAAATAGCGACGCGCCGAATTACGGAAAAAAACGGAAAAAAAGGAAGACGAACTGTAGCGGCGGTCTCTGACCGCCCGAAATGACTGCGACGCTCAGAGAGCGCCGCTGCAGCAAATGGCGTCTTCGCGGCGTAACAAGAAAGCGAGTATGCGAGGCGATAAGCGCAAATGCGCAACAGTCGTTAGGGCGAGGATGTGCTTCTCACACTGGAAAGCGGCACAGTAGCGCCGCACTCCAAAACGTGTCCCGTGAAATCAACCACATATTTGTCGCATACGTTCTGGAGTATCTGCGGCATTCCGCCGGTTTTGACGGGGATGCCCAAAGAGCGCCGCTACTTCGAATGGCGCTCGCCGTGGCGAGCGCCCAGCGTTTGCCACAATGGAATCGCGGGGACGCGAGCGACATGGACGGGCAGTTCACCGGGCGAGAGAGCGGGAGCGAGCGAGTCAAACGCCGCTACAGTGACTGCAGTTTTAACCGGAAACGAACATCGAACTCGCCGCCATTGTGAGCGCGGCAACAAGCGAGACATGCGACTGTGCGTTTGAGCTTGCCTACCCGAGGGAAATCGCGCCCGCAATTCGGGCAATGGTAAATGAACCGCGGCGCGTAACGCTTTGCTTGGAATGGCAACGTATGACAACGCTTCTCGCCCGCGATTCCCAAATCGCGACAAGCTTGCTGCCACTCGAGTCCGTGCGGTGAAATTCGTCGACGACCTGCTCGAAATTGCGCGAGGATGTGAGCAAGCTCGTGACGCAGAGTACGGTCAATCTCCTCGGGATGCTCAACTAGACCCGGGTTTAGCGAAATCAATTTGTTGCGATAATCAGCGCGGCCTGCAGCGGTTTGGAGGCGGGAATTCCATTCGACGCGAAGTTCTGTCGCGATGCGTTTCGCGCCTAACGAACACAAAAGCTCGCAAGCTTTCGCTTCAAGATCGACATCGCGCCCACGCAACTGTAGGGCAACCGCTCCGGTTGCCGTTTGAGGAACTGGCACGCGGAGCGCCTGCCCTACAACAGGATCGTGCCTCTCGACGACACGTATGGCGAATTGTTCGAACGCGAACTCGAGCTGCCTAAGCGACGGCATATTCGCGGGCGTCTTTGGTTCGCTTCGCGATTCGCGCGAGTGCATCGGCTGTATCGGCGATTTCTTCGGCGGTCGTCCGTCTGCCAAGCGAAAACCGAATGGCCGATCTGGCGCTTTCCGTTGACAGTCCCATGGCGAGCAACACATGCGACGCTCTCACTGAGCCGACCATACAGGCCGAACCGCTCGACGCGCAAACGCCCTCCAAATCCAATGCCATCAGCATCGTTTCGGAATCAACGCCGATGAAACTCACATTGAGCGTGTTGCCGAGCCGATGAATCGGATCGCCATTTTGCCGGGCGTCCGGGAAAAGCTTTGCGATGCGTTTCCAGAAATCATCACGCAATTGTGCTTCGCGTTGCCTCTCCGCATTTACGTCGCTCGAGACCCACTCGGCGGCCGCAGCCATTCCGGCTACCCCGGCGACGTTTTCTGTGCCGGGACGCCGCTGATTTTCATGTGCGCCGCCAAACATGATTGGCTGAATCGGCAACCCGCTTCGCAGGAATAGAAATCCCGTGCCTTTCGGGCCGTAAAATTTATGCGATGCAAAACTGGCGGCATCGACTAACGAGACATCGATATCGAATTTTCCGAACGCCTGGACCATGTCGCTGTGAAGCAACACGCCGCGCTCGCGGCATATCCGTGAAACTTCGCGCATCGGCTGGATGACGCCGGTTTCGTTATTGGCGGTCATGATCGAGACGAGTTTGGTGTCAGGGCGAATCGAATCGGCGAGCTGATCGAGATCGACCATTCCGGTCTTGGAAACATTCAGCCAGGTGACTTCAAAACCTTCATGATCTTCAAGGTGTTCGACTGCGTGCACCACTGCGTGGTGTTCGGCTTTGTTCGAGATGATGTGGCCCGCCTTCGCCGAGGCTACCGTGGGCAGGGCGCCCGCTGATCGGGAGCGCGCCAGCCCGAGCAGACCCAGATTGCATGACTCAGTAGCGCCGCTGTTAAAAATGATTTCACCGGGTTTGGCGCGCAGCAGCGCCGCGATCTTGTCGCGAGCGTCATCAACGGCGGCGCGGGCTTCACGGCCCGCGGCGTGGACACTGGACGGATTGCCGAAATGGCGATTGAGATACGGCAGCATCGCCTCGCGCGCTGCGTCGCATAACGGTGTGGTGGCGTTGTAATCGAGATAGATCATCACTTCTTCCTTTTAATCTTATTCTTAATCGTGCTCGTGCTCATGCTCATGAGCCAAAAAGTTCGCGATGGCGGGGGCGCCATCGCCAGCACGCGAGGCGCGTGTGCTCCCCAGATCTCTATTTCTGAAATTCATCGCGTACGGTGGCAGCCTCCTGTTTTCGTTTCGGTACGACACGAACTTCTTTTTCTTCGTAGTAAACAAGAGAATGTGGCGGAACGCTTTTTGTCAGGAAAACGTTGGCGCCGATGGTGGACTTCGCACCAATCACGGTGTCGCCGCCCATAATGGTGGTTCCTGCATAAATGCAGACGCCATCCTCGATCGTCGGGTGGCGTTTTTTTCCGCGCAACGCTTGTCCGGCGCCGAGCGACCGGGCGATGAAGGAAACACCCTGGTAAAGTTTCACGTGCGAACCGATTTTGGTCGTCTCGCCGACAACTACTCCAGTGCCGTGATCAATGAAAAAATGGGACCCGATCTGCGCGCCGGGATGAATATCGATTCCGGTGCGGCTATGCGCCCACTCGGTCATGATGCGCGGAATCAGCGGCACCCTTCCGTAAAGCAGATGTGCCATTCGATAAATGGCGATCGCTTCAAGCGCGGGATACGCGAGGATGATTTCCTCGTAAGTCGTAGCAGCCGGATCGCCTTCGTAAGCCGCATCGATGTCCGTCCAAAGCGTGCGTCGCACCGAAGGCAGCTGCCGAAAAAATTCTATCAATACTTCTTCCGCTTTCGCTTCCGTTTCTTGATCCGGAGGAATTCTGCCGAGGCTTCTACAAATTTCAGTTTTGAGTCGCGCGTGCAAATGTCTGACGCGAATCCGCGTGGAGTCGGCGAGATCCTCGGAGCTGACGAGCGCTTCACTGCGGAAGCCAGGAAACATCAGACTCATCAGCTCGGTACAAGCCGCTTCGATGGATAAACGCGAGGGGAGGGAAGCGGCGGCGGCGAGATAATTGATTCCGCCGGTCTCACCATAGGTATGAAGTAGTTCTTCGATTGCATCCCGCATCGTCATAGCCATCGCGTGAAATATGCGCCCGCTGAGCGTGAAAAAAAGTGAAAGTGTGGGGGAAGTGATCGGTTGAAGGGTTGAAGCGGCATCGGCCTTGACTGTTTAGCGGCGCGATAGGCAGACTAGCCGGTCATCCTGTATTCCATCTTGACGTCGATCATCTGTAGCGGCGGTCTGCGACCGCCGAAATGTTGCCGCCCTGCGCTCGCATCACGGCGCTCATAGAGCGCGGCTACAGTATTGCGGAATCGCCGTTTTGAATGCGGCGCTTTGCCGCTGCTCCCGTTTCAACGCTTTAACGCTTCAACCCTTTAATGGATCACCGGCTCACGCCCCGCGGGCTTGGAGCCATTGCAGGGCGAAGCGGGCGACTTCGCGCGAGTTTTTCAGGTCGAGTTTGTCCTTGATATGTGCCCGGTGTGTTTCGACCGTCTTTGGGCTGAGATGCAATAGCTTGGCGATCTGACGCACTTCGTTGCCTTTCCCGATCAGCTCCAGGATCTCGAGTTCGCGATCGCTCAGTCTCTCGACGGCGTCCACTTCGCCTTCGGCCTGCCGATGGGCGAATTTCGTGATCACTTGGGCTGCCATGGCCGGGCTGAGGTAGGGCCGCCCATTAAACACTTCATGGACTGCCTGCACAACATTTGCCATCGCTTCGTGTTTCATCACGTAGCCGTCGGCTCCTGCCCGCATCGCGCGTAACGCATAGAGCGATTCGTCGTGCATCGAGAGCACCAGAACCGGCAGCTTCGGAAACTCCGCGCGAATGTTCTTGATCAACTCAATGCCGTTAGCGCCGGGCAAACTGAGGTCCACAATCGCCAAATCCGGATGCACCCTGCGGATCACCTCCATGGCTTCAGCCGCGCTGCCGGCCTCGCCGCAAACGGCGAATGAGCTATCGGAATGAATCAGTTCCTGGAGTCCCTTCCGAAACAGCGGGTGATCATCTACGATTACGAGCCGTTTTGCTTCCGGGGGATCGCATTTCGGGTTCTTATTTGAGGACCGCGGGGCACTCATCGTCTTGGCAGGCTGGATTTGTTGCAACATAGTCGAGGATGGGATTTCAAAAACTAATCCTCCCTTAGGCATTCGCCGCTCCCTGTCGCGTCAGATGTCGCAAATTTGGATCGCCAGTCACTGCCGGCAGACCGGCATTTGGAAATTTAAGGGAACCGGACGGGTGAACCGGCAAATAGCAGGACACACGTGTGCCTCCGTTTTGTGGCGAATCGATTTCCAGGCGGCCGCCCATTAATTGGGCGCGGTAGTTCATGATGTGAAAACCGAGGCCTTCCTGTGGCTTGAGGTCTTTTGGCAATCCGATCCCGTTGTCAATCACGCGCAAAACCATTTCCTTTCGAACCCGCTCTAGTCTCACCACGATTTGCCGAGCCTGAGCATGCTTGTTGGCATTAATGACTGCCTCACGCGCAATTCGATAAAGGTGTGCAGCGGCCGCATCGTCGTCGATACGAAATGATGGTTTCGCTTCCAGCCTGCAGGCCGTTCTCCAAATTTCGCGATCAGCGAGATCTTGCAAAGCAACGAAGAGCCCAGCTGCATCCACATCCACCCGGTGCAGCGCGCGGGAAAGATTACGCGTGTCGACCGCGGCTTTGTTGACTAGTTCGGCAACTTTCTCGATGTCGTCGGCATCAACAACCCGATGGTCTCTCAGGCGCAACGCGATCGAGCGCGTCATGAACGCTACCGCAGTCAAATGCTGGCACAGGCCGTCGTGCAGCTCCTGTCCCAGACGTTGCTGCTCACGGTCGCTGACAGAGAGGATTTCTCCTTCGAGCCCTTTGCGCCGTTCAATCTCACTATGCAATCGTTTGTTTGTCAGGTGTAGCTCGTGGGTTCTTTCGCGTACGCGCTGCTCCAACATTTCGTTGGACTTTTGCAGGGCTGTCTCCGCTTCCTTTCGCGCCGTTACATCCACTACCACGGCGACGGTAGATTGTGTTTTTCCGTCTGCTCCGCGCACCGCACCCACGCTCACATCTGCCCACAGAATCGAGCGGTTCTTCCGGATGTACCGCTTTTCAATCTCGAAAGGTGTACCGTCTTTGATTAGTTGCTCAAATCTGACCGCGGTTCTCTGCAGATCCTCCGGGTGCGTTAAGTCGGCGGCGACTTTGCCGATCAACTCGGATTCCGTGTAACCAAGCATCTGACAAAATTTCTCATTCACAAAAATGATTCGCCCATTTACGTCACCCCGGGCCACGCCCGCTGTCGCTTGCTCAACGGTTGCGCGCATGCGTGCCTCAGATTCTCGCACCTCCTCATCGGCGCGTTTCCACTCGATCAGGTCAGCGGCCTGTCTCCCAAGCACGTCCAACAAACGCAGCTCGCGTTTGGAAGGCTTGTGTACCGTTCGCCAGTGGTTGGATATCATGCCGACCAGGTCGCCGGCACGGGAGACCAATGGCGTCGATTGCACCGAACGAATGCCCGCCCTTCGATACGAAGCAAGCTCCTCTTTTTTTACGAAAGAGCACTGCTCGAGGTCCGGCACAATCACTCGTTCCCCATTCCGGAATGCTTCGGCGCAGCTTGTGCCGCTGTTGCGAGGAATGCGCTGCAAGCCGCTTGCCGATCCCGGATCGAATCCTTTGTGCGCAAGCAACAGTAGTTCGTCGGTTTTCGGAAGAACCATCTGCATACTACCGCAGTCTGAGCGCAACAGCGCCACAGTCGCTTCGACAATCTGCGTGTAGATCGTTTCGATGTCCTGCTTCTCGATCAACTGGCTGCTGATTCTTTGCAGGTGTTTCTGGTCTAGCAGCTCGCGTGCAAGTTGCCTTTCTCTTTCTCGTATGGCTTTCTCGTCTTTTTGATGCTCGATAGCCTGCGTCAATTGCCTCGCCACAGTTATTGCGAGGTCGAGTTCAGAATGGGTGAACACATGCGGCCCGCGATAGTAAATCATGAACTTGCCAATTAAAGTGCCACCAATGACCAACGGGATGAACGCCACCGCGCGAATGTCTTCACAGCGCATGGTATGTTTTAGCGATGTTGAAATGTCAGCCAGCCGCATGTCCGCGATGCACACTGGCTTTGGATTTTTCGTGCCCGGCTTCCAGGGCGAATGGCCCACTACCGCTTTGCGGTAAGTCGAGGATATCCCCCGCCATGCCACAAAACGCATCCGCTGCTTGCTATCGAAAAGCAGAATCGATGCACGGTCGGTATGCAAAGCTGATGTGATTCCCTCCAATGCCGCGGCATAGACTTCATGCAGGGACTTTGCATTCTGCGAGCGTTGCGAAAGCTGATACAAAGACGTCTGCTGCCGCGCCGCTTCGGCGATCTTTTCCTGCGCTTTTTTGCGCTCGGTGACATCGACGATCGAAGCCAGGACCAATCGTTTTTCGTCGATCTTAATCCGATTGAGCTTGACCTCGATGGCCACCTCGGTGCCCTCTTTGCGCAAACCAAGTAATTCCCTGCCCAATGTTCGCGCTCGCGATAGGACTGCGATTTCTCCAGCGAAGCGTTCAGGCATCAACAGGTCGACGGATTTTCCAAGCAACTCTTTTCGCGTATAGCCGAACAGCCGCTCGGCCTGTGAGTTCACCAGCATGATCTTGCGGTTCTGATCGACCATGATCATGCCACTCGGGGCGGCTTCAACTGCCATTCGAAATCTGTCTTCGGCTTTTTTCCGCTCGGTGATATCTAGAATGGACGCGAACCAGCCGATCACTTCACCGCTTTCGTTTTTGTCCGGAACATATGTGGCGGTCAAAAAATGTTGTCCGTTTCTCGAAGGGACAAGCTGTTCGTAGCTCACAGTCTCGCCCAAAAGAACGCGCTCCACGTAAGGACGAATTTTTTCGAGGCCATATTTGCCCAGGAATTCAACGATCGGTTTGCCGGCCAAGTCTTGCTGCTTTCTGCCCATTAGTTCCGCATAAGCGCGGCTTACATAGCGGTAGCGCAAATCGCGCGTGCATCGGATCAGCATGAACGGCGTTTGCGTGACGATCAGCTCGAGCTCCGCTTCTTTTTCCCGTATGGCTGCTTCGGCTTTTTTCCGTTCAGTGAGATCGACGATCGAGGTTTGAAACAGCATCGCGCCGTCCTTTTCCATTGCATCGATGGGCATGCTGCGAAGCTCGACATGAATCATGCGACCATTTTTGTCCTTGAGTCGCAGTTCCGTTTCAACGTGGTCGTGCTGCGATCGACAACGCAAGAGGTGATGGAGGAACAAAGGCGTGTCTTCGCGACAGACCAGCACGGCGAAGGGCATCCCAATCAACCGTTCGCGTGGTATTCCGAAAAAGCTGTTGACGGCAGTGAGATTGATTTCTGCAATCCGGCCGGACCGATCGAAACTGACATAACCAGTCGGCGCGAAATCATAAAGCTCGATGTAACGTTGAATGGCCTGCTCTTTTTCAAGTTCATGCACAGAGGTTTCCGGTGGTTTCCAGTTCTGGCGGAAACCGTTGCTGTTACGTGCGTTGCGCGTGTTCGCGATCCGCTTTTTTGAACCGGTTCCGTTCGCGTTCTTCTTCATTCTCAACCTAGTTGAATCGCCGAAGAGACGTCTGGGCGATTTCATCTTTTTCATAGGTGTTCAGCGAAACAGCCAGAGCAATGTGGTACCTCCAGGGGTTTACATACCTACGATAGAGGTAATCAGAAGGCAAAGCTATTGAGGGGGACAGATCGGCAGCTAAAGGAAGAGCCTGGTCAAAACTCCCTCCGGCATTCGCAAAGGCGCAGTATCCGAAAGCGACGCGGGGACGCGTCGCACTCCCAGAGCTTCGCGAAACGGGAACACGTTGCGTACGCGACTGACGAACGACGCTACTGTCGTTTTTTCGGCGGCCGGTCGCCATCAATATCCACCAGCGTCAGCACTGCACCATCGATCTTGTGATCGGCGGTGCGATAAGGACGGATGCGTAACGAATGAAGGTGCCCCGTCTTGTCACGCGCTTCGAACTCACGCACGGTAAGTGTTTCGATCACTTCGTGAATCAGCCGCTCCATATTGGGGATGTCGATGTTCGGCCTGAGCTCAGTGATACGACGACCCACATCGGTGTCGGTAATGTTGAAAGTGTCGCGCGCGGTGGGCGTGGCGCGGCGCACCATCAGATTGTTGTCTACCATCACGATCGGCAGATGAATGCTGCTCAACACATTATTCAAATCACTGTTGATTTGCATGATCTCCAGATTGCGATTGCTCAGTTCTTCGTTCAACGTCGTTAATTCCTCGTTGGTGGATTGCAGTTCTTCCTTGGCCGTTTCCAACTCCTCGTTAGTCGACTGCAATTCTTCGTTGCTCGATTCGATTTCTTCGTTAGCCGATTTGAGTTCTTCGTTGGTGGCTTCCTGTTCTTCGATGATGGCCTGCAACGATTCCTTGGTCGAATTTAACTCCTCGCGCAGTGCGGTCACTTCGGTTTCGGCAGCAGTTTTCTTGCCTTTTTTCTTTTTTGCGCTGCTCATGGCTCTTCTTTCCCCTTCGCCGGTTTCGCTGAACACGACCAGCGCCCAGTTAATATCTGAGTTAGGCACCTTGAACGGCACTACTTCGATGTTCAACTGAACGACTTGCGAGTCGCGTTTGACGAGCGCGCGTTCCTTGCGTGCAGGTTGTCCAGTCCGCATGGCGCGATGAATGGTGGCGCGCAGATCCGGCACCAGACTCGGCTTGGCCATGTGCAACAAATTGAGGGTCGCCGGCCCTGCCACATGCTCCAGGTACAGCCCGGTCCTTCCACGGAACTGGCGCACAATCATGTTGTCATCGATTATCACTCCGGCGGGCGCATACGTGCCGAGCATGATACGATCGGCGACGTGCTGGACCTGTGAATTGAAATCGCGTCCCTCAGCAACCGGTGCGAGGCGCGGTGGTTCAAGGGTTTTGATTTGTCCGAAAGTGCCGTGCGGCAGATGCATCTCCAACTCCGGTCGCCCCGGCAGCAGTTTCTTGGCGTAGATCTTGTTGCGCCTGTCCACCATCTCAAACAAATCGTTGAAGACGCCGATGCTTTCCGACGGCCCAAGCAGGAGATAACCATGAGCGTTTAGCGCGTAGTGAAAAATGGGGAACGCGCGTTTTTGCAATTGTGGGCCGAGATAAATGAGCACGTTGCGGCAACTAATCAGGTCCAGTCGTGAAAACGGCGGGTCGGCAGTGATATTCTGCCGCGCGAAAGTGCAGAGGTCGCGCACGGAGCGGCTGATTTGATAGGTGCTATCGAGTTTTTTGAAGTAACGATGCAACCGTTGCGGTGAAACGTCTTTTTCGATCGCGGCCGAATAGATGCCAAGCCGTGCGCGTTCTATCGCTGCTTCGCTTAGGTCAGTGCCGAAAATTTGCACCCGCATCGTTGCTGCCGCCGGGCCAAGCGTTTCCAGAATAGAAATGGCCATCGAATAGACTTCTTCGCCGGTCGCACAGCCAGGCACCCAGGCGCGGAAATCGCCTTTGCGACGTTTGGCTTTCAGCAAAGCTGGAATGAATTTCTTCTTCAATGCGGCAAAAGCGCGCTCGTCCCGGAAAAATCGCGTGACGTTGATGAGAAGATCATTGAAGAGCTCCTGAATTTCGCGCGGACTGTTGCGAAGAAGATTCGCGTATTGCCGCATCCGCTCGATGCGGTGCAGGGCCATCCGGCGATGTATCCGGCGTTGCAGCGTACTCTGCTTGTAAGCCGAGAAATCGACGCCCGTGTGCTTCTTCAGTGCAAGAAAAATCCGGCTCAGGTCATCGAGATCCGTCTCCGCGGGATGATGGTGCTCTGCGCCATCGCCTGATCCTTGAAGGTAGGGATGCCCCGCGATCCGCGTCAGCTCATCAGCAATCTCTTTTGGTGAAATCGCTGCATCGACGAAACCTCCCTGAATGGCATTGCGCGGCATGGTTGGAAATTTCGCGCTCTGCTCATCCTGGGCGAAAGTGATTCCTCCGGCAGCCTTGATCGCGCGCAACCCCGCTGTCCCATCGCTGCCGCTTCCCGAGAGCAACACGCCGATGGCGCGCGGACCTTCTTCTCCGGCAAGCGATTCAAAGAAACGATCAATGGCCAGCGTGGGCTGCTCTTTCCCTCGCGTTGTCAAAACGAGTGCGCGGTTTTTGTACAACAGCCCTTTATTTGCAGGCAACACGTAGACCGTGTTTGGTGCCGGTTCGATCCGTTTGCTGATCTCAAGCACGGGCATCTGCGTGGCTTTCGCTAATAGCTTCGGCAGATTGCTGGCGTGATGCGGATCGAGATGTTGGACGATCACCAACGCAAGGTTGTTGTCGCTTGGCGGCAAATTTTTCAAAAGTTCCATCACCGCTTCGAATCCGCCGGCCGAACCGCCGATGGCAACAATTGGATGACTGGAGTTATTTTTTCTGCTCTTGCCGGTATCGCGTTTCGCCTCTGGCCTTAAGCGGGCGGGTTTGTTTTGTCGAGAACGCGGTGGAGTAGCCTGTCGCCGCGACGATCGGGAGCCTCGGGCTACACGGCGGGCGCGCGCATTTTTGGCCCGACGTTTCGCTGCCATTTTCTAAATGCTACGTGCGACGTTCGACTGACACAAGTTTCGATTCGAAAAAATCCAAGGGGATGTGCCGCTTTTCGCTTTGCATTGCAGCCTATTCACTTACGAGCCGCGATTTAGTTGTTGAAAGCGGCTTCTCCTCTATGACCAAACGCAACGTTATTGTCGTCGGCGCATCCGCCGGCGGAGTGGAAGCGCTGTGCGAACTTTTCAAGAATCTGTCCGAACACCTGAACGCTGCGACCTTTGTGGCGATGCACGTCGGTGCGGACAGTGTTTTGCCGGAAATTCTTTCTCGCTGCGGCAAGTTGCCGGCGATACCCGCTGCAAATAAGAAACGGTACAAGCGCGGCTGCATCTACGTAGCCCCACCGCAGCACCATCTGCTAATCAAGAACGGTGTAACACTTCTCTCCCGCGGTCCGCGAGAGAACGGCTATCGCCCTGCCATTGACGTCTTATTCCGCAGCGCGGCACGCGAGCATCGATCGAAAGTTATCGGCATTGTGTTAAGCGGCGGACGTGACGACGGCTCGGCCGGCCTTTTTGCGATCAAATCGCGCGGCGGCATAGCGATTGTTCAGGATCCCGCCGAAGCCACCGCGCCGAACATGCCGAAGAGTGCGTTGAACATGGTGGATGTGGATTTTTGTCTGCCCGTTCGACAGATCGCGGATCTGCTCCCTAACCTAGTAAACGGCAAGGCTACCAACATCACTGAAATCTCCAACGGAGGAGTCAACATGGAGGAACAAGGAACCGTCAATCAGCCGACAGCCACTCCGCCAGGTGATCAGATTCCGCTGGCGTGTCCCGAATGCAATGGTCCTATGTTCGAGATCAGAGACGGCGAACTCGCGAATTATCAATGTTTTGTTGGACATCGCTTTTCGCCCGAAAGCCTCAGCGACCAACACACCGACGCGCTCGAGCGCGCTCTGTGGACCGCTGCTCGGACATTAAAAGAACGCATTGTTCTTCACGAGCGCCTGGCGGAGCGAAAACGCAACAAGGGGGAGGAGGAGCTGCTCAAAAGGCTCGAGGAATCCGTGAGCGCCGCCAAGAAGGACCTGCAACTACTGCGCGAAATCCTGGATCGGATTTAGTGCCCTCTACACCGTCTGTAGCGGCGGTCTCCGACCGCCGACACTCAGCCGGGTGCGGAATTCGGCGCTTAGAAAGCACCGCTACAGTTGTTAGTCCTTACGGTTGTTGACGTGGGCAACTGCAGCTACGACGCATCACTGGCAGGTAG
>Ga0126381_100006610_pt1 | contig 12843 bp, 11 predicted proteins | sample PanSoiMetPlot_28_FD_96465 | JGI IMG/M metagenome (GOLD analysis project Ga0126381, IMG submission 96465) | Tropical forest soil microbial communities from Panama - MetaG Plot_28 | ecosystem: Environmental > Terrestrial > Soil > Tropical forest > Bulk soil | place: Panama | collected 2016-02-17
GACACCTTCGGCATGCATTCCATCCACGGCCGCGCGCCCGCGATCGCGACCGGACTCGCGACCTCGCGGCCGGACCTGTCGGTATGGGTGATCACCGGTGACGGCGACGCGCTGTCCATCGGCGGTAACCACCTGATCCATTCGCTGCGCCGCAACGTGAACATCAAGATCCTGCTGTTCAACAACCGGATCTACGGGCTCACCAAGGGCCAGTACTCGCCGACGTCCGAGCAGGGCAAGGTGACCAAGTCCACCCCCTACGGGTCTCTTGACCATCCGTTCAACCCGGTGTCCCTGGCGCTGGGCGCGGAAGCCTCGTTCGTGGCCCGCTCGGTCGACTCCGACCGCAAGCACCTGCAGTCGGTGCTGCGAGCCGCCGCCGACCACCAGGGCGCCGCGTTCATCGAGATCTTCCAGAACTGCCCGATCTTCAATGACGACGCGTTCGCCCCCATCAAGGAGGCGTCTGCGCCCGGGCTGATCAGGCTCGCCGACGGCGAGCCAGTGCGGTACGGGCCGGACGGGTCGATGGGGCTCACCTATGGTCACTACGGCGCCCTGACGCCGGTGGCCGTGGACTCGGTTCCGGCCTCGGAACTCGTCGTCCACGACGTCACCAGGCAGGACCCGTCGTACGCGTTCGCGCTTTCCAGGCTGGACAGCGGTGACTTCTCGCACACGCCGATCGGCGTCTTCCGTGCGGCGCCACGGCCCTCGTACGACACGCTGATGGCCGACCAGATCGAAACCGCCCGCGCAGGCGGCGAAGGCGACCTCGCCACCCTGCTCGCCGGCAACGACACCTGGGAAGTCAGCTAACGCCACCGTTTCTACCTGGCGTGGCCGGCGGGTGCGCAGGCGGACAATGGACTCCATGTTCGTCGAAAGCCTGTCGGTCGAGCCGTCGCTCGCCGAAGTGGATGAGTGGCCGTTCACCGTGCCCTGCGTGGCTGCGCTCGCCCGCGACGGGCTGACGCTGCGCAGTCCGGTCACCTTCCTGGTGGGTGAGAACGGCTCGGGCAAGTCGACGATGGTCGAGGGGATCGCCGAGGCCTTCGGGCTGGACGCGCGCGGCGGGAAGGCCGGGCGCAAGTACGTGAACGACCGGGCAAAAACGCCACTCGGCGTGGCACTGCGGCTGGGGCTCACCCGCGAGGGCATCCGGATGCGGGGCGGGCCGCGCACCAGGAAGAAGGGCTACTTCCTGCGCGCCGAGACGACGTTTGGCTTCGCCGAGGCGATATCCGGGCTGCCCGGCTACTGGTCGGAGGATCTGTCCGCGATCAGCCACGGGGAGGGCTTCCTGACGATCTTCCAGTCGATGTTCCGCGATCCCGGGCTGTACCTCATGGACGAGCCAGAGGCGGCGCTGTCGTTTACCTCGTGCCTGCGGCTGGTGGCGCTGATGCACGAGCTTGGGCGCGACGGGGCGCAGGTCATCTGTGCCACGCACTCACCGATCCTCGCCTCAACGCCGGACGCGGACATCATCGAGGTCGGGGATTTCGGGTTCCGCCGGTCGCGGTGGTCGGACCTCGCCATCGTGGACCACTGGCGTCGTTACCTCGGCGAGCCGGGCGCCTACCTACGGCACTTCATCGAATCGTCGACTGGTGACTGAAATTTGGCCGCCGCTTTTCCCGTCTCGGTATTGGCCAGGTGAGGTGCCGAATTCGCGCTTGAATGCCTTGGACAGCGAGGCGCTGGTGCCGTAACCGGTACGCCGGGCGATGGCCTCCACGCTGAGCCCGGTCGTGGTGAGGTACCAGGCCGCCTGGCCGAGCCGGATCCTCGCCAGGTGCCGCATCGGGCTCTCGCCAATGGCGGCGCGGAACCGGGCGGCGAACAGCGTCCGCGACATGCCAGCCTGGCCAGCAAGCTCGGCTAGCGTCCAGTTCACCCCGGGCCGGTCCTGCAGCGTCTCCAGCACCAGCGCGATCGCCTTGTCGGTCGACTGCAGTTGCCGCAGCAGACCCGCCTGCTCGGCCCCGGCAAGGTAGGTGCGCAACGCCTGCGACAAGAAGACGTCGGCCAGCTTGGCGAAGATGGCCTGTGCGCCTGGCGCGCTGCTGTGGGCTTCCTGGCGCATGAGCGCGAAGACCGGCTCCAGCCACGCCGTGATGTCACCGGATCTCGAGCTGACTTGCAGCACCTGTGGGAGCACGCTCATCAGCGCCTCTGGCACCGGATCGCCTAGGACGAACCCGCCGCAGAGAAGCCTGGTTAGTGCACCGGAGCCGCCGTACGTCAGCCGTGCGTTCAGGTCGAGCGGATGACCGGCGACGATCAGGTCCAGGTTGGTAACCGGCGAGCCCGGCCGGTCGGTCATGGCATGGTGTTCACCGCGCGGAAGGATCACCAGGTCGCCGACCTGGAGCTGGATAGGTTCGTGCTCGGCGACGTTCAGCCAGCATGAGCCGTTGAGGACGAGGTGGAACTTGGCCACGCTCGCGCCGTCAACCTCGAATCCCCATGGTTCGCGCAGTTCCGACAGGCAGTAGACCGTGCTGCGCACGCGCACCGCCGCCAGCAGTTCGGCGACCTGATCGTGTGGCGCGGTGTTCAGCAGCTCCATGGACCCGTTCTCTCATGCCTTCGCGGACGGTTGGACAAGCTCTGTGTCCTCTCGAACATAGCGAGCCGCGAGCGGCCAGCGCAATCATTGCGTGACGAGACGTAGCGTGACCGATCAATCAAGGAGTTTCCATGCCCACCTACCTGATTACCTACCACGGCGGCGGCGGCCCCCCGTCGTCACCAGAGGCCCGGGACCAGATGATGGCGGCGTTCGGAGCCTGGGTCGCCAGCGTCGGCGAGCACATGGTCGACCCGGGCGCTCCGCTCGGGCCCGCCAAAACGGTATCGCCGGAAGGCGTTGCGGATGCCGGAACGCACGGCACCATCGGCGGCTACTCGCTGATCAAGGCCGATGACCTGGACGCGGCAGTCGGCCTGGTCAAGAACCATCCCTTCGTTGGCCGAGGCGGTTCGCTGCAGGTCAGCGAGGCGGTGGCGCCGTAACGCAGGCGTGAAACGGCCCGCCACTCCGTGCAGAGTGGCGGGCCGTTCGTAGTCTTCCGATCTGCGTTGCGCGCGGTGCGTCACTGGCGACGGTGCGGCAGCACGCCACGCAGCAGGCGTCTGGTCAGGTGCCGCCGCTTCGGCTCGGGCCGCACCGGCGCACACGGCAGCGCCGAGGTGGCGATTCGCTGCGTGGCCCGTAGACCAAGGACAGCGCCGATTTCGTGATACACGAGAGTCTTCCTTTCCAGCGGCTGACCCTCTTCAGCCGCCACCCTCAACGATGCCGCTAAGGAGGGACCGCCCGCATCGGACAAATTCCTCAAAGCCCGTCCCAGCTAGGGCCCTTAGCGGGCTCGTCGGCGCTTAGGGCTGCCAGTCGTCCGCTCCGGCTGTTGTCGTGATCGCAAAAGACACAGCCTTCGGTCATGGGACCGTTGTACTCCCCGAACTGGCGGCCATGATGTGCCCTGCTTGTGTCCTCCGGCCGCCTGCGTGCGCCGCGGCTAAGCCGCGAGCCGGACCCCAGTCAGCCCAGATTCAGGCCAACGGGGCAGCTCACGCCCGTGCTGTGGTCCGGGCAGTAACCGTTCGGGACCTTGTACAGGTACTGCTGGTGGTAGTCCTCGGCGAAGTAGAACTCGCCAGCCGGGACGATCTCGGTCGTGATCGCGCCATAGCCGGCCTCGGCGAGCTTCTTGCCGAAGTCGGCAGCGGACTTCTCTGCCGCCTCCTTCTGCGCCCCGCTCCGGTAGAAGATCGCCGACCGGTACTGGGTGCCGACGTCGTTGCCCTGCCGCATGCCCTGCGTTGGGTCGTGCGACTCCCAGAACACCTTCAGCAGCTGCTCGTAGGAGACCTTGCTGGGGTCGAACACGACCCGGACCGTCTCCGCGTGACCGGTGCGGCCGGTGCAGACTTCCTCGTAGGTGGGGTTGGGCGTGAACCCGCCCTCGTAGCCCACCGCCGTGGTGATCACGCCAGGCACCTGCCAGAAGGTGCGCTCCTCGCCCCAGAAGCAGCCGAGCGCGAACTCCGCGATCTCGCTGCCGGCCGGGTACGGCGGCTTGAGCGGCGTGCCGAGCACCTCGTGCCGGTCTGGCACCTCCAGCGGCGCGTCGCGACCCGGCAGCGCCTCGTCCTTGGTGACCATCTGCGACTTCCGGAACCCGAAAATGCTCATCGCGCCTCCTTCGGCTGTCTTCTCGTGCCGCACAACCACCGTACGCGGTGCCCTGTTCCGGGAGGTGCCCCGGAGCCACCTCTCCGCCTGCACCATCAGCCTCTGCTGCTGACTTCGCATAGGGAAGGTACGGTTTCCCGACCGTTTTGTCCCCATATGGGAGGCCGATCGCGTACGGAACTGATGCAAAGTGCCTCGCGCCCGGCCTCGCGCGCCCGCACACAAGGCGCCGCGGCGTGCACGAGGCGCCGCGGCGTGCAGGTGGCGTCTTACGCGGTGCGGGTGATTACGAAGTCGCAGAGGGCCTCGAAGGCGGCGCGGGCCGGGACGTTGGGGAGCTGAGTCACCAGTTCCCGAGCGCCCGCGATCCACGTGCGCACGGTCTGCCTGGCCTCTTCGAGCGCCGGGGAGGCCCGCAGCAGGGACAGCGCCTCGGCGTGCAGTGCCGGGTCGGTCAGGTCGGCGTCCGTCAGCAGGTGACGCAAGCGCCCCCCCGATGGGGTGGCCGCGCTGGCGCGCAGCGCGTACAGCACCGGCAGCGTCCGCACCCCTTGCCGTAGGTCGGTGCCGGGCTCCTTGCCTGACTGGGCGGACGTGCTCCCCACGTCGAGCACGTCGTCGGAGAGCTGCCAGGCGACGCCGATCCGCAGGCACGCCTCGGCGATCAGGTCCGCCACTTCGAACGGCGCGCCGGAGAACATCGCGCCGAACCGTCCCGAGGTGGCGATCAGCGACCCGGTCTTCTCCGTGATCACGTGCATGTAGTGGTCGAGCGGATCGGCTCCCGCCTGGACCCCGATGGTCTCCGCGAGCTGCCCGGCCACCAGGCGGCTGAACGTCTCGGCCTGGATCCTGATGGCCTCGGGGCCGAGGTCGGCGAGGATCCGGGACGCCCGGGCGAACAGGTAGTCACCGGCCAGGATGGCGACTGAGTTGCCGAACATCGAGTTGGCCGACGGGTGGCCGCGCCGCATGGTCGCCTCGTCCATCACATCGTCATGGAAGAGCGTGGCCAGATGCGTCAGCTCAATCGCCACCGCGGCGGGCACGACCCGCTTGTCACGGCTGTCGCCGAACCTGGCGGCGAGCAGCACGAGCATGGCGCGGAACCGCTTGCCGCCTGCCGCCATCATGTGCCTGGACACCTCGGCGAACATCTCGTTGCCGCCGAAGTCCGTCTCGCGCAGCGCGACTTCCACCACCGCCAGGTCGTCGGCCAGCTCCGCGGCGAGCGCCTCGTCACCCAAGTGGACGGGAACAGCGATGGTCACTCGAACTCCATGGTCTCGGCCCACCTAACCCTGCACGGACACACCAGCATACGGAACGCGATGCCGGCGGGAACACACCAGGGGTAGGTGACCGGATCCACAGGGTCGTCAGCGGACGAACAAATTCGTGGCGGCGTGGTTGGCCAGGTTCAGCAGCGGTTGGGGCACGATGCCGAAGACGACCGTTGCCAGCGTGCCAACCGCCACCGCGGTGCCGGTAAACACGCTTGGCACCACGACCTCCGGGCCGCCTTCCACCGGCTCGCTGAAGAACATCAGCACGATGACCCGGACGTAGAAGAAGGCCGCGATAGCGCTCGATATCACACCGATGATCACCAGCGGCGTCGCCCCGCCTGCGATGGCCGCCTGGAAAACGGCGAACTTCCCGGTGAACCCGCTAGTCAACGGGATGCCGGCGAAGGCGAGGAGGAACAGTGCGAAGATGCCTGCCACCAGCGGCGATCGTTTGCCGAGGCCCGCCCAGCGGGACAGGTGGTCGGCCTCGCCGCCTGGGTCGCGGACCAGGGTGATCACGGCGAACGCCCCGACGGTGGTCAGCCCGTACACCGCGAGGTAGAACAGCGAGCTGGACAGGCCGGCCTCCGACGCGGCGATGACCGCGGTCAGGATGAATCCCGCGTGCGCGATCGAGGAGTAGGCGAGCAGCCGCTTGACATCGGTCTGGGTGATGGCGATCACGGCTCCGACGACCATCGTGAGGACGGTCACCACCCACAGTGCGGGACGCCAGTCCCACGCGAGGTTGCCGAACGCCACGTAGAAGACCCGCAGCAGCGCCCCGAACGCCGACACCACGGTGCACGACGCCATCAGACCCGTGATCGGCGTTGGCGCGCCCTGGTAGACGTCCGGCTTCCAACTCTGGAATGGCACCGCGCCGATCTTGAACAGCAGCCCGATACCGGTGAGCGCGATCCCCGTGAACAGCAGCGTGTCGCTGCCGGTGTTGGCCGTGGCCGTGGCCGCGATCTTGGCCAGCGATACCGAGCCGGAGTACCCGTAGAGCATCGCGATGCCGAACAGGAAGAACGCCGAAGAGAACGCGCCGAGCAGGAAGTACTTCATCGCCGCCTCGTGCGACAGCAGGCGGCGGCGCCTGGCAAGGCCGCACAGCAGGTACAGCGGGAGCGAGAGCACCTCGAGCGCCACGAACATCGTAAGCAGGTCGTTGGAGGCCGGGAACAGCAACATGCCGCCGACCGCGAACAGCGTCAGCGGGTAGATCTCGGTGTGCACGAGTCCGGCGAGCAACCCTTCCCGCTCTTCCGGCGACCCGGGGACAGCGGCGGCCTGCCCGGCGAACTCGGGCCCGTCGTGCGAGGCGTCGGCGATCAGCAGCACGCTGACGAAGGCGAGCACCAGGATCGTGCCCTGGATGAACAGCGTCGGCCGGTCCACCGCGACCGCGCCCATGGCGGCCACATGACCGGGGCTGCCATTCGCGAAAATCGTCGAGGACCCCGCGATCACGCAGGTCCATATGAAGGCGGCGGCAAGGCTGCCGAAGGCCAGCAGCAGGTGCACGCTCCGGCGTAGCGCCCTGGGCACGAAAGCTTCGACTAGCACGCCCACGATGGCCGCGCCGAACACGACCAGCATCGGCGCGAGCTGGGCGTACTCGATGTGCGGCGCCGGGATGTTCGGGGTCGTGGCAGCGACAGCGGCGACGAGGTGGGTCACGGCTGGGTTCCATTCTGGGCGGCTGCGGGTACGGGGTGGGCAGGCACCGGGTCGGTGACGTGCACCTGTGACATCGTGGCCCGGACCGCCGGGTTGATCACGTCGAGCACGGGCTTGGGATAAACGCCCATCGCGATGATCAGCGCCGCCAGCGGCACCACGGCGACCAACTCGCGTACCTTGAGGTCCGGCATGCCTGCCACGGATTCAGCGACCGGCCCGTTCATCGCCCGCTGGTACAGCCACAGGACGTAGATCGCGGCCAGGATGATGCCCACGGTGGCGAAGGTGGCCGCCACCTTGTAGCGCGAGAACGTGCCCGCGAGCACCAGGAATTCGCTGACAAACGTGGACAGCCCTGGCAGTGACAGCAGGGCCAGACCGGACAGCAGGAACAGCCCGGCGAGAACTGGCGCGACGCTCTGCACGCCGCCGTAGTCGGCGATCCGGTCCGAGCCCCGCCTGACGATCAGGAACCCGGCGAGCAGGAGAATCGCGCCGGTGGCGAAGCCGTGATTGACCATGTACAGCGTCGCGCCGGACTGGCCTTGCGTGGTGAAGGCGAAGATGCCGAGCACGATGAAGCCGAAGTGGGAGACCGAGGTGTACCCGATCAGCCGCTTGATCGACGTCTGCCCGATCGCCACGATCGCTCCGTACAGGATGCTGATCACCGCGAGCGTGAGGATCAGCGGCGTGAAGTAGTGCGCGGCGGACGGGAACAGCTCAAGGCAGTACCTGATCATGCCGAACGTGCCGACCTTGTCCATCACGCCCAGCATCAGCACCGCCGCGCCCGGCTGAGCGGAGAAGGCCGCATCTGGCAGCCAGGTGTGGAACGGCCACAGCGGCGCCTTGATCGCGAAGGCGATGAAGAACCCGAGGAACAGCCACTTCTGGACCGTCGGCGACAAGGTGACGTTCACCAGGGTCGAGAACAGGAACGTCCCATGGTGCCCCGTGGCCGCGGACTCGCCCGCGTACACGTAGAGCGCGATGACCGCGACCAGCATGAGCAGCCCGCCGAGCAGGCTGTACAGCAGGAACTTCACCGCCGCATACTGTCGCTGCCCGACGCCGAACGACCCGATCATGAAGTACATCGGGATCAGCATGGCCTCGAAGAACACGTAGAACAGGAAGACGTCGGTCGCGGCGAAGACGCCGATCATCATCGTCTCGAGGACGAGCATCAGGGCGAAGCAGGTCTTCGGCGACCGCCTGGCGGTGTCCGCGTCGTGCCAGGAGGCAAGGATCACCACCGGCATCAGCACGGCGGTCATGCCGATGAGCACGAGCGCGATCCCGTCCACGCCGACCGCGTAGTGCACCCCGAACTGCGGGATCCACGAGTACCGCTCGGTGAGCTGGAAGTCGGGGCCGCTGGTGTTGAACGTGGTCGCCATCACGATCACCCAGACCAGGGTGACCACCGAGACGCCCAGGGCCAGCATCTTGACCAGCCGCGACCGCGCCTCCACGTCGCCCGGCGCGCTGTCCGCGGGCATCGACGGGACGAGCGCGACCGCGATCGCGCCAGCAAGCGGGATGGCGCCCGCCACCGTCAGCCAGGGAAAGCCGTTCATTACAGCCTCACCACCAGAAGGCCGGCTACCAGCAGCACGGCGCCAAGGAGCATGGACAGCGCGTAGGAGCGCACGAAACCGGTCTGTATCCGGCGCAGCCGCCCGGACGACCCGCCGATCGTGGCGGCCGTGGTGTTCACGAGCCCGTCTACGCCCCTGCTGTCGAAGTAGACCGAGAGCCTGGTCAGCCACTGCCCAGGGCGCATCAGGACGGATTCGTTGAAGGCGTCGCCGTACAGGTCCTTGCGAGCGGCGACGGTCACGAACGAACCGCGCGGCGCGGTCTCAGGGACCGGCACCCGGCCGTATATGGCCCACGCGCCCGCGACCGCGATGAGCGCCAGGGCCAGCGCGATCAGGCCCGGCCCGGTCCAGATGCCGTGCGAGACCGGCGGCACTCCGACCACAGGGGCCAGGAAGTTCACCAGCCGGTCATTGACGATGAGGAAGGCGCCAGCGCCGACCGACCCGATGGCCAGAATGATCATCGGCCAGGTCATCACGGCCGGCGACTCATGCGGGTGCGCGTGCTCCTCCCAGCGCTTGGTGCCGGCGAACGTCATGAGCACCATGCGCGTCATGTAGAACGCGGTGATACCAGCCCCGATGATCGCCGCGGCGCCGAGCAGCCAGCCCGAGGTGCCGCCGGACTCCCAGGCCGCGTCGATGATCGGATCCTTGGTGAAGAACCCGGAGAACGGCGGGATGCCGATAATCGCCAGGTAAGCCAGGCCGAACGTGACCGAGGTGACCGGCATGACGCGTGCGAGCGCGCCGTAACGCCGCATGTTCACCTCGTCGTCCATGCCATGCATCACCGAGCCCGCGCCGAGGAACAGGCCGGCCTTGAAGAAGCCGTGCGCGAGCAGCTGCGCGATCGCGAACGCGTAGCCGGCCGGGCCGAGGCCGGCGCCGAGCATCATGTAGCCGATCTGGGACATGGTGGACCCGGCCAGGGACTTCTTGATGTCGTCCTTGGCGCACGCGATGATCCCGCCGAATAGCAGCGTGGCCGCGCCGACAATCGCCACCGCGATCCGCGCGTCCGCGGCCTGTGCGAGGATCGGGTTGGACCGCACCATGAGGTAGACCCCGGCGGTGACCATGGTGGCGGCGTGGATCAGCGCCGACACAGGCGTCGGGCCCTCCATGGCGTCGAGCAGCCAGGACTGCAGCGGCAGCTGGGCGGACTTGCCGCAGGCGCCGAGCAGCAGCAGCAGCCCGAGAGCCAGCGCGACGCCGCTGCCCGCAGACTTGGACCCGTTGAAGACACCGGTGAACGTGAACGTCCCGAATTCGGCGAACATCAGCATGATCGCCAGGGACAGGCCGGCGTCGCCGACCCGGTTCACGACGAACGCCTTCTTCGACGCGACCGCGGCGGAGGGCTTGAACTGCCAGAACCCGATCAGCAGGTAGGAGGCCAGGCCGACTCCTTCCCAGCCCGCGTACAGGGCCAGGTAGTTGTCGCCGAGCACGAGCAGCAGCATCGCGGCGATGAACAGGTTCATGTAGCCGAAAAACCGGCGCCGGTCGCTGTCGTGCGCCATGTAGCCGACCGAGTAGATGTGGATCAGCGAGCCGACCCCGGTGATCAGCAGCACGAAACAGATCGACAGCGGGTCGATGAGCAGGCCGATGTTCGCCTGGAACCCGGCCACCGGGATCCAGGAGTACATGTGCAGGTCAATTTCGCGATTACCGGAGTAACCGAGCAAGGTGAAGAAGGCGATCAGGCCGTAGACAAACGCCGCGAGGGGCATCGCCACGCCGAGCAGGTGACCCCACTTGTCGGTGCGCCGGCCTCCGAGCAGCAGCACGGCCGCGCCGAAGATGGGGAACGCGAGCAGCAGCCATGAGGCACGGAGCGCACCGGTGGCGGCCAAAGTCGTCACGTGTCAAATCCCCTCAGTACTTGAGCAGGTTCGCGTCGTCCACCGACGCGGACTTGCGGGCGCGGTAGATAGCCATCAGGATCGCGAGACCGACGACGACCTCCGCCGCCGCGACGACCATCACGAAGAACGCAACCACCTGCCCGTCCAGGTTTCCGTGCATCCGCGCGAACGCGACGAACGCAAGGTTGCACGCGTTCAGCATGAGCTCGATGCACATAAAGATCACGATCGCGTTGCGCCGCACGAGCACGCCGATCCCGCCGATGACGAACAGGATGACGGACAGGAAGACGTATGCTGCCGGACTCACTGTTCATCCCCTTCCTGTTGGCGCAAACCAGCCGGCCTCCCCCGCGCGGCGGCTTCGATCTGCTGCTGGGCTTCGATCCGGTCCTCGGCGGCGAGATCGGAGGCGACATTCAGCTGCGGATCCCGGCCAAGGTCGAGGTCCCGCTGGGACACGGCCCTTGATACTGAACGATCGGTGGTGCTTCCGTCGGGCAGCCGTGCTGGCATGTCGACGGCATTGTGCAGGGCGTAAACCCCTGGTGGCGGCTCGGGAGCGACCTGGCCGCTGGCGACCTTACGCCGCGCGATGTCCCGCTGGGTCGGCTTGGGCGAAGTCCGCTCGCGGTGCGCGAGCACCATCGCGCCGAGCGCGGCCGTGATCAGCAGTGCGCTGGTCGCCTCGAACGGGAACACGTACGTGGTGAAGATTAGCGTGGCCAGGCCCGTGAGGTTGTTCGTGCTGTTGGCGGCCGTGGGTACGTGCGCGGTGCCGATCGCCGCGTGCCCGACGCCGACGATCAGCAGCACCATGAACGCGAAGCCGCCGATGGCTGCCCACACGCGCTGACCGCGGATCGTCTCCACGAGCGAGTCGGCGGAGCTGACCCCGATCAGCATCATCACGAAAAGGAAGAGCATCAGCACGGCGCCGGTGTAGACGATGATCTGCACGGCGGCCAGGAAGGGCGCGCCCTGCATCGCGTACATGAGCGCGAGCGACAGCATCACGACCGCGAGCAGCAGCGCGCAGTGCACGGCCTGCCTGACGCAGATCATGGCGACCGCCGCGCACACCGCCAGCACGGCCAGGATCCAGAAAGCCACCTGCCCGTAGATCGGGTCCAGGTTGGTGCCGCCTCCGTGGGCGGCCAGAACGTGAGTCACTGGCTTACCTCACTTCCGCCTGCGGCAAGCTGCTCCGCGCCGGGTTTGACCTCGTCCTGGCCGGCCACAATCTCGCTGGTAGCCGTGGCGGGCACGGCCGGGCCTGTCGCACCGCCTGGTCCGGCCATGCCGGGCGCGCGGCCGGTGGCCGAGATCCCGGCACCGCCGAGCCGGTAGTAGTCCTTCTCGTCCGTGCCGAGCCGCATCGGGTGCGGCGGCGGCTCCATGCCCGGCAGCAGCGGCACGAGCAGCTGCTCCTTGGTCCAGATGAGGCTTTCCCTGTTGTCGTCGGCGAGCTCATACTCGTTGGTCATCGTCAGCGCCCGGGTCGGGCACGCCTCGATGCACAGCCCGCAGAGGATGCATCGCAGGTAGTTGATCTGGTACACGTGCCCGTAGCGCTCGCCGGGCGAGTAGCGCTCCTGGGGCGTGTTGTCCCTGCCTTCGACGTAGATCGCGTCGGCGGGACAGGCCCACGCGCACAGCTCGCAGCCGATGCACTTCTCCAGCCCGTCCGGCCACCGGTTGAGCTGGTGATGGCCGTGGAACCGGGGCGCTGTGGGCCGCTTTACCTCCGGGTACATCACGGTGTCCACCTTCCGGAACATCTCGCGGAAGGTGACCCCGAACCCCTTGACGGGGTTGAGGAAGTCAAGCACCGGTGACCTCCTTATCGGTTCCGGCCTTCGTCGCGGCGGCTGCGCGGCCGACGGGGACCGGCGCCGTGTCGCCGAGTTCGAGACCGTGGTAATGCGGCAGGTCGAGCGGCGGCACCGGGAAGCCCCGGACCGCGCCGGCCTCCTCTTCTTCGTCAGCTGCGCCCTGTTCCTCGGGCGCGAGCTCGGCCGCGCGGCGCTGGGCAGCGTTGTCCCAGAACGTGACGAGAGCCAGGATCAGCACCAGAACCAAGCCGGCGACAGCGTACACCTCGGGCGAATGGCTGTCGTTGCGCCATGCCCGGATGGTCGCGATCAGCAGGATCCAGACGATGGACAGCGGGATGAGGA
>Ga0126381_100006611_pt1 | contig 12843 bp, 12 predicted proteins | sample PanSoiMetPlot_28_FD_96465 | JGI IMG/M metagenome (GOLD analysis project Ga0126381, IMG submission 96465) | Tropical forest soil microbial communities from Panama - MetaG Plot_28 | ecosystem: Environmental > Terrestrial > Soil > Tropical forest > Bulk soil | place: Panama | collected 2016-02-17
ACCGGTTTGCAGACAGGCCCCGGCGACCGATTGAAGTAGATGAGCAAATACCAAATGCGAATCCTGCATTTTGCTCAGGACGGTGACACCAGCGGCTATTTTCCGCAGCTCGCGAAATGGCACGATCGGGCCAGGTACAAGATGTACTTCGGAACGCTGAATCCCATGGCGCCATGGCTGCGAGAGTATATGGGATCGCAGGGGGTTGAGTGTTTTAGCAGTGAGTGTCGACAGCGCACTGAGTACCCGCTGGGGATGATCCGGCTTGCCGGTTTCCTGCGCAGCCATGAAATCAACATTCTACACACCCATTTGTTCGAGCCTTCTGTCATCGGTCTAACGGCGGGATTGCTTGCGAGGACTCCGACTCGAGTTCTGACGCGGCATTACTCAGACTATCACACTCGAATTCAGAAGAAATGGCATGTGCGGTTCGATCGGTTAATCACATCGCTCAGCCACGCAGTCATCGCAGTATCAGAGCACACTGCCGACCACATGATTCGAAACGAGCAGGCACCGCGTGACAAGATTCACGTCGTTCTGAATGGCATTGATTTTGACCGAGTTAAGACGTCCGCTCCCGGTGCCCCCGAAAGAATCCGCCAAGAGTTCTGCTCGGAGGGCGGCTACCTTCTTCTTATTGTGGCACGGCTCCATCCGGAGAAAGGGCACCACTATCTGTTTAATGCTCTTCGGGACATCCAGGAGCGAGTCGGCCGACCTGTGCGATTGTTAGTAGCCGGCGTCGGGACGTTCGAAGCTGCTTACAAGGAAGAAGTGCGATCCCTGGGATGCGTTGAAATGGTCAGATTTTTGGGGTTTCGCAAAGACATACCTGACCTGATGGCAGCGGCCGACCTTGTCGTTCTTCCTAGCGTGGCTGAGGCCTTTGGGTTGGTGGCGGCTGAAGCACTTCATCTTGGTACGCCGGTGGTTGCGACACGAGCGGGCGGGATCCCGGAGATCATAGAGGATGGCAAGAATGGTCTGCTGGTTGACCCTGGCAACAGTGAAGCCCTTGCAAACGCGATCACCGATCTTTTGAAGGATCCGGATCGCCGGCAGGAGATGACGCGAGCGCTGCGCAAGTCCGGCGAACCATTCAGCTTCGAAGATATGGTTCGATCGTACGAGTCTATATATCGGAGATTCGGCGTCCAGGAACGCAAAGTTACTATGGGTCAGCCAAACAAAGTAGAAGGTGGATAGATGTCAAGCGGCCCCTTGCGGTATTCGAATCTTACAGCAATTCCTAACTTTCAGCGATTCGCAAACTGAGAGAGATAAAAAAGATGTCCACGGTCTCGATCTTGGTTAGCTCTTTTGATGGTTTGTCAGACTGCTGGGGACCGTTTTGTCACGGCCTTGTCAAGTATTGGCCGGACTGTCCATATCCTGTGTACCTGATCGCAAACAGCAAGCATTTTGAAAACGACCGCGTCTCAGTCATCAAAGTCGGAGAAGACAAGGGCTGGTCGCGGAATCTGTTAGCTGCCCTGGGTCAGATTGATTCGAAGTATATCATGTATTTCCAAGAGGACTATTGGATAAATGAAAAGGTTAACTCCACTGCTATAAGCGACTATCTGTCCATAATGGACCGTGAAGGAGCGCACTACATTCGCTTGCTTTCATTCCCCCCACCCGACCAAGATTTTCCGCTCGACGACCGCCTAGGAATGATCGCAACGGAGGCGTCCTACCGCACCGCGTTACAGATCGCGTTCTGGCGAAAAGAAGTGTTGCAGGCGCTCATCGACCCAGAGGAGACGCCATGGGATTTCGAGATCAAGGGTACTGAACGCAGCCGCCGGTATGGAGAGGGATTTCTCTGTGTAAAGCCTTTAGGCGACGATCCCTATCACTATGGAATCCGATATGTGTGTACCGCAGTCAATCGCGGACGCTGGTCCAAGCAGGCTAAACTGTATGCAAAGACGGAGGGTCTCGATGTCAACTTCCGGAATCTGCCCAGTGAGACCTGGTGGCATGAGTACCAGCGGAAGACAAGTGTGGGAGCAGCGGCTGCGTCCCTGGTCCACAAAATACGCAGAGTTTTTCGCTACCTGCAGCAGTCAAACTGAAGATGGCGACAAATGATTGGTGGATCAATGCCAAGAGCGGGGAACGCCATACATTGATATTGAAGTCGGGCCTGGAAATCATGAGCGGCGAAACTAGTCTGCCAGTCAGGGATGCGGTAAAGCGCACTTTTATCTACTCGATATACAGGCGGCTCGCGGACAGGAAAGTGTTGCGGGACTGGCAGGCCAGGGGTAGGCCAGCACCGCCACCTCAATTCATCAAGCAACGAACGGTGAAGGAGTACGCGCGCCGATTTCATATCAACACCTTTGTCGAGACGGGAACCTATCTGGGAGACATGGTCCACGCCTGTCGGAACACCTTCCGCAGAATCTTCTCGGTTGAAGTCGACGGTCAGCTCTACCAACGCGCGCAAGATAGATTCCGAAATATGGCACACATATCGATAGTCCATGGAGACAGCGCCGATCTCCTCCATGTCATCCTCGAGACCGTCACATCCCCCTGTCTGTTTTGGCTAGACGGACACTACTCCGGCGGTATCACAGGGAGAGGGAGACAGGACACCCCGATCCGGAGGGAACTTGATTGCATTCTGGCCCACCCGGTGGCAGGGCACGTCATCCTGATCGACGATGCTCGATGCTTTACCGGGCATAACGATTACCCGACGCTGGAAGAACTCAGGCATATAGTCGCGAAGAAGGACCTTAACCGGATATGTGAGGTCAGGGATGACATTGTGAGGGTTCATGACAGGGAGAATGCTTAGTAAGTTCCGTAGCACCAGTCCTGGGTCCAGAGCTAGTCTCATTCAGGCTAATGACGAAAGATTCGAATTGCCAAAACAATCCGATGAATCGGATCGTGCGGGCCATAGAGCCGCTCATTAGCCGCTCCCCGAACTAATTGACTATGATGCTTTCCAGCCCGTCAGTATCTGTAATAATTCCGACATACAACTGCGCGCGTTACATCGCTACTGCAGTTGAGAGCGTGCTGGCTCAAGAACTCGAAGACCAGGAAATTCTAGTGATAGATGACGGGTCGACCGACACAACCAGAAAGACTCTGGCCCGATTCGGAGACAGAATCCGCTACATTTACCAAACGAATTCCGGCGTTTCGCTCGCTCGTAACAGGGGATTAGCTGTCGCGAGCGGTCGGTACGTCGCATTCCTGGACTCCGATGATGCATGGTATCCGAATAAGATCCGTCGCCAATTGGAAGCCCTTAGGCTGAATCCCGGTGCTGCCGCCTGTTACTCCGCCTTTATGGTCTCCGACAGCACGCTTTCGCCTCTGAATGTGCATACTGCCGAGCCCCAGTCATCGGCGCTGGAAGACTTACTGCTGAGAGGAAACTGGGTATCGACTCCTTCAACCGTAATGTGTGAGCGAGAGCTGTTCACCAAGATCGGAGGATTTGATCCCGAACTCAGCCTCTGTGCGGACTGGGATATGTGGCTTCGACTGGCGGCCGTCACCGAGTTTGTTTACGTCGATGAACCCCTGGTCCTATATCGGAAACACGATGGGAATATGAGCGCCAATGTGGCTTTGCTGGAGCAAGACAGCATTCGAGTCCTCGAAAAGGGCTTCGCTATGCCAGGTCTAAACCAGTCGCTACGATTGCGCCGCCAGGCGGCGATCGCGCGCAACGATATGGTCCTTGCGGGAAGCTATTTTCAAGCCGGCCTATACAGAGAGTCTATCCGTTGCGCTTCACGCGCAGTAGCAATGGACCCCAAGCAAGCGGGACGCCTGATCGAGTTTCCGCTTCGCCAGTTACGGGCTCGCCACTGGTCCTGAACCCGCGATGCACTCAAATCCACGAGTCCTATACATAGCGTACTGGGGAGCGGTTGAGCCGCTTGGGCAGTCGCTAGTTCTGCCCGCAGTAGAGAAGCTGGTCGAGTTTGGGGCCAGCCTGACCCTGATTACCTTCGAGAAGCCTGCGGACTTGGAGCGAGCCGCTGACATTGAGCGGATAAGAGATCGGCTCAAAGGAGCCGGGATAGCCTGGTGTCCGTTGCGTTACCATAAGTGGCCCAGGATACCGGCGACCTCTTTCGACCTGGCTCAGGGGTGGGCTCGCGGAATTGCGGCGGGATTAAGCTCGAGAATCGATGTGATCCACGCGCGAACTTTCGTGGGCGGCCTTGTGGGACTGGCGCTCGCGCCTCTGCTTCGGGCCAGGCTCGTTTATCACAATGAAGGATTCTACCCCGACGAACAGGTAGACGGTGGTATGTGGCGGGCGGGGTCACTGCCGCACCGCATCGCAAAGAATCTGGAGCAGCGTATGTACGGGCGGTCCGACGGCATCATCGCGATGTCAATCCGTGGGAAGCAGACGATCGAAAAACTTCAAGCGGTTAGTCAAAGAGAAACGCCGGTCATAGTCGTGCCGAGCTGCGTCGATCTCGATCACTTCGACGGCCGTCGATCGAGGCTGGCGGGGCACAAGGGGTTGAGACTCGTCTATACCGGAAGCGTGGGCGGGAGGTACATTCTTGACCGAATTGGCCGCTTCACGAGGGTCGCCTCCGAGATGCTCGGCGACGTGCAGCTCAGAGTGTTGACCAGGACAGAACCCGCCCTGGTCACTTCATTGTTGGACTCCAGTGGTTTGGACCGGACGGCGTGGTCGGTGAATGCTGTTAGCCGAGACCGCATGCCCGATGAGCTGGCGAATCAAGACGCCGGGCTTTTTTTTCTGACAAGGGGATTGAGCGAGCATGGCTGTTCGCCGACCAAGATCGGTGAATACTGGGCCATGGGTTTACCAGTCGTGACTACAGCGAACGTGAGCGATAACGACGAGATCATTCGGCGTGAACGTGTTGGCGTGATTGTCAATGACCATTCCGATGCTGAATACGGCCGCGCGCTCGGGGAACTCCAAGCGCTGCTGAAAGACCCCGAGCTAGCAAGTCGCTGCCGCCGCGCGGCAGAGGAGTATTACGCTCTCACGCCGGCGTGCGAACGGCAGTTCAGCCTCTACCACAGAGTGATTGACGGCCTCGCCGATGTCGAGGTAACTACGGGTGGAGAAGTTGGCGTCTGCCCTGCGTCAGGGATGAGAGCGAAGTGATATGGATGCTGTAAGGAGCGCGTTGAAATCACTACGAACGTCGCAGCCGTTCAACTATGTGACGACGTCCGTTACGCTCGGCGCTCTCAATGTTGCAGGCATAAGGCCGGAGTTCATTGTCAAACATTTGCATCGTGCGGGTACGGTTCGGCGCAGGTTGCCTAATGGGCGGACTCTGTCACTCTGGTCGCGAGGAGACGACTGGGTTTCGAATCAAATCTATTGGCGAGGTTGGGGTGGTTACGAACCTGAGACGGCCCCGATTTTCTTCAGGCTGGCGACCAGGGCCGCAGTCACTGTCGACATTGGCGCCTATGTCGGGTATTACACGTTGATCGCGGCTCATGCCAATCCCGCCGGCCGAGTCTTCGCTTTCGAGCCGTTGACGACGATTCAGAAGCGGCTAATTAGGAATGTCGAACTGAACCGGGTCAAGAACGTGGAATGTGTTGCTTTCGCAGCGGGCGATATTGACGGTGACGCAAGCTTTTTCCATGTAGATACGGAACTGCCTACGAGTTCCAGCTTGTCGTTCGAGTTCATGCGGCCTGCCAATCATCTTGTCAGTTCCAGCGTTCGGGTAGTAAGACTGGACCAATTCGTCGCTGATCGAGGGATCAGCAGGATCGACTTGCTCAAAATAGATACCGAGAGTACTGAGTGCAGCGTGCTGCGCGGGATGGTGAGGACACTCGAGCGTGACCGCCCGGATGTGCTTTGCGAAGTTCTGCAAGGCCAGGCGGACGAGGCAGGACTCGAGGGGTTGCTGGGTCCGCTCGGCTATCGCTACTACCTTCTGACTCCGGAGGGCCCAACGGCACGCGATCACATCGAAGGGCATCCGAATTGGCTCAACTATCTTTTCTCCACCGCCGACCGATCGACGGTCGGCCCGTCATAGAGGGCTTGTCTATGATGCTTCCAGCGCCGCCAAGGCGGACCGTACTACCAAGGCGCATCATTCGAGATACCGGAGATGGATTAAAGGTTTGGGCCACTCGAGCGTATTAGCGTTTGGAATCGCTGCAACGACGCGCCCGAGGGCGAAATGGATATCAACGCCTCCACTATCCAGACTATCGGCGGACCTTGATTTGAATGCCTAACAACGCTCAAGACCCGGACGTCTTCACCGGTTTGGTATTGTTCATCCTCTTGGCCATATTGGGAGCGGGTCTGCTTTCAATGACCTGGAACCACAGAACGACGCTGCAACTTCAGATCAAGCTGTTCTTATGCGCGCTTGGAACTCGCTTTTTGATGTCGATAGCGCTCTATTACTTTGGCCTCGTAAATATCCTAAAGGATGAGGATGGCAGCGGGTGGGTAACAGGGGCAAGCATCTACAAGGATTGGCTCAGGAAAGGAGTAGGGTTGTTCGATCTGCCGGCGAGATTCTCGGAAGCCTTCAGTGGCAACCACCGGGGGTACGGATACATGCTCGCCTGGATGTTCTATATGACCGACGCTCCTGCACGCCTACCGGCGGCTGCCTTGAATTGCTTCATCGGGGCCTTGACGGTAGTGATGGCCTACCGGATTGCAAGGAGCTTGTTTTCCGAGTGGGTCGCAGTCAGGGTGGCGTGGTGGACGTGCCTGCTCCCGTCGATGGTGATATGGTCTTCACAAACTCTCAAAGAGCCGACGGTCATTTTCCTGGAGACCATAGTTCTATATGGATGCGTAAGGCTGAAGGTAAAAGGCTTCTCCTTGCGTCATATCGTCGCGTGCGCCCTGGCAATTGTTCTTGTCCTTCCATTCAGGTTCTATGCGGGATATATCGCCGGAGCGGCTGTGGCGCTTGCTTTGATGATGCCGCAATTCGGCAAGAAAAAGCTGTCCGTTGGTTCAGCGATTGGGGTTGCGGCCTGCATTCTGCCGATTGTAATGATGTCCAGCGTTCTCGTTTCCAGTGAAGCCCAGTTTGAGCGGTTCGACCTTAAGCGAATCCAAAAATTTCGAGAGGACATCGCAATCGGGGCAGGATCAGGTGTGACTTCATCGTACGACTTGAACTCTCCGACCGGACTGGCTGCGGCGACCGTCGTAGGCGGGTCCTATCTTATGCTGGCCCCGTTTCCATGGCAGCTCGGCGGAGGCAGCACCAGGATGGTGCTGACCACGCCCGAGCTGATCGTATGGTGGTGGGTGTTCTTTGTTGGCGTGCTTCCTGGGATGTGGCATGCAATTAGGACCCGGTTCAACGAGATCCAACCCTTGCTGTTTTTTCTGATCGGCCTCGGGGTCCTGTACAGTTTGATGTTCGGAAATGTCGGACTCGCGTATCGCCAGCGTGCTCAGCTATTACCGTGGCTTCTGATATTCGCGATGGTCGGATTGGAAGAGAGAATGCAGCGACGAACTGCGAGTAGACAGGCGCGCAATCTCGCGCAGCACCGGCCGCCCAGCGTAGCTATCATCGGCCAAACCTTGCCCGCCTCAATTGGAATTCCACAGGTCAGCGGTAGTTTCGCGGACGGCCCTCGCCCACAGCTCGCCGACCAGGCCTGATGATCAATGATGATCAATATTAAAGTCGAGTAAACGCGATAGAACCATCGTGAGAAAACAGAGGCGAGACGTTGACCTCAATTCAGGCCCGAATTCGACCGGCCAGCCGCTGCGGGTCGTTCGAATCATCGATCGGCTGAATATAGGCGGACCCGCCAAACACGTAGTGTGGTTGACAGCGGGATTGAATCCCGGCCGTTTTGAGTCGACTTTGATTGTAGGAACGGTGCCGGAATCAGAGGGCAACATGTCTTATTTCGCAGAGGAAGCCGGTGTTCAGCCGATTATCGTTAAGGAGATGAGCCGGGAACTGGGGCTTTGCGATCTTATCGTCGTGTGGAAGCTGCTGCTACATCTGTTCAGAATCAGGCCCCACTTGATTCACACCCATAAGGCAAAAGCGGGCGCAGCCGGCCGCTTGGCGGCCTTTATATACAGGTGGGCGACGCCCTCTGTTCTTTGGTTGACGCCTCGCCCGTGCAAAGTGGTGCACACGTTCCACGGCCACATCTTCTTCGGGTATTACGGGCCTGTAAAGACCAGATTATTCATCTGGATAGAGCGAATACTCGCGCGGCTTTGTACCGACCGGATCATCGTTATCAGCCCACAGCAGCGAAGTGACATATGCGAGCGGTATGGCATCGGCGATCTGTCCCAGTTCAACATCGTTCCTCTTGGCATCGATCTCGATGAAATTACAGGGAAGCGTCGCGACCTGAGACGCGAAATTGGCGCAGGCGAGAACGAGATCGTCATCGGATCAGTTGGGAGGCTGTGCGAAGTCAAGAATCACAAGCTGCTACTGGAGGCGGCCGCTGCAGTGCTGCGCGATCGCGATCAAAACTCGGCTCGTATCCGGTTTGTGATAGTGGGGGATGGGGAGCTCAGAGCTATGCTCGAGGAGCAGGCGCGGCGGCTGGGAATTGAAGATTCAGTGATTTTCGTAGGATTCAGAGAAGATGCGGCAGGGATATATTCGGATCTCGATCTGGTTGTATTGACCTCTACGAACGAAGGGACTCCCCTGACACTGGTCGAGGCTATGGCGGCTGGGCGGCCGGTGGTCGCTACTGAGGTAGGTGGAGTTGTCGACCTTTTGGGAGAGCGTTCGAACGGTGCGGGCCGGATCTCGATTTGGGAACACGGGATTACCGCGGGAAGCCGCGATGCTGATGGCATCGCTGAAGCAATCGATTATCTGATCGCAAGGCCCGGCGCCAGAGACGAAATGGGCTCTCGGGGCCAATTGTACGTCCGAGCTGCCCTGTCGCGGAATCGGCTGATCCGCGACATTGAAGCCCTCTATCAGGAACTCCTGAATCCGGGAGCTGCCGTGCTGGAAATAGCGGCGGCCCCAAAAAGAACTGAATGAGGAGAAAGAGATGAAGGTTTTGATTACCGGCGGCGCGGGGTTCATCGGCTCGCACCTGGCAGAAAGACATTTGCAGCGCGGCGATGAGGTATATTGTCTCGATGACCTTTCTACCGGGGCCATTGAAAACATCCTGCACCTGAAAGCCGATCCTAATTTCAACTATATTATCGACACTATCACCAACTATAGGCTGGTGGCAGAACTGGTCGACCTCTGCGACGTGATATACCACCTGGCGGCGGCTGTGGGAGTGCGCCTGATAGTGGAGAGCCCCGTCCGCACGATCGAGACAAACATCCGCGGAACCGAAATAGTGCTCGGACTGGCGGCAAAGAAGCAAAGGCGGATCCTGATAACATCGACGTCGGAAGTATACGGCAAGCTCGACCGGGTGCCATTCAAAGAGGACGACGACCTGGTGATGGGGCCGACGAGCAAGGGCCGGTGGAGCTACGCGTGCTCCAAGGCGATCGATGAATTCCTGGCTATAGCCTACTGGAGAGAAAAGCGAGTCCCAACGGTAATTGCCAGGCTGTTCAACACAGTCGGGCCGCGCCAGACGGGCCGCTACGGGATGGTGATACCGAACTTTGTTCGCCAGGCGCTGGCCGGAGAGGATATCACGGTTTACGGAGACGGTTCCCAGAGCCGCTGTTTCACTCATGTGTCCGACGCGGTGAGCGCTCTGATGGGCTTGATTGAACATCCCGAAGCCATTGGCGAAGTCTATAATGTAGGAAGCAGCAGAGAAGTGACGATTCTGGAGGTGGCTGAACGGATCAAGTGGTTGGCAGGCTCTGACTCCCGGATTGTCTTCGTGCCTTACCAGGAGGCCTACGAGGAGGGGTTCGAGGATATGATGCGACGAGTCCCCGATATATCCAAAATCAATAAACTCATTGGTTACGCGCCAAAGATTAGTCTAGACGAGATACTAACTAGCATTATAGAATACCATAGCGCCAGACTGAACAACTGGCAGAGCGTTCAGGCTCCCGCCGCCTATCAGGCGTAAGATCCCCACGTAAAGATTCACAAGAACGGTAGGACATAGCCGGACCTACAGATCAGAAACGAACCAGTCAGAAACGAAGATGCGGGTAATTTGGGGTAGTGTATTGACCGCTTTGGCGGGGGCAGGCTTTACCTTCATGGTACGCGGACTTGCTCATCGTCTGGGTATGGTGTCTTACCCACGGTTGGACCGGTGGCATCGCAGACCAACCCCAATGCTGGGTGGCGTGGCTATTTATGCTTCCTTCGTCATTGGGTTTGTCCTCTTCGGGGAACGACTTCCCGCGATGTTCGTGATACTTGGGGCGGCGTCGCTGCTGTTTTTTGCCGGCTTGTTGGACGATGTCGTTCAGATCAAACCGTACACAAAACTCATAATTCAGCTGGCAGCGGCTGCAATCGTGGTTTACTTCGGCATACGGCTGCCGTGGACGAGATATGAGGTTGTAAACGACTTCATTACCATTTTCTGGTTGGTGGGTATCACCAATGCGATAAACCTGCTCGACAATATGGACGGCCTGGCCGCCGGAATCTCACTGATATCGTGCATATACCTCGGTCTGACGTTCTTGATCAATGGGCAGATGGGGCCGGCAACCCTTGCAGCATTGCTGGCGGCATCAGCGCTAGGGTTCCTTGCATTCAATTTCCACCCGGCATCGATATTCATGGGGGACTGCGGTGCAATGTTCCTCGGCTTCTTGCTTGGAGGCATTTCGTTACTGAGCGGCTACGGGCGGTCTCGCAATCTCGCAGCCGTGCTATTCACTCCGGCATTGATTCTGGCTATACCCATATTTGACACCTGCGTGGTAACGGTGACCCGCAAGCTTTCAGGCCGTCCGATTTCACAGGGCGGGCGCGATCACACATCTCATCGGCTTGTGGCGTTGGGAATGAGCGAGCGGCGCGCCGTACTCCTGTTGTACCTGCTATCCGCAATATCGGGTACGCTGGCATTGATCGTCAGAATGCTGAATATCGAAGTAGCATTGTTGCTGGTGCCAGGATTCGCCCTGGTGGTTGTTTTCCTGGGGTTATACCTCGGCAAGGTGCGCATTTCGGACGCGCGGGACGCGCGGACCGGCAACGCCGTAGTTTCGGAGATGCCGGAATTCTATTACAAGCGTCGCGTCTTTGAAGTCTTGCTCGATATGATACTGGCTACCTTTGCCTACTATGGCGCTTACCTGTTGAGATGGGACGGAGCGATGCCTGGCGAGCAGCTCGCCATATTTGTTCGGACGCTTCCACTGGTAATCGTAGTTCAAATGGTCTTCCTGTTGATCGGGGGAGTCTACAGGGGGTTGTGGCGCTATATAGGCAGCGAGGATCTGTGGGTAATAGCGAGATCTGTTGTGGCAGGCGGCGCTGCCAGCGCGTCGATCGTAATGCTTATCTACTGGCTCCACGGGCCGTCGCGAGCGGTGTTCCTGCTAGACATGCTCTTGCTGGTCACCTTCCTCGTGGCGAGCCGACTGTCCTTCCGCTTCCTGAGGATGGTGATTGAGAGCCCATCCGTACCGAATCCAGATGCCAGGCCGGTCTTGATCTACGGAGCGGACGACGGCGGGGACCTGTTATGCCGATTGATACTCACCAATCCCGACCACAGATACGCACCCTTCGGATTTATCGACGACGATCTGGGTAAGGCAGGCAAGCTCATTCGCGGCTATAAGATCTTCAACAGCCGGGAGCTCCCGGAACTTATGAAAGAACACGGGGTCAAAGATGTGCTTGTGTCGAGCACATCGCTGCCGAACAGCAAATTGGAAACGCTCCGCAGCATGGGAGCCAGCCTGAAAACGATGAGCATCAGGATAGAGGAAGAACGGACGGACTTGCGCAGCGCGGTTTGATCACGACGGCACGACCGCACCGAAAGCATGAATGATCTGACGGACTATCACAGGGTAAGCCAATGATCGGGTTGCTGATCAACACCAGAATTAGACTCGCGACGGTTTTAATGATGACCCTTATAGTGGGATTGGGTCCGATGGCACGGTCCCTCGCCGAATCAGGCGGCGACGACCCGCCTCGGCGTGCCGCCAGTGCCCCTGGCGCCGAAAAAGCTGACTATTCTGACTCAGGTGTTCTTACGGCTAGCGGGAACGTTACGGTGAACGACAATTCGGCCCCGACCGGGACTACTGTCTTGAGCGGTAGTTCCGTAGCAACCGGCGGCGATGGAATCGCCTCGATCGATTTGGGGAAGAAGGGGCTGATCGAGATGAAGATCGACACCAGGATACTTCTAACCTTGCCACCCGAGCTCATCAACGTCGAACTTGAAAACTGCGGTATTCTTACACAGTCAGTGCCGGATGATTTGAGAGCGCATGTCAAAGTTGTCCATCCCCACACTCTTCGCATCTATGTCACGGTCGGCTCTGTGCTGGTACGGTTCGGAGAGGGAAAGGCAGCAACGACTATCAGCCAGTTTGAAGAGAAATCGTTGGACAATGTAAGCGAGATCAACGCATTAGGAAACGCAGTATTTACCATCGACTGCAGCCGACGGCCCGCCGGCCTCTGGTGGGTTCCGACATCTCTTGCAGGTTTGGCCGCGTTGGCCGCAAAGACAACGTTGACAAGGGACAAGCCGAAATCCCCAAATCCTGTTCCGACCCCGCCACCCTCAACGGCGCTGTCACCTCAATAACGGACTCTTGAAAAACTCCTCTATCTCTGCCAAAATAGCTGCGTTTGCTTGTCCCTTAGTATTGCCCTCATTCTTTTGCTCCCTAGACTCTTAGAGTATAAGTGATAGCATTTGCGACGCATG
>Ga0126381_100006612_pt1 | contig 12842 bp, 13 predicted proteins | sample PanSoiMetPlot_28_FD_96465 | JGI IMG/M metagenome (GOLD analysis project Ga0126381, IMG submission 96465) | Tropical forest soil microbial communities from Panama - MetaG Plot_28 | ecosystem: Environmental > Terrestrial > Soil > Tropical forest > Bulk soil | place: Panama | collected 2016-02-17
ATTAGCGCGAACAGAGAATCGTCCTTGGCCCGGCCCACGTTCTTGCCGGGTTTATAGCGCGTGACGCGCTGCCGGATCAAAATACTGCCGCCGTTTACCGCCTGGCCGCTGAAGCGCTTCACGACCAGCCTTTGTCCTTGCGAATCGCGCCCGTTTACCGAGGAACCGCCACCCTTTTTGTGTGCCATCTCAAAAACCCCTAGGAAAGTTGGATCTCGCCCACTACTACGGCCGTGTACCCTTGCCGGTGTCCGCGTTGAATCTGGTATTGGCCTCCGCGCTTATATTTCAATGTCTTGAGTTTCGGGCCACGCACATGCCCCACGATCTTCCCCGTTACTTTGGCTTTGGCGGCCTGTGCGCCGCCGAGAATCTTCTGTTCGTCGGTGCGGATCGCGATCACGCTGTCGAAAATGATTTCTCCGCCCACTTTTCCCTCGAGCCGCTCCACTTCGATGGTCTGTCCCGGCTCGACACGGTACTGCTTCCCCCCACTTCGAATCACCGCGTACATGCTGCCTCCGTGCTTAATTGGCAAACCCTGATTATACGGGTCGCTACCACCAAAAATCAATAAATCGCCGTGCTCCACGCCTCTTTGTCCGAAACTTCGCCACTTGCTCTTTCGCAATCCTGGCCAAACGCTTAAACTAACCCGCCGGAATTTTGTCGAGGGGAGAATTGGCTTTGGCAATCGAGCGAGCGCTCATCAGCGTCTATGACAAGACGGGAATCGTCGAATTTGCCCGCGAACTGGCCGGTTTCGGAATCGAAATTGTCTCCACGGGAGGAACGGCGAAGCTTTTGCGTGAATCGGGAGTGAATGTGCGCGACGTTTCCGACTTAACCGGTTGGCCGGAAATGCTCGGCGGCCGGGTCAAAACGTTGCACCCGAAGGTCCACGGCGGAATCCTTTTCCAGCGTGGAAAGCCAGATGACCGCAATCAAGCAGCCGAGCATTCCATCGTTCCCATCGATCTGGTGGTCGTCAATCTGTATCCTTTCTCCGCTACGGCTGCCAAGGCCGGCGTCACACCCGAAGAGCTAATTGAGAATATCGACATCGGCGGTCCGGCTATGGTCCGCTCCGCTGCTAAGAATTTTCAAAGCGTTTCCGTGATTACCGATGCCGCGGACTATTCGCGCGTTTCCGCCGAAGTGCGCGAAAAGGGCCGGTTGTCCTTGGCTACGCGCCTGGAACTCGCTCGCAAGGCCTATGCGCGCACCGCTCGTTATGATGGGGAAATCGCCACCGAACTCGAGCGCCTGTCGGCCAATGAATGCATCTCCATGGGAAAGCTTGAGAAATTGCCCGAGCGCATCCACATTGCTCTGGAACGGCACCAGTCCATGCGCTACGGGGAGAATCCCCACCAGAGCGCCGCGCTGTACATTCCCGCAGGCCGGCCTCCTTTGGGGCTCGCCGGCGCGGTGCAGCTCCAAGGCAAGGAGCTTTCCTACAACAACTTGGTCGATCTCGATGCTGCCTGGGGTCTTGTGACGGAATTCAAGCGTCCCGCTGTGGCAATCATCAAACACAATAATCCATGTGGTGCCGCCGAACAGGACGCGCTGCGCGAAGCCTATCTGAAAGCCCTTGCTTGTGACCCTGTTTCGGCCTTTGGCGGCGTCGTGGCCTTCAACCAGCCGCTCGACGCGGCCACGGCGGAGGAAGTGGCAAAGCTCTTCGTCGAGTGTATTGTTGCGCCGGGCTATGAGCCGGCCGCGCTCGAAAAATTTGCGGCGAAAAAGAACCTACGCTTGCTCCGGATGTCCCCCGATACCCCTCCCCGCGAGCTGGAGTTGAAACGCATTTTGGGCGGCGTGTTGGTGCAGGATCCAGACATTCACCAACTGAATGACGCGGAGCTGAAGGTGGTTAGCGATCGTGGCCCCACCCAGTCGGAGCTTCGTGGACTCCTTTTCGGCTGGAAGGTTTGCAAACACGTGAAATCGAATGCCATTGTTTTCGCACAGGAAGGCCAGACCTTCGGCATCGGCGCTGGCCAGATGAGCCGCGTCGATTCCGTGAAACTTGCAGTCATGAAAGCGGAAACCGCGGGACTACCCCTTGGGAAAACGGTGCTTGCCTCCGATGCATTCTTCCCTTTTCCGGACGGGGTCGAAGCTGCGGGCGAAGCGGGTGCCACTGCGGTTATTCAACCAGGAGGCTCCGTCCGGGATGCCGAGGTAATCGCCGCCGCGAACAAACTCGGCATGGCCATGGTGTTTACTGGAGTTCGCCACTTCCGGCACTAGCGCAATTAGCCTGATCCAGAATCGCGCCACTACTATTGCGACCATTTTCTCTTCGGTTGTGACGGCGCCTCTTCTGTGGTTGGTTTGACTCTATGGAATCGGATTTCGGTCACCTGCTTGTTGTTCCCGGTTGAGGTAAGCTCCGTTCGCGATACATAGGTATCTGGATCGATTCGAATAAAAGTGGTCCGGCTCGGTTGGCCCGTAGACCCGTTCTCGAACGTTGTCTCCTGCCCGCTGATGCTGGCGAGCTTCAAAACCGTCGCACTCGATTCCCAGGGGATCAGCGACGGCGTGAAATGCCTCAGCCGCAGTTCCACTCCATCGGACGTTTCCACCAGCGAGTACAACTCCAGAACCAGCGTTCGATCATTTCCGGTTACCCGGAAGATGCCGGCCATTTCTCCGGCTCCGGGGCCCATCCAAACTTGCTCTGCTATGCGCGGCCCCCAGTCGCCCTCCCACTTGCCCTGTAGCCAGGCAAAATCCGCCAGTGGATCTCTGGCGGTGTTCTCGACGGTGCGATTGCCACTCGAAATACTCTGGTTGGAAGGCGCTTCGCTTGTTCTTTTTCCGGTGTCGGCGGGTTCCGACGTGCCCCCGCTGCCTATCTGTTGCGGCAATGCCACGAGCGGCCGCGTCGCAAGAACCAGTAACGCCGCCAGCAGCATCCATCGCAGCAAATGGACAACCACAATCCGCACCATTATGTTGGCCTTACCGGCGCAAGACCGCCAGATTGCAACTGCTAATTGTATTAGACACGATCCGCCAATCCTTGGATAGTGTACAGGTGGCGTGCATCCCAATAGCCTCGACGCACGTCTTACAGTCGAGCGCAGATCTGAGAAACCATCGCCGGGAAGTCTTTGACGGGCCCCATCCCCTGTAACATAATGGTTGGAGCGTCTTATTCAATGAGATCCCCTACTGAATTCGCGGTCCTGGTGGTCCTGTTCGGTGGCCTCACAACTTCACCAAATCTCTCGGCCAGCGCTCAATCTGCCACACCAGCGCAGCCTCAGAACTCGACCGATGCGAAATCTGCGGCTCCCGATTCGGCCGACGCCTATTATTACTTCACTGCGGGACACCTCGCCGAGCAGCAGTATGAGCTAACTAACAGTCCTGACATGGCCACGCAGGCCATTGATGATTACAAGAAGGCTCTCGAAATCCAACCCGACTCGCCGACCATCATGGAGCGGCTGGCAGAGATCTACGCCAAGTCGCAGAAAATCCGGGATGCCGTTGCCGAGGCCCAGCAAGTTGTCAAGCTAGATCCCAACAACGTTCCCGCACGCCGTTTGCTGGCTCGCATTTATGTGCGCACTCTTGGCGACATGAATGCCGGCGCGGCGCAGCAGGAAAACCTGGCTCGTGCCGTCGAGCAGTTTCAGGCCATTCTAAAAATTGAGCCGGATGATACATTCTCGGCGCTATGGCTGGCACGTCTGTACCGTTTCCAGAACCGCCATGACGAAGCGGAAAAGGTTCTCCGCGGCGTCTTGCAGCACGATTCTGAAAACGGCCCTGCGCTGGAGCAACTCAGTCAGCTTTTGGTAGACGAAGGCCGTTCGCAGGACGCCATCGACCTGCTCGAAAAAGCCGCGAGCGATTCATCCTCTCCGGATGTCTATGACTTGCTCGGTGACGCTTACGCGCAGCAGAAGAACTACGCGAAGGCTGAGACCGCTTATCAGAAGGCCGTCGACGAGGATCCCGACGACCCGGGCCATCGCCACGGCCTGGCTCAGGCTCTGCTTTCGCAGGATAAATATGCGCAGGCCTTGACCCAGTACACCAAGCTTACCGAGCTCGAACCTGGAACTGCGGAAAACTATCTGCGCGTCGCGCAACTCGATCGCCGCTTGGGGAAGTTTGCTGAAGCGGAAGCGAGCTTGCTGAAGGCCAAGCAGCTTTCACCGGGCAGCCTGGAGGTTCTTTACAATCAGGCGCTTTTGTACGAAGACCAGGCCCGCTACGACGATGCCGTTAAAGTCCTCACGGACGCTATTGCTGGAATCAAGAGCCAAACCACCACCGAAGACAACAGCAACGCCCTTGCCATTTTGTATGAGCAATTGGGCCATGCCTATCGCCAGCAGCGCAAATTCCCCGAGGCCGTCCAGACCTACCAGGAAATGGAAAAGATGGGCCCGGATTCACAAAAGCGGGCGCAGTTGCTGTTGATCGATACCTACCGCGATAGCCGCCAGATCGACGCTGCCATCGGCGAAGCCAAAAAAGCGCTCGATGCTTCCCCGAAAGATCCGGGCATCACCGTTTCGTTGGCTCTGTTGTATGGCGAAAAGGCTCAGACAGCACAAGGCACCAAGCTGCTGGAAACTCTTCTCCAGGGCAACGAAGCCGACCAGGAAATTTACATCGACATGGCCCAGGTTCAGGAGCGCGGCAGGCAATATTCCGAGGCTGAGCAGTCGGCTCAGAAAGCGGAACAGATCGCCAAGCAGTCCGGCGAGAAGGAAACCGCTTGGTATATGCTCGGCGCTATCTACGAGCGTCAGAAGAAGTTTGAACTTGCCGAGCAGCAGTTTCGCAAAGTGCTTGATGTCAATCCCAACAATGCCCCAGTCCTGAACTACTACGGCTACATGCTGGCCAACCGCGGAATACGCCTCGAGGAAGCTACTTCTCTGATCCAGCATGCCGTCGATCAGGAACCGAATAACGGGGCCTATCTCGATAGTCTTGGCTGGGCCTACTATAAACAGAACAAGCTTTCCGAAGCCCAGGAGTACTTGGAGAAAGCCGTTGTTCGCGAAGGGAGCGACCCCACTATTCTGAGCCACCTCGGCGACGTCTACCTGAAGTTGGGTCGCAACGAGCGCGCTGCGGAGCTTCTCGAGCAATCTCTTGCGCAGTGGCAAAAAGCGTTGCCGGCCGATTACGAGGCAGACAAGGTCAGCGAAATCGATGCGCAGCTGAAAACTTTGAAGAAGCGCCTGGCTCAGAAATCCTCTCCGGACAGCGCCAAGCCGCAGTAATCTTTCCTGCATGAAAGAATCGTTGCACCTTCCGGCGTTTGCAAAGATAAATCTGTGTCTTCATGTGCTCGGGCGCCGCACCGATGGCTACCACGAGTTGCGTACTATCTTTCAGGCCATTTCGCTGCACGACACCCTTACCCTCTCCCTCCTCCCCTCGCCCGGCATCAATATTCAAACCGATGATGCGACTCTTCCCGCCGGCCCTGAGAACCTTGTTTATCGCGCCCTTGAATCCATCTGGGCCGAGTTAGGCATTCGCCACGGCATTCATGCCCAATTGGAAAAGCGCATTCCGGCGGCCCGCGGTCTGGGCGGCGGTTCCAGCGATGCCGCCGCGGCGATGATTGGGGCCCTGCGCTTGACGAAGCGCAAGCTCCCTCTCGACCGCCTTATGAGCATTGCCGCCGGACTGGGCGCGGATGTCCCTTTTTTTTTGTTTGGCGGCCGCGCTTTGGCGGTGAATCGTGGCGATGAAATCTATCCGCTGCCGGACGCGCCCAGGCGCTCCATCCTTGTCGTGTCTCCCAAGGGCATTGGTGTTAGCACCAGGGAAGCTTACGAATGGGTCTCGCAGGAATTGACAAACAAAGCCAAAGTCCCTAATATCTGGGAGTTCTGCGCTCTGTGCTGGAGCCGGTCGGGACCGCTCTCAAACGATTTCGAGAAGCCAGTCTTTGATCGTCATCCGCGACTCGGGGAAATTCGAGCCGGATTGCTCAAGCGAGGAGCCGCAGATGCCGCGCTGGCGGGTAGCGGGTCGGCGGTGTTCGGAGTATTCCAAAACCCAGCGCAGGCGCGCCGAGCCGCTCGGGCGTTCCCGGAAGATTCGGTTTTCGTCGTGGAAACCCTTTCCAGGGAAAAGTATGGCCGCGCTTTAGGCTGGCGTGTCACTTCTTGAGGTAAATTTTTTGGGCGACGGCAAATTCAAAGTTTTCTGCGGAACCGCCAACTCGCCGTTGGCGGACGCGATCTGCGCTTATCTCGGCGTGCCGCGTGGTAGAGCCGAGCACGGAAAATTTTCCGATGGCGAGACACGCTATCAGATTCTCGAAAACGTGCGCGGTGCCGACGTCTTTGTCGTGCAGCCCTGTTCCAATCCGGTCGATCACCATCTCATGCAGTTACTGTTGATGATTGATGCGTTCAAGCGGGCCTCCGCGTGGCGCATTACTCCGGTGATTCCCTATTACCCCTATGCCCGTCAGGACCGCAAGGACCGGCCGCGCGTGGCCATCTCTGCGAAACTCGTCGCTGACCTGCTCGAGACAGCCGGTTCGAGCCGCGTTCTATCTCTCGATCTGCACGCGCCGCAAATTCAAGGTTACTTCAATATCCCCGTGGATCACTTGTACGCCGCCCCAGTGCTGGTCGAATACTTCAAGAAGAAAAATCTCGGGCCCATCACCGTGGTTTCGCCCGATGCGGGCGGTGTCGAGCGGGCCCGCTTGTTTGCCAAGCGTATCGATGCGCCGCTGGCCATCGTCGATAAGCGGCGCATTGACGTGAACGTGAGCGAAGTGATGCACCTGATCGGAGACGTGGCCGGGCGGCCCGCTCTCGTCATCGACGACATCATCGATACCGCGGGTACCCTGGTGAAAACGGCCGAGGCGCTGCTCGAGCACGGCGCCACTAAGGTTTTTGCCGCTTGCACTCACCCGGTTTTTTCAGGCCCGGCGGCCGAGCGCATTATGAATTCGGAGATCGAGGAGGTCGTGGTCACCGATTCGGTGCCGCTCAACTGCGAGGCCACGAAGCTGCCCAAGATCACCGTTCTGAGCGTCGCGGAGCTTCTGGCCCGGGGTATTCAGTCCATACACGAGGAGACCTCCATCAGCGAACTCTTCATCTAAGAGTGCGTGGGGAGTCCCTTCAACATTTCTTAGCGAGGGCAAGGAAGGAAGTTATGGAAACGTTCACAGTTGAAGGAAAAATTCGCGAAGAACGCGGCAAGAACGCTGCGCGGCGCACTCGAAAGACAGGCATGGTGCCTGCCGTTCTCTACGGCGGTCGCAAAGCTTCGCTGGCGCTCTCCGTCAACGCCAAGCAGGTGTCGAAAATTCTCCGGTCGGAATCTGGCCACAACACCATCTTCACCGTTCGCGTGGCTCAAGGCGCCGAAGAAAAGGCCATGATGAAGGATTGGCAGGTTGATCCGTTTACGGGATCGCTGCTCCATGTGGACATGCTGCGCATCGCCATGGACGTCCGCATGCGTGTCAGCGTGCCGGTGCACACCTTTGGAGAGGCGCAGGGCGTGAAACTCCAAGGAGGCATCTTCGAAATGGTTACACGCGAAGTGGAAATCGAATGTTTGCCAACGGATATCCCCGAGGAATTCAAGGTGGACATTTCTCCGCTGATGATCGGCAAGCAGCTTCGTGCCGGCGATATCCAGCTCGATCCGGAGAAGATGAAGCTGGTCACCGACCCGCGGCGCGTAATCGCCCACGTCGTGACGCTCAAGAAGGAGGAAGAGCCCACGCCGGAGGCCGCTGTGGCGGCGGAGACCGCCCCGGCCGAGCCCGAGGTGATCAAGAAGGGTAAGAAGGAAGAAGAAGGAGAAGGTGAAGCGGCCGAAGCAGCTCCGAAAGCGGAGAAAACGGAAAAAAAGAAGTGATGTTTCGGCGCGTGCCCGGGTTCGTTGTGGTTCCCGCTTTCTAGCTTGTCGAGCCGACAGACATGAGACTCATCGCTGGCCTCGGCAATCCCGGCGCGGAATACGAATGGACGCCGCACAACTTGGGTTTTTTGACGCTCGATACGTTAGCCGAGCAGGCTGGAATTAGGGTTACGCGGCCCGAAGCGAAGGCCAGGGTCGGGCTCGGCAGGCTGGCAGGGCATGATGTGGTTCTGGCCAAGCCGCAGACGTACATGAATCTCAGCGGCGTTTCCTTGCGGCTGTTGCTCGAGAAATACGAAATCGATGTCGCGGATATGATCGTTCTGGTCGACGATGTGGATCTGCCTTGGGGCAGCATTCGCATTCGCGAGCGCGGCTCCGCCGGAACGCACAACGGGCTGAAGTCGATTGTCGATTCGCTGGGCACGCAGGAATTTACCCGCATCCGCCTGGGCGTTGGCCCGGAGAAAGTCTGGGGCGACCTTAGCGATTACGTCCTCGGCCCCATGGGGTCGGAAGAGCGGGAAGTCGCGGCGCGGATGGCGAACGACGCTGTGGAAGCGGTTGAATCGATTCTTACCGAGGGCATCGGCAAAGCCATGTCGCGCTTCAACCGCAAGGTTTCGAGTGCGGAAGATATTTCGAATCAGGAGTAGATCCGAACGCTGTGAATGCCGCCGAAAGGCGGGAAATTGAGGAAAAATGGCTGAAGAACGTCAGTACGACCTGATCTTTATATGCCGGCCCGATACACCCGAGCCGGACATCGATAAGATCGTTTCCACCCTCGAGCACGCCGCCGCGGAAAAAGGCGCGCGCATCGAGAAAACCGACAAATGGGGCCGCAAGCGCATGGCCTATCGCGTCAGCCGCCTGCGCGAAGGGTTTTATGTTTTTATGGACCTCCGCTCCAGCCACGGCGAGGTGGTGAAGGAATTGGAGCGTCGCCTGAAGGTTTCCGACGCGGTCATCAAATACATGACTATCCGCGTGGACGAAGAGTTGAAACGCCAGGAAAAGCTGAAGAAGCATCGAGAGCGCCGGGCCGCCCGCCGCCCGCGTAAGACCGTGTCCGCGCCGTCACAGGGTGGCGAACAAGCCGCCCAGTCATTCTAGCGAGGAGAGATCGCAATGGCAGATGAACACGCACCACACGCACCACAGCCCGAACATCACGCGCCCGCAGCGCCGTCGGCTCCGCCAGCCGCGTCAGGGCCGGCCGCCCCGGCGCATTCAGGATCCCCCGGGGGCATGGGAGGCCCGCGCCCGCAGGGGCCTAGACCTGGTGGCCCAGCCAAGCGTGGCAAGCGAAGTTTTGTCCGCAAAAAGAAGGTTTGCCGCTTCTGTGTCGATAAGGTGGACTACATCGACTACAAAAAGTCCGACGTTTTGGCCTCCTTCATTCAGGAGCGCGGCAAAATTCTTCCGCGCCGCATGACCGGCACCTGTGCCCGTCATCAGCGGTGGCTTACCGTGGCCATTAAACGGGCGCAGAACATCGCCTTGTTGCCGTTCGCGGCCGAACTTTAGCTGCTTGCTTCATGAATCGCGACCTTCGGGGCCGCGTTTCTTGTTTCTCCCAGGCGGGGAAGCGAGTCTCGGGCTCCCGCTTCGAAGTTAAACGGACGAATTCAGAAAAGTTGAGGACCATAAAATGCAGATTATTCTTCAGGAAGACGTAGAAAAGCTCGGCACGCGCGGCCAGCTCGTCGAAGTGGCCGAAGGCTACGCCCGCAATTTTCTGCTCCCCCGCAAGCTCGCTCTCGAAGCGACCTCCGGCAATATGAAGCGCCTCGAGAAAATGCGCGCGGCCTTCGCCAAGAAAGAAGCCACCGAGAAGGAAGCCGCGTCGGTCCTCGCTGGCCTGCTGGCCAATGTTTCTGTCGAGCTGGTTCGCAAGGCCGGCGAAAACGATCAACTCTTCGGCTCGGTCACTTCAGCGGACATTTCCGAAGCGCTCGCGGCCAAGGGCTACAACGTCGACAAACGAAAAATCGCGCTGGCCGATCCTATCAAACTCGTCGGCGAATTCGACGTGCCGGTAAGACTCCACCGCGAAATCGCTGCCACCATAAAAGTGATCGTGCGCAAAGACGCATAATTCCCGTTCGTCGACTGGCAGCAATTGCCAGAACTGCAATGGGCGTGCTGTGGGCGCCCTTTTCTTTTTTCTCCCTTGTTCTGCAAATATTTTTCCTATGCTAAGTGTGATTTCCACACGCGCTTTTCGCCCCGGCATTCTTGACGCGCCCGCGACCTTTCCCCACAATGCCTATCGCCGCACAGACAACGCAAGCACTTCGGTTGAAGCATAAGCTGCCCCAGCAATTCACTGCGCTTGTGTCTGGAAACGTATTAGGCGAAAATAAAGCGAACCTGAATGGCCTCTACCGACGTCAGCATCGAGCGCCCTCTTCCTCACAATCTCGAAGCCGAACGCAGCATTCTCGGCGCTGTCCTGCTCGATAATCATGCCCTGAACGCCGCGGTGGAGCGCCTGCGCACCGAAGATTTTTTCCTCTCGCAGCATCGGCACATTTTCGACTGCATGATCCAACTCGGCGAACGTCGCGACGCCATCGACACGGTCACGTTGATGGAGCACCTCAGCCGCAGCGGACGTCTTGAGCCCGCCGGCGGCGTGGCCTATCTTTCGCAGCTCGCCGATGGGTTGCCTCGCGTCTCGAACGTCGAGCACTACGCCCGCATCGTCAAGGAAAAGGCCGTCCTGCGTACTCTGATCCACTCCGCCGCGGCCATTCAGGAGCAGGCGCTTGCCGCCGGCGATGAAGCCGACGTGATCCTCGACCGCGCCGAATCCGCTATCTTCCAGATCGCTGAAGATCGCGTCCGCGCCGGCCTCATCGGCATCAAGGATGTGGTCAGAGAGGGCTACCCGCGCCTGGAAAAAATCTTCAGCGAAGGGCGCCGCATCACCGGGCTGCCTACCGGGTACCCCGGCCTCGACAATGAAACCGCCGGCTTGCAGTCCTCCGAATTGATCATTCTTGCGGCGCGCCCTTCCATGGGCAAAACGGCATTCGCGCTGAATATCGCGGGAAATATCGCGCTGCGCCAGAAGCAGCCGGTGGCCATCTTCAGCTTGGAAATGTCCAAGGAGTCGTTGCTGCTGCGCCTTCTCGCCTCCGAAGCGCGTGTCGATGCGCACAAGTTCCGCACCGGCCACATGAACCGTGACGACTGGAGCAAGATCACCGTCACGCTTGCGAGCCTGGGCGATGCGCCCATTTGGATCGACGATTCCGCTTCCTCTACCGTACTGGAAATGGGCGCCAAAGCGCGCCGCCTGATGCGTGATAAGGGTCTCGCTATGGTAATTGTCGATTATCTGCAGCTTGCCGTGCCTGCCAATACGGGCAGGCACACCAACCGCCAGGAGGAAGTTTCCGGAATGTCGCGTGCGCTCAAAGCTTTGGCCAAGGAACTCAAAGTGCCCATCATGGTATTGAGCCAGTTAACGCGCGCGCCCGAACGCGAAGACCGCAAGCCCCAGCTCGCCGACCTCCGCGAATCCGGCGCCATCGAGCAGGACGCCGACGTGGTGCTGTTTATCAATCGCCCCAATTTCTACAAAACCGATCTTCCCGAAGAAGACCGCGCCAAGGCCGAGTTGATCATCGCCAAGCAACGCAACGGTCCCACCGGCACCCTGAATTTTGTCTTTCTGGGACGTCACACTCGCTTCGAAGAAGCGGCGCCCGACGCCTGGTCGACCGTCGGCGACGAATAACTCGCCTAGCCCGCTACCTCAGCGAACGTAACGCCACACGAAGTCCTGTCCCAGACCGATGCCCGCGTAGTGCGTCTGCGCGGCTTCCAGCTTCGTGAATACATCCTCATAGCCGAGCGCCGCCCCCTGCGGATCGACGTAAACGTACCCGCCGGTTACGTGAAACAAAGTGATCATGTCCGGCACGTCCTCCGGGACTACCAGCGTATGCGTTTCGCCCGGAGGCTCGAACGCATAGCTCCCCTCGTCGGCAATCCAGTCATGCTCCAGGTAGTGCCACCGTCCGCGAAGCGTGAAAGCGTGTACCGGTCCGGAATGGCGATGCCGCGAAAGCACTCCGGCGCGCTTTACGCGCAATAGATTCACGTAGTACCCTTCGCTCACGTTCAGCATCAACGGCCTGAACCAAACCCCATCGCCCTGCGGCACCCAAAGCTCTTCGTTTGCAGAGAGGTTCGTCGCATCCGGCAGCAACATGTCTGGGCGCATTCCCGTCGGTTGCGCGCGCTGATAGGCCATCTTGCGTGAGTCCCGCCCATACTGGTCGTCTTTCCGGTGGTCGTCCATCGTGTCCCTCCGTCACAACGTGGGAAAACCCTAACATGGAACGCCGCGAGCCCGGCCCTCACCTTACGGAAATTGCAGGGCTTAGCTTTCGATCGTTCCACCGTGGAAATGGCTGCGCGGCTGCTCTGTTTCCATTTGGATGTTTACCTAAAAGGTGCGGGGCAAGTCACGTTTCCGCATTTTGATCGCGCCGGGAAGGAATTGTCTGGCATCCTAAAAGAACATGCCGAAACCGCTTCATCTCGCTGGTCGCCCCGTCTGGGCCGAGATTTCTCTAAAGGCCATCCTGAAAAATCTTCAGGTGATCCGGCGGCAGGTCGGCCCGAAGCCAAAAATCCTTGCCGTGGTGAAGTCCAATGCTTATGGACTGGGAGCTGTTCCCATTTCCAGGGCGCTGCAGAAGGCCGGGGTCGGTTGGTTCGGCGTGACCTGTGCGAACGAAGGGGTGGAACTGCGGGAAGCCGGTATTAAAAAGCGGATTCTCATCCTCACCGGGTTCTGGCCGGGTGAAGAAAAGCGCCTGATTCAAAATCAGTTGACGCCGACCGTGACCCGGCTGCTGGACCTGCGCGAACTTGAGCGTGCTGCCGCATCAGTGCGCAGCAAGCGCTCACCGATTCCTTTCCACCTG